>Ga0209881_1000366_pt1 | contig 12040 bp, 9 predicted proteins | sample PersoiDNA2013193_FD_185804 | JGI IMG/M metagenome (GOLD analysis project Ga0209881, IMG submission 185804) | Permafrost soil microbial communities from the Arctic, to analyse light accelerated degradation of dissolved organic matter (DOM) -... | ecosystem: Environmental > Terrestrial > Soil >... | reverse complement strand
CCAATTGGTACCATACCTCTTCTTGAGGAGTTTCTTCAGGGTCTTCAAACCTTTCTCGTTGGGGACTTCCTCCTCGTGTGTTCCATCCCAGAGCTCCAACGATTGCTTTGAAACATCAATGCCGATACAATAGGTCATACGAAACCTCCCCTTATGGGGAGAGTTTGCAATGGGTTGCCCTTCCATCAGCGTTTCATTTCGTCCACAACCCAAGCTGGAAGAACCTTCTTCCGCTTCTGATACTACACAAACTTTGGAAGGGCGATCCATCTTTGGTACAAGCTCATGAGGACCTCTCATTGCTTCAATGTACGCACGATCTACCCATTCCTCTCACCCATACTACCTGGAATAGTACTCCTCCATCGTACGAGAATGTACGTGAACGGTCAGACCGTAGACTCATCTAATAAGTACGCGTAGTTACCACGTTTCTTGATGACCAGGGGTTGTCTTCTCTTGGCCATCTCGTCCAGTTGTTCCTGGTAGTGGAGGGTCTCGTGGCGCAGACTGGCCAGGTCCAGTTCTGCACGAGTGGCACGGAGGCGTTTCTTTGTTTCTTCGGGAACATCCATCCGTGCCAGCATCCGTGTACAGGGTAGAGCACCCCTCGGATGCGACGAAAGTCCTCGGGGGTTTGTGCTCTGTCATAGAGCTTGGTGATATGACTCCCGGTCCTCACCTTGGAGAGGAGCTTCTGGCTGGGAAGGAACCAGTTCACCAGGAGATGCAGGGAGCGGTACAGCCGGTTCAGGAGGTCCACTTCACTCTGACTGTCATGCCGGTCATATCCCACGAACTTGCGGATGACCGAGTCTTTTTTCTCTTCTACATGGGCATTGTCATTCTTGTGATACGGACGGGACCGGGTGAGGGTGATCTCCCGGGTATGGCAGAAGCGGACGAGGTGGCCATTCATGAACTCAGTCCCGTTGTCCGCATGGAGGGAGATCACCTGCCCAGGATACCGGCGGAGACCCGACTCAAGGGCAGCGACGACATACACTTCTGCCTTCGTCCGTACCGCTCCTGCCTCGGTCCATCCCGTACTCCGATCCGTGACGGGCAGGGTCCAGTTGAAGTCTCCCACTGCCTGTCCTCCATCATGACCCACCAGGTCCACGGCCAGGGCACCGGGGATATCCAGTGGAGGGTCCATGCAGGTCTGGATGGGAATCCTGCCACCCAGGGGAGTGCTCCGGGTATGAGAGATGCCATGCAGGAGATATCTCTTGCGTTCTCCAGCAAGGAGCCTCCCGATCGTTGCAGGACTCATCTGGAGGAGGAGTCTTCGGATCTCCTCATCGAGAGGGAGATGTCCGTGAGCGGTGAGGTTCTCCACGAAGAGAGCCATGCCTGCAGCCAGACGGACTGGCCCCAGGAAGGTGCTGGCACTCCAGATGGTGATGAGTGCCTGCAGCACAAGAGGACCATACCGGGGTGGACGGTGTCTGTGGATATGCTTCGCAGGATCAGCCACGAGAATACAGTCTCCCAGGAGGTACCGCTGTCCTGCCTGATGCAGGACACGGGACGCATATCTGCGGCAATACCCTGTCGACTGACAGAAGTCATCCAGCATCTGTGACTTTTTGCTCTTTGTTGCCTTCCAATATGCTTGTACCTTCACCAACGTCAGCTTCTTCCGTTCTCGCATCGTGAGCTCCACTTTCGCTGCTCCTTTCTCATCTCAAGGACCAGCAGTATTCTGTCATTGTTCAGGTACTTTTTCTCATGAGTTCACGGAACCATTTCAGGTACATAATAGATGAGTCGATGCGGGGCCTTTGTGAGTTGTGTTTTGTCGCTACACTATTAAATGAGAGCAAGGCGGTCGGCTACCGCAATCTGGCTCCACAGGCGATTCAGAGACAAACGCACTCTCGCGAGAGGCACGGCGAAGAGGGAGAGGGAGGTTGAGATGGCACGAAGACCACGAGCTGCTGAACCAGAGGTAATCGACGAGCCCAGGGAGAACGAGGATGCCCGTCGCTGCGCTTCGTTGAACGCGTACGGCAGTTACCTGTATGGCCAGGGCAGATGGGAAGAAGCACGTGGTTTCTTCGTCAAAGCCTCGAAGGTCCTACCCGGCGACGACGTGACACGCAAGAACCTTGCGGTTGCCTCGAGTGCATGTGGCTTGAACGTCGAGGCCATCGAGATCTTTGCCGATCTGACTGCCAGGTTCCCCGACGACGCATCTCTCCACAACAGTTACGGCCTGGTGCTGCACCATGCCGGTCGCCTCGAGCAGGCCGGAATCGAGTTTGCCCGGGCAGCCGAGCTTGCTCCAGCTGAGTACATGTACTGGCACCACAAGGGGACGAATGCTCTTGCCCTCAACAGGACGTCCACCGCGATAACAGCGCTGGCCCGGGCCATCGCTCTCCCGGGTGCCGCCTCCGTCTGCTACTACAATCTGGCCATGGCTCTGGGTGCGGCACGCGAGACGGAACGTGCCACGATGTTCTTGCAGAAGGCGATTGCGCTGCGACCGGACGACCCTGAACTCCTTGTGCGTTCAGTGAGCATCATGAACGGTTGGGGGAGACGTGCCACGGCCATCGAGTGCTTGCAGGCGTTCACCCGTTCAGGAAGGCGAAGGCACGACGTCGAGGTGCTGCTCAGCGAACTGCTTGCTGACAGCTGATCAGGCTCATGCTCCAGGACGACGTCTGGTCATACTGCACTTCCCTTGAGCTGCTTGCCCCTGGCGCCCGCGTGGTCGTCGCCGTTTCGGGCGGGTCGGATTCGGTTGCGCTGCTGCGCCTCCTCTGCCTGCTGCGGGAAAGCTGTCATCTCGACGTGGTCTGCGCGCATTTCAACCATCAGCTCCGCGGTGTTGAAAGTGATGCGGATGAGGCGTTTGTGCGGGAACTTGCGGGTTCACTGGACGTGTCCTGCGAAACAGGATCCGACAATGTGGGCGCGTACGCTTCCGGTCACCATCTCAGCCACGAAGAGGCGGCCCGGGAACTGCGGCTTCGCTTTCTTCGCATGACGGCGCTCAAGACCGGAGCTGCGTGCATTGCTACGGCTCACACGCGGGACGACCAGGCTGAAACGGTCCTGTTTCGACTTCTCAAGGGGACTGGTTTGCGGGGGATGTCCGGCATCGCGCCGCGGATGGGGATGTTCATCCATCCATTGCTTGCTGTGTCAAAAGAACAGCTTCAGGACTGGCTGCGGGCGCAGGGTTTCGCCTGGCGGGACGATCTGTCCAATGAGGACGAACGGTACGAGAGAAACTTCATCCGCGCGAGCGTGATCCCGCTGATCGAGAGCCGGTTTCCTGCCGCGAAGATGGCCGTCGCGCGAACGGCGAACATGGCACGTGCCGCATGTGAGGTGTTCGAGCGGCAGACCGAGCAGGTGACGGACAACATCGAGATCCTGGAAGCGGGCGATGGGAGGCATCCGGGAGCGTTGCGCCTTGCCAAAGAGGCACTTGCGCGTCTGCCTGACCCCCTGCTGCAATATGCGCTGGAGGAGATTTTCGCCACGTCGGGCGTCGGTCCCAGCTTCGAGCGGTTGACGCGGAGTACCCAGGCCATACGGAGCGGCAGGACGGGCATCCGCGTAACGCTGGATGACCGCGTGACGCTCGAGGTGGGTTACCAGCACGTCTATGTCTATGGTGCCGCGTTTACCGGTCGTGTCCTCGAGTCACAGGAGATAGCGAAATTCCCTGCAACGGTCGACTGGTTCCGGAGACGCCTGACCTTCGAGGAGAAGACGCCTGCGGACGTTCCATCAGACTTAAGGGGTGTCGGGCCGAAGGAAGCGTGGTTTGACCTGGACGCATTGCGGTTGCCGCTGACGGTACGCCACGCACGGCCTGGTGACCGCATGACGACGTTTGGGGGGCATCAACACAAGCTGCAGGACCTGTATGTCGACGCAAAGGTTGACCGGGTGCTCCGGGCGCGGAGACCGGTGGTGTGCGATGCAGATGGGATTATCTGGGTGCCCGCCCTTGCTCGCAGTGTCGCAGGAGTGGTAACAGTTGAGTCGCGCCGCTTCCTGCGCATTGTATACTATAGTTCACAGTGCTAAGTTGTCTCACAGTGGGAGCGGGGTAGAATACATGGACATGAGAGACGATATACTCGAGATTCTGGTCTCGGCTGAAGAAATCCAGAAACGCACAACCGAGCTGGGACAGCAGATAGGACATGATTACGAGGGCAGGAACCCGCTGATGATCTGCATTCTGCGGGGGGCCGTCGTGTTCCTTTCCGACCTCATACGTTCGGTGCCGGTTCACGTCATGGTGGACTTCATGGGTGTGAGCAGCTACGGCGGCACCAACATGGATAGCACGGGTGTCATCAAGATCACGCGTGACGTCGACGCCAACGTGGCGCACCGCGACATCATCATCGTCGAGGATATCGTCGACACAGGCCTTACGATGAAGGCACTGGTCGATCTCATGAAGACGAGGGGCCCCAGCAGTATCGAGATCTGCACGTTCCTCTCCAAGCCGCAGCGCCGCAAGGTTGACGTGGACATTAAGTACTGCGGGTTTGAGATTCCCAACAAGTTCGTCATCGGTTACGGGCTGGATTACGACGAGAACTACCGGAACCTGCCATTCGTCGGCGTCCTGAAACCCGAGGTCTACGAGAAGAGAAAAGAGGAGAAGGGATAAGTGGCCAACCAGAAGAAGAATGGAGGCTCAAACCCGAATCTGCTGAAAGAGCTCATCGGATGGGCGCTTCTCTTTGCCATATTATGGGGTGCCTGGTCGCTGTTCAGGCCTACTGTGGCCCAGCCGGCGCAGCTCACATATACCGATTTTGTGACCAAGGTTCAGGCCGGAGAGGTCAAAGACATCAAGTTTGAGATTTCCGACGTTGTCCAGACCGGTACGGGGACGCTGAAAGACGGCACGAAGTTCACGACCATCGCGCCCCTGTACGACGCCAGCCTGTATCCGCTGCTGATCGCAAAGGGTGTGCAGGGGGATTTCAACAAGGTTCAGACGAGCATCTGGCTGACGCTGCTGGTCAATGTCCTGCCATACGTGCTTCTGATCGGACTCTGGCTCTTCATGATGCAGCGCATGCAGGGCGGCCAGAACAACCAGGTGTTCAGCTTTGGCAAGAGCAAGGCCAAGCTGTTCATGGACAACCGCCCGCGCGTGACGTTCAAAGATGTTGCGGGTCTGGATGAGGCCAAGGAAGAGACGGGCGAGCTGATCGACTACCTCAAGAACCCGAAGAAGTTCTCGGCAATGGGCGCCAAGATCCCCAAGGGCGCGTTGCTGGTCGGACCTCCTGGTTGTGGAAAGACATTGCTCGCGCGTGCAATCTCCGGCGAGGCCAAGGTGCCGTTCTTCAACGTGTCGGGTTCGGAGTTCGTCGAGATGTTTGTCGGCGTGGGCGCAAGCCGCGTCAGGGACTTGTTCGCACAGGCAAAGCAATATGCTCCATGCATTGTGTTCATCGACGAAATCGACGCCGTGGGGCGCCATCGCGGCGCAGGCATCGGCGGCGGCAACGACGAACGTGAGCAGACCCTGAACCAGCTGCTCGTCGAGATGGACGGTTTTGACGCGAACAAGGGCATCATCATCCTTGCGGCAACGAACCGGCCTGACGTTCTCGACCCGGCTCTGCTGCGTCCGGGCCGCTTCGATCGGCGCGTTGTCGTCGACCTTCCGGATGCCAAGGGACGGGAGGAGATCCTCAAGGTGCACGCTTCGGACAAGCCGTTTGCGGTTGACGTCATGTTTGTCACGATTGCCAAGGAGACCGCCGGCTTTACAGGAGCCGATCTGGAGAACCTGCTGAACGAGAGCGCGCTGCTTGCCGTCCGCAGGGGCAAGACGGATATCACGATGGAAGAGGTCGAGGAAGCCATCGACAAGGTCATCGCTGGACCGCAGAAGAAGTCGAGAGTCATCAGCGACGACGAGCGCCGGCGTATCGCCTACCATGAATCCGGACATGCCGTCGTCGGCAAGGCTCTGGCCGCACGTGAAGAAGTCCACCGCATCAGTATCGTGTCACGCGGTATGGCCCTCGGGTTCACGTTGCAGCTTCCAACAGAAGACCGGTACATGCGCACGAGCGAGGAGCTCCTCAGGGAAGTTGCCGGCCTGCTCGGCGGAAGCGCTTCCGAGAAACTCTTCCTGGGAAGCATCTCGACCGGACCTTCGAATGACCTCGAGCGTGCCACGGACGTCGTCCACCGCATGATCCGTGCGTATGGCATGAGTGAGAAACTCGGTCCCCTTACCTACGGCAAGACCAGTGACCTGGTGTTCCTCGGGAAGGAACTCAGTGAGGAGCGCAACTACAGTGAAGAGACCGCCCAGACCATCGACGCCGAGGCCAGACGCCTGGTCGAAGAGCAGTACCAGCGCGCGACCGAAGTCCTGGAGATGAACCGTGCCGTGCTGGAGAATCTGGTGACTGTCCTGCTGGACAAGGAGACGTTGCAGGGGCCGGAACTCGAAGTGGCGCTCAAGGGCGTCATCGACCTGACGGCGAGCACTGTCCACATTCAGGCGCCCGCTTCACATTCTGGTTCGCCGGTGGGCACACAGCCTGCGTCATAGTCCGTATACAGCAATACCAGGAAAAGGCCCCAGCCGTCAGGCTGGGGCCTTTTGAATGTCCTGGAAGCCCGGGGCGTTCTCAGGCGCGGTTGGCAGTGCCGAACAATTCGATCTTGCCTCGCACGCCGTCCGTGACGGCCTGTAACTGTGGCTTTGCAAGGTCCCGGAACCCAATGGCGTCCGGGTTCTGCTCGAACATCGCCTTGACGGCGAGAGCGGCCTTTTTCTGCAGGAAGGTTGCAATATTGATCTTGGTTATGCCCAGCTGGATGACCTGCTTGACATCCTCATCCACTGCGCCGGAGGCGCCGTGCATGACAAGCGGGACGGTCGGCATGGCCTCGTGCAGCTTGCGGCAGAGCGTGATGTCGAGATGGGCCGCCTGGATGGCCATGGCGTGGACCGTTCCAATGGATACGGCCAGAGCATCGACGTGCGTGTCGCCAACAAAGCGAACCGCCTCATCGACCGCGGTGTAGTGCATATCCTCGGCCTCGGTGCTTGCGCCGTCCTCAGACTTGCCGACCTTGCCGATCTCCGCTTCGACGGCCACGCCTACCTGGTGTGCGGCTTCGACGACCTGACGCGTGATGGCGACGTTCTCGGCGTATGGCAGCGACGAACCGTCAAACATGACGGAGCTGAACCCGGCACGCAGTCCTTCGACACAGCGCAGGAAGCTCTTGCCGTGATCGAGGTGTACGACGACGGGAATGGCATACTTGGCAGCGTAGTGACGAGCAATCATGCTCAGCTCTTCGAGCCCCGCAAAATCAGAGCTACCTTGCGAGATCTGGAGGATGACGGGCGCCTTCATCTCATACGAGGTTTCGACAACAGCCTTGGCATATTCCAGGTTGTGGATGTTGAACGCGCCGACCGCGTAGTGGTTCTTGAGTGCGTCCTGTGTGACTTCTTTCAACGTTACCAGCATTGTGCCACCTCCAAGTGGTTAGACAGCCTTGATGAATTTTCCGTAGCCGGCTCCTGCAGGAAACCACGCCGAACCGTCGTAGACCTGACTGCCACGCACAAACGTCTGGCGGACCGCGCCTCGCAGCTCCCGCCCCTCAAAGGGCGTGTACTTGTTCTTGGCGTAGAGGTCTTCGGCGTGTACGGTCATCGGCGCATCCAGATCGATGCACGCGAAATCGGCATCAGAACCGACTGCAAGTATACCTTTCCGCGGGAATAAGCCAAGACGCTTCGCCGGGTTGGTGCTCAGGATTTCGCCAAGACGGTACAGGTTCATGCCATGGACTGTGCAGGCTTCGTGGAGCATCAGCGGGATGCGGAGCTGAACACCGGGCATGCCTGCATAGGCATTCCAGATATTGTCCGTGACCTTTTCCCGAGGGTAGACGCCGGCTGCATGGTCGGTCGTCACATAGTCGATGGTCCCATCCAGCAAGCCTGCCCAGAGCACCTCGTTGTCGTAGCGGTCGCGCAACGGCGGCGTGCACTTGGCCAGACTGCCCAGGCGCACAAAGTCCTCCCGGTTGAGCAACAGGTAGTGCGGGCAGGTTTCGGCCGTGACGTCGATGCCCTGGCCCCTGGCTTGCCGAATAAGGTCGACTCCTGCGGCGGTCGACATGTGAACGATGTGGACGCGCGTATGCTCGCGGCGGGCGAGAGCAAGGACTGTGGAGACCGCGAGGGGTTCTGCATCGTAGGTACGGCCGTCCTTGTATGCGAGAGGGTCCGTACGGCCCTCCCGAACGATCTTGTCGGTGTAGTACGTGGCAAGGAAGTAGTCCTCGGCGTGCACCGCCACCAGCATGTTGAAATCACGTGCGGCCTCGAAGAGCATCACCATCTGGCGCGTATCGAGACGCGGGTAGGTCTGCATGCCCGAAATGGTATACGCCTTGATGCCGACGACGCCCAGCTCCTTGAGTTCCGGCAGCAGGCGGCGGAAGGCGCCGCTGTCGATGAAGGTTGGGGTCGTTCCGCCCCAGAACGCGTAATCGACGTAGGCCTTGGACTCGACAGCCTTCATCTTTGTTCTGAAGTTGTCGGACGTGGTCACCGGGGGAAGCGACGTGCACGGCATGTCGACGATGGTGGTGACACCGCCTGCGGCAGCTCCCATCGTGCCGGTGCTGAAGTCCTCACGTTCCGTGAAGCCGGGATCGTCGAAGTGGACATGTCCGTCGACCCCGCCCGGCATGACAAAGAGTCCATGCAGGTCGGTGGCGATGACTCCAACCGGAGCAGGCTCACCGCGTCCAGGAGAGAACTTCTCGATGATGCCGTCCGTAACCAGAATGTCAACTGCCAGCAGCGTACCGTCAGGTTGTGCTATCTGAGCGTTCTGGAAGAGCTGCTGCATGGCAAACCTCCCTTAGATGAACAGGCTGACAACTTTGAACTTCTCGACATCGATCAGGCCGAAATCTGTGATCTTGAGCTTTGGAATGACTGCAAGAGCCATGAATGCCAGCGTCATGAACGGATCGTCCAGTGGGCAACCTGTTGCGTCGCGCATGACCTTTCCCAGATCATCCAGACGGGTCGCGACCTCAGGTACGGACAGGTCGGACATGAGACCTCCATATGGGAGAGGAAGAGAACCGACAACCTTTCCGTTGTTCGTGACCGCGAGGCCGCCACCGATGAAGGCGACCTGCTGCACGGCGAGCAGCATGTCGCGGTCGGTAACGCCGCACACGACTATGTTGTGGGAATCGTGGGCAATCGATGACGCCACCGCCCCCTGTTTCATCTGGAAGCCGCTGATGAACCCCACGCCCACGCGCCCGGTGGCGTGATGGCGTTCGAAGACTGCTACCTTCAGGACGTCCTGGTCAGTGTCCGACTCCACATAGCCGTGCGTGTCGACTCTTGCGTTCACGCGGCGCTCGGCGGTCACAACCTGATGGGGTATCAGCTGCAGGACTCGCAGCTGCTTGCCCGGCTCGGCCTTGACCCGCAGGCTCTGGTAGGTAGGAGTGGCAATGTTGATGCTGTTCTTGATGCCATAGCTCCTCGAGGGATGCCCGTCGTCAGGGCCCACGTAGGCACCGTCCTTCGCGACAAGTTCTCCTTTCGCGTAGGTGGATGACGGCTGGACGTGTTGTGGGTCCGGGAAGATGATGAAGTCGGCCCAGTAGCCGGGGGCAATGGCACCCTTGCGGGGGAGGTTGTAGTGGGTGGCCGGGTTGAGCGAACCAAGGCGTACGGCGGTCGGGAGGTCGATGCCCGCTTCAAGCAGCAGGTTGACCGCGTAGTTGATATGCCCTTCCGAGAGCAGGTCGGACGGGTGCCGGTCGTCCGTTGCCAGCATGATGCGGTGCATGTTCTCTTTGGTCAGCAATGGGATCAGGGCTTTTACGTCCCGTGTCACCGATCCCTCGCGCATCATGATCCACATGCCGCGAGCCAGCTTCTCGCGGGCTTCATCCGCCGTCGTGCATTCGTGGTCGGTAGAGATACCAGCGCCGATGTATGCCTCCAGGTCTCGTCCAGTGATGAAGGGCGCGTGCCCGTCGATCAGCTGTCCGTCGAAGGCGGCCAGCTTGGCCAGGACTGCCGGATCCCTGGACAGGACGCCAGGGTAGTTCATGAACTCCGCAAGGCCCAGGACCCGCGGGTTGTGGCGCAGCTCCGACAGTCGGTCGGCATCGAGTGTCTCGCCGTTCGTTTCCAGGTGTGTCGCCGGGACACAGGACGGAAGCATGAAGTAGAAATCCAGCGGAGAGTTGCGTGTAGCCTCGAGCATGAACCGGATGCCGCGTGCTCCAGCGACATTGGCGATCTCATGCGGGTCTGCGATCACTGCGCCGGTGCCACATGCAAGCGCTACCTTGGCGAATTCTCCTGGGATGACCATGGTACTCTCGATATGCATGTGACCGTCGATGAAACTGGGTGCGACATAGGCGCCGTTGCCGTCGACGACCGTCACGCCGTCATATCGCCCGATTCCTGCGATCTGACTGCCCGACAATGCAATATCGACATCGTCCTCGATGCGCCCGTCGAAGACGTTCACCAGGTGGATATTCCTGACGACCAAGTCTGCCGGTATGCGGCCGGCTGCGACGTCGATCAGCCGTACGATGCGTTCCTCAACTGTCTGAGTCTTGCTGTTCATGCGTCTTCCCTCAAGCCTTTTCCAGGATGCGGACAAGTTCGGCGTTTGCGTGTTCGACAAGCGCTTCCTCGTCGCAACCGATGACCTGGCCATCACGGTAGACGATTCTTCCATTGATGATCGTACAAGCTATGTTGCTTGTGGATGCCTCGTAGACCAGTCGACAGTACGCGTTCGTGTGAGCTCCCGGTTGAGCGAAAACGTCCCGTCCAGGGTCCACGAGCACAATGTCGGCTCGCTTGCCCGGTTCCAGCGTTCCCAGTTCTTCGTCCATTCCGAGTGCTTTTGCGGCATCCACGGTCACCATCGAGAGTACCTGTTCGGGAGTCATCGCTTGTGGGCCATATTGCGGTCGAAACGCCGTTGCCAGAACACCGAGCTCGCGTATGGCGTCCATTCTCCCTCCATACAGGGGACTGTCGAATCCGGGCAGGACCGGCGTTCCCTTCCGGACAAACTCGGGGAGGCGAGACAGAGGACGACCGAGTTTCAGGTCAGCCGCCACGTTGATGACAACGCGCGCGCCAGCCTTGCGGATGACGTTCTGTTCCAGTTCCGAGACAAACGACGGGTTGACGAGGAACGTGTTCTCTCCCAGGACTCCCAGCGTCTCGAGAGAAGCCAGTTCCTGAGGGCCGCTTTCGCGGCGCATGCGCTCGACCTGGCTCTTGTCCGTTGTCAGGAGGATCTTGAGGGGGTAGCCACCCGCATCGGCGAATTCCTTGGCCTGTGTCAGGCACTCATCTGTACAGAACAAAGGGTTTGTGGTGTTCACGCCATATCGCAGCAGGCCGTCCTGGCCACTCGATGCAATGTCGTGGGCAAGCGCCTGTGCGTCGGACATCTGTTCGCGGAGCGACATACGCAGAGCCTCAGGCCAATCCGGAGTGCGGTCGGCCAGCATGCATCCGCCGATGAGCCTGAACCCGAGCGTGCGGGCTGCCTGGAGGATCTGGTCCGTGTGGCGCATCGAGCCGCCTTCGAAGAGCGTCGTGACGCCGCTGCGAATCAATTGACAGATTCCGAGTTCAGCCGAGCAGCGAACCTGTTCGGGAGAAAGGCCTCCAACGAGTCTGAGAGCCGTTCTCTCGCGTTCTGCATCGTCCAGGATCTGGTCGGTCTGACCACGGAGCAGACTGAAAGCGAGGCGAGCGTGGCCGAAGATCAGACCAGGAAGGACAATCATGCCTGAGGCGTCGATCGTGACGTCAGGGCGTTCGCCGCGGCCGATGGCAGTGTCGATGCGCTTGATACGTCCGTCAGCGACGAGCAGGTCAGCCTTACGGGGCTGACGGTCGCCACCCATGGTCAGCAGTGTTCCGTTCTTTATGAGCAGCTTGTTCATAATGGTTGTTGCTTATTGTACCCTGCGTGCA
>Ga0209881_1000364_pt1 | contig 12056 bp, 11 predicted proteins | sample PersoiDNA2013193_FD_185804 | JGI IMG/M metagenome (GOLD analysis project Ga0209881, IMG submission 185804) | Permafrost soil microbial communities from the Arctic, to analyse light accelerated degradation of dissolved organic matter (DOM) -... | ecosystem: Environmental > Terrestrial > Soil >... | reverse complement strand
CTCCGGTACGCACGGGGGTTTTGGTCGACACCCGTCCTACCGCGACCTCCGTTGCCATGTCCGCCACAACCGGCAAACCCGCCAAACCACTTGACTACACGCCAGAACCCTTAACTACCCGGCATTGGGGCTAACCCCGGAGCCGTTGACCGTGGCGAGCGCCGCGGCGGCCTGGTCCTGGTGCTCTTGCAGCCGGGCCGCGTATCCGTCACCGCCGTAGGTGCTGCTGCCGAGCGCTCGTGCGACGGTGAAGAACCGGCGGTGCGTCCGGCCGACGGATGTGGCGGTGGACGCCGCCTTGACGCGGAACTGTGCCCCCGCGGAACTGTCCCACGTCTCGCTCGTGCAGATTCTCGGCAGCATGGTGGCCATCCGCTCGATCTCCGCCGCCGCGTCCGTCATGTGCTTGCCGAGCGCGGCCAGGGTCTCCGGGTCGCCGGGGACCGGATCGGCGTCGCTGAGCGGCCACCAGTCAAGGCTCACGGCCGCGCCTCGGTACCGGGAGCCGCGGTGCTGGTAAGAGCGCGGGCCAGCATTTCGTCGGTGCTGGTGTACTCCCGTACCGCCTCAGCGGCAAGACCGGACATGTCCCGCAAATCGCCGATCAGCGCGTCACGCTTGTTGCTCCAGCCGGTGGCGAAGTCCGTCAGCGCCGACGCGAGTTCGGCGCTGCCCGCCGCGCCGCCCGCATCCGCGACCTGGGTGATGGCCGCGAACTCATCGCCAAGAACACGGAGCGACCGGGAGACCTGCGTGATCCCGGCCAGGTCCGCGGTCACGTGATCTGCCACCGAGGCTCCCCGTTGGGTGGTGCATGCTGGGTGTGCACTTTGCCAATGTGTTCACCCTAAGAAACGCGCGCGTCCCCGTGCCGGTTCACCGCTGGGCGGATGAGGCGGAGAAGCGGGACCGTTCGGCCTAATCCTGATTCTGATCTTGCTTTTTGATCTCCGCGCTAGTCCCGGTCGCGAACCTCTCGCAGCCGGTCGAGGACCGGCTCGCAGGCGTCGGTCAAGGTGGTGAGGTCGCCGGGGGCGACCTGGTCGATGAAGTGCGCCCTGACGCTTGCCACGTGCGAAGGCGCGACCGTCTTAATGGCGGCCTCGCCGTTCGCGGTGAGCACCGCGAACGTGCCGCGCTTGTCTCCCTCGCAGTCCTCCCTGCTCACCAGGCCCTTGGTCTCCATCCTGCTGACCTGATGGGAGAGCCTGCTGCGGGACTGGGTGGTGCGGTCGGCGAGTTCCGTCATCCGTAGCCTGTGTCCCGGTGCCTCGGAAAGCTCGACGAGGATCTCGTAGTCATGAGCAGACAGCCCGAAGGGGTGCAGGTCCCTGTCCAGCTGGCGCATCAGGAGCTGGGCCAGCCTTATATAGGCGCGCCATGCGCGTTGTTCTTCTTCGGTGAGCCAGCGAGGGGGATGGGTTCGCGGGGCGCCGTCGGCAAGGGGCTCCGTAGGCATAGCAGGTAACCTACAGGTCGCGCTGAGTGTCGGCTACCAGTGAGCGCCTGCCAGCTACGGTGTGAAGCGAGGTGACGGCGTGATCGGTGCGGTAACGTCGGGCGCGATGTCCGAGACAGCGCGGAAACCGAGCCGTCTGGCGTGGCTTGACGCGCTGCGCGGGTTCGCCGCGCTCTGCGTCGTGTTCGATCACGGGTCAACGCTGCTGCTCCGCCCGGTCCGCGACTTTCTGTACCAGTGGCTTAACCTCGGCCAGTTCGGCGTCTTCGTGTTCTTCCTCGTCAGCGGCTACATCATCCCCGCGTCACTCGAGCGCAAGGGGTCGGTGCGCGGATTCTGGACGGGCAGGCTCTTCCGGCTCTACCCGATGTACGTGGTGGCGCTGGCGCTCGCCATTGTCGCCTACCTGACCAGGCACGGCACGATCAGGGGCGCCGAGCATCACCCGCTCCAGTCGGTCCTGGCCTGGCTGCTCATGCTCCCGAACCTGCTGACCGGTCCCAACGTGCCGAACGTCACGTGGACCCTGTCCTACGAGATGGTCTTCTACCTGCTGCTCGCCGCACTGTTCTCATGGAACATCCACCGCCGCAGCGGCGCCTACGCGGTCATGTTCGCCAGTTGCGCGGTGGCGCTCGGCGGCATCCTCCCGATGGCGGCGCTCACCCGCTGGGCTGGCCACACAGGCCATGGCACGCTGGCGCTCAACGGGATAGCCGACGCGCTGATCATCGCGGGCATCGTCGTCGCGGTGTCGTCCCGGTCAAGGCTGGCCAGGGCAGGATCCACCGTCGCCGCGCTCACCGCGCTTGTTCTCGTTACCGTCAACCAGGGCTCGCCTTACCCGTGGGAAGGCTGCGTGATCCTGGCCCTGATGTTCTCCGGCACGCTGATCTACCGGGCCGAGCAGGGACGGCAGGGACAGCAGGGACAGCAGGGACAGCATGAACAGGCAAAGCAGGCAAGGCGGGCAAAGAACGCGATACCCGCGCTGATCGTCCTCGCCGTGCTCGCGCTGATCACGATCGCTGGTGTCTGGCACGGCGGGCAGCGCCATGAGGGCCATCAGTGGCAGGTCCAGTGGGCGACCTCGGTGCTGCTCGCCGGCGCGACGTTCGGGCTCGGCCTGGCCGCCAGGCACCGCAGGGTGCCCCGCTGGTGCGCCTGGCTCGGCATGATCAGCTACTCGGTCTACCTGCTCCATCCGCTCGTCTTCGACGCCTACCGCAGCGTCCCAGCGCTGCACCGCGCGCACACGATGCCGGTCCAGTACCTGATGTTCGCGGGATGCGTCGCGGTGATCATCGGGCTGAGCGCGCTGACGTACTACCTCGTCGAGAAGCCGATGCAGCGGCTAGGCCGCCGGGTAGCCGGCCACGCCAAAGAGCCCGGCTACGCCACCGGCGCAGGCTCCGCCGGCGCCGAGGCCCTTGACGGCGCGCCAGCGGCGGCGACGCGGAGCGCGTCGAGCAGCAGCGCGGTGGCCGGCGGATCGGGCGCCTCACCGTAGCGGACTGCGATCACGGACCGGCGCGTGCCGCGCAGCTTGGCGGTGCGTACCCCCGGGTTGCGGGCGGCGCGCAGCGCGAGCCCGGGCAGCAGCGCCACGCCGAGGCCCGCCCTTACCAGGGCCTGCGCGGCGACGAAATCGTCGGTGGTGAACGCGATCCGCGGCGTGAAACCCGCCGCCGCGCACTGCCTGAGCAGGTGCGAGCGGCACCGGTCGCAGCCCGCGATCCAGCGCTGGCCCGACAGCCTGGCCAGATCGGCGGGCCACAGCTCGGTCACCGCCTCGGCGAGCGGCGGTTCGCCGCCGCACACCGTCGTGTCCGGCATGATCAGGTACACCGCCTCGGAGAGCAGCAGCTGCTCGCGCAGGTCGTCGCGGTCCTGGCCGGCGGCGGGGTCGGCCGGATCATCGGAAGCGGAGCCACCAGGAACGGAGCCACCAGGAAAGGAGCCACCAGGAAAGGAGCCATCGGGAAAGGAGTCGTCGAGCAGCGCGGCCGCGCTTCGCCGCGAGCCGGCCTCGTCCTGTTCGTGCCTGAAGATCAGCGCGACGTCCACGTACCCGGCGCGCAGCATCTGCACGGCCTCGGGCGGCTCGGCCTCGGTCAGCCGCAGGTCGACGGTCGGATGCTGCTCGTGCAGTATCGCCGCCGCGGCAGGCACGATCGTGCCGAGCGCGGAGGGGAACGCCGCGAGGCGCAGCCGCCCGGCCCGCAGCCCGTTGAAGACGGCCAGCTCGTTCTCGGCCGCGTCGAGGCGGCCGATGACCTCGGTGGCCCGCTCGGCGAGCAGCCGGCCGGCGTCGGTGAGCCTGATGCCGCGCCCAGCGCGCTGGATGAGCTTGGTGCCAGTCTCCGCCTCGAGCCGCGCGAGGTGGTGGCTGACCGAGGGCTGCGCGTAGTTCAGCGCGTGCGCCGCCCCGGTCACCGAGCCATGCCTGGCGACGGCGACGAGCACGCGGAGCCTGGTTACGTCCAGCATGGTCTGACTATAGACGTAGCTGATCTATCCGCCCAGACGCCCAAATCGGGTGAATTAGTGCAGGCCGCGGCGGAAACCGGCGGAAGAACCCGAAGAACCCGGCCGCCGGGAGTCGCCCGGGTCCGTTCGGGATAATCGATCGCATGAATACCGCTGAGGCAGAAGCTGACGGAGAGAAGGAACGGCTAACCGCGCCCGGCGGTCTTGCCGCGCTCTCCCTGGACGCGCTGTCAAGCGTCGCCTACGGTCCCGAGGCCATCCTCGTCGTGCTCGTCGCGGCGGGGTCGGCGGGCCTGCGGTACAGCCTGCCGATCACCGGCTCGATCGTCGTGCTGCTCGCGGTGCTCATCGTCTCCTACCGTCAGGTCATCGAGGCGTTCCCGAACGGCGGCGGCGCGTACGCCGTCTCCAAGCGCCACCTCGGCACGGTCCCCTCGCTGGTCGCCGCCGCGAGCCTGATCGTCGACTACGTGCTGAACGCCGCCGTCGGCGTGTCGGCGGGCGTGGAGGCGCTGACCGCCGCGTTCCCCGGTCTGTACGGGGCCAGGGTGTGGCTGTGCCTGGCGGTGCTCGCGCTCCTCACCGCGGTGAACATGTGGGGGATCGCCGAGTCCGCGCGGATCTTCATGGCGCCGACGCTCGCGTTCATCGCGGCCGTCTTCGTCGTGATCGTGGTCGGCCTCGTCCGCAGCCACCCGGCCGTCGCGCTCGCGCACCAGCTGCCCAAGGCCACGGAGACGGTCGGCACGCTGCTGATCTTGAAGGCGTTCGCGTCGGGGTGCTCGGCGCTGACCGGGGTGGAGGCGATCGCCAACTCGGTGCCGCAGTTCCGCAAGCCACGGGCGAAAAGGGCACAGCGCACCGAGCTATCGCTCGGCGTGCTGCTCGGTGTGATGCTGCTCGGGCTCGGCGCGCTCATCAGGCACTGGAACGCGGTGCCGGCGTCGGGGACCACGGTGCTCGCCCAGCTGACCGAGGGCGCGATCGGGCACGGCGCGGGGTTCTACATCATCCAGATCATCACGCTCGTGCTGCTCGCGCTCGCCGCCAACACCTCGTTCGCCGGGCTGCCCGTGCTCGCCGGGCTGCTCGCACACGATAATTTCCTGCCGCACGTGTTCGGCCTGCGCGCCGACAGAAGGGTGTTCCGCTACGGCGTCGGTTTCCTTGCCGTGGCGGCGGCCCTGCTGCTCATCGTCACGCGCGGTGATACCCAGGCGCTGATACCGATGTTCGCCGTGGGGGTCTTTGTCGGCTTTACTCTCTCCCAGGTCGGGATGGTAAGGCATTGGCATTCGGAACGGTCCCGCGGTTCCACCGGCCGGTCCTGGCTCTACCGTGCCTGCGTGAACGGCGTCGGCGCGGTGCTGACGTTCGCGGCCACCCTCATCGAGCTGGTCAGCAAGTTCACCGCGGGCGCGTGGCTTGTCGCGCTCGTCATCCCGCTGCTGGCGCTGCTGTTCATGTGGGTGCGCCGTGCGTACGCGCGGATCGGCGTCCAGCTCGCGATCGGGCAGGTGCCGCCGCCTCCGGTGAAGCAGGCGTCGCTCGTGGTCGTGCCGGTCGCCGGCATGTCCAGGCTCGCCGCGGAGGGGATCTCGGTGGCGCTGTCGCTCGGCGACGACGTGATCGCGGTGACCGTCGTCTTCACCGACAGCGACTCTGGCTCCGACGACAACCACGACTCCGAGTCCGACACCGACCCCGACGAGAACCAGGAAGCCGACGTGTCCTTCCGCGAGGAGTGGCAGCGGTGGCGGCCCGAGGTGCCGCTGCTCACGCTCAGGTCCGCGCACCGGTCGCTCGCCAAGCCGATCGTGTCCTACCTGCGGTCCGTCGAGGCGCAGGACAAGTACCACCGGCTCGTCGTGGTGATCCCCGAGGTGGAGCCGACCAAGCCGTGGCAGTGGCTGCTGCACAACCAGCGCGGCGTGATCCTGGACCGCGCGATCCGCCGCGGCACGACCAACGTGATCCTCTGCCGCCTCCGCTACCGCCTGGAGACCCTCGCCGTCGAGGACCCAGCGCCCAGTGACTCAGCGCCCAGTTAACGCCTCCGACTCAACAAAGGGCAACAGGCACAAGCACAAGCACGATTCTTCCGAACGGTCCCGTAGCTACGCCCCTCAGGTCAACCACCAAGTTTTCCCGTGCAGCCGGTAAACCCGCCGCGCGGGAGCGGCGTCTTACTAGCGAGGCTCGGTGCCAAGCGGGACACCGGGCCTCAACTATGCCCAGCGGTAACTCCGCCAGGCAGGTCCGATACGATCTGCCCGCGTGAGCCTGGATGACATCGACGCGCGGATCGTCACCGCGCTGATCAGGGACGCCCGTGCCAGCTACGCGGTGATCGGGGACGAGGTAGGCCTGTCCGCGCCCGCGGTCAAGCGGCGGGTGGACAGGCTGCGCGCGTCCGGCGCGATCACCGGGTTCTCGGCGCGGGTCGACCCAGCCGCGCTCGGCTGGACCACCGAGGCGTACGTGGAGCTGTTCTGCGGCGGCCGCACCTCGCCCGAGGAGATCGCCGCGGCCGTCAGGCGCTATCCGGAGGTGGCGGACGCCTGCACGGTGACGGGCGAGGCGGACGCGCTCGTCCACATCAGGGCCGCCGACGTCCGGCACTTCGAGCAGGTGATGGAGCGGATTGGTGCCGAACCGTTCGTACAGCGGACACGGAGCGTCATAGTTCTATCAAGGCTGCTCGAACGGGCCGACTCGTTCGCCCCGCCTGCCAGGGCATGACCGGCTAAAGTCGCCAGCATGCCAGAAATTGACAGTGACGAGAGCGCGGACACCGCGCATTTCCGCGCTTTCGCTACGCGCCGTGACGACGATCTCCCCGCGCCCTGGCAGATGCGCGCCGGGGGATCCAAGATCGGCATCCTCGTCATCGCGGTCGCGATTGCCGTCATCTTCGCCGTCATCCTCGGCGTGATCCTCGGGGCCTAACTCCCGTCAGGGGGGAACTCGGCGGAGCCGCGCGCGAAGAGCCTGATCGGGACCTCGATCGTGCGGGGCGGTGCCTGGTCGTCCGTCAGGCGGCGGACCAGCAGTTCGCCGGCTGTGCGGCCGATGAGCACCGGGTCATAGCTGACCATGGTGAGGCCAGGCGAGAACAGGTCAGCGAGCTCGAAGTCACCGAACCCGATCACCGCCATCCGGCTGGCCCCGCTCAGCCGTCCGAGCCGGGTGAGCACCCGCAGCGCCGCCTGGGTACGCGTGCGATCGCCGCAGAGCAGCGCCGTGACGCCAGCACGGTCAAGCTCGCTCGCGTCAAGCGTCGTCCAGGCCGGGTCCGCGGTGAGCCCGGCCGCCCGCATCGCCTCCGCGTACCCGGCGAGCAACTGCGGTGACGCGCCGAGGAATCCGATCTGCCGGTGGCCCTGCGCGATCAGGTGCGCGACCGCGGCCCGCCCGCCGCCGCGCTCGTCTGGGAGCACGGTGTCGGCGGCAAGCACGGTGTCGCCAGCGGCGATCGCCGGCGGCCGCATGACGAATACGGTGGCCACCCCCGCTTCGATCTCGGGCACCAGGTACTCGTGCGAACCCATGGCGGGGGTGATGATCAGCCCGTCCACCCGCCTGGCGCACATCGCGAGGGTCAGCCGCTCCTCACGCGGCGCATCGCCGTCGGCCGAGCCCACGTAGAGCAGGTACCCGTGCGCCCCGGCCACCTCCTCCAGCCCCCGGTACAGGGCGGCGCAGTCGGGGTCGGCCCAGGAGCCGGCGATGAAGCCGAGCGTCGCGGTCCGCCCGGTGCGCAGCAGCCTGGCGGACTCGTTTCGCCGGAAACCCAGGTTCTCGATCGCGCCGAGCACCCGCTCGGTCGTTTCCCGCGTGACGCCCGGCTCCCCGTTCACCACGCGGGACACGGTCTTCAGCGCGACTCCCGCCCGCGACGCGACATCCTTCATCGTCGGCCGCACGCCGTGCGCATGGCCGTGCGCATGGCCGTGCGGGTAGTCGTCGTGCTCACCGTCGTGCCTGGCACCGTTTCCGGCGCCCTTCATGGCGCTTACCTGCTTGTTCATCGTTCCCCCTGAGTACCAGTGTGCTCAGCGACAGGCTCTGGGACACCTCTGGCCGTAGGGAGAAATTGGCCGGCCGGAGCCGGCTGGGTCCGTTCCTCATGATTGGCTTGGTTTGGGTGTTGGACTTTTGACTTGGCTCAGCGGTGGCAAGATAAGCGGCATGGGTTCTTTCGCGGCGATTGGGCGGTGACTGAGCGGTGACGATGCCGGCCCGATCTCCGCTGCCGGTTGCCGTGGTCACCGGGGCGAGCCGCGGCATTGGGTTTGAGGTCTGCCGGCAGCTCGCCGCGCTCGGCTACGCGGTCGTGCTCGGCTCACGGGACCTGCGCCAGGCGGAACTCGCGGCCAAGGAACTCGATCCGGAAGGGGAGCGGGTCACCCCGGCCCGCGTCGAGGTCGACAACTCGGTGAACGTCACCCAGCTCGCCGAATGGGTCCGTGAGCGGTACGGGCGCCTCGACGCGATCGTGAACAACGCCTCGACGTCGCCGGACAGATGGGCGATCGCCGGGACCACGGACCTTTCCCCGGTGGCGGAGGCGCTCGATGTGAACCTGTTCGGCGCCTGGCGGGTGACGCAGGCGCTGCTTCCGCTGCTCAGGTCGAGCCCGCGGCCGAGGGTGGTGAACGTGTCGAGCGAGGGCGGCTCGATCGCGCTGATGAGCGGCGGGCGTCCGGCCTACAGCGTTTCCAAGGCGGCGCTCAACTCACTGACCAGGATGCTGGCCGGCGAACTCTACCGCGACGGCATCCTGGTCAACGCGGTCTGCCCAGGCTGGACCACGGACGTCAGCGCCACCGGCGGCCGCCCAGGCAACAGATCGGCCGCCCAGGGCGCCGCGAGCGTCGTCTGGGCCGTCACCCTGCCCAACGGCGGCCCCACCGGCACCTTCACCAGAGACGGCCGCGAACTCCCCTGGTGAGATCAAGTTAGCAAAGGGTTAATCAGCGTCCTGGTCCGGTGGCTGGTAGCGGTACCCCATGCCCGGCTCGGTGATCAGCCAGCGGGGCCGCGCGGGATCCGGCTCGAGCTTGCGGCGCAGCTGCGCCATGTACAGCCGCAGGTTGCCGCCCGCGTTGTCGTACCCGGGACCCCACACCTCCGTGAGGAGCTGGCGGTGGCTGAGCAACTTGCCCGGGTTCCGCAGCAGGACCTCGAGCAAATGCCATTCGGTGGGCGTCAGCCTGATGTCGGTCTCTTGCTGCGGGCCGTCCCCCGCACCGCCGCCAGCCGGCACCACCCGCTTCGCCGCCAGGTCAATGGTGAGGTGGCCCAGCTGAACCCGCGGCGGCGCCTCCGCTGTCGGGGTACGCCTGACGGCGGCCCGCGCCCTGGCGAGCAGTTCGTCCATGCCGAACGGCTTGGTGACGTAGTCGTCGGCGCCGGCGTCGAGCGCCTCGACCTTGTCGTGGGAGTCGGCCCGCCCGGACAGCACGATGATCGGCACGGCGGTCCAGCCGCGAAGGCCGCCGATGACGTCGACGCCGTCCATGTCGGGCAGCCCCAGGTCGAGGATCACCAGGTCCGGCGGGTGCGCGGCGGCCTGCTCAAGCGCCTGCGCCCCGGTGGCCGCGGTGCTCACCTCATAATGCCGCGCCCGCAGGTTGATGCGCAGCGCCCGCAGGATCTGCGGTTCGTCATCGACGACAAGCACCCGCGTCATGCCAAGCACCCCCACGTCAGGTTAATCACCGGGTGCCGCCGGCAGGTTGATGGTCATGGTGAGGCCGCCCCCGGGGGTGTCCTCGGCGGTGAGCGTCCCGTCCATGGCCTCGGTAAGCCCGCGCGCCAGCGCGAGGCCGAGCCCGACGCCCGTGGTGTTGTCGGTGTCGCCGAGTCGCTGGAACGGCACGAACATCCGCTCCCTGTCTCCCTCAGGGAGGCCGGGCCCGCGATCGACCACGCGCAGCTCCACCCGGTTGCCGAGCGTGGAGGCGGCGATCAGCGGCGGCTTGCCCGCGGGCGAGTAGCGCAGCGCGTTCTCCGCGAGGTTCACCACGACCCGTTCGAGGATGGCCGGGTCGGCGCGGACGGCCGGCACCGACTCGCCGATGTCCACGGTGATCTCGCGGCCGGCCGGCCCCAGGTCGTCGAGTGACCTGGCCACGATCTCGTCGAGGCCGGACGGCCTGGGGAACAGCGAGAGCGCGCCCGCCTGCAGCCTGGACATGTCGAGCAGGTTGGCCACCAGGCGGATGAGCTTGTCGAGCGACTCGTCGGCGGTGGCGAGCAGTTCGGCGGTGTCGTCGGCATCCCAGTGCATATCGGGGGAGCGCAGCGAGGTGACCGCCGCCTTGGCCGAGGCGAGCGGTGAGCGCAGGTCGTGGCTGACCGCGGTGAGCAGCGCCGTCCGCATCCGGTCGGCGGCGGCGATGGGCCTGGCCGCCTCCGCCTCGGCCGCGAGCCGCTGCTGCTCGAGCGCGACGGCCGCGTAGGCCGCGAACGCGCCGAGGAGCCGGCGGTCGCTGGCGGGCAGCGGGCGGCCGGCCAGCGCGAGCGAGAGCGTGTCGGTGACGGGGACGTCCACGTCGGCGTCGCCTGGGCGCACGGCAGGGGCGTCTCCCGACGACGCGATGACCGTCCACTCGGCTGACCGTCGTTCATCTGACTGCCGTTCGAGCAGGCTGGCCGAACGCATGCCGAAGGCCTCCCGCGTCCGGTCGAGCAGTGCGTCGAGCGTGCCCTGCCCGCGCAGGATGGACCCCGCGGTCGTCACGAGAAGCTCGGATTCCGCGCCGGCGCGGGCCGCCCGCTTGGAGAAGCGGGCGGAGGTATCCACCACCCAGCTCGTGACGAGACCGACGGCCACGAAGACAGCGAGCGCGAGGGCATTGTTCGCCTCCGCGATCGTCCAGGCGTGGATCGGCGGCGTGAAGTAGTAGTTGAGCAGCAGCGACGCGGTGACGGCCTCGAGTAGCGCGGGCACGAATCCGCCGGTCAGCGCGACGGCGATCACCGCGACGAGGAACGCGAGGACGTCGCTCGTGAGGTTGATTCCTGACCGGTCGGTGGCCAGCACGACCGTCAGCAGCGGCGCGAGCGCCGCGGCGAGGACGTATCCCGCGAGCTGCCGGCGTGGTGTGATCCCGCCCCGGTACCGGGGGAGCAGTCCCCACCGGCTGCCCATGTGCGGGTGGGTGACGATGTGCACGTCGATCGCGCCTGAGTCGCGGATGGTCCGCGACCCTATGCCAGGGCCGGTGAGCATGGCGAGCAGCCAGGACCGCCGGCTCGCGCCGAGCACGAGCTGGGTGGCATTCTCCGCCTTGGCGAACGCGAGCAGCGCCTCGGAGATGTTGTCGCCGATGACCTGGTGATAGGTGCCGCCAAGGGACTCGACAAGCTGGCGCTGCCTGGCCAGGCTGCCCGGGTTCGCGCCGGTGAGCCCGTCGGACTTGGTGACGTGCACCGCGAGCAGGTCGCCGCCTGAGGACCTGGCCGCGACCCTGGCGGCGCGCCTGATCAGCGTGTCGCCCTCCGGGCCGCCGGTGAGCGCGACAACGACCCGCTCCCTGGCCTCCCAGGTTCCGGTGATGCCGTGCTCGGCGCGGTACTTCTGCAGCCCCTCGTCGACCTTGTCGGCCAGCCAGAGCAGGGCGAGCTCGCGCAGCGCGGACAGGTTGCCCGCACGGAAGTAGTTGGTGAGCGCCGCGTCGATCTTCTCCGGCGGATAGATGTTCCCGTGCGCCATCCGGCGGCGCAGCGCCTCGGCGGTCATGTCGACGAGTTCGACCTGGTCGGCGGCGCGGACCACCGCGTCGGGCACGGTCTCCCGCTGCGCCACCCCGGTGATCTGCTCGACGACGTCGGTGACGGACTCGAGGTGCTGGACGTTGACCGCGGAGATCACGTCGATCCCGGCGTCGAGCAGCTCGGCCACGTCCTGCCAGCGCTTCTCGTGACGGGAGCCAGGGACGTTCGTGTGCGCGAGCTCGTCGACGAGCGCGATCTGCGGCTTGCGGGCGAGCACCGCGTCGAGGTCCATCTCCTCGAACTCGGCGCCCCGGTAGGCAAGCGTGCTGCGCGGGATGACCTCAAGCCCGTCGAGCAGCGCCGCGGTCTGCGGCCGGCCGTG
>Ga0209881_1000358_pt1 | contig 12137 bp, 12 predicted proteins | sample PersoiDNA2013193_FD_185804 | JGI IMG/M metagenome (GOLD analysis project Ga0209881, IMG submission 185804) | Permafrost soil microbial communities from the Arctic, to analyse light accelerated degradation of dissolved organic matter (DOM) -... | ecosystem: Environmental > Terrestrial > Soil >... | reverse complement strand
GTAGTCGCACTCTTGCGCCGCAGGGCGCACGGGACCGGGGGAGTCTCAAGGAGGGGTCACATGGGCAGTCGTCCACGCAGCCGCAGGCGCCGCGCCCGTCACCTGGCGCGCCCGTTCGTCCCGCTGCTGCTCGCGGCGCTTCTGCTGGTGGCGGCCGGCGCCGCCGCCATGGCCGCAGGCTGTGGCGGCTCATCCGGCTCCACGGGCACGGGCGACGCCGGCAGCGCCGCCGGCGGCACGCCCAAGATGGGCGGCAGCATCAAGATCGCCTTCGAGGGCGAGCCGGTCACGCTCGATCCCGCGATCAGCTGGGACGTCTCCGGGTGGACGGTCGAGGACTCGATCTTCAACGCCTTGTACCGCTACGCGCGCCAGCCGGGCGCCGAGGGCACCGTCCTTATCCCCGACCTCGCCGCCGACATGCCTGTGATCTCCGCGGACGGCACCACGTACACCATCAAACTGCGCCCCGACGCCAAGTTCGCGCCGCCCGTCGACCGCGCCGTCACGGCCGACGACGTCAAGTACAGCTTCGAGCGCATGATGGCCGAACCGCGTTGCCCGGCCACGTACTTCTACAGCGGCGTCGAGGGCGCTCAGGCCCTCGTGGACAAGAAGGCGAAGGACATCACGGGCATCAAGGTGATCGACCCGCTGACCATCCAGTTCAAGCTCAGCTCCCCCGATCTCAGCTTCCTGTACGCGCTGAGCATGGAGTTCTGCGACGTGATCCCCAAGGAGTGGGTGGACAAGTGGGGCACCAAGGTGAACCGCCACCCGCTTGGTACGGGGCCGTTCTACATGACCAGCTGGACGCCGGGCCGCGAGATCAAGCTCGTGAAGAACCCGAACTACTGGAACGCCGGCAAGGTATACCTGGACGGCGTCGACTTCGTGTTCAGCATCACGCCGTCGACGGCCCTGCTCAAACTGCAGAGGGGAGAGGTGGACATCCTCGGCGACAACGTCCCGCCGGCCGACGTCAACCGCGTGCTGAACGACCCGCAGTGGAAGCCCTACGTGTTCGAGCAGCCGCTGATCGCCACCACCTACCTCTTCATGAACATGACGAAGAAGCCCTTCGACGACCTCAAGGTGCGTCAGGCGTTGAGTTGGGCCATCGACCGCGACAAGCTCGTCAAGCTGCAGAGCGGCCAGGCCGTGGCGCTGTACCAGATCTACCCGCAGAACCTGCCCGGCAGCGAGCCCGGCAAGGTGTACTACGGCTACGACCCGGCCAAGGCCAAGGCGCTGCTCGCCGGGGCCGGCTACCCCGACGGCTTCAAGTCCATGATCTACACGAGCAACGTGGACCCGATGCCCAAGCTGGTGCAGTCGATCCAGGCCGACCTCAAAGCCGTCGGCGTCGACGCCGAGATCAAGACGATGAACCGCGCCACCTACTACAATTTCTCCAGCGACGCGGCGAAGACGCAGATGGGGACCAGCGACTGGTTCCTCGACTTCCCCGACCCAGTGGACTGGATCGTGCCGTTCTTCACCGAGGCCAACGCCATGGTGGGCGGGCTGAACACGTCCTACTACGTGGACCCGTGGGTGGAGAGCGCTACCGACGAGGCTCAGAAGATGACTGACCCCGGGGCGCGGCTGGCCAAGTACACCGAGATCCAGCAGCACATCATGGAGCAGGCGCCGTACGTGACCCTGTACTCACCGAAGATGACCACGATGTGCAGCAAGAACGTCGGGCGCTTCTACCTGCACCCGGTGCTCTGGTTCGACCCGCTGATGTACTGGCGCAAGTGAGCCGCGCGGCCACGAGACGCGGCGAGGCGCCGCTCTAGGCGGTCGTCTCGCCGCGGGCGACGCTCATGTAAGCGTCGTGCACGTGCTCGTCCGAGCCGGCCGTGAAGTAGGGCTCGAGCTCCCGGAAGAGGTAGGTGAGGTCGGGCTGATCGGCGCAGACGGCCGGCAGCGTCGTGCCCTCGCGCGACGCGGCCGCGATCGCGGCCGCGTGCGCCTGCTGCATGGCGATGACGGCGTCGGCGAGCGTGTACCAGGCGGCCGCGTATTCCGGCGAGTACTCCGGCTCCGGCCGGTCGGCCGGCTGGTCGGCCGGCTCGCCGGCCGCGCCTCCGGCGCCCTTCGCCAGCTCGACCTCCGAGAACCGCAGGTAGTTGAGATGCGCCCCGCGCACGGCGAGCGCCGCCGTCTTGAGCCCGGCGAGGGCTTCGCTCGCGCCGGGCGCCGCGGTGGCCGCGGGCACGTACGTCGACGGTGACGCCGGGGCCGGAGTTGCGAGGCCCGGCGCAACGGGCCGCTGCCCGAGAGGCGGCGCCGGCGGCAGCGGCGCGCCGCCGCGCCAGGACCGCACCGGCCCGGAGGCCGTGACACCCACCGGCGCCGCGCCGCGCCGCACGACCACGGTCTTCGCCGCGAGGTCGCCGAGCCGCTTGCTCTTGGCGTTGGCGAGGCACGAGATGCCCGAAGGGATGTACCAGAAGAGCACTTCGGGCAGGCGGATAAGGTTGCGGACCACGACGGCGAGGCCGGAGGGCCTCGTGCCGTCGTCCATGGTCACGCGCATGCGAAAGACGAGCTTGCCCACGCTGGCCGCGGTCAGCGCCTCGAGCAGCGTGTAGTAGACGAAGATGAGTCCGTACGTGATCGCGTACATCCAAACGGGCGCGGTGCGCTGCAGGTCGATGCCGTCGCTGAACGCCGGGTCCTTGAGGTCGAGCGCCCCGGCGGCGGTCATCACGGCGAAGATCACCACGAGCAGGAAGAAGAGCACCACGGTGTCGACCGCGATGGCGGCGAAGCGCCAGCCGAGGCCGGCGTACTGCACCTGCTCGCGAGCGCCCACCTGTTCCACGCGACTCTCCTTCGGCGCCGCGGACCGAGCGCCGCGGACCTTGGCCGATTGTATACGCGAACCGCGGCCGGGGTGCCCCCGCTACCAGGCTCGGGCTCCTGCGCGCACGCCAAATAGAGAAGGAGAGAGGACCGGTCGATAGAAGGGGCACCGGAACCGTCACTCCACAGGAGGAAGCTCATGGATAGTCCGCAGGCAGTCCGTACGGGTTGAGTGGGCAGCCTCCCGATCGTCGTGGTGCTGTTCGCGCTCCTGGTCGTCATGCTGGCCGTCGCCGCGCCGGCGATGGCGGTCTCGGCGAAGGTCGTGAGCGGGGCGACACGAACTTGACGATCCCCGAGGCCCAGGTCACGGCGCCGACGGCCCAGAGCGTCGCGCTGCTGAACATCTCGCCGGTGTCGTTCCGCTTCCAGTGGAGCAGCGGCGTGAGCTGGTGGTTCGAAGCCCCGATGGCGAGCGGTGGGACCTTCGACTACACCACGAAGAAGGGCACGCTGTACCACGACGGCGGCTTGCGGTTTGTGAACGTCGCCAACAACACGACGCTGCGCATGGGAGGCATGCGGTTCATCGCCAACGGCCCCAAGTCCTTCACGTTCTCGGCGGCGGTGGGCGACGCCCCTGCGACGCGCGCCCACGTCTTCATCGCGACCAACGCGCCCCAGTTCACCAAGCAGGGCAAGACCATCAAGATCGAAGGCGTGCAGTTCAAGCTTACGGCGCAGGGCGAGGCCGAGCTGTTCGCCGCGCTCGGCGTTGCCCGTTCTGTTTCAGCCCGCGAGGACCGCCTGGAGGTCCGCTTTCAGAGGCGGGAGGTCGCTCTGCACCGTCTCCCAGAGGATCGCGGGGTCCACGCCGAAGTACTCGTGCACGACGACGTTGCGCAGGCCGCGCAGCGTGCGCCACGGCACGGCAGGGTGTGCGTCGAGGATGGGCTCGGGGATCCAGCGGATGGACTCGCCCATCGTCATGAGGTTGCGGACGACGGCGTCCATCGTGCGGGCGTCGCCCACGAACTCGTCGAACGTCATGCCGTCCGTGTAGTCGGCGATCGCGCGCACGGCGGCGAGGATATCGCGCACGCGAAAGCGCCAGTCGCGGAAGCGCAGTTTGGCCTGGCGCTCCTGGTAGCCCGGATGGCGGCGGTCGGGAGGCTCAGAAGGCACGCACGGCCTCCGCGAGGATCTCGTCGCGCATCTCCGGGCGCAGGGCGGCGGGCGTCGCGAGGTCGATGCGCGTGCCCATCACGTCGGAGAGGTAGTCGAGCAGGCGCACGAAGGTGAACAGGCCCACGTGCGCCTGCGAGTCGAACTCGACGAGCACGTCGACGTCGCTGTGCACGGTGGCCTGGTCGCGGGCTGTGGAGCCGAAGACCGCGATGTGACGCACGTCGAAGGTGCGCAGTTTCTCACGGTTGCGATCGAGGCGGCGGAGGGCTTCGCGACGGGTCATGAGCGATTGTAGCGGGCGGCGGCGGGCGGCGGATCAGCCCAGCGACCCGCCGCGGGCCTTGCGCAGCCGGCCCAGGAATCCCTTCCCGAGGAAGCTGTTGTCGCCGAGCGCGCAGAGGCGCGCGAACATCGGCGCCGTCACCGTGAACGCGAGCACGTCGGCCGGCAGGTCGCCGCGCATGGCGATGTCAGTCCCCCCGATCGCCGCCTGCGGCTTGTTGAGGTCGCGAAAGGTGACGACCAGCTCCATGCAGCCCGAGCCGAAGGGGACCGTGACCGGATCCGGCTCCCCCCAGGCGTGATGGTGGTAGGCGCCGTGCTGGAGCACGCTGAGCTGGTCCGGGTTGACCCAGAACGTGACCGTCCTCAGGTAGGGGGCGAGCTCCGGCTTGAGGGGCCCGACGAGTACGTGGCCGTGCTCGGGCCGGTACGTCGGGGCGTTGTCGACCCAGCCGGCCATGAGTTGCCGCGAGGCGCGCAGACCCTCGTCGCCCCAGAGGAAGTCGATGAAATCGTCGCGCTCGCGGGTCTGCACGCCGAAGAAGGCGCGGCCGCAGCCGCCGCAGCCAAAGTTGTCGGCTGTCAGGTGGAGCGTCTCGCCCTTGAGCCAGCAACGGTAGAAGTGGAACACGCAGGGGCCCCGCCCGGGCCCCGGTTTGGGCGCGACGAGCGGGGCGAACGCGTCGGCGTCGGGGGCGTCGTAGAAGCCGACCAGCGGTCGGTCCAGCGCCAGCTCCGCGATCAGGCGGGACGGGTTGGGCTGAGGCGAGTGTCCTGGCATGAGCTCCTCCACGTTGAGAAGACGGTGACCTGTGGAGATTGTACGCGCGGACGGGCCGGGAGAGCGAGGCCGTGCGACCGCGACCGGCCTCAGCCGGGCCGCTCAGGGCAGGAGGTAGAGGACGAGGGCGCCCGGCTGACCATAGAGGTGCGGTGGCGCGCTCGCGCCGCCCCAGTCGATGCACAGGGTGAGGCCGACGCCGAAGGTGATCACGGCCGCGACGGCAATGACCAGCAGGACCAGAGCCATGTCTCTACGATGGGCGTGCATGTCCTCAGTATCCCCGGCCTCACACCTCAGACGCGGGAGCGGCGGCGTCAGGGCACGACGAACCGGGCGCTGCTGCCCGACTTGCCGGCGCTGACCTCGAGGCGGGCGTCGATGCGTTCGCGCAACTCGCTCACGTGGGAGATGATGCCGACCAGCCTGCCGCCCTCGTTGAGGCTCATCAGCGAGCTGATCGCAAGGTCGAGGGACTCGTCGTCGAGCGAGCCGAAGCCCTCGTCGACGAACACGGTCTCGAGGCGGATGCCGCCGGCGTGGGCCTGGACGACCTCGGCGAGCCCCAGGGCGAGCGAGAGCGCGGCCATGAACTTCTCGCCGCCCGAGAGCGTGGTGACGGGTCGGGCGACGCCGGTCCACGCGTCGTACACGAGGAGGTCCAGACCCGCGGCCAGCTTGCGGCCGCTGCGCTCCTCGGTGCGTTCCATCGCGTAGCGGCTCTTGCTCATCGTGCGCAGACGCTCGGAGGCGGCGACGAGGACGTCGTCGAGGAACGCCCCCAGGACGTAGCTCTGGAACGAGAGGCCGCGGGTGTTGCGGCGGTTGGCCACGTCGGCGAGCCGGCCGACGACCGCGTAGCGGGCCTCGAACCCTGCCGCCTCGCCGGCGAGCTCGTCGAGGCGGGTGAGCTGCTTTTCGGCGGCCTCGGCGCCCGCGCGGAGGCCGATGGCCGCCTCGCGGGCGTTGCGCGCGGTCGCTGCGCAGGCCTCGGCCTCGGTCTCGAGCCGCGTGAGATCCGGAGGTTCGAGCCCCTCCGCCGCCTGCTCCGCCAGGCGCAGGCGCTCGGCCGCCTTGAGGGTGCTCTGCTCGTGCTCGGCGACGAGCTTCTCGAGGTGCTCCATGACGGACGGGTCGCGGTGCGCGTCGCGGCGCTCGGCCTCTCCGAAGAAGCCCGCTTGTGCGAGCCGCTTCGCGAGACGGTCGCCGGCCTCGCGCGCCCGCACCTCGGCGCCGGCGAGGGCCGCGGCCGCCGCAGCGCGCGCCGCCTCGCTGCCGGTGGCGGCGATCTCCGCCGCGTGGGCCTCCGTCTGGGCGCGCTCGAACGCTACGCGCAGATCGCGCTCGACCCGCCGCGCTTCGGCCAGCGTCCGGGCGAGGACGTCGGGGTCGGCCAGCTCGGGCGGCACGCCGGCGGCGCGCTCGCCGGAGAGCGCTTCGGCGGCGGCAAGCGCCGCCTCAGCGCCTTGAAGACTCGCGTGAGCCGTGTCGCGCCGCTCCAGGGCCGCTTCGACGGCCGCGCGGGCCGCGTCTACGTCGTGCTCGGCCGGAGCGTCGGCGGTGAGCTCGGCCGCGGAGGGGTGCTCCGTGGACCCGCACACGGGGCACGGGAGGCCGTCACCGAGCGACCGGGCGAGGAGACCGGCCTGGGCCTCGCGCCACGCCGCCTCGAGGCCGGCGAGCAGCGCGCGCGCCGCCGCCCAGGAGGCGTCCGCGGCCTGGGCCTCGCGGCGGCGCGCCGAGGCCTCGGCGGTGGCCGTCACAAGCGCCTCGCGTGCTTCGGCCAATTCGCCGGCGCCCGCCACGAAGGCCTCGAGGCGCGTGACCTCGGCGGCGGCGTGCTCGCGGGCGGCCGCGCGGGAGACCTCGAGCTCAAGCGCCGCCGCGGCCGCGGCGAGCACGGCTGCCGCGGCCGCGGCCTCGCTGCTCGCTGCCTCGGCGGCATCGCGCGCGATCGAGAAGCCAGCCTCCGCGTCGCCGGCCTCGCGCGCCACGTCGGCGACCTCGGCCGCCCTCCGGGCCGCGTCGAGCTCCGCGCGAAGAACCTCGATCTCGGCGTCGCGCGCCGCGAGTTCGACGACCTGAGCGGCGGCGGCATCGCGCTCGCCCAGCCGCGTCGCGGCGTCGTGGCTCTCGGCGAGCAGCTTCTGGGCGGCCTTGTCCGCGGCCTCGGCCTCGTCGGCGTGCTGCGCCGCGTCCTGAGCCTCGACGGTGAGCCGCGCGCAACGTTCGCGAAGGTCGTCGGCGCTTGCCGACTCCGCCTGGCGCAGGACCTCATCGCGTTGCGTGATGACCTTCTCGGCCGCCCGCCGAAGGGCTACGGCCTCGTCTTTGAGGGCCAGCTCGATGGCGGCGTAGTGAGCGGTGTCGAAGAGCGCGCGGAGGATCTGCTCGCGCTCGTTCGAGTCGGCCTCGATGAGCTGCTGGAAGCGCCCCTGGGGGAGCATGACCACCTGGCGGAACTGCTCGCCGCGGAAGCCGAGGACGTCTTCGGCCTTGGCCTTGACCTTCGTCCAGCCGGTGGCCAGGGGCGCGCCGTCGAGTGCCAGGTCGCCGTCGCCGCCGCGGCGCAGGCGCCACATCGTGGCCTCCTGCAGGTGAGTGGTCGTGCCCTCACCGCGCAGCTTGGGACGCTCCTGCTCGGGGAGGCGTTCCACACGGTAGAGGTCGGCGCCGATAGAGAAGTCGAAGACGACGCGGGTGAGCGTGCCGGGGTCGGCGTGGTCGCTGCGCATCGCGGCGCCGCTGCGGCCGCCCTCGCTCTCGGCGCCGCCGCTGGTGTCGCCGTAGAGGGCGAACGACATGGCGTCGAGGACGGTGGTCTTGCCGGCGCCGGTGGGTCCGGTGATGAGGAAGAATCCGGCGCCGCGCAGGTCGGCGAAATCGAGGGTCTGGACGCCCGCGTAAGGCCCGAAGGCCTGCATGGTGACGGCCAGCGGCCTCACCCGGGGGCCTCGCGTCGCCGCCGCTCGAGCCCGTCGATGATGGCGGCGAGCTCGGCGCGCTGCTCCTCGCCGAGGCGCTCGCCGGTCGCGTAGTCGTAGAAGGCGCCGAAGAGCTCGAGGTCGCCGACGCTGCCCGGGCGCGGCCGGCGCCGGCCGGCGAAGCCGGCCGTCTCGTACAGGGGCCGCTCGATGGAAAGGGCGTTGGGATACACGCTGCGCAGCCGGCCGATGGGGTCGAGCAGCGCTCCCCGGTCGAGCAGGGCGGCGAGCATGTAGTCGTCGCGGCGCGGGTCGGAGGCGCCGCGCTTGAGGAGCTCGGCCAGTGTGCCCTCGAGGCGGCGGACGTCGCGCCGCGGCGTGAGGGCCACGGTCTCGACGGTGACGCGGGCGCGGCCGGCCGCGCCCGCCTCACCGGCAGCTGTGCCGGGCGCGCCGATCTCGACGACGTTCACCGACTTGTCGTGATCGTGCTCGGCGAAGGAGTACTTGAGCAGAGAGCCCGCGTAGCGGACCGTCTGGGCGCCGCAACGCTGCGGGCGGTGGAGGTGGCCCAGCGCCACGTAGTCGAAGCCGTCGTAGACGGTGGCCGGCACCTGCGTGGCGCCGCCGACGCTCAGGGGGCGCTCGCTCTCGCTCTCGAGCGCCCCGGCGACGAAGGCGTGGGCGACGGCGACGCGGCGCTCGGCGGGCGGCGTGGCCGCGAGCGCCCGGGCGACGCCGGCCGCGGCCACCGCCTGCTGGTCGTGGATGGCATCGTCGCCGTAGGCGTAGCGTGCCTCGGCGGCGTCGGCGTAGGGGAGGGGGTGCACGTGGACAGGGCCGTGGTCGTCGCGCAGGACGATGGGCGAGGCCGCCTGCGGCAGCTCGCCCACCAGGTGCAGCCCGCGCTCGCGCAGCAGCGACGCCGCGAACCCCACGCGCACGGCGCTGTCGTGGTTGCCGGCGATGGCGACGACGGGCACCCCCTGCCCGTCGACGATCTCGGTGAGCACGTGGTCGAGCAGCTCGACGGCCTCGGTGGAGGGGACGGCGCGGTCGTAGAGGTCGCCGGCGATGAGCACGGCGGCCGGCTTCACCTCGGCGACCAGCGCGACGAGCTGCTCGAGCACGTGCTCCTGGTCGCGGGTGAGGTGGACATTATGGAACAGCCGCCCCAGGTGCCAGTCGGCGGTGTGGATGAGCCTCATGGCCGCGACCCTACCACAGGGCCGCGACGGAGCGACGGGCGGGCGCCGCACACTGTCGGGCCCCCCGTCGCGCCCTGTTCGCCCGTCCGCGTCCGCGCCAGTGCGCCCGACGAGATAGAATAGGGTAAGTGCGCACCTTCCGCCTCTCGAAATCCCGCATCACCGCCGGCCTGCAGTGCGGCAAGCGTCTCTGGCTCGCGATCCACCGCCCCGAGCTTGAGATCTACAGCGCCGACACGCAGCGGCGCTTCGCCGCCGGCAACAGCGTCGGCGAGGTGGCCCGCGAGCTCTACGGGGCCGGCGAGCTCATCGACGGCGGCCGTAACCTCAGCCAGGCCCTGCGCGACACCGAGGCCGCCCTGGCGGCGTCGGGCGACGTGACGCTCTACGAGGCCACCTTCCGTCACAGCGGCGTCCTCATCCGCGCCGACATCCTGGAGCGGCGCGACGGGCGCTACCGTATGGTCGAGGTCAAGTCGGCTACGCGTCTCAAGGAGTATCACCTGCAGGACGTGGCCATCCAGGCGTGGGTGACCGAGGGCGCCGGGGTGCAGCTCGACGTGCTCGGCGTGGCCGTCATCGACACCGACTTCGTCTACCCCGGCGGCGGCGACTACCGCGGCCTGCTGCGCGAGATCGCGGTCGCCGACCAGGCACGCCCTCTGATGGCGCACATCCCCGGGTGGGTGCGCGGTTTCAACGAGTTGCTCGCGGGGCCGCTGCCGGCCATCAAGACGGGGCCCCAGTGCCGGCGCCCGTTCGACTGCCCGTTCATCCCGTTCTGCGAGGTGCAGGAGGGCAAGCTGCCCTGCGCCCGGGACGACGAACTCGACCTCGCCGGGGCCTGCAAGCCCGCCGCGCCCATCGACGTCACGGCGGGCACCCTCGACCCGGCGGCCACCGAGTTCCTCGCCACGCTGCCGTACCCCAGGTACTATCTCGACTTCGAGACGGTACAGTTCGCCGTGCCGCTGTGGGCCGGCACGAGACCCTTCCAGCAGCTCGTCTTCCAGTGGTCGTGCCACGTGGAGGCGCGGCACGGCGAGCTGGAGCATCTCGAGTTTCTCGACACCAGCGGCGAGCCGCCCATGCGCGCCGCCGCCGAGGCCCTACTCGCGGCGCTCGGCGGCGAAGGCCCCATCTTCGTGTACCACGATTTCGAGAAGTGGCGCCTGATGGAGATGGCGCGCCTGTTCCCCGACCTCGCCCCGCCTCTCGAGGCGGTCATGGGGCGCCTCGTCGACCTGCTGCGCCTCACCCGCGATCACTACCGTCACCCCGCGCTCAACGGCTCGTACTCGCTCAAGACGGTGCTTCCGACCATCGATCCCGAGCTCGACCACGCGCTGCTCGTCGACGTGCAGGACGGCCTCTCGGCGCAGGCCGCTTTCCACGAAGCGATGGCGCCCGACACGCTGGCGGACCGCCGTGAGGCCGTCTGCCGTTCCCTACTCGAGTACTGCGCTCTCGACACGCTGGCGCTGGTACGCGTCGCCCATCGTCTGGGCAGTGGCTGAGAGGAGCCCTGTGGACCATCGCACCGAGATCGAGATGGACGGCCAGGCCGTCACGACGCTCGCCGACATCGTGCCCGCGCGCGGCCCGCTGCGCGTGCTGTTCATCGGCAAGACGCCGTCGCCGGCCAGCGTGGAGGCCGGCCACTACTTCCAGGGGCGCATGGGCAAGGGGCTCTGGAAGCGCCTCGACGAGGTAGGTCTGCTGCACGCCGCGCAGGGCGAGTCCCCCGACGACCTCCTGCTCGACAACGGCTTCGGGATGACCGACGTGTGCAAGGCGCCGCGGCCCTTCGGCGAGGAGCCCGGCGAATCCGAGTACACGGAGGGGTGGGAGCGCGTCAACGGCATCATCACTCGCACGCGCCCGCGCATCCTCACGTTCGTCTACAAGGGCGCGCTCGACAAGGTCCTCACGTACTCGTACGGCTGGGACCACAAGAGCGGCTACGGTTTCAACGACGACCTCATGCGCACCTTCGGGCGACGCGTGTTCGCCTTTCCGCTGCCCGGCGTCGCCTGCACGCTGCGCGAGTCGCAGCGCCATCTGGCCGACCTCGCCGGGGCGCTCAATGTCGTGTAGGCGCGCCAGGCAAAGGCGCGCCTCGTCCCGCCATCACCCAGGAGATCAGCATCCCGATGAAAGTAGTCGCGTTCAACGGCAGCTCGCGCAAAGACGGCAACACCGCCATCCTGCTGCGGCGCGTACTCGCCGAGCTCGAGGCCGAGGGCATCGAGACCGAGCTCGTGCAGCTCGCCCACAAGCGCTTCTCCGGCTGCACCGCCTGCCTCAAGTGCGCCGAGACCCTGGACAACCGCTGCTCGGGCCTCAAGGATGACGGCCTCAACGAGTGCATCGAGAAGATGCTCGCCGCCGACGGCATCCTCATCGGCTCGCCCACGTACTTCGCGAATTGCACGGCCACCACGCAGGCCCTGATGGAGCGCGCCGGGTACGCCATGCGCAAGAACGGCAACCCGCTGGCACGCAAGGTGGGCGCCGCCGTGGTCGCCGTCAGGCGCGGCGGCGCCATCCACGCCTTCGACTCCATCAACCACTGGTTCCAGGTCAACGAGATGATCCTCATCGGCTCGAGCTACTGGAACATTGGCATCGGCCGCGAGATCGGCGATGTGGAGAAGGACGAAGAGGGCCTCGCGACCATGACCAACCTGGGCCGGACGATGGCCTGGGCGCTCAAGAAGCTCACCGCGTAACCGGGCCCGGCGATCCTTCGACCTCCGGGCCCTCTGCACGCGTCCCTTGTCGACGAACGGCTTCTGCCGTCACGTCTTTCCGTGTTTGATCTCGCCGATGCGGGTCGCGGGGTGGTGCATCGTCTTGTTGTTCCAGCTCGGTGGCGGGGACTTTGTCTTCGAGGGGGCCGGCCAGCTCCTCCGTTCCTCGCGGTGCTCGTGACGC
>Ga0209881_1000357_pt1 | contig 12138 bp, 9 predicted proteins | sample PersoiDNA2013193_FD_185804 | JGI IMG/M metagenome (GOLD analysis project Ga0209881, IMG submission 185804) | Permafrost soil microbial communities from the Arctic, to analyse light accelerated degradation of dissolved organic matter (DOM) -... | ecosystem: Environmental > Terrestrial > Soil >... | reverse complement strand
GTTATCTCCCGGGGGGGAGACCCCCCGTACCCCCCGGGGCCTGCCCGATGGAAAGGCGAAGATATCGGACATGCCGATTCGTCCGGACATATGGTGAAATCTCGGTATACGCCCTTGCAGGCGATGGTGGCGAGCGCGGATGAGCAGGGCTCCCCGCACCATGAACTGCTCCGCGACGCCGACTCTCTTGACGGCATGCCGGTGGTCGTGGCGGATCTGCACTCGGCGCTTCCCGCTGTTCTCGCGGGCCTCTTCTCGGCGAAAAGCACAGGCCATGGCGATGGAACGGACCGTGGCTCCGACCTGAAGGTCGCCTATGTCATGACGGACGGCGGGGCGCTCCCCGCGTGGTTCTCCAGGACCATCGCCGGGCTGCGCGAGGCGGGCTGGCTGGCGGCGACGGTGACGACCGGCCAGTCATTCGGCGGTGACCTGGAGGCGGTGACCGTGCACTCCGGCCTGCTCGCGGCCCGCTGGGCGGTCGGCGCGGACGTCGCGATCGTGGCGCAGGGGCCTGGCAACCTGGGCACCGGGACGCGCTGGGGTTTTTCCGGCGTGGCGGCCGGCGAGGCGGTCAACGCGGCGGCGGTGCTCGGCGGGCGGCCCGTCGCGTCGTTGCGGCTGTCGTTCGCCGACCCGCGTTCGCGGCACCAGGGCGTGTCCCACCACAGCCTGACCGCCTACGGCCGGGTGGCGCTCGCCCCTTGTGATGTGGTGATACCTGAACTGCCTGAGCCGCAGGCCTCGCGCGTGGCGGCGGATACCGAACCCCTGGGCGCACGGCATCGCCTGGTTACCGTCGCGGTCGACGGCCTGGAGGAAGACCTCCGCGGCTGCCCGGTCGGCCTGTCCACCATGGGCCGCAACCTGGACCAGGACCTCGAATACTTCCTGGCGGCGGCTGCCGCGGGAAAACACGCGGCGTCTCTCGCGGCGTCGGCACGCTTAGCCCAGATGGCTGTGGCATCCAGATGCCACAGCATCTGGATGCCACATTCATGCTGAGCCGCGCGAGCATGCTGAGCGGCGCCGGCGAGCGCCCCCACTTCTTGCTGTTATCGCTGTCGCTTTCCCGGTTAGGAGGCCGCGATGATGTCGATCACGAAGACCATGGTGTCGGTGGCCTTGATGCCGGCCGCGGACTGCCCGGTCTTGCCGTAGCCGTCCACGGGCGGGATGACGAGCAGCACGCGGCTGCCGACGGTCTGCCCGACAAGGCCCTTGTCCCAGCCGGACACTACCTGGCCTGCGCCGATCGGCGTGCTCCACGGCACGCCGCGCGACCACGACGAGTCGAAGACCTTCTTGGTCCGCCAGAGCATCCCGGTGTACTGAACCACCAGGTACTGGCCCTTGGTCACCTTCGCGCCCGTGCCCTTGACCAGGACCTTGACCTGGAGCGTCGTAGGCGCCGCGGTCTTCGGGATGGTGATCGTCGGGCCCTTGCCCGCCGCGCCCGCGGTCACGGTCGGCAGCGCGCCGCCGCCGCTGTTGGCCTGCTTGCCAGGCACGCCGACCGTGTTGTCGAACGTCTTGAGCATGTCGACGACGAAGATCACCGTGTCCTTGGCCCCGACGCCGATCTCGGAGTTGCCCGTCGTGCCGAACGCGTCGGCGGGCGGGATCACCGCGAGCACACGGCTGCCGACCTTCTGGCCGATCAGCGCCTTCTCAAGGCCGGGAAGCAGCGATCCTGCGAACAGCGTCGGCGTGCCATTGGAGTAGGTGGAGCCGATCAGCTTGTGGGTCTTGCCCGACCAGTCGTACATCACGAAGTCGCCGAGCAGGCTCTGCGCGCTGGTCAGCGCCACGCCGGTGCCCTGAATGACGGTCTTGGTATAGAGCGCCCCGCTCCCCGTCGCCGCCGGGATCTTCACCGTCGGCGTCTTGCCGAACGTTCCGGTTGCGGTGACCGAGGTGTAGGTGTCAGCGGCTGCGCCCGGGTGGGAGGACGAGGACGTCGCGGAGCCGCAGCCAGCGATGGCCGCGGCGGCGAACAATGAGGTGATGGCTAGCGCGGCTGCGCGTCGGCGTCGCATGGAAACCTCTCGGGTATGGCTCGGTTGTGATGGAGTGCCCAGGCCCCCGGCACCGAACTTCCTGTGCTTTCGGTAAAGCGTCATTAGGCTACCCGCACGAGGGCGGCCAGCCGCCCGCCATCGCGAAGACGATGACGCGGCTCAGCACTGCACGATCTGGTTCTTCGGCCCCGCGGGCTCGGCCTGGTTCGCGGGCTTGCTGTCCAGCGTGTGGAGCAGCACCGGCAACTGGGCGAGCAGGTTGCCGCGATAGACGCGGATGGCGTAGTTCCAGGTCATCAGGGTGTTATTGCCTATTTGCGCGACGGAGTAGCCGCCCGTACCCAGGTCCATCCGCTGAAGTGGCGTGTACAGCTTGTCGAGGGCGCTCAGCGATATGCTGGACGCGCTGAACTGGCTGAAGTAGCCAGACACGTTGCTGATCAGCAGGAAGTTCGCCGAATTCTGCGCCGGGTCATACCACGACAGCTTGTTTTCCCACGCGTAGGGCTGCAGGCAGCCGGGCGAGACCGCCCTGATGGTGATCCTGCCGCCGGTGTCGACGGTAATGACGGACGCGTTCCAGTAGCCGCCGATGCCGTAGGTGAGGTTGTTGGCCTCCAGGTAGGCCTCGAGCTCCGCGAACGGGTTGGCCACCGCCGGGGTGGCCGCCTGCTGGAACAGGCCGAAGCTGTACCAGCCGAAGAGGGCGATCAGCGGGACCACGATCAGCCGCAGGCGCAGCGGACGGCCCACCTTGGGCAGCCGGATCGTGGTGACAGGCCCGGATAGCAGCCGGTCGCCGATCATCCGGCCGGCCAGCACCGCCGCGAACGGCAGCACCGGCGCGATCTCCCGGACGTTCAGCGCCGACGCGTCGGCGAGCTGGCTCGGCACGTACGCCGCGATGTTGGCCACGATCGCGACGAGCAGCAGCTGGCTGACGATGTCCGCGTCGCGGAAGAAGAATCGCCGCGCGATGGCGAGGGCGCCCCAGACGGCGAACAGCACGCCGATCACGTGGGTGATCGCGAGCGCCTCGTCCAAGCCGGACAGCGCGGGGAAGTTGAGATAAGTTCCGGACTTGTAATAGTTGATCACGTTGCCCGGGACGAAATACGCGCCGAACATCTCGAGCAGGCCGTGCACGGAGACCCGGGCCTGCATGAACCACCGGCCGCCGTCGAGCTTGAACGGCACCGGCTGCTGGTTATAGCCGCCGGCGTTGACGAGCAGGTGCCCGCCCCACCAGAAGACGAGGTAGCCCGCGCCGGCCGCGGCGGCCAGGGAGAGCTCAAGCCACCGGTCGGCAAGCGCCCGGCGGATGCCGCGGAGCCCGCCCCCGTTCCTCCCGCCGATTGTCATCCCCGTGACCACCCGCGCCAGGCAGACCGCCAGCATCGGGAAGATCGCGATGACCAGGACGAGCGGGTCGGCCATCAGCGCCCAGCCGAGCAGCACGGCGACGATCACCGGCACGTACCAGCGCTTGCCCAATCGGTCGAGGACCAGCCAGGTGAGCATCACCGGCAGCGCGGTGCCGATGTGCCCGACGGAGAAGTCGATGACGAAGATGCCGATACCCGGCTGCGGCGCGAGCAGGATGGCGAGAACCAGCGCCATCCTGGCGATCGCCTTCGGGCCCCTGGCCTTGCCCTTGGCCAGCAGCATGGCGACCGCGATCACCAGGGTGTAGGTGACCGCCGCAGCGATGTGCGCCGTGTTCAGGTGCAGCCCGAACATCCACACGAGCAGCGTGATCTCCGGCAGCTCGGTGGTGATGAAGGGCACGTCGGAGACGTTCCAGCCGGACAGGTACACGTTGCCGTGCAGCATGTCGTTGGCCATCAGCAGGATGTTGGCCTCGTCGGAGTTCTCCGGGTACGTCTTCGACAGGTGCAGGTAAGCGTCGAAGAGCAGGACGATGACCAGCAGGAAGATGGCCGCGCCCGCCCACCACCATGCGCGGCTTGCACTCTGGCGCGCCGACGCGGCGGGCTCGGGATCACCATCGACACCGCCCGCAAGGCGCTCCGCACCTGGTGCGGGACTAGGCATTACCGTCGGCCACCATTCCGAACAGTCAGCGCGATCATCTCCGGCATATCGTTCGTACACTCTTACACGATCAGCCCCGCAGGGGATGTCATCCGGCCCTAACGTGTCACAGAGTAGCCTGAACCAGCCGACTGGTAGGCTGCGGCGCAGTCTTTTGCTGCCGCCCCTGCTGCCCGCGGGCGGCCGTTTGTAAACCAGAGGACGGGACGAACACGGTGCAGCTCACTTCAACATCGGATGCCACTGCGGCGGAGCGCTCCGGAGGCGGCAGTTCCGTGCTGGCGCGACTAAATAATCCTATAGCGACTGGTTTGGCCGGGTTTATCGGATGGACGATCTACGTCGCCGCCCGGTGGAAGATCTGGGCGCATGGGCACATCTCGCTGTTCATCATGTCCGGGTCCAGTCCCAGGTACACCAATTCGGCGCAGATGTTCCCGAAGATTCTCCACGTGCCGAACATCGGGTACGACGGGCAGTTCTACTACCGGTTCGCCTTCGACCCGTTCAACTGGAACCCGACCGCCTACGGCATCACCGTCGACCACAACTACCGGTACACCAGGATCGGGTTCTCGCTGGTCGCGTGGATCGTCTCGCTCGGCGGCCACGGACGCCTGCTGCCCACCGTCCTGGTCGTGCTCAACCTGATCTTCGTCGGCGTCATGGCGTGGCTCGGCGCGAAGTTCGCCCGCGAATCGGGGCGGCATGCGCTGTGGGGGCTGCTGTTCGTCGGCTACTTCGGCCTGGTGATCAGCGTCGGCAGGGACACCTCCGAGCCACTCGCCGACGCCTGCATGCTCGGCGGGCTGCTCGCCTACCGGCACTCTCGCTACCTGCTCGCGGCGCTGCTCGTCTGCTACGGGGTCTTCACCAACGAGCCGATCCTGGTGCTCGCGGTCGCGATCGCGGTGGTGCGGCTGTACCAGTTCTGGCTGAAGCGGGCGCGGCCGGGGAAGCCCGACCTGATCTGGGTGCTGCCAGGTGCCGTGTACGTGGTGCTCCAGATCGCCGAGAAGCTCGTGGTGAAGGGCACGTCGGGCGGCGTGGCGGACGCCGCGGCGAACCTCACGCTTCCGTTCAAGGCCCTCGTCCCCGGCGTCTACCGGGACATCAAGCACCTGAGCTTGACGCACCTGAAGTACGACTACAACCTGATCGAGTTCATCGCCCTGGCCGTGATCGTGGTGGCCGCCTTCCTCTTTATCCGGTCGTCGACCGCCCGGCCGCACGAGAAGGTGGCCTTCGTCTGCTTCGTGGGAGTGGAGATGGTGATCGCGTCCGGCCAGTACTGGGACAGCACGTTCGGTGACGGGCGCACGTACATCGACGCGTTCCTGATGGCCATCATCGTGCTGCTCGCCGCACCGGCGGGCACCGTCACGGCCGGGGTCACCGGCACCGCGCGGAAGGCGCACGCCTCCCTGGCCGACCGGGTCTTCGCCCCCGACCGCGTCCTCACGAACAAGCGCCTCGGCTGGCTCGCGGCGGTCGCGTTCGCAGTCCTTGTCTTGGTGGCACGCCGTCACGTTCTCGCCCAGTAGTTCCTTGGGATTCCCTCGAACAGGCGGAGGTCCGATGCCGCTTGGCCAAGGATATGGGCCCGGGCGGCGGCCAGCGGGTCTCGGGCAGCGGGCACTGTGCCGGTCGCGTCGCGGGCGATGCCCGGCGCAGGGCATCCTTGAGTCGTGCCTGAAGGAGATACCGTCTGGCTGACCGCCCGCCGCCTGCACGAGGCGCTGGCCGGGGAGGTGCTGACGCGCAGCGACTTCCGCGTGCCCAGGTACGCGACGGTCGACCTGCGCGGCCAGCCGGTGACCGAGGCCGTCTCGCGCGGTAAGCACCTGCTGATCCGCACGGGGAACGGCCTGACCGTGCACACCCACCTGAAGATGGAAGGCTCCTGGCGAGTCCGCCCCGCCGACACGCGCCTGACCGAGAGCCACAAGATACGGCTTGTCCTTGCCAACGACCGCTGGCTGGCGGCCGGCTACCTGCTCGGCGTGACCGAGGTGCTGCCCACCGGGCGGGAAGACCAGGTCGTCGGGCACCTAGGGCCCGACCTGCTCGGCCCGGACTGGGACGCGGCGCGGGCCGTCGGCCTGCTCGCCCGCGACCCTGACAAGCCGATCGGCGAGGCGCTGCTCGACCAGCGGAACCTCGCGGGCCTTGGGACGATTTACATGTCGGAGACGCTGTTCCTGCGGGGTGTCGACCCGTGGCGGCCTGTCGGCGAAGTCAAGGACCTTGACGCCCTGGTGGACCTCGGGCATCGGCTGCTTGACGCTAATAAGGGGCGGTTCGGGCATGTGACGACCGGGGACACCGAGCCGGGGCGGGAGAACTGGGTGTACGGGCGGCCGAGGCGGCCATGCCGACACTGCGGGACTCCGATCAGGAGGGGCGAGCAGGGGGCTCCGGGACAGGAACGGCTCAGGTTCTGGTGCCCGGCATGCCAGAAATAGCGTTATGCCCATTTCGCTGTACTTCCCAATGCGGCTTGTCGTGTTGGTGTTGAGCAACAACTCTGTAGTGATCAGTCTTGTCGAGGCCGCTTGAAGCAGCCCGTTCCCGCGGGGCGAGGCACCGCTGGTAGAGGCCGGACATCGTGGTGACCGCAACCTATCGTCACGGCATTGTGAAGAAGAGCCTGAGGGCTTTCACGTGCGCTTCGAACCGCCGAGAGCGGTGATGCACCAATCGGCGACGGCCTGGGGTTTCTTGTTGGGCAGCGCCTTGATCAGAGGGTGTACGTGCTCCACCCACTCCCTCGCTTCGGGCGACGGCGCGTAGCGTGGCGTCGTTGGCCACCAGGCTCAGCCAAGCCAGCCAGAGCTTCGCATCATCGGCGAGGTGCGCGCCTGGAGGATGTCGTCGCGCTGGGACGCGGCACGAGCTGCCGCTTACCTCACGCCCCGTGCACAACCGCCGTACCTGGCTACGGCTGGAAACCGGACGGGACCGGGGGGATGTGCCGGAGCGCGGGCGTGATCGCCATGGGTCCGCCGCCCTCTCCGCCGATAACGTCGAACGTCCTGCCCACCTTGCCGGTGGCGGTGCTGACCGGGGTCACACCGCTTCCGGGAGTGCTGACGTAAACCGTTCTGCCGTCTGGGGTGATCGCGATGTAGGGAGGAGCATAAGAATTCGGATGGATCCCGGTTCCGACCTTAATCGGCTTGCCTGGCTTATTGGTTGCCGTTGGGATCGGGGTCACCGTTCCGTAGCGGTCGCTGTAGGCGTAGAGGATCTTGCCGTTCGGCGTGATCGCGATGGCGACCTGTCCGGTCTTGATGGCCGTGCCGGCCCTGTTGGTCGTGGTGCTGACCGGGGTCACGCCCGCACTGCCGGTCACGTAGGCGGTCCTGCCGTTCGGCGTGATCGCGAACGCATAGGGCTCCTGGGGTATCCCGATGACCTTGCCCGCTTTATTAGTGGCAGTACTGATCGGGGTCACGCCCCAAGTGCCGCCAGGCGCCGACTCGCCGTTGACATAGACGGTCTTCCCGTCTGGGGTGACCGCGATGGCGAACGGCGACCGCCCCACGGGGATCGCTTTCAGAGCCGTATTGGTGGCGGTGTTGACCGGGGTGACGGTGCCCGCGTTGTAGTTGATGACGTAGGCGGTTACCGGGTGAGCCGGTGCCGACATGCGACCGGCCGCGGATGCCGCGCCGGCAGCGCCCGCCCCCGGCAGGACGAGCGAGCAGTGCGACAGCGGCAGCGACAGGAAATGACCGCACCCGCAACATGTGTGGACACATCGCGAGAACCTCCAGTCGATGACCCGGGATCGAGATCCTGGCCGGGGCAGATCACGATCACGTGGCCGATCCCGGGACTTGGCCCCCAGCGGGCACCACATCCTGCCGGTCTCGTTGTCAGTACCCGCCAGGCAAGGCAACGTGCCACAAACCGGCTGCGCTGCCATCATCTTCAGGATCACCCGGGCCGATGCGGAGCAATAGGGTAAATGGTCCAGTAACCCGAAGGAATTGGGCCTACGTAAGTACAGCAGGGTGGGCGTGGAGAGCGCTCGATGCCTCCCGGAGCGTCACCTTCTCGCGGAAGCAGGCGTCGATCAAGTCACGCAGATCATGTGCCACGCCGCGTCCGGCCCTGGGCCGCCGGGGTCGTCAGGGCGGTTGAGGTGGCAGCGGAGCCGAGATGCCTGCGTAAACACACCCGTCATCCCGCCCCCCAGGAAAACACTCTGAGAAACCAGAGATTAGCCCTACCGATGATCCGTAATGCTGTTCACCTGACAGGCGCAACGTTGCTGTGACCAGGCAGGCCGACTTGGAGCCACCCTTTGAACTCCAACCAAATCGAAGAGAACGATGCAGATATGCCAGCGAAAGTAAAAGGGTGCGGTGACCAGCTGCATTGGTGACCAATGGCCTTGCGATTAGGGCTTTCGCCTCGTCTCACGGGGATCGTGCGGCGGCATAATATGAGCGCTTGGAGAATCCAGCGCTGGATCCGAGGCGATTCTAATGCTCACCGCTAAACGCCGCTTTCTTGGTGCGGCGATTGTCATCGCTGCGATGGGGCCTGGCCTTATCGCCTGCGGGCACAGCGAGGCGCCGCCCAAGGTCGCAGACGGCAAGCTGCGGCATGCCTCGGTCCTCGTCAACCAGGGTGTCGGCGTGAAGAGCACGAGCTTCCCGGCTGAGGCGCTTGCCCCGGTCTGAGCCGGAAATCGGCCACTCCGACGGCTACATCGACGGCATCCGGTTCCGTGCCGATTACCACCCGGACAAGGCTGGTCGGTGTCGATCTGGGCGTGCCGACCTCAGTCGAAATGTCTATAAAGGAGGCACATCATGAAAATCTCCCTCGGCAGGGTGGCGGCCGCGGCCGCCGCGCCTGTCCTCCTGCTCGCGCTGGGCGCCAGCAGCGCCGCCGGGCTGAGTCCCGGGATGGTCGCCGCGGGTCAGGCGCGTCCAGCGGCGGCACTGGCCACCGCCAGGTTCGAGCCAGTCTCGGCCAGCTTCACGTCGTACCGGGTCGGGTACGTCCTCGGCACCCGCGGCCACACCAGGCTGCCTGGTGCCGCGATGCTGGTCAGGACGGTCAACGGCGGGCGGAGCTGGACCGCCGTGCCCGCACCGGCGGTGCGCCTGGTAGACCCGAGCGGGGTAGCTCCGGGCTCCTCGGTGAGCGCGGTCTTCTTCGCCGACGCTAACAACGGGTGGCTGTTCAATCCGGCCATGTGGGTCACCCACGACGGCGGCCGCCACTGGCGGCAGCCGTCCCTGCCGGGCAAGCCGGGCGCGATGGCCGCCTCGAACGGGGTGGCGTTCGCCTCCGTGACGCCGTGGGGCGGCGGCCAGACCCGGCTGTACGCCAGTCGGGTGGGCACCGACCGCTGGACCCAGGTGCCCGGCGTGGTACCAGCCGGAAAGCTGACGTTCTATGGCCGCGCAGGCTGGGCTGGGTTGCCGCCCAGCCTGTGGGCGACGACCGACCTTCGGTACTGGCACAAGCTCCCAGCCTTCCAATGCCCGCCCATCCTCGGGGCGCCCTCCATTGCGAGCAGCCTCGCGGCAGGAACCACGACCCGTGTGCTGCTCTTGTGCACCGGGAATGGCGCGGCAGGGAGCCTTGGAAAGACGGTCTTCGCCTCAGCGAACGGCGGCCGGACCTTCTCGCTGCTGGGTTCCGCGCCGCTACCCGGCTCAAGCGTCAACACGCTGGCGATCCCGCCGGGGCGTCCGCAGGTGGTGACGCTGGCCACGGCCTCCGCCGCGAGCCTGCTTGATCGCTCGGTCAACGGCGGCATGACCTGGCGGATGGTGCAGTACAACGACGGCGGTATCGGCTGGCGTGACATGCGCTACGTCAGCCCCACAGTCGGCTGGGTGGTGCACGGCGGGCTGCCGTGGACGCTCAGCCTCAACTGGCTGATGCGGACCGTGAACGCCGGAGCCACCTGGTACGGCGTGGCCATCCCATAGCGCGCCATTCGCAAGGGCGTCACCTAGCAGCCACGGGAAGCCCACGGGTCAGCTCCCGTCCGTGCAGGAACCCTCAATCAGATATGCCAAGCGGTTCCGGTCCGCTGCCCTCGCCAGCAGCTGACCGGGGCCGTTTCAGGCTAGCCCGGTTGTCAGCTCGGTCGGCGGGAGGCGCGACTGGACCGCGTCCCGATCGAGGGTCCGCATTTGCCGCTCACGGTGGATCGCGAAATGGCGGTCAGTGGATCGCTAGCCTCTTGCGAGGCGCGGCGCCGAAGTCTGTCTCGGCCACGCCGCAGTCGATGAAACCCGCGGCGCTGTAATACCCCTGTGCATGGGGGTTAGCGGTCACCTCCAGGCACCGCACGCCCCGCGCACGCAAGACGTTCACGATCTCGCTGACGAGGGCAGTAGCGATCCCGCGGCGCCGCAAAGCGGTAGCAAATTCGCCCCTGGCCGGCCTGGGGTTATCCGCCCGTCCACTCCGAGCGCCCGACGTCGCTTGCCGCTCACTATGAGGAAGCAGGATCATACGGCCCGAGGCCATCACCAAGTCCACGGTGAAACCGGGCACCTGTTCCGTGCCTCTTCGGCTTACCTGGAGCGGCGGACGGCTCCTTGACCAGCGATACCGACGACGCTCGGTGTCGCAGGAACCCTCCTTGCCTGACCCAGAAACCTACGCTAACGTAACCTACGTCTCCGTAGGGATGGAGGTCTGGTGTTGAAGCACGATGCCGTCGCGTTGCCCGCTTTGATCCAGGGCGGGATGGGTGTGGCTGTCTCCTCGTGGCCGCTCGCGCTGGCTGTGTCCGCGGCCGGCCAGCTCGGCGTCGTGCCAGGCACTGCGCTTGATGCGGTGCTCGCCCGCCGACTGCAGGACGCGATCCTGGTGGCCACATGCGTGCGGCACTCGCGGGCTTCCCGGTTCCCGCGATCGCCGAGCGCGTCCTCTCCCGTTACTTCCGGCCCGGTGGCCGCACGCCGGGAACTCCGTATGCTCCGCGTCAGCCTTGACCCGTCCGTCCTGTCTGGCGAGGCCGCGCCGCCCCTCAAGCGCCCGGCATTTCTGGCTGTCGTGTCCGCTCACGTCCTCGCCGAGTACATGGCACGCGACCCGGCGATGCGCCCGGCGGGTTCGTCGTCGAGGGACCGACGGCTGGCGGCCATAACGCCCCGCCGCGTGGCCGGCTCACGCTGGACGAGGAGGGCCAGCCCTGCTACGGTCCGCGCGATCATGCCGACCTCGCGCGGCTCGCCGCGATCGGGCTGCCATTCTGGCTGGCCGGTTCCTATGACACTCCGGCCACGCTCGCAGAGGCCCGGGCCGCTGGCGCGGCTGGCGTGCAGGTGGGCACGCTGTTCGCCCTCTGCCAGGAATCCGGGCTCCGCGCCGACCTGCGCGCGCAACTGCTCGACCAGGCGCGGCAGGGCACGCTGCGAGTGCGAACCGATCCCGCGGCGTCACCCACCGGGTTCCCTTTCAAGACCGTCGAGCTTCCCGGCACCCTGGCAGAGCCGGAGCGGTACAGCATGCGGCCTCGGCTGTGTGACTTAGGCCACCTGCGTCTCCCCTTTGTGCGGGCCGCCGGCGGCATCGGCTACCGCTGCCCCGGAGAACCTGTGCACACCTACCTCAAGGAAGGGCGGTGAGATCGCGGACACCGACGGCCGAACCTGCCTGTGCAACGCGCTGCTTGCGAACGTGGGGCTCGCGCAGACCAGGCACGACGGCGGCTATACCGAGGAACCGCTTGTCACGCTTGGCTCGGGTCTCGACGGTGTCTTCGCCATGCTGCAGCGACACCCTGCTGGCTGGTCGGCTGCCGAGGTCGTGACCTGGCTGCTGGCGGGAGCTACCCTGAGCTGGCGCACCAGCCCGGCTTGCCGCGCTGAGTCTGCAATATAGACCGCTATTTGTAGCTAATTCCCCCTCAGCGGGCCTGGGGACTGTGTACATGGCGGAAGTGCTGTTCCTGCGGGGTATTGATCCCTCGCGGGCTGTCGGCTCGGTTTCCGATCTTGTTGCCCTAGTGTCGCTTGGGCACCGACTGCTTGACGCCAACAAGGCGCGGATCGGGCACGTGACGACCGGGGATACC
>Ga0209881_1000355_pt1 | contig 12192 bp, 10 predicted proteins | sample PersoiDNA2013193_FD_185804 | JGI IMG/M metagenome (GOLD analysis project Ga0209881, IMG submission 185804) | Permafrost soil microbial communities from the Arctic, to analyse light accelerated degradation of dissolved organic matter (DOM) -... | ecosystem: Environmental > Terrestrial > Soil >... | reverse complement strand
GGATGGGGGGCGGGAGCCCCCCATGCGGGAAGTCCGTCCCCCCGGGAGAAAACAGGCTAGCTGATCTCGATCAGCTTCTCCCTGACCGCGATCATCACGGCCTCCATCCGGGAGTGGATCTGCAGTTTCTCCAGGATGTTCCGCACGTGGTTCTTCACAGTGTTCTCGGAGATGAAAAGCTCCTTGGCGATGTCGCGGTTGTTCATGCCGCGGGCCACCAGGCGGAGCACCTCCATCTCCCGGTCGGTGAGTTTCGGCGCCGGCGCGTGCTTGGCCGGCTCCTCCTCGGCGTCGCGGCGGGCGAGCGTGGCGAACTCGCTGAGCAGCTTCCCCGCCATGGACGGGTTGATCAGCGACTGCCCGCCGTGCACGCTGCGGACCGCCTCGGCCACCTCGTCGAGCGGGATGTCCTTGAGCAGGTAACCGCTCGCCCCCGCCCTGATGGCCTCGAAGAGGTCCTCCTCCTCGTCGCTGATCGTCAAGATCACGATCTTGGCGGAAGGCGCGATGTCCTTCATCTGCCTGGCGGCCTCGATGCCGTTGATCTTCGGCATCCGGATGTCCATCAGCACCACGTCGGGCAGTGCCTCGCCGGCCTTCTGCACCGCCTCGGCTCCGTCGGAAGCCTGGCCGACGAGATCAATGCCGGCTTCTTCCTTGAGAACCATCTCAAGGCCGCGGCGGAAGAGGGCGTGGTCGTCCGCTATCAGCACCCGGATCGGCTCCACGCTCGGCCTGCCAACGCCATCCTTGGCCACGAGGACGGCGGGAGATACCGGTACTGGCACCGGCCTGTCGACGGGCATACTTTTGCTGGCCAGGGACCGATCGGTCACGGCCGCTCCTTCCGCTGCGTTCGCAGTTCACGCACAGGATAGGACATGTAACTGTATTTCCCGTGAAGGTGTGGGGTGCCTCGGGAAGCAGCCACCCCACACCTTCGCCGGATTAAGCTCTCAGAACCCATAGTCTCTCAGGTCTGAGCTCCGGGCTAGTGCCCGGTGTACTCCTCGACAAGGCGGATGACGCCGTAGTCGTAGCCACAGCGGCGGTAGACGACGCTGAACTTGCCGCACTCACTGTCGTGGTAGGCGAAAAAGTCATGGCCGACGAGTTCCATCTCAAGCAGCGCCTGGTCGATGGTCATCGCGTGCGAGGCATGGAACTTCTCCCTGACGACCAGCGGGCCATCGCCCTCCATCTGGATCGGCAGCACGCCGGAGCTTTCCTCGTCACCGAAGGCGCCGAAACCATCGTCACCAGGGAGCGCCCGCAGCGGGACCGCCGCTTCCGCTCGACGGTGCCCGTTCGCCTTGCCATTCGCCTTGCTGATCGCCTTGCGCCCGACCCGCGTGCCGTTGAGCATGGCGGCGTCGTCGGGCGCGGGGATCGCCGGAATGACGACGTCGGCCAGGGCGACACCGTCCGCCGCCATGGCGCTCGCCTCGGCCGGCCCGGCGGCCACCACCGCCAGCGCGTCGGTGGACCGCACGGAGAGGTCGCCATGACGGGTCTTGCGCCGCTCCGATGCCTTCCGCAGACGGCCTTCCAGCTTGGCATAGGCGAGGTCGAGCGCCGCGTAGCGGTCGTCGGCCGCCGCCTCAGCCCTGATGGCGGGTCCCCGCGATCTGATCGTGAGCTCAACCCGCTCGCTTCGATCCGCCTGCCTCGGGTTGCGCTCCGTGGATACCTCGACATCAACGCGCAGCGCGTCATGATCGAGTTTCTCGAGCCTTGCCAGCTTCGCGCTCGCATGCCTGCGAAAGCGCTCCGGAACGCTGGTGTGCCTGCCCTTGAAGGTGATATCCATCGATCCTCCTACGGCGTCAGATAACAGGTAAAGGGCACTCGCCCGGCCGACCTGGTCTTCGCCCCCACATTCGCCTGCTGAGGGGTTCGCGGCCTTCCATGGCCACTACTGCCCTTCTCCCGGTGGCAGGGGACTCTGTATCCCCAGCCGGGGCAGGACTTACTTCTAAGCCGCACCGTGATCAGTCGACGAGAAGTCGCCTTACGTGGGCCGTTTCGCCTGCGACTGGCATCGGCTAGCCAGGGAGGTCCTTCGCGCGGGACTACCGCGCTGAGGGCCTGCCCGACGCAACCACGGACCCGGGCGAGTGCCATGCTTGCACGCTAGTCTCCTTGCGCCCAAATGTCAGGTGGGACATTGGTTGCAAAATTCACATTGAGCCCTGAACGCGACGTTTCACCGGGCAGGTTTTACCCGGAGATGGCCTTCTGGCCAGCGCAAAGTTAGCCCGGGTACACCGGGGACACACCGCTAGCGATGGGCATCCAGGAGCCGGTGAGGCTGGCGTTGTCCGCCATCCGGCCCTTCGCGAGACCGGCGATCAGGGCGCTGCCCGGGCTCGCGGTGATCGACTTCATCAGGGCCGTGGCGGAGATGGACGTCGCGGCACCGCCGTTGACCGGGTACTCGGTCACGGCCGGACCCGGCTCGCTGAGCGTGATCACGTTATCGGGGCCGTACCAGGTCAGCGAGGTGAACGTGACGCCGAAGCCGGTGGGCACGTTGAACGGGGAGAGCACGATTTGCAGCATCGGCTGCTGCGGGTTCGTGCCCTGCCAGGAGATCGCCCCGAAGTCCAGCGTGGAGTTATCGATGACGATGGCGATCCTGACGCCGTCGGGCGCGACCCGTACCGCGGTGAAGGGCACGGCCATAGCGGTGCCGATCCCGACGGAGCGCAGGACGCTGGCGACAATCGGCTGGCCCTGGTTCTCGGCGCCGCGGAGCATGACGATCTGGTTGTTCATCGTCGCCCAGAGGTCATCGTTGGGATCCCAGCTCATCGTCGAGTACAGGCTGCCGCTCCGCTTGATAAGCGCACCGTCTAGCGGGCCGATGTAGAGGTCGCCGCCCTGCCGGATCAGGGCCAGGTACCTCCCGTCAGGAGAGACGGCGACCTGTAGGTATCCGGTGCCCACGTGTGCCACCTTGACCGGCTTGGCGCGGATGCCGTCGCTGCTCATCACGTTCCCCGCGGCGTCCAGGTAGTAGAACGTCTTGCTCGTCCCGATCGCCGGGTTGTAGAGCCTGCTGTCGCGCTGTACCGGGTTTTCCTGGGTGTTACCCGGCGGGAGCCATGGCTTGCCGTTCACCTCCACCTCGACGGACTGCACCGTCTGGCCGCTCTGTCCCGATTCGGACAGCGTCCAGATGAGCTGCGCGGAGATCTGCTGCATCACCTGGCTTGACGCCTTGGTGATGGCGCCGCCGAGGTTCACGACGGCGGTCACGCCCTCAATGGTGACGGCGCCGATGCTGGTGGGGCCGGCCGGGAAGGTGGTGCCTGCCGGGAAAGCGGTCCGCGTCGCGCCGCCGGACAGCCAGTCCTTCTGCGGCTTGACCAGGTCGTACACCAGCCCGTTCATCAGGTCAGCGGGGGTTGCCTGCAACGGCACGTACACCGGGTCTGGTACCAGGAACGGGGTTGTCGGGTCGAAGAAGTAGAGGTTCCTCAGCTGGTAGTCGCTCTTGAAAGCGTCGCTGGTCAGCAGCAGCTCAGGCGGAGCGCTCGAGATCCGCCACTGGCCGGTGACCTCCTTGACGAGGGTGATGGTCGGCTCGGTGCCCGGCGATCCCTGCGTCGTCGAGCCAGAAGGAACGGCGTAGCTGCCGTACCCGGACACGCTTGACCCGGACAGGTTGGCAAGGACGGACCCGGTGATGATGACCGTCGCCTGGGTCTTCGCTGGCTTGGCGTTCTTCGCCTTCTTCGCGGTGCTCTTCACGATGGCCGCCGGCCTCGCGGCGGCGGCAGGCACCGAATAAACCGGCCCCTTCACGTTCGGGCCGTTGCTGTACACGATCGCCGACCAGGACGGGCGCCATGCCTTGCTTGCCTGCGGCGTCATGTACTCACGGGCCACCTGCCAGTTGTCGCCGAAGCTCCCGGAGGCGGCGAGGAATCCCTGGACGATCTGGTTAGGCAGCCAGCCCGCGCCCGGCGGCTCAATGACGACCTGCTGATAGGGCTCGCCCTGCGCGTCGGCGCCCTGAGTGGCCGGGTACGCGAGCACCGGGCCTGCGCTCGGCATCGACACGCATCCGGCCAGGGAGAGCACGGCGACGAGCAAGGATATCGGGCCTGCGATCTTCCGCACGAAGCTGTAGCCGGGCTTGATGCGGTTAGCCACGCGCGCCGCCCGTCAGGTCCGGTTCAAGGGTGCTAGCGGCGGCACTCGCGACGACCTCCGCCTCATCGGGTCCAAGCGGCAGCGGCGAGCCCGCGAGAGGCTGTCCCGCCTCTCTCGGCAGCGTCAGCCGGAACACCGATCCCCGGCCCTTTTCGCCCCACGCCTGCAGCCAGCCGCCATGCAGCCTGGCGTCCTCATGCGAGATCGCGAGGCCAAGCCCGGTCCCCCCGACCGTCCGGGCACGTGACGGGTCCGCGCGCCAGAATCGCTCGAAGACAAGCTGTTCCTCGCCGCGGGCGAGACCCACGCCGTGATCGCGCACCGCGACCGCCACGGTGTCCCTGTCCGCCGCCACCGTCACCACGACGTCCCTGCCCTCACCATGCTCGACCGCGTTGACGAGCAGGTTCCGCAAAATCCGCTCGACCCGGCGCCTGTCCACCTCGGCCATGCACGCCTGAACAGGCAGCCGGAACTCGATCCGGCAACCACGGCGCTCCGCTAGCTGCTGCGCGTCGTCGGCGCTTCTGCGCACGATGTCAGATATGTCCGCAGGCTCGGTGTCGAGCGTCGCGACGTTCGCGTCGTGCCTGCTGATCTCGAGCAGGTCGGTGAGCAGTACCTCGAACCGCTCGGTCTGGCTGGTCAGCAGCTCCGCCGAACGGGCCGCGGCGGGATCGAGCTGCTCCCTTGACTCGAACAGGATCTCCGCGGCCATCCTGATGGTCGTCATCGGCGTGCGCAGCTCATGCGAGACGTCGGAGACGAACTGCCGCTGCGCCTTGGAAAGCTCCTGGAGCTCGCGCAGCTTCTCCTGCAGGCTGGCCGCCATGTCGTTGAATGACGAGGCGAGCGCTCCAAGGTCGTCCTTGCCGACCGCCATCCGTTCCTCAAGCCGGCCGGCCGACAGGCGCTGCGCGGCCCGCGCCGCATGCCGGACGGGGACCACCACCCACCGGGTGACAAGCGAAGCGATCGCGGCGAGCAGCGCGACGAGCGCGATCCCCACCCCGATCAGCATGGTCTGGACGAGTTGCAGGGTCTGCTGCTCTTCGGTAAGCGGGAAGACATAGTAGAGCTGGTACCAGTCGCCAAGCGGCACGCCGAACGCGATGGCCGGCGTGCCCTGACGGCCGTCGGTGAACATGAGCACGGTAGGCGCGTAGTACAGCAGGCTCTCCGCCGTGCCGTGCTGCACGTCGGCCGTCTGCGCCGTCTGCACGTTTTTGATCAAGGTGTACGGAAGCGTCGCCGCGGCATCGAAGCCGGTCACCCAGCGCGGGAATCCAGCCTTATTCTTCGCCCAGTCCGCGTTGAGGCCCATCGCCACGTTGTAGCTCGCCGTGCCGCTCGTCGGCTGGAGCAGGGTGCCGACCGACCGCATGATCTCCGTCGCGGACTGCCCGGTGGCCGGCTCCGTGGTCAGGCCGGACTGCGACCTTGCGGTGGACACGCCGGTGAGCACCTGCGCCCGTGCCGAGGTCTCCGCATTGTGCAGCAGGCCCTCGGCGATCTGCTCGGTGAGGAAGAAGCCGAGCACCGCGATCATCGTCGCGGAGATCACCAGCGTGGTCCCCACGACCCGAAGCTGCAGTGACCGGTGCCACCGCTGCCTGACCTTGGCGACGACAACGTGCTGCAGGCGCAGGACCGACCTGATTCCGATCGTCAGCCGGTGCGGAAGCCAGCTGACGATCCAGCGCACCCACTTCTTCCGGCGCATCGCCATTTCCCACGCCTCGCGCACGTCCCGCGGCGGGGTCGTGGCGAGTGTGGGCGCGAGCGGGACCGGCGCGGGCGGTGCGCCGACCGCGTCGGGGTTAACCGCAGGCCGCTCCATCCGCCGATCAGCCAGGTCCCGCCTTGTACCCCACGCCGCGGACCGTCACGACGATGTCCGGGTGCTCGGGGTCCTTCTCGATCTTGGCCCGGAGTCGCTGCACGTGCACGTTCACCAACCGGGTGTCCGCGGCGTGCCGGTATCCCCAGACCTGCTCGAGCAGCACCTCGCGGGTGAAGACCTGCCGCGGCTTGCGCGCGAGCGCGACGAGCAGGTCAAACTCGAGCGGCGTGAGGCTGAGCGTCTCGCCGCTGCGCTTGACCGAGTGGCCCGCCACGTCGATGGCCACCTCGCCGATCTGCAGCATCTCCGGTGCGGGCTCGTCCGTCCGCCGCAGCCTCGCCCGGATCCTGGCGACCAGTTCCTTGGACTTGAACGGCTTGAGTATGTAGTCATCCGCACCCGACTCAAGCCCGAGCACGATGTCCACGGTGTCCGTCTTGGCGGTCAGCATCACGATCGGCACGCCAGACTCGCCCCTGATCTGCCGACACACATCAACACCGTCGGTGCCGGGCAGCATCAGGTCGAGCAGCACCAGGTCCGGCCGGGTGTCGCGGAAGGCGTCAAGCGCCTTATCCCCGTCGGCCACGAACGTCGGCTCAAACCCTTCACCGCGCAGGACAATGCCAAGCATCTCCGCTAGCGCCGCGTCGTCATCGACGACTAGCACACGTCCCTTCATGGGCCCCATCGTTCCATGTCTTGCTCCAAGCGGAGCACTCGCGGCGACAGACGATGACGCCCGCCGCATGACCCACCCACGACCACCATGCGCAGGTTACCCCTCTTTTTACCAGCTCTACACGCCCGGCGAACCCCTTTAGCACGGACCCGGTTACCCGCGGCTCGTCCTTCCCGCTAGAGTTCGCCGCATGCCGGATCCGCTTGCCACCATTGTCGACACGGGATGGGCCGACGCGCTAGCTCCGGTCGCCGACCAGATCGCGCATATGGGCACGTTCCTGCGCGAGCAGATTGCCGCGGGCAAACGGTACCTGCCGGCGGGCGAACTCGTCCTGCGAGCGTTCAAGCAGCCCTTCGACGACGTCCGGGTGCTGATCGTCGGCCAGGACCCGTACCCGACACCAGGCCATCCGGTCGGCCTCAGCTTCTCCGTCGATCCTGGCGTCAGGCGGCTGCCGGGCTCGCTCGTCAACATCTTCCGCGAGTACTCGGCGGATCTTGGCCATCAAGCCCCCGCGAGCGGCGACCTGACTCCGTGGGCAGAACGCGGCGTGCTCCTGCTCAACAGGGTGCTCACGGTCGAGCCTGGCAAGCCGGGCAGCCACCGCGGCAAGGGCTGGGAGGATGTCACCGAGCAGGCGATCGTCGCCCTCACCAAGCGCGACAAGCCGCTGGTCGCCATCTTGTGGGGCCGGGACGCCCGCAACCTCGCCCCCGTGCTCGGCGAGACGCCGCGCATCGAGTCCGCGCACCCCAGCCCCATGTCAGCAAATAACGGATTCTTCGGGACACGCCCGTTCAGCCGGGCCAACCGCCTGCTTGAGCAGCAGGGCGCCGCCGCCATCGACTGGCAACTCCCTTGACGCGCGCCGGCGACATCGGCCGGCCGGCGTACGCACGCAGGGCGACGCGGCTGAGCCCTTGGTGAACGTAACCTGAGACCGTGGATACTAGGTCCGTGGCAGCGGCTGACGGCTCCCCAGCGGCGGGAAAGGCACCAGGCGCGCATGTGAGCTGGCCAGGCCGGCGCGTGCTCGCGGCGTGGTTCGGCGTGTTCGCGCTCTACGCGGGTGTGACGATCGTCACCGGGCACGCCGACGGTACCTGGGCGGCCTGGGCCTGCGGCGGCTACGCGATCACCGCCCTGCTGCTGCTCGCCCCCACCGGCCTGGTCATCCCGCTCGCGGCGGCGATCGGCGGCGCGCTGGTCGCACCGCTGCTCTGGCTGATCCTGCGGGCACCCGCCACCGGGGAAGTCGTCGTCATCGGCCGGTCGACCTCTTACCTGCTTGCGCACGGCACCCCTTACCTGCCGCAGCCCATGCTCACCGACTGGATGCACTACAACCCGTACCTGCCGCTGATGCAGGTATTCGGCCTGCCCCGCTCGGCCGGCCTTTCCGGGTTCCTCGGCGACCCAAGGATCTGGACGACGCTGACCACGGTCACGGCGCTCATCGCGGCCTTCGTCATCGTCTCGCCGCATCGCGTCCGCGAGTGCCGGGACTGCCGCAATCGCGTCGCGCTGTTTACCGCGCTCGCCGTCGCCTCGCCGCTCATCGCGTTCCCGCTCGCGGTCGGCGAGACCGACCCGCCGATCATCGCGCTGACCTGCCTGACGCTGGCCTGGGCCGGCCGCGGCAAACTGGTAAGGGCGGGTGTGGTGCTCGCGGTCGCCTGCGCGATGAAGACCACGGCATGGGCGGTGATCCCGGTCCTCGCGATCATGGCATGGGTTCGGTACGCACCGCGCTTCGCCGCGCGGTTCACCGCCACCGCGGTCGGCCTGACCGGCCTCCTGGCGATACTCGCCGCGCCCGAGGCGCTCGCGACCCCGGTCGCTGTCGACTCGGTCAAGCAGAACCTGATCGACTACCCGCTCGGCGCCACCAGGTACAAGACCCCCGCGCAGAGCCCGCTCCCCGGCCACCTCATCGCCGAACTCGGCCCGGTCGGCCAGGCGGCCGCGGTGGCGCTGATGGTGATCGCGGTGGTGGCCTTCGCCGCCTGGATCCTGCGCCGCCCGCCACGCGACGCACGGGACGCCGCGCTGCGCCTCGCGGTCGGCTACGCGGTCATGTTCACCCTGGACCCATCGTCCAGGTTCGGCTACTACACCTATCCGCTTGCGCTCATCGGCTGGCTTGTCCTGACGCCGCGGGAATCCGATAGCCGGGAACGTGCGTGGCTGACCGCTCTCTCCGGCCGCGTAACCCGCCGCCTGGGACGCTAACTGGGGCGCTACGAGCCAATGCGCCAGGAAGCTAGGTAGGCGCGCTGGGCGGGGGTAAGCTCGTCGATTTTCGTGCCATGGGCGGCGAGTACCAGGCGGGCCGCCTGGGCGTCGATGTCCGGTGGCACCGGGTGAACCTCGACGGGCAGCTTGTGCCCCTGCCGCGCGATCCACGCCAGCGAGAGGGCCTCAATGCCGAAAGCGAGGTCCATCACCTCGGGCGGGTTCCCGTCGGCGGCGACGAGGTTGACCACCCTTCCCTCGGCGAGCAGCAGCAGGCGGCGGCCGTCGGCTAGCTCATAGGCGTCGGCATGCGGTCGGACGTCCTGGGTGACGCGGATCGCGAGGGCTTGCAGCGACCTGACATCGATCTCCACGTCGAAATGGCCCGCATTGGCGAGGACGGCACCGTCTCGCAGCACCGCCAGGTGCTCGCCGGTGATCACGTCCGCCGACCCGGTGGCCGTGATGAACAGCTCGCCGATCGGGGCCGCGTCGGCAATCGGCAGGACCCGGAACCCGCGCAGCACCGCGTCGAGCGCCCGCACCGGGTCCACCTCGGTGATCACCACCCGGGCGCCGAGGGCTCGGACGGACTCGGCGATACCTGACCCGCATGCGCCGAACCCGGCCACGACCACGGTCTTGCCGGCGAGCAGTACCCCGCTGGCACGCAGCAGCCCGTCTATGACGGACTGCGCCGTCCCGTGGGTGTTGTCGACGAGCCTGGTGACCGGCGTCTCGCTCGCAGCGATCATCGGGAAGGCGAGCGTGCCTTCTGCCGCCATCCGGCGCAGCCGGAGCACGCCCGTCGTCGTTCCCTCGCACCCGCCGAGAACGCGGCCGAGCGCGCCGCGCCGCTCGGTGTGCAGCGTACTCACCAGGTCACCGCCATCGTCGATGACGAGCTCTGGACCATCGTCTTGACCGGTGCCGAGGGCTAGCGCGATGTGCTCGTAGTACGTATCCCTGTCCACCCCCGCGCGGGCGAACACCTCGACCCCGTCGCGGGCGGCGAGGGCAGCGGCGATGTCGTCCTGGGTGGACAGCGGGTTCGACGCGGCCAGCCGTACCCGTGCCCCGCCGGCCCGCAGCACCCCGACGAACACGGCCGTCTCCGCCGTCACGTGCAGGCATGCCGCGACCGTCATGCCCTCGAACGGGCGCTCCGCGCGTAGCTCAGTCGCCAGGGCGGACAGGAGCGGCATGGACCGTTCCGAATAACTGATCCGGCCATCCCCGAGCTCGGCGAGCCCGGGGACGGACCGGTACCGGCGCGACGCGTCGGTGCTCATATGCTCACTAACTCAGTACCTGTAGTGATCCGACTTGTATGGGCCCTCGACGGGGACGCCAATGTAGCCGGCCTGATCCTTGGAGAGCATGGTGAGCTTCACGCCGAGGGCGTCCAGGTGCAGCCGGGCGACCTTCTCGTCCAGGTGCTTAGGCAGCGTGTAGACGCCGATCGGGTACTGCTCGGTCTTGGTGAAGATCTCGATCTGCGCCATCACCTGGTTAGTGAAGGAGTTGGACATCACGAAGCTCGGATGGCCGGTCGCGTTGCCCAGGTTGAGCAGGCGGCCCTCGGACAGCACGATGATCGTGTGGCCGTCGGGGAAGACCCACTCGTCGACCTGCGGCTTGACATTGATCCGCTTCACACCCGGCAGCGCGGCCAGGCCGGCCATGTCGATCTCGTTGTCGAAGTGGCCGATGTTGCCGACGATGGCCTGGTGCTTCATCTTCTCCATGTCGGCGGCGGTGATGATGTCCTTGTTGCCGGTCGTCGTGACGAAGATGTCGACCTGGCCAACCACGTCATCGAGCGTGGTGACCTGGTAGCCGTCCATCGCCGCCTGCAGCGCGCAGATCGGGTCGATCTCGGTGACGATCACCCGGGCACCCTGGCCGCGCAGCGACTCGGCGCACCCCTTGCCCACGTCGCCGTAGCCGCAGACCAGCGCGACCTTGCCGCCGATGAGCACGTCGGTGCCGCGGTTGATGCCGTCGATCAGGCTGTGACGGCAGCCGTACTTGTTGTCGAACTTGGACTTGGTGACCGAGTCGTTGACGTTGATGGCGGGGAACTTGAGCTCGCCGGACTTGAACATCTCGTAGAGACGGTGCACCCCGGTCGTGGTCTCCTCGGTGACGCCCTTGATCGTCTCAGTGGCCTTGGTCCACTTGCCAGGGTGGTCGGCGAGGGAGTTGCGGAGCTGGTCGAGGATGACCTGCCACTCCTCGTTGTCGTCCTCGGACGGGCTGGGGACCGCGCCGGCCGTCTCGTACTCAGCGCCCTTGTGGACGAACAGGGTGGCGTCGCCGCCGTCGTCGAGGATCATGTTCGGCGCCTCGCCATTCGGCCAGGTCAGCGCCTGTACGGTGCACCACCAGTACTCTTCGAGCGTCTCGCCCTTCCAGGCGAAGACCGGGACGCCCTTCGGGTCGTCCGGGGTTCCATCGGGACCGACCGCGATGGCGGCGGCGGCATGGTCCTGGGTGGAGAAGATGTTGCAGCTCGCCCAGCGGACCTGCGCGCCGAGGGCGATCAGGGTCTCGATGAGGACGGCAGTCTGGATCGTCATGTGCAGCGAGCCGGTGATCCGGGCACCGCGCAGTGGCTGGGACTCCGCGTACTCCGCACGGGTGGCCATCAGGCCAGGCATCTCGTGCTCGGCGAGCTGGATCTCCTTGCGGCCGAACGCGGCCAGTGAGATGTCGGCGACCTTGTACGGTTCGGCGCTCATGCGCGTAACTCCTCCATCGATTCCGTCGATCTGCCGGGTGGCAACGTAACGACGCTACGGGATCCGGCGGCGGTGGCGCACGCAGAAGACCACGTTTTTGACAAGAGAATGTTAGATTGACAGGCATGCGGATTACTGAAGCCGCCACCCGGCTCGGCATGTCCCCCCGGATGCTCCGTTACCGGGAGGATCTCGGGCTATTGCCGCCATTGCGTGACAGGCCCACCGGGCGCGGGCCGGCGCACCGGCAATTCACCGAGGCCGATCTGACCGCGGTCACCACGGCGCTGCGGATCGAGGATCAGTACGACATCACACCAGCCGCGCTCGCGTTCGGACTCCGCGTGCTCACCGACCCCGCGGTCCGCGCCGCGGTCGCCGACCTGGGGCGCCGCACCGGTCATGTGCAGTCAGGCCCCGGTGCGACCCGGGCACTCGACTTCGAAAAGGAACGCGCCCTCCGCGCCCTCGGCACCCCGCACCCGCCACGGCACTGACCGGTGGGAGGCGGTCATGTTGGGGGT
>Ga0209881_1000354_pt1 | contig 12198 bp, 19 predicted proteins | sample PersoiDNA2013193_FD_185804 | JGI IMG/M metagenome (GOLD analysis project Ga0209881, IMG submission 185804) | Permafrost soil microbial communities from the Arctic, to analyse light accelerated degradation of dissolved organic matter (DOM) -... | ecosystem: Environmental > Terrestrial > Soil >... | reverse complement strand
GGCTTGAGGGGTTAGGCGGCGATCGGGGTTGCGGTGTCCGGGCGGGCGGCGAGGTGCCGCCGGACCGTGCGGTCGGTGATGCCGAGCCGGGCGGCGATGTCCGCCGCGGTCATCTCGGGGTGGCGGTCGCGCATCCGCATGACGGCGGTCGCGGTGTCCGGCTTCGATGTCCGCCGCGGTGTCCGGCCGGGCGGCTTGGGCTTGTCCGGGCGGGTGTCCGTCCGGTGTCCGAGCGCGGCGGCCAGCGCGGCGCGGTGCAGCTCGGGCACGCCCGGCTTGGTCAGCAGACCGGAGGCGGCTACAGCATCGGCGGGGGCGAGCCGTCCGGCGTTCAGCTCGCGGAGCACGCCGTTGCGGGCGCGGCGGACCTCGCGGGACCGGCCGGGCATGGCCAGCCGCACGGCGTCGCGGGCCGCGGCGAGCCGGTCGCGCTCGGCGCTGGCAGCATCGAACGCGGGGGCGCGGTGGCGGGCCTGCCACAGCTTCGCCCGGATGGCGCGCACCGGGTGACGGAGCCACAGCAGCAGGGCGAGCCGGTCGGACTCGCCGCGGGCGGCGCGGTGCTCGTACAGGGCAAGCCTGATCTGCACCTCGGTGAGATATCCGAACAGCGCGGCGGGCAGCGCCATGAACAGCCGCTCAGGCCACGTCGCCCCGCCGAGCGCGTTCGCGGTGATCGACAGCGACAGCAGCACGTAGGCGCCGAGGCGGAGCATGGGCAGCGGGCGGCCCTGGCGGGCCTGGCGGACGGCGGCGGTGGCGAGCCAGTAGACCACGGCGTCGAGCAGCAGCGGCGTGACGGTCGCGCCGATGGTGCCCATGAACGGCAGGAAGAACGTGCGAGCGTGGTCGTAGGACAGGGCCGCGGCGCCGAGCGACACGACGGCGTAGGCGCGGCGGTCGGCGGCAGAGTCGAACTCAGCGGACAGTCCCATCTAGGCCACCTCCCCCGCGGTCTTCGGCGGGCCGGGGGTGATCCAGGCGCGCGGCGTGTGCAGCGCGAGCCAGGCCACCACCGTGGCGCACACGATGAGCAGCGCGGCGACGATTAGCACCGGGAGCGGGACCACCCATCCGGGCAGGACCGCGACGCGGGTGCGGGCGATCACCGCGAGCAGCGCGAGCAGGATGATGAGTTTCCAGTTCATGCCGCACGCTCCGCGCGGTTCGGGCCGCGCCCGTTCAGCCCGGCGATGCCGTTCTGAAGTGCGGCGAGCTGTGCGGACAGGAGGGTGGCAGATGCGGATGCGGCGGCGAGGCGCTTGCGGGCGACGGCCACCACATCGGCGGACGGGTGCCCGTCGTCAGTGCCGAGCATCCCGGCGGCTTCCTCGGCGTCGAGCCAGTCGGCGAGCTGGCCGAACAGTTGCACCATGCGGTGCGTCGCGGATGACAGGTCGGCGGCCACCAGGTAGACGGTGGACGGGTAGACCAGCCCGGCGAGCGAGTGTGAGCCGGTCGCGTAGTTCAGGTAGCGGATGGCCTCGGCGGCGAGGTCCGCGGCGGCGGCGGTGTGGTCGTCGTCGTGCGGCCCGTCGAGCCGGGCCTGAAGCTCGCGGCCGAGGCGCTTGGGGGTCATCACGCCACCTCGCGGCCGGTGTAGCCGTTGCGGATGATGTAGGCCAGGGCGCTGGCGGCGCTGTCGCTCATGCACAGACGCTCGGCGATGACTGCCACGGTTCCGCCGCGGGCCAGGATGATTTCCGCCGCGGCGCTGCGCTCGGGCGCGGTCAGCTTTACGCGGCGCTCGCCCTTCGCGGCGATCTCAACCGCAATCGGGTCGATGATCCCGTCATCGGGCAGCATCCACGCGTCGCCGCGCGGCGGGCAGGCGGTGTAGGTGTGGGAGATCATCAGATCTCACCTGCCATGTGCTCGTTGGGTTGGGTCATGTGCGGGTCTCTCCCTGGGTTCGGGGGCGTTCGCTGAAGCTCGCGAGCCATCAAGCTCAAGAGTGCAATAGTGCGCTATATAGCACAAGGGCTTGGGCCAAAAACTTTGGCTAGCGCTCTAGAGCGCCTAGCCTTGAGGGATGAGGACTGTGCGAGCGGATAGCCCACATACGAAGGCGGCCCAGATCGCTGCCGACCTGCGGGAGCGGATCGAAGCGGGCGAGTTCGCACCCGGCGCGAAACTGCCGTCTCTCCGCAAGCTGGCGGCCGACTACGGCGTGACGCAGCCCACCGCAACCGACGCGTTGCAGCAACTGCATTCCGATGGGCTGGCGGGGCATTCCAGCGGTCGCGGCTACTTCGTTGCCGAGGTCCAGCCCGACCGCGCGGCGACTACCGATGATCGGCTCGAAGCGATCGAAGCCGAGGTTCGCGAACTCCGGTCGCGAGTGGCGAGCCTGGAATCTGGTCAATGACTGCTCTTGCCATGGTTGGCCGCGTTGCCGATGGCGGTCGCGATGGCGTGGACCACGGCGAGGGCCTGATGCGGGTCGCGCGATGCCCAGACAGTAATCAGGATGACGATTACCCAAACGGTGAGCTTGCTTCCGAATCCGCTGCTCTCGCGCTCGTCTCGGCGTCGACTAGCCATGGTCTATGTTTCCCTTCGAGCGGGTGAGCGTTTCGTGATATCTGCTCACACCTCTAGGAAACCGGGCGCGCGCTATCGGCACCATGAACTAACGGTGCATTCTCAGTGCATTCCACTACGGCACAGTGCACTTTCAGTGCACTTTGCTTACCGCTAAGAGGTGAACGTGCAGATCATCATCACGTGGACCGGCGGACTCGGCGACATTCTCAGACGCGCGCAGCACATGACTTACGAGGAGTTCGCCGAGTATCTGCGAGTGTCACCGCGCCAAGTGAAAAACTGGCATGCACGACCTGAGATCACCCCGCAACCTAAGGTGCAACGTATCCTAAACAAGGCGCTTGACGATGCGCCCGAACGGGTCAAAGCGCAATTCGCGCTACTGGTAAGCGAGGTAAACGGTAATGCGGCGGACACTGCCGAAAAACTCTCAATCCCACTTGACGCCATGACTAGCCGAGAGTGGAACCGCGATGACGCACGCCTTCTATCGCGCAGTTTTGACGCTGCGCTAGAGCGCTCAGCAGTCGAAGAAATCGAGCGGCTAACGCACATGTGGCTCATCGCCGAACCGCCCCAACTCCTAGAACTGGACGGCGGGCGCCGGATCAGCGATGACCTAGTTTCGACTGTGGAACATCGCGTCATACAGCTACGTCGCGCAGATGATTTCATCACCGGAGACGCTAGCCACGAAATGATGTGGAATGAGCTACACGCCACTACGAAACTACTAACTGATGGTGCGCTCACAGAGAATCAAGCACGGCGGTTGCTTACCGCCGTAGGCGAGCTAGCGCAACTCGGCGCATGGGTCGCCGCTGATACCGGCCAACTCACAGATGCAGCTAAGTACGTTCGCGGTGGCGTGCTCGCCGCGCGGGCCGCGCTTAACGCTCCACTCGCAGGGAACATCATCTCGACATTCAGCTACCAGGTAGCGAACAACGGGAATCCGCGCGAAGCGGCCATCTTGGCACGCACGGCTTACCAAGGTGCTCAACGCGACGCATCGCCAATAGCACGTGCACTATTGCTAGAGCGGGTCGCTTGGGCTTCCGCCAAGTCGGGCGACCTGCGGGCATGTGAACGGACCCTAGGGCAGGTCGAAGACGCTTATTCCGAAGGGCCTCGGGATAACGATCCCGATTGGCTTTACTGGCTGAACCGCGAAGAGATCGACGTAATGGCGGGCCGGTGCTACACGGAGCTAGGCAAGCCAGGGCGAGCCGAGCAGCTACTCAGAGAGGCAATCGGGCGATACGACCAAACGATGATCCGAGAGAACTCGCTCTACCTGAGCTGGCTCGCCGAGGACTACATACAGCTCGGCGAGGTCGAGCACGCTGCCGACATGGCTACCCACACGGCGATTCTCGCCGGTCGCACCAACTCGGCACGGGCGGACACACGGCTGCGCTTCCTCGCCGGTCGCCTTGAGCCGTACAGGTCAAACGCTACTGTCGCCGACTTTTTCGATGCCTACGAAGACGCCACCGTGCCGCAGCCGCGGGAGTCGGAGTAGGCGCGGGATGCAGCAACCGGGTGCAGCAACGGCAACGGACCTGGGCGCACCTTGGCGAACTTCAGCGAACGGTGCCCGTTAGTCCAAGCAGTTTTTTCGCTGGCACGTTCGAGTGCGCCCGTAGATGGCATGCAGAAGGTCAGGGGTTCGAATCCCCTTAGCTCCACGCAGTTCTAGAAGCCGGATCGGTCGTCGGGAGCCGAAACGGGAGCCAGCGCCTAGTTTACTAGGCGCTTTTCTTGTTTCCGAAGATGGTGTTCATGGCGGTCGCGCCTGTGCTGATGACGGGCTTGAGCTGATGGCGGTAGACCTTCTGGGTGACGACTGTCGTCTTGTGGCCTACCAGGTCGGCTATCTGCTCGATGGTGACTCCGTTGTCACTCATGATGGACACGAACGAGTGGCGTAGCTCGCGTGGCGTCCAGTTCTCCCCTAGGCCGGCGGCCTTGGTGATGCGGCGGAACGAGCGGCGGACGTTGGCCGCGTCGAGCGGCGTGCCGACGCTGGTGCAGAAGACCATGTCGTTGTCCTGCCACGCCTTGCCGGCCTTGAGCCTCTGCTTGGCCTGTTCGGCGTGGTGCTCTTCGAGCGCCCTGGCGACGTCCTCGGGGATCTCCAGTGTGCGGCGGGACTTCTCCGTCTTGGTGTCGCCGTCTTCGCGCACAGAGCGCCACACGTAGACGGCGTACTTCTTGTAGTTGAAGCCGACCTCGGTGACCGGTCGCCACTCCTTGGCTTCCGGTACCCACGCCACGACGTGAGACCAGCGGAGCGCGCGGGCTTCCTCGGTGCGGACGCCGGTCATGAGGCTGAGTACGACGTAGGCGTAAAGCGGGTCGTTCTTCGCGTGCTCCAAGACGGTTGTTGCCTGGGCTAGGTTCATGGCCTTGCTCGGGCGTCCGTCCTTCCGGCCGTCGGGGGTATCGACCAGCGCGGCGACGTTGCGGACGACCTTGTCCCTTGCTTGAGCGCGGCGGATGGCCCTCCGCAGGATCGAGTGGATTGCCTGTAGGGTTCGCGTGGTCAGGTGGTCTCGGCGGTCTTCGAGCCAGTCATCGACGTTGTCGGCGGTTAGCTCCTTGAGCTTGTAGGCGCCGATGAACGGGATGAGGTTGGAGTCGGCGAGACTCTTGTAGTCGTTGATCGTCTTGTCCGACAGGCCCTTGGTGCCCCTGGCGAGCCAGTCGCGGACGGCGTTCTCAACCGTGTGGGTGTCGCTGGTCTCGATGCCCGCTTCTAGCTCGCTGACGGCCTTCCTGAGCTTGTCCTTGACCATCTCCTTGGTTCGGCCCTTGCGCTTGAGGCGGTTGCGATCGCCCTTGCCGTTGGTGCCGAGGTCGATGGCTCCGGTGTACCCGTTGTCTTCCGGGTAGATGGTGCCTTCGTACTTGCCGATCAGGATCTTCATCGGCTCCCTTCCTTCCTGAGCGCTTACGCGCCCTTGTCGCTAACGATAGCTCAAGACGTCCCTAGACGTCCCCTGCGGAAGAAGGAAGTTTGTCTCCGTTACGGAGACAAACTTTGTGCATAATGGAGATGTGACTCATGACGTGCACGTGCCCTACACCGTCGAGCAGGATGAGGACGGCGTTTGGTGCGCTTCTGCTCTCATCCGGCCTGGCGTCGGTGCGGTCGGCGATGGAGCGACGCTAGAAGAGGCGATCGCCGACCTGCGCACCGCGCTTGAGGCACTGCTTGATGTGGTCGGACCACCCAGTGAGTTGACTGTGACACTCAACGTGGCCTGATTTCTGCAACGTGGTCTGTTTCCTGGTAACTTCCTGATTTATGCCGAGTCCTATCCCGACCGTAACGGGAGCGAACGTAGTCAAGGCGCTTCGGCGCGCTGGCTTCAGTGTCGAGCGGATCAACGGTAGCCATCACGTGATGCAGCATCCCGATGGGCGTGGAGTCCCAGTCCCGGTTCACTCGGGCAAGGACATGCCCAAGGGAACCCTGCGGAACATTCTGTCCATCATCGGTATGACCCCGGATGAGTTCCGTAAGCTTCTCTGAAGTCATGCGGCGTCGTTGCCTTCGACCGACGTGATGAAATCCGCTAGCTGCTCTTCGGTGATGCGGCGCAGCTTGCCGATCTTGATGCTGCGGAGTTGGCCGGTTCGGAGTAGCTGGTAGACCTTGTCGCGGCCGATGTGGAGCATCTTCGCGACTTGCTCGACTGTGTATGCCTGCAAGTTGGCATCACCTCCCTTTGGGTTGAAGGGTTCGCCTTGGGCGGCTCCTTTCGCGGTTACTTTGGGTAGTTGTCTACGTCTTTGTCTATCGGCTGCGTTTGTGCCCTATACGTGCAGACACGCGTGAATGTGAGACATAGACGTAGACGTAGACAATCACGCTGTGTCGTCGGTTACGGCTCGCCAACGGCCACGGCTGACTTGGATCACGTGGCCTTGGTCGGCTAGTTCGCGTAGGCGTAGGTAGATCCACGGGCGGCTCATGCCGGTCGCGGTCATCAGGTCGGGGACCGTTGTCCCCTCCACGGGGGCGAGTATCAGCGCGGTCCGCAGCATGGCGTCTGAGCCGTCTTGCTCGTGCTCGGCGGTCATGGTGTCCGTGTCGAGTGGAACCACGGTTCGTTCTGGATAAGGATTTTCTTCCGCCGCTCGCTGTGAGACGGGATCGAGCGGCGGCCGATAGTCCGCGTAGTAGTTCGCTGCGGCTTCCACTGTCTGATCGGTGAGCAGGTAAGCGCGGGCACGCTTGGGGGTGTCGTGCTCGGCTGCGGCGATGAGGAATTTGCCGGGGGCGTTGAGGGTGTGGGCGTGCCAGCCTGCGGCGAGCATGCCTTGTCCAAGGATTAGGTCTACGTCCTTGCGTTCGCGGACGCGGAATGAGATTCGGACGTCCATCTGTGAGCGCACCGCGCCTTGGCCCATGGCCTTCTGAGTGGGGCGTTGGGTCGCGGCGACCAGGTTGACGGCGACCGCGCGACCGCGGCGGGCGATCGAGTCGGCGTGCTTGATGGCGTCGGGGGCGTCGTCTGTCAGTTCGGCGTACTCATCGATGATGATAATCAGCGCGGGCATTTCCGGGGTCGGTTGCCAGACGCGCTCGCCGCGCTCGGCGAGCAGGGCGGCTCTGGCTTCGAGGACCTTGACCGCGTCGGCCAGGAGTTGGCGGGCTTCGTCGGGCGTGGTGGCTAGCCGGTCGATGCACGATGCCCACGGGCCTAGTTCCATGCCTTTCTTGAGGTCGATGACCCAGATGACCACGTCGCGGCATGCGGCCAGGTTGCCCATTAGGACGTTGAGACCGCTGCTCTTGCCGGCGCCGGTCGCACCGCCGAGCAGAACGTGTCGTCTCAGGAAGAGGACTCGGCACGGTGCGGCGTCTTCGAACGGGCCTAGGTCGATCGGTTCCGTGATGGTGGTCATGGACGGCCCTGGCCACGGGATGGCGTCGGCGTGGGGGTCGATGTCTAGGACTCTTAGCTCACACCGGTTGGCTAGGTCGTCGGGGGTGGGGTAGACGCGGACGGCTCCGCGGAAGGTGCCTAGGCCGGATTCGAGGGCGGGGACCTTGGCGATCACGTCCGTGATCGTCTGTCCACGGGCCAGGCGGATTCTGGCACGCCAACCCCAGACATCGACCAGGGCGGACATGATCTGTGAGCCAGGCAGGCCGGTGTTGCTGGCGATCTCTGGCCAGGATTCGAGCATGCGGTCGACGCGGACCTTGGCGCGACGGCGACGGCTGAGCCACCACGGGATGCCGCATGTGATAGTGAGCGCCACTGCGACGGCTGGCATGGGCGGGGTAGCCGGGCCGATCGCGGTTGCGATGGTGAGCCATCCGCCGGTTGCGGCTGTCGTCGCGATGGCATAGATGCGCTCGGCGGGGTGGTCGAGCGTGACCCACAGCTTTCGCGCCCATTGCGGGGGCGGAACGGTGAGGGTTGCGATGGTTGCCAGCGTGGCCAGGGCGAGCCAGGGCCACGTGGCGTGGTGGGCGCGGTGGAGGGTGTTCGCGGCGACGAACGTCGCTGCGGCGACGGCGATGGGGGCGAGTTCGGAGCGGTAGCGCCAGATAGCGCGGAAGATCGCGGTTGCGGCTGTCTCGGGAAGGTCGCTTCCTGAGTTGATCAGCATCATCGGCTGGTAGCCGTCGCGGGTGAGCCGGCGTGCGTGTCGGCGGAGCTGGCTTCGCGTGGGGCGGCTGCTCATGGCCGCTCCTGGTGGCGCTCGTTCTCGCGCTCGGGGCGGAGCTGGCCTTGCGCGGTGAGTTCGTCGCGAAGGTAGTAAAGCGGGTCGTCTTCGCCGTCTGCGTGGGCGCTGAGCGTGGCTTTGGCTGCGGAAAGCAGGTTGTTGAGGTCGTTGAGCGCGGTGGCGAGCCGTCGGCGGAGTCGGCGGATCTCGGCGGACAAGAGCGGGATCGTGTCTAGTGCCCTGCCGAGCTTGGCCATGGCCGCGGTCGCGGTGTCGTGGCGGTTGGCTACCTCCTGAAGATCAGTGTCAGGGTTCGTGCGGTCGGACGTGTTGACCACCTCCTCTGAGTCGCAGGGCTGATCAGCCATGGCCGGTTAGCGCGTGGACGATGCTGGTTACGGTGGTGCGGATTTCCGGGGCGACGCTGCTCGATGCCAGGTAGAAGCCGCACAGGATGCACACGAGACCGTGCCAGAGCTTCAGACCGGCGAATTTGTAGAGCAGCCAAACCGCGACGGCGAGCAGCGCGATAAGCGAGACCGAGATAGCCAAGTTGCGATCACCTCCCTTCCGGTGCGACCGTCGCCGAAGCGATGGCCGCGAATCGTTCCTGAGCGGTGTCTAGCTGGCGGAGGATGCGCGTCTTGGCCTGGCACGTGAGCGGCGTGTCCTGGCGGGCGATGAGATCGGCCAGCATGGGGACTAGCGGGGCGTACTTGCGGGCCGACTTCGCGGCTTTGGAGCCGGTCGTGTAGATCAGGCCGACGCCGTTGTCGGTGAAGTCGGATGCCTTGACGACTCGCGCCCACGGGTGACTTTCGAGGCTGGTCACGATGTGGGCGCGGTATTGGTCGCCTTCGTCGATCTCTTGGGCGTAGATGGGGTTGGTGACCGCCGCGACCAGGCCGGCGACCCGTGGGCCGAAGCACGCGGTCAGCATCGCCAACGCGCCCGGGCGGCCGGCAGGCGACATGTCGTTGGCGTGGCCTTCGACCGAGTCGTGGAGCAGTGCCGCGCAGATGATGTCCGCGTCGTTTACCTCGTAATGGACGATGATCCGGAGAGCAACGCGGAGCACGTGATTGACATATGGTTCGCGCTGGCGGTGGTCGAGCGCGTGAAGCCGTCCGGCGAGCTGGAGCGCTTGCTTGATCTTGCGGCGTCCGGCGGGGTCGCCGAGTCGGGCGGTCTCGGTGGCGAACCGTTCGCGGAGTCCTCGTTCGCCGTACAGGGCCGTGATCGCGTGGAGCGGCATCTGCTCGACGATCCGCCGCTCGATGACGTGGCCTTCGTCGGGGTCCGGGCGAGCCGTCCAAGTGGTGGAGTGGCCGCACTCACGGCATGCCCAGCTCATCTGGATCTTGTCGGCACCGATGCGGAGTTCACATTGGAGGATGTCCGGCGAGCCGCACACGGGGCACGGCTCGCCGAGCGGCCAGTCGGGTGGTTGGGTCATCGGTCCCAACCTCCCGTGTTCCACCAGTCCGTTGACTGTCCGGTAAGGCACTCTTCGCGGTCGTCGTCCGCGTCGGCGTCGGTCGGCTTGCCGACGTAGACGCCGAGCAGCCGGCGAACCATCGCGGCGAGCGGTCCCTGTGGTTGGGTGGTCATCTCCTGGTGGCGTGGTTCCGAGTGGATGCCGACGACCACCGCGACGAACCCGACCACCGCGAGGAACGCGACGGCGAAGATGAGCGCCATGGCGATGATGAACATCAGCCCTCCATTCCGTTGCTGATTGTCGGGAGCGGGTTAAGCACGTCGGCCAGGAATCGGGCGACGGTGCGGACGCGGCGGGCGAGCCGCCGGTGGCGGGAGGTCTTGCGGCGGGCGGAGGTGGTCTTGCGCCGCCAGGCGTTGCGGTCCTGGCACTTGCGGCAGAGACCGGTACGCGTGTCAGCGATTGCACCGCACGGGCACTGCCGACGCCTCTGCTCGGCGAGAGCGACGATGAGATTGTGCATCCGAACCCCCTTTGCCTTGACACCACCCGGCTTGTCCGAAGTGGCTGCTATGCGCTGTATGAGCAGAGTGCGGCATGGGGTAAGGACGTGGTTACTACGCGCTAGGGCATCTGGTGGACGCGGTGGGACGTCCCCGATAAGGTGAAGCCGTCCTATTACGTCCTGCGGGCAACGGATGGCATGGCAAACGAGAGACTTCGAGCGCTCCTGCTAGAGCGGCGGGTAACCCCCGCCAAGCTCGCCGAAGCCGTGCAAGTAGACCCGAAGACGATCGAGCGGTGGATCATCGCCGGTCGCGTCCCGTACCGGAAGCACAGGTACGAGGTGGCCGCGTTCCTCGGCGTCGATGAGTCCTACATCTGGCCCGACGCGCTCGATCGAGACCAGGTGGCCGCGGCGTCCGAGAGCGAGATCGTCGCCGTCTACCCGCACCGCTGGGCCGTGCCACGGGACGCATGGGGACATCTCTTCGGCCAGGCCGAACGAGAGATCGGCATCCTTGTCTATTCCGGATATTTCCTGGCCGAAGACGCCGGCATGCGGCAACTGCTCGCCGACAAGGCACGCTCCGGCGTACGGGTGCGAATCTTGCTCGGCGATCCGGAGAGTCCATTCGTGGACGAACGCGGCCATTCGGAAGGGATTGAGGACACGATGCCAGCCAAGGTGCGGAGCGCTATTGCCATGCTGCGCCCTCTACAGTCAGTAGAGAATGCCGAGATTCGGCTGCATGGGACGATCCTCTATAACTCGATATACCGTGGCGATGAGCAATTGTTGGTTAACACGCATATTTACGGTGTCATGGCCAACAGCGCACCGGTTTTTCATCTGCGCAAGATCCCCGGTGGCGACATGGCGAACACCTATCTGGAGAGCTTCGAGCGCGTGTGGAGCGAAGCCGCACGACTACCCGAAGGGAAACGCGCGTGAGCCCAAGAAGGATCGACTACTACGATGATCCGAGCGCGCCGAAGGCCAACAGCCTCGTTCCGTCCGTCAACGTGGTGGTGGTCAACGACGCTGGTGAGATCCTGATGATTCGCCGAACAGACAACGATAACTGGGCCGTGCCAGGCGGAGCGATCGACCTCGGCGAGTCCGTGGGCCAGGCCGCGGTTCGCGAGACCGTCGAAGAGTCAGGCATCGAGTGCGAGATCACGGGTATCGTCGGAATCTACTCCGACCCGAAACACGTGCTTCTCTACACAAGCAACGGCGAGGTTCGCCAGGAGTTCTCTATTGTCCTGACCGCTCGACCATTGAGCGGCCAGCCGACGCCGAGCAGCGAAACGAGCGAGGTGCGCTGGGTATCCGTATCCGAGGTTCGCGAGTACACGATGGATCGATCAATGCAAATCCGGATTAACGACTACCTAGCGCACGGGGAATCGCCCGTAATCATCTAGCTCTTTACTGGCAGTTATTCAGGAAGACGAAGATCGCGAAAATAAAAATACTTACGCCCGGTTCATGCATCCACGTACTACAGTCACCGTTTCACTCTAAGTGAACGAAGGCTACTATTTGTGATGAGTGGAGCGGCTTGACGTAAGCATTCAGGTAGGACACGCTGAGTGATCAAACGGCGGTCCGTGCGCCGCTTGTGCCAAGTTCGCGTGGGACGAGCCGGGGCAAGCCGGGCGGGATCATGGTCGTTTCGCGATACATGTGACTGAGCGGCGGTGCTCCGTGCCGGGAACCCGCTCCGCGGAGTAACCGGCCTGAATGTTTACGGCTTGACGATGCCCCGGATACCACTCCTCGCGATCTTCTCACCCCTTATGTGGCGCGACTTAGCTCGACAGTCACCCCGTGTGGCGATTGGCGAAAACGCTTACATCACCTAAAGTGATACTCAAGCTACGCGACGAGCAGTGACCGTAGTATGTAAGCATTCAGGTAGGACACGCTGAGTGATCAAACGGCGGTCCGTGCGCCGCTTGTGCCAAGTTCGCGTGGGACGAGCCGGGGCAAGCCGGGCGGGATCATGGTC
>Ga0209881_1000351_pt1 | contig 12239 bp, 10 predicted proteins | sample PersoiDNA2013193_FD_185804 | JGI IMG/M metagenome (GOLD analysis project Ga0209881, IMG submission 185804) | Permafrost soil microbial communities from the Arctic, to analyse light accelerated degradation of dissolved organic matter (DOM) -... | ecosystem: Environmental > Terrestrial > Soil >... | reverse complement strand
CAATGGATCCCGGCGCCGGCCATCGGCGCCGGGATCCATTGCAGCGTGGCCGGCGCTGCCCGCCCTGGGGAAGCTCAGGGGGTTCTAAACCGGGTACGGTGGGCGCATGCCACGATCCCCGGCAAGCGAGGCCGACCGGCAGCTGATCGCGGACGCTGCCGGGCACGGCGCCACGGTCACCGCCCGTCAGCTCGAGCGGTGGCGCGAGTCGGGACTGCTCGCGCCGAACATCCGCCGTTACCCCGGCCGGGGCCGCGGAAGCACCTCGGCACCGCCGGTCGGCGCGGCCGGCGCGGTGGCGTGGCTGGCGGCGAACGCTCGCCCCGGCCGCCGGCCAGGTGACCTCGCGCTGCTCATGTTCGCCGAGGGGGTGGCGGTCCCCGAGGACACGGTCCGCGCCGCGTTCGCCGCCGCGGTCACCAGCATCCGGCTGCCCGTCGAGGCCGCGATGCGCGGGGCCTCGCCAGAGGACATCGCCGAGGCGGCAGTCAAGGCCGGGCAGCAGATCCAGATGGTCCCGGCCCGGATCCGGCGCATTGACCGCGCCCTGACCCAGCGCGGCATCGACTGGTCCTGGCCCGAGCTCGCCAGGCTCGACCCGGGCCGGTCCGACTCCCGGCCCGACAGCGGCTACTGGCTCTACACCGCGGTGCAGGTGATGCTCTCCGGCGGCGCGGGCCTCGACATGGGCACGATCGGGTCGCTCGCCCGCATGATGGCCCCCGTCGGCGGCATCGCGCCCATCGCCGGGCAGATCGAGTACCGGTGGCCCATCAGCCCCCGCGAGGAACGCGACAACGCCCCCGACGACGAGGACATCCTGGCCCTGTTCGGCACCGTCGACCTGCGAGACCAGGCCAGGGCCCTGGCCATGGTCACCCCGGCCGCCGACCTGCGGGACGCCTACCAAGCGGTCGCGGCGATGACCGCCTGGGCCGACGGCGCCTGCACGGCCGTCGAGCGGGAGATCGCCGCCGGCCAGCCAGGCGAAGCCGTGAAGGAATGGGCGACGGCCGCCCTCGGGCCGGCCCGCCTCATCATGGCGGTGGCGCTGCAGAACCAGAACGCGGGCCCGGCCGGCGCAGCCGCCGCAGCCATGATGCTGCTCCTGATCCGCACCACGCTCAGGGCCGTCCGCCAGCTCATGCCCGGCACGAACTTCGACGTGCTGGAAAACGCGATGGTCGCGCCGCCCTGCCTGACCGACTTCATCGGCCGCTAGCGCCTGTGACCGTCCGCGGTTCGCGGACGGCCAGAACAAGTCACTACCAGTACCCATCGCGAACTGCCGCAACGCAGGAACACCGCGATTAGCGCGATGCATCCCGAGAGAAGGGGCTCACAGCGAGGCGACGCGACGGAAGCCCGCTCACGGTTTCCAGCTTGCCGCGATGTCGGCGAGGGAGCCGATGATCGTGGCCGAGGGGCCACGGCCACCTCGCTCGGCGCCGTGCGCCATCTGCCGAGAACCGGGGCACCGCGGGTGCCCCGGTCCCGGCGGACCCTTACGTGAGCAGCTGGTGCATCGCCACGGCGACCGCCGCCGCAGCGGCGACGGCCGCGACGATACCGCCAGCGGCGAAGCAGGCGATGCCGGCGGCGGCGGTCACGCCGATGATGACCGCCCACCGGAGAGGGAGCCGCGGCGGCTCCCCGCTGTTAGGAGTGCCGGGTGATCCCGGCGATACTACGGTCATGCGCTTGTCCTCTTCTGAAGGGTCGGGCGCTGGAGCGGCCCCCGGTTGCACCCGGGGGCCGCTCGCGGTTTCCCGCGAGCGGCGGCGGCCGCGCCTTGGCGCTTGCTAGCTGCGGGCTCCGGCCTTCCCGGCGCCCGCAGACCCATAGTGCACGCCCGCCGGGACCCAGCGGGCCGCAGAGCCGGGTATCATGGACACGGATTGATCCGCCTTGCGACACACTAAATTGTGGAGATATGAGATAGGTGGCTATAAGGCGGATCAAGACGTTCAGATCAAGATCGCGGAGGTTTTTTGATCAGTATCGCACCGGCCGCCTTCGGGCCCCCGAACAAGAGGCAGCTGGCTCAGTTGCGCAAGCGGCGTGACCGGCTCAGCGCCATGGCCAAGTCGGTCGAGCAGGCCACCGCGAGCATGAGGACGCTCGCCAGCGGACCCGGGATCCCGGCGTTCTACATCCGGAACGAGTTCGTGAACACCGAGCTGGCGGCTCCGTTGCGCGGAGACCCGTCAGACCGCCGGCTACCGGACCAGGAGGACAGGCCCCCGGCCGCACGGCTCATTACCCCCCGCGGCGCGGTTCTCCGCGTTTTCCTCACCGCGCTGTTCGAAGCTCAGGCCCGGACCCTCCCGGGCCGGCACCCCGGTAACAAGCGGCCGCTGGCCTCGCGCGACAGCGGGATGGTTTCCTGGATCGACATGCTCGCCTCCGGTGCCAGGCCTTCCGGCACGGGCAAGCACTACATGAGCGTGAGCGCGAAGAAAACCAGGCAGATGGAGAGCGCGATCAGCCGGCTCGCCAAAGAGGAGCTCGTCGAGCTCCCGCACGCGGGGAACACTGGCACCAGGAAGTACGAGGAGTTCGTTCTGATGCACGAGGGCGGCCGCCGGCCGCACGGCCCCAATGTCCCCTACCAGGTTCCGGTCATGCCCGGGGAGCAGGCGTTCCCCGTCCCCGTCACGCTGTTCACCAATGGCTGGATTCACGTCCTGGAAGACACCGAACTCTCGTTCATCCTCATGATGGCGGCGGCTGACCACGCCACGGGCGGCCAGTCGTTCGGCCTCCTCGCAGAGAACCGCCTGCTGCGATTCGGCATGGCCCACGACGCATTCGAAGCCCACATGATGCTGAGCCGGCTCGGCCTCGTCACCGTTATCCCCGATCCCCGCCGCCGCGCCGACGGAACGGTCGAGGAATTCAACGCGGAGGGATCGGCACATCCACACATGCTCGGGTTCGTCCGGTCCGGCTTTGACTGCGGCGCCTTCACCAGTCTCACCGCGGAGATCGACTCCCGGCTCAGCCTCGCCGCCTAGCAGCCCAGGCGCTGAGAACCCCGACTGGGCCGGCAGCGGGCCGGCACTTCCTGCGCCCAACAGGCCGGGCACGCGCTGGCCTGCGTTGTCCACCTCGTCCCGCACATGTTCGCGACGCAAAATCGCTGGTCGGAGCGAGGCTGACAGTCTCGACGGTCGGAAAACTCGTCGACTTCGCTCGCTTCATCCGCCACGGCACCGGGACCTCGGCCATCGACTGGGAAGCAGCAATCAGCGCCCTCGACGCCGGCGAGCTTCCAAGCTCGGCCGGAGAGAAGCGCATGCTGCGACTGGCAGCCAGCCTCGCCGACCAGGCACCCATCAGCCTCGGCGAGGCAATCACCGGCATCGACAAACGCAACCTCAGCATCCTGATCAGCGCCCTTCTCCACGCTGGCGGCCGACGCAAGTTCCCAGAGCCACGTGACGATACTCGTCACCATCCGCAGATGCCTGGGATGATGTGGCCGTGATCCGACGCGAGCAGTACCAGCGTCTCGAAAGGCACCTGCAGGCCGACGGCCGCCTGCGGGTCGAGATGACGTTCGCCGAGGTGGCGCAGGTGATCGGCGAGCGGCTGCCGGACAGCGCATACCAGCACCCGGCATGGTGGGCCAGCGACCCTAAGCACACGCAGGCGGTCTGGCTCGACGCCGGCTACACCGCCAGCCCGAACCTCACAGCGCAGAAGGTCACCTTCACGAAGGCCCAGTGAGGTCCCATAGCAGCCCCGAGGGCCACCGGGCACCCGGACATCACCGGCAATCCAGGCTCGGCGCGGAGAACTTGCGACAGTTAAATACGACGATCTCAGCAGTAAGTACGACGTCTGTTCGGCCGCTGGGAGAGACCCCGCCCCCACCCCCGGCGGATGCGCCGGGGCATGCGGAATCGGGACGTCGGTGCGGGTAGGCGTGGGGAGGGAAGGCTTGGGTAGTCGATCGGCAGCGACCTGCCTGCCGGATTAGCTAGCTTACCCGGCTCCAACACGGCAGCGACTGGTCCTGCACAGTGGGTGCGCGGAGAACTCGCGACACTTGAATACGCGATCTCACCAGTACAGCTAACGGTCCCGGTCGCAGTCTGAGCCGGATCACGATAGTTGACACCGAAGCGAGGCCACGACGTGGGCGGGCGCGCTAGTCGGCTCACGCTTGTTGGCACCGTTTTCTCACGCTGGTTGGCACCAGGGGAAAGTTCTCAGGCATTCTGTCACCGGAAACGCCCCGGTGTTGTCGGCGGCGGCTGCGCAAAGAATCTGCCGTGGGACACTGGATCCGTGACCAGCGCCTAGCGGCTGACTCCGCGCCAGCTTGTCGCGGCCGAGTGCACTCGGAGAGGGGCGCCGGCCGTGGCCGACGGCTGCATGAGCCTGCTCCAGGGCCGTCATGACGTGGACGACGCGCTGGTCCTCGCGCTGGGCGGGCAGGCCGCCGAGTACGTCCTCAGCGGCCATGAAGGCGGGAAGGCAGGCTACTGGCCGAGGGTGTGGGCAGCGCGGGGGCTGCTCCATGCCTGGGACCACCGTGCGGCGCCGGCGATCATCCAGGCGACAGCCGACGACGCGTGGCGGGTGCGGGAAATGGCGGCCAGGGTGATCGCCCGTCACCACGTCGGGGACGCGCTCACCGCCGTCGCCGTGCTGCGCAACGATCAGGTGCCCCGAGTGCGAGCCGCAGCCGAGCGGGCAGTCGCGGCCATCACGGCCAGCCGGAGCTGAACAGCCCGTCGGCCGCAAGAGCCAAGCCACCAGCAGCAACTGGGGAACCGCCATCTACGCCTGGGCGTCACACCTGAGTACACCCGCCCGCGATCATGGTGCCAACTACGTGAGCAGGTGCCAACTATCGTGAGCCGGCTCACAGTCGCTGTGACACCCAGCTATAGATGGCGGCTTGCGGCGGGGTCACCAGGGATTTTCTTCGAGTTCCCAGCTTTAGTTGGCGGGAGCGCCCAGGTTTTCTTGGCGGCTGCGTACATGATCTTGCGCAGCCTCATCCGCTCATGATCGTTTACGGCACGAGATGAATGGGTTTTCCGGATCCTGGGGTCGCTGCAGGCGTCGGCGAGTTACCTTCCGTATTGGGGCGGTAATCGGCTGCACACGGGGGTCTGGTGGCTGAGGTCGTTGGGCACTGCGGGCTGGCGTCGGACAGCTGCGGGTGGGAGGAACTTCTCGCGCCTGGGTTCGATGACCTGGATGAGGCCGGGAAGTCGCTGCTGCTCGGGATGGGCTGGGCCCAGGAGTGGACGGCGCACTGGAAGTACGACGACGGGCCTGCGGCATGCCCGGTCCGCGATCTGGCCGCGATGCCGCTGCAGGGCGCACGGCCGGTGCGGCGATTCTCATGGAGCACCTCGCAGCGGCACCGGCCCGGCCTGCAGTACATGGTGAGCACGGGCCGGCACCACGGGTTCGAGAGTCATGCCGAGCAGGAACTGCTGCTGGCCCTGGACTTCGCCGGGAACCTGGAGGACGTGCTGTCCCAGCCGTTCCGCCTGGACTTCACCGCGGCGGGCGGGCCGGGCCGGCACACGCCGGATTTCCTTGCCGTGACCCGGGACGGCGTATGGCTTATCGACGTGCGCCCCGGGGCGAGGATCGAGGACGATGACCGGGTTCGGTTCGCGGCCGCCGCCGAGGCCGCGCTGTCGTGCGGCTGGCGTTACGCGGTGGCCGCGGGATGGCTGCCGAACGTGCAGGCGACGCTCGACACGGTCTCGGCGCAGCGCCGGCCGCTGACCGACCCGCTCGGCCTGCAGCCGGTGCTGCTGGCCGCCGCGGAGGGCGGCCCGGTCCGGTTCGGCGAGCTGGCGGAGCACGGAGGGATCCCGGCGGCGGCCCGGGCCCAGGCCCTGCACCTGATCTGGGAGCGCCGGCTCGGCATCGACCTGGCCGTCCCTCTCGGCGACCGGAGCCTGGTTCACGCGGGAAGGCAGCCGGGATGAACGCGGCGATGGTGCTGGAGCTGTCCGAGGGCTGCGAGCTGGTCATCGACGGCGAGCCGTGGACGGTGGAGAGGCTGGAGCCCTACTGGGGAAGCGTGACCCTCCGGTCCGGCGACGGTCCCGGCGGGCGCCGGCGGCAGACCAGGCTGGCGGCTCTCATGCAGCACCGGGACTGCCGGGTCTCGTCCCGCTCGTCACCGCGGGCATCGGGGCGGGGACGCCAGCCCGCGACGTGGAAGGACCTGACCGCGCAGCAGCAGGAACTGGCAGAACTCCGCCTCGCGCACCTGCTCGAGGCGGAGACAGGCTTCCTGAGCGGCGACCCGCTGCGGCCGGCCCCGGGCGAGCCGCGGCCGGAGTACGACCCGGTGCTCGTCCCGCTGGTGACCGCCCGCCGCGAGGCGAAAGTCGCCGAGCTGGCGGCCATGCGGGAACGGGAACCGGAGCATGCGCGCATGCTGGGGCTGGACAGGGTCAGCCTGCGGACGCTGGAACGGTGGGCCGCCCGGTATTACCGGTGGGGCGTCATGGGATGCGCCGATGACCGGTGGCTGCGCGTCTGCACGGGGCACCGGGTCCCCGAGCCCGTCCGCGAGGCGATCTACGCCGTCCGGGCGGTCTGCCTGCACGGCTCGAGAATCAGCATGCGGAGCAAGGAAACGAAGATCCGCCAGTACGTGCTGGAAAAGTACGGCGACGAGGTCGCCGTCCCGTCGTCGGAGACGCTGCGGCTGGTCTGGAGGGAATGGTTCGGCCCTGGCGGATCGAGGGCGCGTTACGGCCGGTCAGCCGCGGCGGCCGAGGCGAACGTGACCGGCGGGCACGTGGTCATTCACCGGCCGGGCCAGGTCGTCGCGCTGGACACCACGCCGCTGCCAGTGCTGGTCCGCGAGACCGTGTTCAGCGAGCCGGTCGAAGCGCACCTTTCGCTGGCGCTTGACTGCTTCACGCACTCGCTGGTCGCGTTCCGGATCACGCTGGTCTCGGAGAAGTCGGTGGACATCGCGATGCTGCTGCGCGACGTGATGACGCCGCTGCCGATGCGGGCCGACTGGGGCCAGGACATGGCCTGGCCCTATCCCGGCATCCCGAAGACCGTGGTGGCCGAACTGGCCGGCTACGACGTCGCGGGACTGCCGTTCTTCCCGGTCGAGACCGTCACCACCGACCACGGGTCCCCCTACAAAAATTTTCACCTGGTCGAAGTCCAGAGAGTGATCGGGGCGAACATCGTCCCCGCCCGGGTCCTGCGCCCGACCGACAAGGCTGCCTGCGAGAGGGCCTTCGGCGCAATCCAGTCGCTGCTGTTCGAGCAGCTGCCGGGCTACCGGGGAATCGACGTCGCCGACCGCGGCGCCGACCCCGAAGGCGACGCCGCCCTGACGCTGCCCGAGGTCGAAAACCTCGTCGCCACGTGGATCGTCAGCATCTGGCAAAACCGCAAATTCGGAGAATACGGACCCGGCTGGGATCCCGGCGGCGACCACAGCCCGAACACGCTGTTCGCCGCGTCCATGGCCCAGGGCGGGTTCTCCCTGGAGATCCCGAGCCCCGGGCTCTACTACGAGCTGCTGCCCGCCCACCATGTCAAGATCCACCCGCGGGGAGTGAAGATCCGCGGCCTCTGGTATGACGGGCCCGCCCTGGACGGGCTGCGCGGCACGCCGTCCGCCCGCGGCGGCATGCACAAGCGCTCATGGGTGATCCGCAGCGATAAGCGCGACGCCCGCACGGTGTTCTTCCAGGACGACGAGCATCAATGGCACGAACTGCGCTGGACCGGCCTGCCGGCCGAAGGCGAGATCCCCTCCTTCAACGACGCCCGGGTCACCGACCTGCTCCGCGAAGCGAAAGAGCAGGGCCTGCAGCCCCATTCCGATGCCGAACTACTCCCGCTGTTGCTGAAACTGCTCGGAGCACACGTCCCCGTCGGCCGCTGGCCGGGCCAGATGACCAGGCAGGAGAAGAAGAACCAGGCACGGGAAGCCGCCCAGAGCGACGCCGCGGCTGCCGACCGGCCCGCCGCGTCCCCCGGCCAGCCAGACGGTGACCATGAACCGGCCACGGTAGTGCCGCTGCGCCGCCCGGACCGGGCGCTGCAGGCCCGGGCCGCCATCGACGAGCAGCGGCGGAAGCGGAGGGAAGCAGCGGTGCCGCACCGTCCGAAGGCACCCGGGACGCTGGGCGACGGGCTCCGCCGCACCAGCCTGCTGTCGATCCCCGAGGACGACGAGCAGTGACCGCGGGCACCCCGGATCCCGGACGCGGGCCGGACCGGGAACCGCCCCGCCCGGCGTCGTTCCTGCCCGGGCCGGTGCCGGACCGCGAGACCCTGGAAGGCTGGACACGGTGGCGGCTGACCCGCCGGGACTTCGTCCCGGCCCCGGTGATCACCGCTGGCGAGCATGCGCGGATGACGCCGCGGCAGCGGCGCCTGCACGACCTGCACCGGGTCGCGACCCACTCCAACCTGGCGATCCAGGAAACCCCGATGAGCGCCTGGGTCTCCCGGAAGATGCGGTCCCTGATCGAGGTCAACGCGTTCTGCCGGGGACCGGACACCCGGCCCGGGCTGATGGTCAACGGCGGCGGCTGCCAGGGCAAGACCGAGACCGTCTGCGAGGCCCTGGCCTGCTTCGAGGACGAGTGGCTCGCCCTCTACGCCCGGAATCCGTCCGCGGTCGAGGGAACGCTGGACCTGCACGCGCCGGCCGTCTACGTCCGCACGCCGGTCAAGGCCACCCCGATCTCGGCCTGCCAGCGGATCCTGCATTTCTACGGCGAGCCCTGCAAGGGAATGCGGCAGGAGGACCTGATCCGCACCGTCAAGGACGCGGTCTTCGACCACGGGACCAAGGCGATCGTGATCGATGACGTGACCAGGCTCAAGCTCCATCGCGAGGCCGACCAGGACGTCCTCGATCTCATCCGCGAGCTGATGAGCCTGCCCGTCACCCTCATCCTCGTCGGAGTCGGGATCCCGAAGTCCGGGCTGCTGCGCGACGGCCGCAGGGACCCGCGAACAGGCCAGTGGCTGTTCCCGCCAGTGAAGGACCGCGGGAGGAGCCGCAACGACGACGCCCCCGGCCAGACCGACCTGCGGTTCGACCTCGTCGACCTCAGCCGCTTCACCTACAACACGCCGAAGGGGATCGCCGCCTGGACCGCCCACCTGGCCGGCGTCGAGCAGCAGCTCCGGCTGCTGAACGGCCACGACGGCATGCTCAGCGACAACGGCATGCCCGAGTACCTGTTCGGCCGCACCAGCGGCATCGTCGGCCTGCTCAGGAAGCTCATCCAGGAAGGATGCCGCCACGCCATCGAGACCGGCGCCGAGACGATCACCGCCGGGCTCCTCGACACCCTCACCCTTAGCCCCGACGACCTTCCTGATCTCGACCCTGACGCAGGCGAGCTGCCGGACATCCCGGCACCGCCAGAACCGCCCTCCCGGAAACCGCGCAAGCGCCGCAACACCGTCTTCGACGACCGCGGCACCCCCGCCAACGGAACCGCGAGCTGACCAGCGATGCCCGCACCCCGCCCGCTCAGCAGGAGCCTGGTCCCGTTCTCCGGCGAATCGCTGCCGGGGTTCCTCCTGCGGCTGTCCTTCCGGCTCGGGATTCCGCCCGCCCAGCTCGCCCGTCTCACTGGGCTGACGCCCGCCGGACGCACCGGGGCAAGCCTGCCCGTCACCCTGCTCGCCAGGATCCCTGAACCGGCCAGGCGCACCTTCACCTTCATGACCAGGATCGATGCCGGCCAGGCCGCCCAGCTCGGCATGTCCGCCTGGCGGGAACGCTACCCGCTCCTCGTCATCGGACCGGACGGACACGCATCCGGACGGCGCCGGCTGAACGGCCAGCTGATCCTCGCCCCGGCAACGCGCTACTGCCCGGACTGCCTCGCCGGAGACGAATCCGCCATCCAGGAATCATTCGGCGCCCCCTGGCTCAAGGCATGGCACCTGCCCGTCGTCTTCGCCTGCCCCGCCCACCGGCGGCTGCTGGAACACCTCTGCCCCGAATGCCGCCAGCCCGTCCGGGGCCGCCGGCCCGGCACGCAGTTCTCGCTCCTGCCCGCGGCGCGAGTCGCCGGGCTGCACCCCGCCCAGTGCAGGACGGAACTCGCCCCCGTCAGGGGCCGGCATACCCTGCCGGACTGCTGCGGGGCCAGGCTCGACCAGGCCGGGAACCGGAGGCCGGCCGGCACCGGGCTGATCGAGCTCCAGGACAAGATCCTGGGCCTTCTCGACCCCGGCGGCACCCCGGACATGCTGAGCGCGGGACAGCCGGCACTGCCGCCCGGCTACTTCGCCGACCTCCAGGCAGTCGGGCTGCTGGCCTGCTCGACCTGGCCGGCAGCCAGGCACCTGAGCCCCTCCGAGGAAACCGCGTCCGCCATCGATGAGCACGTCGCCTCGCTCCGGCGGCAAGCCGGAAACCGCCAGTCGGCGTTCCCCGCGCCGGCCCGCATCATGTTCGGTTCCCTTCCCGCAGACGCGGCGGCCAGCGCCGGCCTAGCGCACATCGCGGACCGCGTCCTCGCAGGCAGCACCAACGAGGTCCGCGAGCAGTTGCGGCAGCTCCTCCCCGCCGGAACCGCGAAAACCGGGAGAAAAGCCTGGGCCAACCGAATCACCCGGTCATCACCTCCGTGCTCCACCGGCCTGAAAGACGCGTCCGGACCTCTTCTATGGGGATTCACCAAGGCCGGCGGGCACCCTCGGGGCAGGCGCAACGCCGTCCTCCGCCCGCAGCGCTGGGGCCCGGAGCACATCCCGGCGTTCCTGCCCGAGGACTGGCACACCCGCTACTTCGCGCCGCTCGACGGCCTCAACCCCATGTTCATACGGCGCACCGCGACGCTCCGCCTCGTCCAGATGACCGCCGGCGGCTCCCTCGGCGAGGCCGCAGCATTCCTGGGAATCGCGACCACCCGCACCACATGGCAAGGCCGGATCTACTCCGGGGCAGGTCACGTCCACACCGCAGCCAGGCAGCAGCCCGACCCGCGCCGCTTCGAGAACGCGCTCACCAGCCTCGCACGCGAACTCGACGACCCCGCCACGCCGCTCGTCAACTACCAGCACCGGCGCCAGGCACTAGAAAACTGGTGCATCGACGAGGACACCTGGAGCGACATCACGGCCCGGCTGCCGTCCGTTCCCGGCCCCCGCCCGGAAGTCGGCGACCGCAAGCGCCAGATCGCATCCGCCTACATCTGGGTCCAGGTCACCTCTGGCGAGCATTACTTCGCTCCCCGCCCCATCGAGGCCGCCCAGCCCCCCGAAATTCGGGAACGATGGAAGGAACGACTGAACACGATCTGGCACCTGATGCACCGCAGCCGGCCCGGCCCTCACTACGCCAGCCTCACAGCCGAACTCAGCATCATCGCGACATCGCTCGCACGGACGATCGACGAGTCAGGCCCCGCCCTACGACTAACGTAATGATTCCGCTCGCGCGGCCAGCCGCCATATATACCTGGTGGCCGCCATCTATAGCTGGGTGTCACAGTCGCACCGCCACGGCAACAGGAGTGAGGGCCAACAACCGTTCACAGAGGCCGACTATCGGTCACAGTCACACGGCGGTGTGACCGGGACCGTTAGATGGCGAAATTGGAACGGTAGTTGGCGGACGGACTTCCATTAGTAACTTTCGGTATATATCGGGCCACCTGGCGGACGAGGCCCAAAAGATCTTCATTGCATGTTGTGCTTTACAGGTGACCATGAGCGACGCCGGGGCTGTGCGGTCGGATTGCTGTGGTCTGGACGAGCTCTTCCTGGCTTACGGGACTGACGAGGCGGAGCGTGCCCGCTTGGGGCTGGGGCCGGAGTGGACGCGGCGGTGGACGGCGACCTGGCGGGTTTCGGGCGGGGACGTGGTGTCCGCGGTCCGGGACCTGGGGTCGGTTCCTGTGGGCGGATGCGAGCCGGTCCGCCGGTTTTCCTGGGGCCGACGCCAGCGTCACCGGCCGGGGCTGCAGTTCATGGTGTCGACGGGGCGGCTGCACGGGTTCGAGTCGCTGGAGGAGCGGTCGCTGCTGCTGGCGCTGGATTTCACCGGGATGGCGGAGGATGTCCTGCCGCAGCCGTTCCGGCTGCGGTTCGGGATTGCCGGCGGCGGGTTCCGTGAGCATGTCCCGGACTTCCTGGCGGTGTTCCGCGATGGTTCGCGCTGGCTGTTCGATGTCCGCCCCGCGAGGCTGGTCGGGAAAGACGACGCGACGTGCTTTGCTGCCACGGCGGAGGCAGCGCTGGAG
>Ga0209881_1000344_pt1 | contig 12305 bp, 9 predicted proteins | sample PersoiDNA2013193_FD_185804 | JGI IMG/M metagenome (GOLD analysis project Ga0209881, IMG submission 185804) | Permafrost soil microbial communities from the Arctic, to analyse light accelerated degradation of dissolved organic matter (DOM) -... | ecosystem: Environmental > Terrestrial > Soil >... | reverse complement strand
CGCCAGGCACGTCACCTTGGCGGCCGCGTTCAACCACCAATTGACCGGTGGGTCGAGGTTTAGGGGCCGTACTTGAAAACGGCGCCCTCGATCGAGGGGGGGTACGAGGGGGGTACAGTGTCGTGCTTCCCAGAACGGACCGGGTGCCCGGGATCAGCTCCAGGCTGCCGCCGCTCAACTCAGTCACGGACCTGGGAATGACAGGACCGGGAACGCGCGTCCAGTGACCGCCCGAGTAGTGGCGCATGACCAGCCCCGAGATGCCGTACTTGTTATACGTATACGAGGCCACCCAGGCGCCGCCGTGGCCGTCGCTGGCCAGTTCGTCTGTGCTGACGCCCTTCGGGACGGGCACCTTCGACCACGTTTTGCCGTTCCAGTGCAGCAGGACGGTCGTCACCGGTCCGTGTCCCGCGGTAGGCCCGATGCCGACGGTCACCCAGACGCCGGCCGGGGTGTCCGCGGCGATGAGGCCGGGAAGCATCTGCTCACCATTAGGCACGCTGATCTTCGGCGGCGCCGCATTCCGCCAGGCCCCCTTGCTCCAGTGCAAGACCTCCACGCGCTTGGGCTGCGCGGCGACCGTGCCCGTGACCCAGTCGCCCGCCGCGGCACTGCCGCTCGCCTGGGATCCGCTCGCCGGGATCGAGACCTGGGACCAGCTTCTCCCGTTGTAGTGGACCGCCGAGTCGCTGCCGAAGGTACCGAAACCCCAGACGTCATCAGGGCCAGAGGCGATGACAGTGCCGAACGAGGGCGAGCCGGCGAAGCCATGCACGGCGGACCAGGACGTGCCGGTCCATTCGACAGCGTCGACCTCACTGGTCCCGAGTTCTTCGTTCACTTTCGTCACGAAGATCCAGGCACGCGCCCCCGCTGTCGCGGCGACGGCGGCGTATGTCACGAGGTCGTTGACGCCGCCCCTGAGACCGTTCGGCTCGGCGATCATCTGCCACTTCTTGCCGTTCCAGTGGCTGGTGACCAGGCACACCCAGCATGAGGAACCGCTTCCTGTGGTGCCGATCGCCCAGGCGTTTGCGGCGCTGGAGGCGGACACAGACGTGATCCCCCCCTGCGCCTGCGGGTAGAACGCTACGAACCGGCTCAGCTCGTCGGTGCAGGGGTGGGGATGGTCGTAGGTGGCTTCCAGCCAGGTGAACAGGTGCCGCAGGTTGCGCTGCTTGGTGTTCGTGCCGCCCCGGGTGCGGGCGGTGTTGCAGTCGCTGGATGCTAGGACCGCCATGCGGCCCGCGCGAACCCTGAAGGGATGTTTCCGCTGGTCAGAGAGCGTAAGAGAGGCGGAGACGGGAATCGAACCCGTGTACAGGGCTTTGCAGGCCCTTGCCTAAACCACTCGGCCACTCCGCCGCAGGAGCGTGCAGCGCCGGCGGTCTACGTGCCGAATAGCCGCGCTTCCGAGCGGACGACGGGATTCGAACCCGCGACCCTCACCTTGGCAAGGTGATGCTCTACCACTGAGCCACGTCCGCATGACGGTCCAGCGAACTCCGCAGAGTCCTCTGTCCTGCCCGCCGGAGCACTCCGGCGTTGCGTCAGAACTTTATCCGATCCAGCCGCAACCACCAACTCGGAACCGGAGGTTAAGGAAAAAATCTGTCGCCCTAACGCACCCGGCCGACTTCCGACCCATCATCCGCACAGCTCAGCGTGGCTTACATGCGTCCGTGCACTCTCAGCAAGCACGCCAGCGATCCGCCGCGCCGCGACGCACAGAAGCCCTCGGCTTGGGACGCCGAGGGCTTCAGGGGGAAGAGCGAGAAGTATGCGATGCGCCGCGGTCACTGAGCCTTACGGAGCAGGTCGGTGAGCTCAGCCTCGACATCGACGAAGTCGGTCTCGTCGCCCCCCGGGACCATCGCGTAGGTCCGCTGCAGGAAGTCGGAGATCTCCTTGACCGGCGCCTCGAAGTGAGCCTGGCCGAACGGGGAGGACAGCTCGATGTTCAGCACGCTCCCGGGCGCGCCGCCCTCGGACCCGGCCGACGGCCACACGACGACGTCGCCGAGGCCCTCGCGACCCTCGACGCCTCTGGACAGCAGGTCACGCGCGAAGATCCACTCGACCGGCTCGTCGAGCCCGACATGGAAGGCGATCCTGATCGCGTAGGGGTCTTCCGTGGAGTAGTGCAGGCTCGCGACCAAGGGCACGATTGTCTGCTGGGGGACGACCAGCCGTAGTCCGAGTTCTGCCGATACCGTGCTGCTGTTCATCGTCAGGACAACCTCAAATCTGCTGGGTCCCGGTGGGGTGCCGGGCTCTGTTTAGTGACGCGGCCTGTGGCGACTAGTGCGAATACGGAGCGTTAGATCCGCAGTTGCCCGGATGCTTCCGTTTGCACCTTTGCGAACCGTGCAATTGCGGCGGAGCTTCGTCACGGCATCCGTCCTGTCCGGACGCCGTGAGTCAATAACAGTACGGCCACAGTCTATTGTTCCTGCTCATCGATTGCACGGACTGTGACCTACCTCGCATCCCGTGTTTTGCAAGGGTTTACGGAAAGTAAGTAGCCGATAACGGAGAGCCACTAAACCGCCGTTTCCTGCTATCGATTGCATTGCTGAGAGTAGTCGAGTTCCAGCCTACTTGTCAGTAGAATAACCAATTTTACGACCCCTCCTCGACCCGTGACCGTCGCCCGGCGTGACGCCGCCCACGGCACGCCCGACGATGCGCTACGCTGGTCACCAAGCACCTCCGGTGCGCCCGAGGCCGGGCGATCCGGACGCCGAGGGCGATTGGCTCAGCGGGAGAGCGCCTCGTTCACACCGAGGAGGTCACTGGTTCGATCCCAGTATCGCCCACAAGGCGGCCCGCCGTGTTCGCTGACCTTTGGTCAGCGAACACGGCGGCCCGCAGCGCTTTCCAGGGACTCCCGGCCGAATTCAGATACACCCGGTGATTTGATTATTACGAAGCGTGACATCGGTAATGGGGGAGCGGGAGAATGCCCGGTCCGTTCGGGATAATCCGCTCTTTGCTCTGATGCAAGCAAAGGTGAACGGAATTGACCGCTGCGGCCAGGGCCCGCGCGTGCCTGGCTGGTTCGGCGCGAGCTAGCGCAGCTCACCGTCACGCGGTCCGCACCGGCGAGCCAGCCTTTTTGCACTGGCTAACTGATCAGGTCGCGCAGCACGGCCGTCAGTGCTTCGACGCCGGCCCGGCAGTCGTCATCGCTGGCCGTTTCGAACGGGGAGTGCGAGACCCCGGTGGGATTGCGGACGAACAGCATGGCGGTCGGCAGCGCGTCGGCGAGCACGCCGGCGTCGTGGCCGGCACCGGTGGCGAGGACCGGGGGGCCGCCGAGCGTCTTGCCGAGGCGGTCGCGCAGTCCGGGGTCGAAGGTCACGGCGTCGACGTAGGACTCTTCTGTCACCTCAAGCGCGCAGCCATGTGCGGCGGCGGCGTCCTCGGCCGCGGCTAGCACCTCGGCGAGCAGTGCCCGCGTCGAGGCGTCGGCGTCGCCCCGGAGGTCCAGCCACGCATCGACGCGGGACGCGATGACGTTGGTACCGCCCGGCACGGGGAGGAGCCTGCCGACGGTGGCGCGTGCGTTCCTGCCGTTGCGCGGGTCGTCGCGGCTGGCCGCGATGGCACGCGCCGCGAGGATGGCCGCCGCGGCGGCCGCCAGGGGATCGCGGCGGCCCGCCATGGGCGTGGCGCCGGCGTGGTTGCCCTCCCCGGTAAACCGCAGCCGCCACCGGCCGTGCGCGAGGATGCCGGACGCCACGGCGACGGGCGCGCCCAGGTCGGCGAGCGCGCGGCCCTGCTCCACGTGCAGTTCTACGAGCGCGGCAAGCTCAGCGAGCCGCTCGTCGTCGCGGCCGATCAAGGCCGGATCCACCCCGGCCGACGCGGCGGCGTCGGCGAACGTCGTCCCGGTCGCGTCGGCCAGCCTGAGCGCCGAGTCCCTGGTGAGCGCGCCGGTCAGCAGCTTCGACCCGAGGCAGGCGATGCCGAACCTGGACCCCTCCTCCTCGGCGAACGCGACGACCGCCACCGGCAGGGACGGCGTGACCCCGTGCGACCTGAGCCAGGCGACGGCCGACAGCGCGGACGCCACGCCCAGGGGGCCGTCGAGCGGGCCACCGCCAGGGACCGAGTCGAGGTGGCTGCCGACTGCGATCGTGCCATCGCCGCGTGCGCCCCAGTGTGCCCAGATGTTGCCGTTCAGGTCCGGCTCAACCGCCAGCCCGAGGGCTCGCGCGCGCCGCGTGAACCAGTCGCGCAGCTCCATTTCCGCCGGCTCGAACACGTGTCGCGAGTAGCCGCCCCGCACGGGGTCGTTCCCGATGCCGGCGATCTCGCCGAGCAGGTCAACGACGTCCCAGCTGATCTCCGCCGGGGGAGCGGTCCGTCCGGAGCCCTCGCCGTCCGGTGCGTCGGTCATATCCAGAGCACCAGGCTGCCGTCGCTCATGAAGGGCAGCGTATCGGCACTGGCCGCACTCGCGCAGCAAACCAATATGCTCTGCCATGGCCTCGCGACCGAGCTGGGCTGCACTAGCCTCAAGGCGATGAACGATGACCCGACTGTCTTGTTGACGGCGCGGGGCCAGGAACTGCTCGCGCGGCTTGCTGTCGATGACGGCAGGTCCGCGCTCGCGCTCGCCACCAGCCTGCGTCGCGAGTACCCGGCGGCCCTCGTCGCCACCGCGACGGCGCAACATGAGCTGCGCCTGGCGGCTCGCGCGAAGTTTGCCCGGGCGATGGAGATGCTGTTCACCAGGGCCGGGTACGAGCAGTCGTCGTCGGAGACGATCGCGAGGTACCGTGCGGGCCGCTTCGGTGACACAAGCCGGGTAGCCGATCTCTGCTGCGGGATCGGCGGCGACCTGCTCGCGCTCGCGGCTGAGCGGGAGGTGCTCGCCGTTGACCTGGACGAGATGCACGCCCGGCTTGCCCGGTACAACGCGGGCGTTTACGGCGCAGCGGCCAAGGTGCGCGCGGTCGTCGCCGACGTCCGCGATCTCACGCTGGCCGGCCTCGATGGCGTCTTCATCGATCCCGCCCGCCGCGCGGGGGATCACCGGTTCAGGGCCGGGGTGTCGCAGCCGCCGCTTGACTGGTGCTTCGCGCTGCCCGCGCGGGTGCCCGCCGTCTGCGTCAAGGCCGCCCCCGGGCTGCCCGCCGAGCTGATCAAGCCGGGCTGGGAGGCGGAGTTCATCGCCGACGGCCGCGATCTCAAGGAGGCGGTGCTCTGGTCGCCCGCCCTGGCGAGCGCCGCCCGGCGCGCGACGATCATGCCGGGCGGCGACACGCTGACCGCCGTGCCCGGTGACCAGGTACCGCTCGCCGAGCCTGGGGAGTACCTGCTCGACCCGAACCCGGCGGTCACCAGGGCCGGGCTGGTCGAGGATCTCGCCCGCACGCTCGGCGCCGGCGCCGGGGCCGCGGCGAAGATCGACCCGCGGATCGCCTTTCTCACGCTCGATTCCGAAGCGCGCACGCCGTTCGCCCGCACCCTGCGGATCCTGTACTCAGCCCCATGGAACGAGAAGCAGTTCGCGAAGCGGCTGCGTGACCTTGGCGTCGGCGCCGCCGACATCCGCCGCCGCGGCCTGGCCGGCGATGTGGACCAGATCCGCCGCCGCCTCAAGCTGGTCGGCCCCAACCGCGCCACCATCGTCATCACCCGCGTCAACGACAAGCCCTGGGGCCTGATCTGCGAGGACCTCGCGGCCTAGGTCCCGGCGTGCCTGACCAGGCCGCGTACGTAGGCGGCCTGGCCCGCGTGCTGCATGTCGTCGTCAAGCACGGACATCAGCCGCACGCCAAGCGTCACCGGCGGCGTCCACCGGGTATCCACGATCCTGGTCAGGTCGGCGTCGGTCACCTCGGAGACGAGCTTCACGGTATGGGCGTACGTCGCCTCGTGGTACTCGGCGAGCAGTTCTGCCGACGCGGTGGCGGCCGCGACCGTGGCGACCTGCTCGGCCGTGTGGCCGTATCCGTGATCCATCGTCCCAGGCGGCAGCCCGAACCGCGCCGCCCAGCCGTCGTCCGACCACACCTGCGGCGCGCCGAACGCCTTGGCGACGTGGTCATCCTGGACCCGGGTCAGGTGCCAGACGAGCCAGGAGACGGGGTTGGCCGAGGGGCCGAGCCGGTAGGTGAGCTGGTCGGGTGTGAGCCCGGACAGGACGTCGCCGACGGTCTCCCTGATGCGCCCGAATCCATCCACAAGCAAGTCAGCAGCGGTCATGCTTAATTATCGCCCCGGAGGACGGGAAATACGCGAAATAAGGGAACGGGCCAGGCCGGCAGGGCGCTCACGTCGGCGACCGACTCGGGGAGGCGGCGCATCGCGGTGACCCGCCGCTCGGCGAACTTGGCCGGGTGCCCGGTTCGGTCGCGGTCCACCCAGACCGAGCGAAGTCCCATCCGGGAAGCCGGCAGGATGTCGTGCACCCAGCTGTTGGCCACATGGATCCAGTTGGCTGGTGTCGCACCCGTCATTTCGGCAAATTTCCGGAAGTGTCCCATGTCCGGCTTGTACGAACGCACCTGCTCCGCCGTCACCACGAGCTCGAACGGCACGGGCAACTTGGCCTCCGTGACGGCGAACAGGTCATCGTCGCAGTTGGTGAGGACGGCAAGGCGCCATCCTGACGAGGTGAGCATCGACAGCGCCTCGGCCGCGTCGGGGAAGATGGGCATCTCGGGCCACCCGTCTACCAGGGCTCCGGCCTCGGAAGGGCCGAGGGTCACGCCGCTTCGCCGCGCGGCCCACGCGAGCCCTTCGGTGAGGATCTCCCGGTAGGGCCGCCAGGCAGCCCTGGCCTCGAGCACGGACTCGGCCCGATGGTAGGCACCGAGCAACATGGCCGCCCGCTCGCCCGCGACCGGTTCCAGAGCACCAAGCATGCCGGTGTTCCAGTCGGCGATGGTGCCGTAACAGTCGAAGGTCAGCCATCTAGTGGCGGCCATCCAACCTCCCGAGTTACCTCTGTAATCGAAACTCAGCACAGTAGGCGCTCGTCCCTACAGTATCTGTTGTTACCTGTGTTTGCATGGCGGATTCGCATCGAATGTGCACCGCGCGTCACATCCTCGATCACGACTTCGACCACCGATCAACGCCGCCGCCCTACTGGCGGCCGCCCGCGCTGCCATGCATGATCGTGACTGTGGGAAAGACCAAGGAGGCAGGCCTATGGCCGATGACGAGTTCCATTACGAAAGCGGTTTTGGAAACGAGTTCGTGAGCGAGGCGGTCGAGGGCGCCCTTCCCGCCGGCCGAAACTCCCCGCAGCGCGCCCCGCTCGGCCTGTACGCCGAGCAGATCAGCGGCACCGCGTTCACCCAGCCGCGCGGGGTGAACCGCAGGACCTGGGTATATCGCATCCTGCCGAGCGCCAAGCACCCGGCCTTCAAGAGAATCGGCAACGGGAATCTGCGATCAACGCCGTTCGACGAGCTAGAACCCGACCCGAATCGCCTGCGCTGGAATCCGCTGCCGCTCCCGCGTGAAGACCAGCAAAGGGACTTCATCGACGGCCTGTTCACCGTCGCGGGCAACGGCGACGTGCGGACTCGCAATGGCATGGCCGTTCATCTATATGCCGCGAACGCCTCCATGACCGACAGGTATTTCGTTGACTCCGATGGCGAGCTGCTCTTCGTGCCCGAGCTCAACGCGATTGTCCTGCATACCGAGCTGGGCCCGCTGCGGGTCAGCCCCGGCGAGATCGCGGTGCTGCCGCGCGGCATCAGGTTCCGGGTCGAACTGCCTGACGAGTTCGCGCGCGGCTACCTGTGCGAGAACTTCGGTGCCTGCTTCACCCTACCGGAACGCGGCCCGATCGGCGCGAACGGGCTGGCCAACGAGCGTGACTTCAAATACCCGCAGGCCGCCTTCGAAGAGCGCGGCCACCACTGCGTGCAGGTCGTGAACAAGTTCGGCGGCAACCTCTGGGCGGCCGACTACGACCACTCGCCCCTTGACGTGGTGGCCTGGCACGGGAACTACGCGCCCTACAAGTACGACACGGCCAGCTTCATGGTGATCGGGACGATCAGCTTCGACCACCCTGACCCGTCGATCTTCACCGCCTTGACCAGCCCGACCGACACCGCGGGCCTCGCCAACGCGGACTTCGTCATCTTCGCGCCGCGCTGGCTCGTCGGCGAGAACACCTTCCGGCCCCCGTGGTTCCACCGGAACGTCATGTCCGAGTACATGGGCCTGGTCACCGGCGCCTACGACGCGAAGGCGGCGGGGTTCATCCCCGGCGGCGGCAGCCTGCACAACACGTTCGCCAGCCACGGCCCGGACGCGGACACCTACGCGGGGGCGTCCACCGCCGAGCTTGCCCCGCAGAAGCTCGACGGCACCCTGGCGTTCATGTTCGAATCACGCTGGATGATCCTGCCAACCAGGCAGGCGATGGAAGCCACTCACCGGCAGCGCGATTACGACGCAGTATGGTCTGGATTGATGCGAAATTTCCGCTAAGTTACGTCCGTGGCTGGCTCATATGTCATGGTCGGATCCGGTGACCATCACGTCATCGCGCTGCACGGCTGGTTCGGCTCCGCCCTCGGCTGGGACCGCTTCAGCCTGATCGGCCACTCGATGAGCGGCGTGGCCATCCAGCACGTCCTTGACCAGGCGCCGCACCGGGTGCGCCGGCTGGTAGGCGTGGCGCCCGTCCCCGCCAGCGGGCTCCCGCTCGGCGAGTCGGAATGGTCGCTGTTCCGACAATTCCCACGAGACCGCCTTCGGTGCCTACCTCGAGTCGTGGGCCCACGCCGATCTGCTCGCCAGGGTGAAGGGCATCGAGGTCCCGATCAAGGTCATCACCGGCGAATACGACCCCACCCAGCCCGCGGAATTCATGGAGCAGGCCTGGCTGCAGGTCTACCCGAACTCCGAACTCGAGGTCCTCCGCGGCTCCGGCCACTACCCCATGTTCGAAACCCCGGTCACCCTAGCCGTCTCGATCGAAGAATTCCTCGCCAGAGGCTAAAGATCAAACTCGTCATACGGAACGGGCCGTTTCTTCGACTGGTCCCTTCCCCGTGTCTGTGGTCGGCGTGCGAAGCCGAGACGGATGCGGTGGTCGAGCCGCCCGGGACCGTTCCGAATGAGCGATTTAAAAGATTTACAAGTCGGCGACGACCGGGATCACCTCGGCGCCGATGATCTCGACGGGCGTTACGTCCCACACGTTCGCCACCGCGCCCATCGCGGCGTCGAAGCCGAGTTCCGCCAGGCCGCCGAGTTCGTCGATGATCTGCTGGCTGCCCTTGGACGTGTCGAACCAGTAGTACGCCGTCTTGAAGATGGTGTCGTAGTCGCGGCCGAGCGTCTCGCAGTGCCGGCGCAGGACGTCCAGCTTGTGCGCCGTGTCGGGCCCGGCGAACAGGTTGCACGCGTCGGCGTACTGGGCGACCATGCGGAGCGTCTTCTTCTCGCCGCCGCCGCCGATCATGATCGGCGGGTGCGGCCGCGACAGCGACTGCGGCGAGTTGAGCGGGCGCCCGAGCGAGTAGTGCTTGCCGTGGTAGGGCGACTCGTCGCCGCGCCACATCTGCAGGCAGATCTGCAGGGTCTCCTCGAGCCGCTCGAACCGCTCGGCTACCGGCGGGAAACCGATGCCGAGGCCACGGGACTCCTCCTCGTTCCATGCCGCCCCGATGCCGAGCCAGGCCCGGCCGTTGGACAGCACGTCGAGCGTGGTGACGATCTTGGCCAGGATCGCGGGCTCACGGTAGATCGCGCCGGTGACCAGCGTGACAAGCGTTGCGCGAGAGGTGCACGCGGCCAGGTAGCCAAGCGTGGTGTAGCCCTCGAGCATCTCCTTCTCGACCGGGCCGACCGCGCCGATCTGGAAGAAATGGTCCATGACCGCGATGTACTCGAACCCCGCGTCGTCGGCGGTCCGCGCCACCGTGGCAAGCTCCGCCCCGAGGTGCTCAGGCCCCCGCGGCGTGCTGAAGTCAGGAATCTGCAAGCCGATCTTCATTGTCGGTTACCTCCGAACTCCACCCTAGTATCCCGGGCCGGGGGTGACCCGCCAGTAACGTGCGCCGGACCGCCGGGGCCAGACGGTCGGCGTTCACTGGAAGTGGACCAAAATCGCGCTCCCGACGATGGGCAAGCGCTCAGGGTGGCGTCCCCCGGGAGATCAGCGCTGGGTACGGGGGTCGTCCCCCGGGAGAATGCGTAACGCGAGATTGACGAAGGGGCTCTGATGGTTCACTCGCAGGAAACAAAGTTGACTTAGCGTCCCGCTTGTGGCCTCCGAAACAGACCCGGCACGAGACCAACGAGACCAACGAGTGCGCGCATGAGCGCGGCGCCCCAGCGTGCCACCGCGGCGACAACCCCGGCGACAACTCCGGCGGCAAGCAGGGTGCTGCTCGTCGTCGCCGACGGCGCGGTGTCCCAGGCGTCGATCCACCGCACCGTCGCGCTCGCCGGCGGATCGGCGGTGACCGTCGTCGGCGTCGGCGCGGAAAACGTGTCAGGAACGGCGGAACCCGAGCAGCTGCGACGGTCCGTCGCGCTGGCGATGAGCGTGCTCGAGAACGCCGGTGTCGTGGCGCTCGGGCACATCGCGGTCACCGGCTCTCCCGCGCGCACGCTCGCGCGGGTGGCGCGGGCCCGCGGTGCCCGCGTCGTCGTGCTCGACCATGCCGGCCTGTCGGCGGGCAGCGGCCTGGCCGCCGAATTGCGGCGGCGCATGTACGGGTCTGGCATCGTCGTGGTCACCGCGAATGACCGAGGCGCACAGCACACGCAGGCGTAACACCCCGATTGTCAGCTAGAGCCGATAAAAGAAAAAGATTGCGAGGTGCCGCATGACGGCAATCACGCCCGAGGCCAAGACCGGGCTGCAGAAGGGCACCAACTGGTGGGGCGCGTTCGTCATCGGCCTGGCCGGGACGATCCTGGTGACCGGGATCGCGCCGTACGCCGTGCAGGGCATGGGCGCGACCGCCATCTGGGCGATCGGCATCAACACGATCTTCGGCCTGGTGCTCTGCCTGTGCCTGGCCGAGCTTGCCTGCATGTGGCCGCACAGGACCGGCGGCATTCCGTCCTACACGGCCGCGAGCTTTGAGCCTTTGGTAGGGACAACGGTCGCGAGACACCTGGGCGGCCTGTCCGGCTGGTCGTACTGGCTCGGCTGGTTCCCCGTGGCGCCGATCAACATGATCCTCATGTCCGCCTACCTGTCCAGCCTGTTCGGCATCCCGCAGGGCGGCACGATCCACCTGTTCGGCAGCTTCGGCGCGCCGATCTCGACGACCGTGCTGCTGATCAGCTTCGCCGGCCTGCTGGTGATCTACATCCCCTGCTACTTCGGCGTGAAGCTCGGCGCGGGCTTCGCCACCGTCCTCGGCGTCGCCTCCATGGTCCCGCTGACCCTGCTGGTGATCCTCCCGCTGTTCAAGACCGGCTCCTTCCACTGGTCGAACGTCGCCGGGTTCCACGCGCCCAAGGGCGTCGACGCCAACTTCACCTTCATCATCGCCTGGATGTTCCCGATCACCTGGAGCGTGATCGCGATGGAGGCGGCAGCCTGCTACGTGGGGGAGTGCCGCAACGGCCCGCGCGACGCGAAGATCGCGATGACCGCCGAGGGCATCTACGGGATGCTCATCTACATCCTCACCCCGCTGGTCTTCGTCGGCGTGCTCGGCGCCGCGCTGACCACCGCGGACCCGCTCACCCTGTACACGGACTTCAGCTCCGCGATCTTCGGCCACGGCTCCTGGATCAAGTGGTTCATCGGCCTGCCGCTGATCCTCGCCCTGCTGCTCAGCGTGCTGAACGCGATCATGGGCACCGGCCGCTCGCTCTACCAGGCGTCGGAAGACGGCATGCTGCCCCGCTGGTTCGGCAAGGTCAACGTGCACGGCGTGCCGGCCAGGGCGATGGCGTTCAACGTCGTCGCGTCGATGGTCGTGGTGCTTTTCGGCAGCCCGGTCCGCATCTACATTTTCTCCAACGCCGGCTACCTGTTCTCCTGCGCGATGTCGCTGGCCGGCTACTTCGTCTACCGGCAGCTCCGTCCGGAGGCCGAGCGGCCGCTCCGCCTGCCTGGCTTCGTCAGGTACCTCGCGCTTGCGATCTTCGGTTTCTGGGCGGTGGTCTACTTCTACGGCGGCTGGAACGCGCCGAACATCGTGGTCGCCCCGAACTCAGGCCCCGTCCTGTTCATACTCGGCCTGGTGATCATGGCGATGTACTTCCCGCTGTACCTCTGGCGCAAGCGCGCTGATCTGCGGGGCCCCGCCCGGCGTCACCCCGCTCTCGTGCCGGCGGCTGCGTCC
>Ga0209881_1000343_pt1 | contig 12312 bp, 8 predicted proteins | sample PersoiDNA2013193_FD_185804 | JGI IMG/M metagenome (GOLD analysis project Ga0209881, IMG submission 185804) | Permafrost soil microbial communities from the Arctic, to analyse light accelerated degradation of dissolved organic matter (DOM) -... | ecosystem: Environmental > Terrestrial > Soil >... | reverse complement strand
CTGGGCCGCGATCCTCATGGCCGTGTTCATGGTGTCGCTCACGGGCATCCCGCCGACGGTCGGCTTCTGGGGCAAGTTCTACCTCTTCACCGCGGTCGTCCAAGCCAACCTCACCTGGCTGGCCATCGTGGCCGTCATCATGAGCTCGGTGTCCGCCTACTACTACCTGCGCGTCGTCTGGTACATGTACTTCCGCGAGGCGCCCGAAGGCGCCGAGGTGGAGGCCGAGCCGGAGTCGTCGCAGCTCGGCGTCACCGTGGCCGTGAGCTTGGCGGCGGCCGGCGTGCTCGTGGTCGGCCTGTTCCCCGAGCCGCTGCTCAGGGCCGCCGAAGGCGCCGTCAGGCTGGTCTTCGGGGGCTGACGGGCCCGCCGGCGGCTGGGTGGTCCGGGCATACGCCGCGCGCCCCCCTGTGTGGCGCGTCAGTCTGCGCCACCGTCCACCTGTTGCCGTGAAAGCGAGCAGGCTGCGCAGTGCCTCTCCACTTCGCTGCGTGCTCCCCGAGCTCCAGACGCATGCCGTGGAACGGGTGCCGGCAGTACCAGGTCACGACGATGTTCATCGGCGCCGCGGCGCTGAGGTCGAGGCTCGCGCGGAAGGCCGTCTTCTCGCACACGAGATAGGGGCAGCAGGGTTCGGTCATCTCACTGGGCATTATCCCCCGGCGGCCGCGGCCTTGCGCTCGCGCCTCATCCGCCGTGCTCTGCAATCGGAGTCCCAAGGCTGTTCGGGCCTGTCCGACCCTTGCCACCGACCCGCTGCGCACCACCACGGAGCGGCCGGTCACCGTTGTCGCAGGCACGACCCGGCTCATCGATCCCAACGAAGCGGCGGCGATTATGGGCGCCGAGCGGGGTAGTCCTGCGAGGGAAGATAACGAATGGCAGGTTTCTTATTTTACCCGTTCGCACTACCCCGCACGGCAGTCCTCAGCGCGGAAGTCTGCGGCGCAAGCGGTCGATCCAGCATGGAGGTGCGGCCACGCCGGCGAGCCACACCAGCGCCTCCGCTCAGCACCTCGCCGAGGTCACAACGTCAACCATCCGCATGACGTGGCTGGAAGCGCGCAAGGAAGGCGGAGTCCCTGATCAGTCCAACAGCGGGTTCCCAACGAGAAGCTTCGTCTTGGGCCCTACGTTGGTGATCTCGCGCGTGTAGTGCCTTCCGTCCTGGTGCGGTTCGACCGCCTTGCCCAGCACCTGCTCAGCCACATCCGGCGGCACCTCTGGCACGCGCCCTGCAACAACTCGCTCGACGCCTCCGGAGACTTCTCCGTAAACCCCCCGCACGTTGAGGCCGAGCCTCAGAATGGCCTTCAAGGCGGCCTTGCCTGCGGCATCGTCACTCGCGGCGGTGAGGCCGAGCTTCAGCCCATGTCGCGTCGTCTTGTAGCAGGAGAAAGCCAGAACGTTCCCGGATCGGTCGACCACTATGACCCAGCGGTTGTATTCCAGCAGGGCTTCCGGCATCCCGATGTTCAGTCTGTCATCGATGCGCAGATACTGGGTCCGGTAGAGCTCGTACACCGCTACGATCTCCGCGCTGCTCAGGAAGTCGAGCGGATCCACCGGCTGAAACGGCGGCTCGTCCGATCCAAGCCACTCCAAGGTCTCGCCAAGGGAGTCCGGGGCGACTCGTGCGACGAGGAGGCTGCCGTCGTTCACTCTGACTCTTGGCTCTGGGCATCGATCACTTCATTGGCGGCATCTTCTGCCATTTCATAGAGGCCAGCCGAGCGCGCTTCCGCAATGGCCTGCGCGATCCGCGCACGCTGCATGAGCCGGTCAAAGGCCTCAGGATGCTGCAACTTCTTGCGCGCCACCGCCGCTTCCCGGTCGTTGGTCGGCAGCGTGTCGAGGCGCCAGAGCGCCATCAGATCGCTCATTGGCAGCCGGCTTACTTCCGCAATGGCCGGCGCCTTGATGTGCTGCGGTGCATCTTCAAGTAGGTCCTCAACGATGAGCAGCGCCAGCTTCGCCTTCTTGTTGCCGCGCACGAGCATCGGCCCAAAGCGCTGGTAGGAGACGAGGGCGGCGGCGGGCTTGCCGTAGCGACCCACCACATAGGTAGCGGATGACCCCGATTCGAGAGAACTGACCATCTGTGGGAGCTTGTCCCTGGCCTCGCCGATCTTGAGCACTGTGACCGTCCCATCTTGAGTCTTGCTCGCCGGGCGAGTCATTCTGGGCCTCCAAGTCCGTACAAGTTGTACAAGAACCGTACCCGCTCCGTGCTCATCGAGCAAGTGTTTCGAGCGGATTGCGGCAGATCTTGCCGCAAAGGTGGAGTCCATGTGTTCGAGCGTAGTGCCCGGCTCATGCGCCGTCTATGGGCGACATGGTCTCCCCGGGTTGACGTTGACCTTCTGCCACGCCGCCGCCCCACTGGCCATTCTGCTCGCTGCCCTGCCGCTCGTGTTCGTTGCGATCCGCCGCAAGCTGACTGTCCTCGCGCGCGCAACGCTGCTCCTTGCCGTCGGCGTACCCGTCTTGTTCGTCGGTGCATCAGCCGATCCGCTACTTGGCCTCCCCTTGGGCGCAACTCGTCCCCCGCTGCAGGTGGTGCTTCCACTGCTGATGGCTATTGCCGCGCTGGCCCTGGCTAGCGACAGCCAGTTGTCGCGTCTGTGGTTCACCCTCAACCACGGCGCCTCAGGGGTACTGTTGGTGTGGGTACTTGCGGCATTTGTCCTCTTTGTCTATGGAGCTGCCAACAACGGTCTCATCGCGGCAGGCCGGGACCTGCTCTACATGACCATGTACGCCTGGGTCGTTGTTCCCATTCTGCTCTTCGGGTGGATGCGCGAGCGAGCCCTGTCCCTCCTGCTGCCTCTTCTGGTGTCGGCGACGACCATCTCCGCATCGCTGGCTGTGCTGATCTTCGCCGTCAGTCCTCTGAGGTCACTGTTCGTTCCCGCAAAGAGCCTCCTCCAGTACACGCGCGTGGCTTCTCGACCGGGTCCGTCTACCTGCTCATCTTGCCCGTCTGCCTTCTGTTCTTGGCCCGCGGGCAAACGGCGTGGCGGGTGAAGGCACTCGCGTGGGCGAGCTGCCTGTTGATGATCAGCGCACTGGCGATGGCGCAAGGGCGGACAGCGATAGGGGTACTCGCCATCAACGTGGTGCTCATCGCACTGATCCCAGGTCTCAAAAGTGTAGGCATACGGCGTGCGCGCATGGTTGCCGGGGTGATCGTCATCGGCATCGTCATATCTCTGGCGCTGGTCACGGCCAGCTTGCTGGGATATCAGCAGGCGAGATTGCTGCCGCAAGAACTGTCGCAGCGCCTCACCAGTATCGTCGCGTTCTCTCGCGTCGACACCTTCCAGGGCCGTTCCTACACGAATGCGGTCGCGTTCCGGCGGTGGCTCGCGACGCCGAGCACGTTTCTCAGGGGCGAGGGGCTGGGAGCGCAAGTCCGCTACTACGACCCGGTGACCCGCAGGGCGTTCGACGAGGGCCCGTTCATTGACAACGTTTGGGCAACGCTCGCCGTGAAGGGTGGGCTGGTCGCCCTCGGGTCGTTTGCGGCCGTTCTCGTCGCGGCGTTCGCCGCGATCGTTCGCGCCGCCCGAAGGGCTTCGGACCCCATGAACCGTGTGGTGTGGTGGGCCATTGCCCTTGCCTTTCCCGGCTTGCTCCTCGAGTCGTCGGCGATGACAAATCACCTTCTGGCCGTCCCGGCAGTCGTTGTGACGGTCTCCACGCTTGTCGCTGCCGCCGATCTCTGTGCACAGCACGACGTGCAGCCCGCTGGCAGAAGCCAAGGCGTTTAGCCCGGAGTAGCAGATCCTCCGGGAATCTGGCACTCCCGAGGTCTGGTGTGAATGTGGGCGAGAAACGCCCGGCGATTGACGTGCGTGCTTCGCTCCTGTGCCGGTCACCGCCGGGCGTCGGCGACCTGTTGATAGATCTCGCCCAGGAGCCTGTTCTGCCGGTCCATGTCGAAGTTCAGCTCGATCTTCCGTCGAGCCGCGGCTCCCATCTTTGGACCAGACGTGAGCGTCTTCTGCATCGCAGCTGCGTACGCCTTCACATCTCGCTCCTCGACGAGGTAACCTTCCACGCCGTCCTCTACGAGCTCAGGGATGCCTGAGTGTCGCGTGCTGACGACTATCAGCCCACTCGCCATGGCCTCCATCAGCGCGATCGGGATCCCCTCCTTGTCCCCTGTGTGCGACGTGACACTGTGATGCACGAAGATGTCGCACTGCCCCAGCACCTTGGCCACTTCTTGTTCGGGCAGCGGCCCGAGAAACCGGATCGCCCCGCGCTCTGCCAGATCCTCGGTGAGGGAGCGGATATGATCGCGCTGAGGCCCGTCACCGACAAGTGTCAGTCGCGCGTGCGGGTTGTCACGCAGGAACAGGCGAAAGGCGGCCACCGTGTACACGTGGCCCTTCTTCTCGTTGAAGCTCGACACCTGGAGGAGCTCTGCCGGCTCGCCGGCTGCGACCTTGTCGGGCAACGCGACTCTCGTCCTGAAGGGAAAGGTCTCCAGAGGGACCCCAATGTAGTGCACCAGGAGTCTCGCAGGGTCGGCGCCGTGCGCCAGAAGACGATCGGCCATGTCGCGGGACACGGTGAGGATGTGCGCGTAGGAGAACAGGTCTCGGAGCTGAGACCTGTACCCCCTTCCGCTCAGAAGGGTCGACGCGTCGTATCCGTGGAAGGTGACGAGCAGTGGGATTCTCGCCTTCCTTGCGAGAGGCAGGACCTCCAGGGCATTGGGTGCGAACTGGGCGTGGATCAATCGTGGCGACCTGTCGGCGATCGCTCGCTCTGACTTCCGCCTTCGTTCCCCCCACAGAGGGGCGACACGACCCCGCAACGCACGGTCGAAGAACCGCTCCCCCTTGCGGGTCACCCAGTCTCTCGGGAGTTCGCACAGCGGAAAGAAGGGAAAGAGAGCCGGGTTCTCTCGCACTGTCGTGATGACGAAGGGCTCCCACGAATCCTGAACGCCTAGAAGCTGGCGGTAGACGAATGTCTCGGTCCTCGGCAGGAAGTCCTTGGTGTACACGCACACGGCGGGCTTGGCCGGACCGGCCTCGACGCGCGGGCATGACCGTTTGCGCCCGCCGCTCGCCTGACCGTCACCCTCTGCAGTCATGAGAATCGTTGACCTTCCATGCCTGGGAGCTCGGTCTCATCCAGGCTACCGCATGCCTCGGCGTACTCGAGCACCAGCACATTGCGCCTGCTGTCACGTTGTTGCAGAGTCATCCACTCGGCATCTCGATCGACGCCGGGTCACCACCGTACGGTCGGCCGAGGTCGGAAACGTTAGACTCTGCTTGACGCTTCGGTGCTTGTCAAGGTAGAAGCAGACCTCACGCGAGCCCGCGCAGGAAGTATAATCCGACGCGGCAGCCGAAGCGACCCGGACAGGTTCCGTGAGAAGACCGGCCGGAGAGGGCAACTGGGCGAGAACGTGCGCAAACGTCGCAACCAGCGGGACAGCAGTGCGTTCGCCATCGAACACCTGACCCAAGACTTGAGGCGCCGCACTGCGCGTGGCGGATTTGTGACCCTCACCGGCCAAGGTGCCCGCTTTATGCTTCAGCTCGGCTCGACAATGGCCCTAGCGCGCCTGCTCACGCCGGCCGACTTCGGACTGGTGGCAATGGTCACGGCCGTCACCGGCTTCCTCACGCTCTTCAAGGATCTCGGTTTGTCAGAGGCGACGGTGCAGAAGCAGGAAATCGACCAGGGCGAGGTGAGCACTCTCTTCTGGGTCAACGTGGCCGCGAGCGCGTTCCTCACGCTCGTGGTCCTCGCACTCGCACCGGTCCTGGCCCGCCTCTATCATGAGCCCTCGCTCACACCCATCACGGTCGCCGTTTCCCTAGGGTTCGTGATCAGCGGGCTGGGCGTTCAGCATGCAGCGCTACTGCAACGCCAGATGCGCTTCTCGAAGCTCGTCACGATAGACCTCGTGTCGCTCTCGCTCGGCATTGTCGCAGGCATCGCCATGGCTATTGCGAGCTACGGCTACTGGGCTCTGGTCGCCATGCCGCTCGTCTCAAGCGGGTCCGCAACCGTGGGCTACTGGCTCTCCTCCCGCTGGCGTCCAAGTCGCCCTGCATGGTCGCCGGGCTCGAAAGGCCTACTGGCTTTCGGCGGCTACCTGACCGGGTTCAACACAGTCAACTACATGGCCCGAAACCTCGACAACGTCCTCATAGGCTGGAGGTGGGGGGCGACTCCGCTCGGTCTCTACTCCCGCGCGTATCAGCTGCTCCTGCTTCCCCTGCAGCAAATCAATGCGCCGGTCAGCAACGTCATGATCCCCGCGCTGAGCCGCCTTCAGGGAGAACCTGAGCGATACCGAAGGGCATACCTCGAGATACTCGAAAAGCTGGTGTTTGTGACGAGCTGCTTGATCGGGTTCCTCATCGCCAGTTCGGACTGGGTGGTCGACGTGTTCCTCGGCCCCCAGTGGCACGACGCGGCACGAATCTTCCTCTGGCTGGGCATTGCCGCACTGGTTCAACCTGTTGGGAACACGACGGGGTGGCTCTTTATCACTCAGCAAAAGACGAAGGAGATGTTCATCTACGGAATCATGGCCTCAAGCCTGTCTGTCGCATCGTTTGTCATCGGACTGCCCTTCGGCCCGACCGGCGTCGCGGCAGCCTACGCCATCTCGGGACTCGCCATCCGGTTCCCCCTAAGCCTGTGGTACGTCGGGCGCAGAGGTCCCGTCTCGACAGGGGACATCTACGGGGCGACTCTTCGGCCCTTGCTCGCAGGTCTCGCAGTCCTGGCCGCGGTGGTCGCCTTGCGGCTGATCTTCCCCGGACTTCAGCCTCTGCGTGGCCTTGTACTCGGCGCCCTTGTCGCGCTCGCTGTTGTGATCCCGCTGCTCAGGTTCACCCGCCTCGGCAAGGGTGCGCTCGCCGACATTCGCCTCATGCTCGCGCGTGCTTCACATGAGTGAACAAGAGACGTGGGCCCCGGGGCGAGTCCGAAGAGTCGCGCAGCCTGCGAGTCGCCGCCAGCCGTCGGCCACCACATTCGGCTTGAGCGTCTTGTCGGGCGGATTGACCGCCCCGCGCTCTCGACCGCTGAGTGTGAAGCCTGGGGACCTGAGCCTCGTCTCGACGTGGGGCTGATGAGCTACCCCACTGATATGGCCCTCTGGACTCAGTCTTCAAGGATACGCGAGAAGTAGCTCCCCAAGTCACTCGGGCCGGCGCCAAAGGGCACATCGATCAGGCGGCAGCGTGCGCGTAAGGACGAAAAGGCCGAAGTCAAGATTCGCTCCGCCTCGTTATGGATGGTCTGCAGCCCGGGGAGCTCCACGGGAACCGCGGAACTGAAGATCGCCGTCTGCATCTCGCAGAGAGGGTCGAGTTCGGCGTGGAGAACCTCCGAGGACAGAGCGGCCGCGTGCTCGGGCGAGATATCTCTGGAGTTGAACGACGGGCGATTGACGCGCCGAAGGAAGAATGCGTCGGTCAGCTGACCCTCGTCTGCGATTGCGTCGCCCCCGAAGAGCTCGGAGGCGTGCATGCGCCGTCGGACGTGGCCCGCTCCGCGGCGCCACTTTCGCTCATACCACTGAAACCTGTCCAAGGGGCCGCGCCCGGCGAGCACGCGCTTCCGAAGGCACGCGTCACCCTCAACGTTGAGGGCGGACATCTGAAGTCGATGCGGCGCTCGATAGACGTGGCCGCTCTCATCGATCACTGTCAGGTCATCGGCAAGAAAACGCCAACCATCGTGGCGCACGAGTTGAAGCATGGTAGATGTCTTCCCCGTACCGCCCCAGGCCATCAGCGCAACCGTCCTCTCGCCCTTGGTCACGGCGCTTGAGTGGATCCAAGTCTGGCCCATAGATAGTTGTCGCAGTTGGACGAGTTGATTGAAGGAGTCATAGAGGAATTGCTTCCCGGCCCTTACCAGCGCTGGCTGGTAGCCGATGTCGCGCAGGCGAGTCAGCAGGCTGTCCGTCCGGCGGGGCCACTCCCCTGCCTTCGAAGCCAGCGTTACCTTGTCGAACGCGAGGTTGAACGTCACGCTGAGCATGGGGTCTTCCACACGGATCCGATCCGGAGAGATGAAATACGCTCTGGACGAGCAGGGCCCGACCCGGACCTCGTTGACCGTCCTCTCCGGTTTGACGAAACGGATAGACAGACGCCCGTGCTCCGTCCCAGTCGGTCGAGGCTGGTCCCCCATCTCGCCGGCTATACATCTCGCAATCGGATCGTCACCCGCCCCGACAACCTCGAGTCGCCCGAGTTTCCAGCTCGCACCGTCAAGTCGAGGCGCTACCTCGCGCCTCGCGGGCAGCGTGTGACCTAGCTCCGGCTTCATTTCTCCCTCAGACTTTCCGCCACGCTACGGCATCTTCCGCACGCACTTGCCGGCGAAGCATCGCGATACTCGCTACATCCTGCAGTGACTGCCACGTCCCGTCAAGCAGGTACGGGGTAGCTGCAGGGTCAACCTCGTTGCCCGACCGTTCGGTTGTCACTATCGCCGCGTCCAAGATCGCTTCAAGGGCGCTTGGCGCCAGCGTCTCGGCGACCGCCTCCACACTCACGCCGCATCGCCCTGGGTGGGCCCTGTCCACTCATCGCTCGGCTTGGGCGGCACAGGGCCGATGAGGCAGCGTGGGGCGGCCCGGCAACGGAAGACGCACCACGTCGCCTCTACGGCGGATCTTGCGATGGAGGCGCTCCTGCTGGCTGTTGGGACTAGAGCGCGAGAAGTTCTCACCGACTGCTAACTCGCAGTCAACCGGAGCGGAACCATGCCGACGTCGACCTGGGGTATCTGGGCTGACTCAAACACCGACCAGGGACCCCACGCGTGAGTGGCGGAGTTCCACGAGACGGACTTGACCGTCATCGCCAGCGTCGGCCTGCCCAGAGCGTCGTTCCCGCTCTGGAACATCGTGTAGGAGAAGGTGAGCCCGTTGTTGTACTCGCCGATGGTGTGATACATGTCGGGCGTGCCTGTGTAACCTGAGGCCGACGCTGGGTCGTTTCGCATGCCGAAGGCGCTGGCGTCCCAGTACGGGCTGTTGTCGGCCGTCGCCATGGGCTCGTTGGCGTCCGGGACGCCGTCGTTGTCGAGGTCCAGCCAGTCGATGTACGGCGCTGAGCTACCGCTCTTCAGGGTCGGCGGCCCACCGGCCAAGCCGTCGGTGACGAAGGTCATGGTTGAGCTGACGGCGCCGTCCGAGCTGCGCACCTTCTCCACGTGACGGCGGAAGTAGTGGACGTGCCCCTGCAAGACCACATCGACGCCGTGGGCGGCGAAAAACGCAAGGAGCCGGTCGCGTTCGCCATAGTAGCCCTTGTTGCTCGCGGTGATTGGGCCAGCCTGGTAGATGTCGGCGTACGGGTCGGTCCTGTTGGAGTCGAACAGGGGATAATGCGTGACCACGACCGTCCACGGCTTGTCTGTGTCGATTGCACCTATCAACCACTTGGCCTGGGTCGTGTTCTTGTAGGTGGTCGTGACGCCGTTCACTGTGACGGATCGGGTCCCATTGAGCGTGGGGCTCTGGAAGCCCATGAACCCCGCGTTGCTGCTTGTGTAGGTATCGAGCATCACGAAGTGGACGTCGCCCCGGTCGAAGCTGTAGTACGGCAGCTGAGTCGGGCTGTAGACCCAGCGGCTCCACCAAGTCGGCACGTCAGGACTCGTCCCGATGTCATCGTGGTTGCCCGGGGTGAGCGCGACAGGGACTTGCCCGGCGATCCTCGACAAGCTCCACTCATCACTGGGTCCGTAGCTCTGGTCGTTGTCGAACAAGGTGCGGAGCTGAGTCCCACTATCGTCGGGGGCGACGCTGTCGCCACCCTTCGCAGTCGCATCGCCGCCGCAGAGCACGACCCTGGCACCGCTCTCCTCAAGCAGGCCGGCGAGGACAGCCGACCAGCCCAGCGACCGACTGAGCCGTGGGATGGAGGTGTAGGGCTGGGTGGCGCCGCTTGGTGCCACGTTTGGTGTTGGATCAGCGTCGATGAGCGTCTGGATGTCCGACATGAAGGCGAACTGCACGTGACCATCGGCGTCGGCAGGGGCACGGAGCGGATAGCGACCGATGGCCGGATACCAGCGGCTGCTGCCGGCGTATGTCAGCTTGACGCTGTAGTACAGGGGAAGCGGCGACCCGATGGCGTCGTACCATGCGAGGCCCGAGGGGAACGCCAGATCGGTCACGCCCTTCGTGTCACTGGTGCCGGTGATGCTCCCGCCGGCCGTCCAGTCTTCCTGGTTCACAGGGTTGGCTCCCACGTAGAGGGTCAGCGTGACGCCAGCCGTCGCGGCAAACTCCCAGGGCTGCGCCTTGCCGTCGTAGTAGTAGTTGGCCGCTATCTGGCCGTTGCGCGTTTCGCTCCAGTTTTCGATGACGGCATGAAGCACGTAGTTGCCGGCGGCGTTGAACGCCAGGGAGGCCTCGTTGGCCACCGGCGTGGGCGCATATTGCACCGTCTGCGTGCCCTGCTCGGTACCGGCCGCCGTGGTCGCGCTGACCACGAGCGTGTAGGTGCCGGCCGGCAGGCTGGCGCCGCCGTCGGCGGTGCCGTCCCAGGTGACGGAGTAGGAGCCGGCGGCCTGATCCGCGGCGGCCTGCAGCGTGCGCACCTTGGTGCCGCCGGCGTCGCGCACCGCCACCGAGGCCGTCGCCGGCCCGGTGAGCGTGTAGCTCAGGGTGGTCGAGCCGCTGCCCACGTAGAAGGAGGTGGGCGATGCGCCGACGCCGCTGAGCACCGGCGCCGGCATGACCAGCTCCACGCTCTGCGTGCCCTGCTCGGTACCGGCCGCCGTGGTCGCGCTGGCCACGAGCGTGTAGGTGCCGGCCGGCAGGCTGGCGCCGCCGTCGGCGGTGCCGTCCCAGGTGACGGAGTAGGAGCCGGCGGCCTGCGCGGTGGCGGACTGCAGCGTGCGCACGGTGGTGCCGCCCGTGGTACGCACGACCAAGGAAACGGTGGCCATTGTGCTGAGGGTGTACTTCAGGGTGGTGAAGCCACCACCCGCGTAGAAGGAGGTGGGCGATGCATTGGCGCCGGTCAGCAGGGGCGCGAGCAGCTGCACGGTCTGCGTACTCTGTACGCTCCCGGATGAGTTGGAGGCGCTGACCACCAGCGAATAACTGCCCGCGGAGAGGGTCGCGCCGCCGTTGCCGGTGCCGTCCCAGCTGAGCGCGTAGGAGCCGGCCGCCTTGGCCGTGGCGGACTGCAGCGTACGGACGGTGCTGCCGGCCCTGTTGCGTACGACCACGGAAACGGTGGCCGCAGGGCTGACGGTGTACTTCAGGGTGGTGGAGCCACCACCCGCGTAGAATGAGGCGGGCGACGCGCTGACGCCGGTCAGTGCAGGCCTCGCCGGCCTGGCGATGAGCGTCTCAGTCGGCCAGAGGACGACGACCACGAAAAAGTACAGTGGCGAACTTCAAGGCCGATCACCCGCGACGCGACCGGATGCTCGTTTCGGTCATTATGGCCCCCCACCGCCCCAATCGCTGGGTTTCCGCTCCCTCACTCTAAACGCGTATTCTACCCCAGACCAGACTGGCGCATGCGTTGAGGCGTTGTCAACACGGGCAACTCATTTGCAGTGGCCGCCTTGCCACGAGGACGTCGCGACGCCGATCTTCGCGCGCCGCTCGGCTCCTCCCCGGCGTCAGGATGACGGCGTCGTCTACAGTGTTGCGGAGGACGCGCATGGGCTCGACATCGATCATCTCGACGGAGTTGACCCGCTCTCGTTGACACCCTGAATGTGGACACCTCGGTGTCCAGAATCGTCATCGCCGGAGACTGCACGGATCACCCTGATGAATACATGTTCGAGTCGCTGTACGGGGCGGCCAAGCTCGGGGGTTCTGCTGGTAGCCCGATCACCGTCCCCGGACAGCCGGTAGCCCCAGAGCCAGCACCGGTGGCTGCGCGAGTGGCCGTGACCGCAGATCTCAGCGAGCTGTGAGCGTCTTGCCGTTGTGCAGCTTCTGGCGCAGTCGACTGGGGTCGAGCCGACCAGCAGCAGCTCATTCTCACCCCAGGGGCTGCGGGCGGCGAATATGCCAGAGAGCCACTTGGTCGCATCTGCCTGGCGCGCGGTGCTGCATGGGCAGCGTCCTGGCTCGGCAGCTGCTCGAAGAAGCGGCCGAGTTAACTGTGGGGCCCCACACGAACCACCGGTCGGAAGGGGGGCCCGTCAGGACCTAGCGACGGAGAGGGTCACGACCTCGGCGCCATTGGACTGGCGGCGCAGGTTGCTCAGCGACTCGGGCAGGAGCCTGTCGTCGGAATGTAGGGACGTGTGGTCAAGGGCAGGTCGAAGCAGGCG
>Ga0209881_1000342_pt1 | contig 12326 bp, 14 predicted proteins | sample PersoiDNA2013193_FD_185804 | JGI IMG/M metagenome (GOLD analysis project Ga0209881, IMG submission 185804) | Permafrost soil microbial communities from the Arctic, to analyse light accelerated degradation of dissolved organic matter (DOM) -... | ecosystem: Environmental > Terrestrial > Soil >... | reverse complement strand
CCACCACCACCACCACCACCACCGGACCAGGTCGTTGACGGATCGAATGCCGTCGTCTAGCCTGCGATTTGTCAGTGAGTTATATTGGTTGACTGATTGTGCTCACGTATCTACCCAACTCTTGAGTTCCCCACGGGAGCGCATATGGGCAAGCTCGACGGCAAGGTCGCGGTCGTCACCGGTGCCGCGCGGGGGCAGGGCCGCAGCCATGCGGTGACGCTGGCCAGGGCCGGGGCGGACATCATCGCCCTTGACATCTGCGCGGACATCGAGAATGTCCAGTACCCGCTGGCGAGCCCGGCGGACCTGGAGGAAACGCAGCAGCTGGTGGAGAAGGAAGACCGTCGGTGCGTGACCTGCCAGGCCGACGTCCGCGAGCCCGCGCAGGTGCGCGAGGCCGTCGACGGCGGGGTAGCCGAGCTGGGGCACCTGGACATCGTCGTCGCCAACGCGGGCATCTGCGCGATGGGGCCGACGTTGACGGGCAGCGCGTTCCTCGACACCGTGAATGTCAACTTCCAGGGCGTGGTCAACGTGGTCACCGCCGCCTATCCCCATTTGCGGGCCGGAGCCTCGATCATCGCGACCGGCTCAGTCGCCGCGATGTTCCGCGGGCTGACCGACCTTTCGCAGCAGGGGCCCGGGGGAGCGGGGTACTCGCTCTCGAAGCGGGAGGTGGCCCGGTTCGTGCATGACCTGGCGCTGGCTCTCGCGCCGGAGTCGATCAGGGTCAACGCCGTCCACCCGGGCAACGTGGACACCGACATGCTCCACAACCCGGCGATGTACAAGATCTTCCGGCCTGAGCTGGATGCCGCCACCCGGGAGGATTTCGAGCCCGCGTCGGCGGCGATGTTCCCGTTGCCCATCTCGTGGCTTGAGCCGCGGGACATCAGCGAGGCGGTGCTGTTCCTGGCTTCCGATGACGCCAGGTACATCACCGGGCAGCAACTGCGCGTTGACGGCGGCGTCACGCTCAAGCACATGCCGGCCCTGCCCAATCCCTGAACGTGCCGGTCGGAAGGAGCACGCGGTGAAGGTCAGCATCGACTTGGACAGGTGCTGCGGACACGCTCGTTGCTACGCCATCGACAGCGAGATCTTCCAGCTCGACGAGAGCGGGTACGCGCTGCGCTCTGACATCGACGTCCCGCCAAGCGCCGAGGAGAAGGCGCGGCTGGCCGTGACCTCATGCCCCGAGCGGGCCATCAGCCTCCACTGACACCGAAGGAGAGGCCCATGACCACCGCCCAGCCAGAACCCGCGGCCGCGTGCCCGGTGCACGACTACACCCCCTACGAGCGCAAGCCGCTCGGCGAGTGGACGGCGTTCTACGACCGGCTGCGGCAGGAGGCGCCGGTCGTCAGGAACCTCTTCGGGCGCGGCTATTTCATCCCGACCCGGCACGAGGACATCCTGGCCGTGCTCCAGGATCCCGAGACGTTCTCCTCGGAAGCCATGGTCGCCTATGAGCCTGATCCCGCGTACCGGTGGATCCCTGCGATGATCAACGGCGAGGAGCACCGGCAGTGGCGGCGTCAGCTCGGGCCGTACTTCTCCCCGCGCGAGATCGAGAGGGTCGACGCAACGGTCCGTGCCCGGGCCCGCGGCCTGATCGAGCAGTTGGCCGGGCGCGGCTCCTGCGATCTCATGACGGACTTCGCGCTGAAGTTCCCGACCGCGGTCGTCCTCGAGGTGGTCGGGCTCCCCGAAGAGGACCTGCCCTTCCTCTTGGAGCTTGAAGAGGACATCATTCACGCGGTCGGCGATCCCGAGGACGTCATCCGGCGCAAGGTCACGGCGATCGACGACGTCAAGCGATACCTCGCGGGGAAGATCCAGCAACGGCGCGCCAGCCCGACGGACGACCTGATCACCAAGTCGCTGGACATCGAGATCGACGGCAGGCCGGTCACCGACGAGGAGCTGCTGAACTACTGGCAGTTCCTGGTCCAGGCCGGGCTGGACTCCGTCGCGGGGATGCTCGGCTACTTCTTCCACCATCTCGCCACGCACCCGGCCGACCGGCGCCGGATCGTGGATCAGCCGGAGACCATTCCAGCGGCGATGGAGGAGATGCTGCGCGCGTTCTCGTTCATCGTGACCGGCCGCAAGGTCACGAAGGACACCGAGATCGCCGGATGCCCCGTGACGGCCGGCTCGATGGTGCAGCTAGCGCTGAAGATGTCCGGCCATGACGACACGTTCTACGACGACGCCAGCGTGGTCGACCTCGACCGGGGGACGAGCAACCACCTGGCGTTCGGCGCGGGCCCGCACCGGTGCCTGGGCTCGCACCTGGCCCGGCGGGAGCTGCAGGTCGCGCTGGAGGAGTGGCACACGCTCATCCCGGACTACCGGCTGGGCGAAGGCGAGCCGATCACGGAGTTCGGCCGCAGCTCAGGAGTGAACACGCTTCCGCTCTCCTGGGGCCGCTGAATGGAGGCCGCCTACGTTCCGTTCTTCCACGTCGGAATCCTGGTCCGGGACATCGACCAGGCCGCCGCGGACTTCGCCGAGATCCTCGGGCTGCGGTTCGAGCCGGTGCGCAGCGCTCCGCTGATCTCCGGCGAGACGATGCGCTTCTGCTACTCGCTGCAGGGGCCGCCGTACATCGAGCTCGTCCAGATGGCCGATACCAGCCTCGGCATCTGGGGCCCCGGGCAGGGCGAGGGACTGCACCACATCGCCTTCGCCGACCCGGACGTGCCAGGCACCTGCACCGCCTTCGGCGGCCACGCCGACACCGTCGTTGGCGGCGGCGAGAATGGCGCGGCCCGGGTGATCTTCACCAGGCCGGAGGCGCTGCACGGCATCCGCGTCGAGTACCTGCAGGCCGCGATGGTGACGGCGACCTTCGAGCGCCTGCGCGACGCGACCACGGCCCGTTAGCGGGCACTCCAGATGATGCTCTTGGCGAGCAGGAACTCCTCGAGGCCGTACTCACCGCGCTCGACGCCGAGGCCGCTGCTCTTGTAGCCGCCGAACGGGGTGTGCGGGCTGGAGCCGGCCCCCCCGCCGTTGATGTAGACAAGACCGGCCCGGATGCGGGTGGCCATCTGGTACGCGTGCACCGGGTCGGCGGCCCACACGCCCGCGGCGAGACCGAACTCGCTGTCGTTGGCGAGCCGGATAGCCTCTTCCTCGTCCTTGAACGGGATCACCACGCCGACCGGGCCGAAGAACTCCTTCTGCGCGATCGTCATGGAATTGTCGACGTCCACGAACAGCGTCGGCTCGACGAAGAAGCCCCGGTTCAGCCCCGCCGGGCGTCCGCCGCCGTAGGCGATCTGCGCTCCCTCGTCCCGCCCGGCCTGGATGAGGCCCTCCACCTTCCCCCGCTGCGCGGCGCTGATCAGCGGGCCCATCGTGGTCGACGGATCGGCGGGGTCGCCGACCTTGACCGCGTCGAGCGCCGTCTTGACCTGGCCGACCAGTTCGTCGAAGAGTGACTCGTGCACCAGCGTCCTGGTCAGCAGGGAGCAGCCCTGCCCGGTCTGCGCGGTCATGTTCACGACCACGTTGGGTACCGCCCGGCGCAGATCGGCGTCCGGCAAGATGATGTTGGCCGACTTCCCGCCGAGTTCCAGGATCACCTTCTTCAGGGTGGGGGCGGCCTGGCTGTACACGAGGCGGCCTACGGTGTCCGAGCCGGTGAAGCTGACCACGTCCACCCCGGGGTGGCTGGTCAGCGCCTGGCCGGCGGCGATGTCACCGGTCACGATGTTCAGCACGCCAGGCGGCAGCCCGGCCGCGTCGGCGACCTCGCCGAGCACGAACGTCTCAAGAGGGGTGGCGGGCGCGGGCTTGAGCACCACCGTGCATCCCGCCGCCAGCGCCGGCGCCAGCTTAATCAGGTTCAGCAGCGTGGGGGCGTTGTAGGCCGACACCAGCGCCGCGACGCCGCGCGGCTCGCGGCGGACAACCCCCTGGGCCAGCGCCGCGCCGAACGTCCCGCCGAATGTCGGCGCCATCGGCTTTTCGAAGGGGTACTGCACAAGCACCCGCTCGGCCATGTCCCTGAAGTGCCGCATCGGCAGCCCGACCTGGAGGAACTCGGCCCAGGCGCGGATCGAGCCCACCTCAAGGACGTTCAGCTCGACCAGGTCGGCGGTCCGCGCCTCCAGTGCGTCGGCGAAGCGGAGCATCGCGGCGGCACGCTCGCGGGGGGACAGCGTCGGCCACGGACCTTCGTCGAAGGCGCGCCGCGCGGCCGCGACCGCGCGCTCAACGTCGGAGACCGTCCCTTCCGGTACCGTGCCGATGACCTCCTCGGTCGCGGGGTTCAGCACCGTGAGGACGGAATCGCCGTCACTGCCGGTCCACAATCCGTCGATGTACAGCTGGTATGAAATCACCGCTGCTACTACTCCTCTTCGCTACCTGGACAGGGCGGCGAGCTTGCGGAAGTCCCAGCTGACCAGCTTTTCCGGGGTAAGCCTGAGCCACGCGTGGCGGCCGTCAGCCCCGGCCGCGACGCCGCCGGTGTACTTGTCGGCGAACAGCCGTTCCGGCTCAGCCAGGACGGGATCGGGCGTGGCCGTGCGCGGGACGTCGCCGCCTGGGGCGACCGCGCCAGACAGCTCGACGCCGCGCAGCTCGGTGTAGTCCACGCCTGCGTCGATGACGACGGCGACCCGGGGATCGCGCATCAGGTCGGTCCAGCGCTGGCTGCGCACGACCGAGCTCAGCCACAGCGAGGTGCCGTCCCAGACGAACCACAGCGGCGCCACGTGCGGTCGGCCGTCCCGGCCGACCGTCGCCACCCGGCAGGTCCGCTCGGTGGCCAGGAACTCGTCGACCTCCGCCGCCGTCATGGCGATGGCACGGCCGCGGCGCTGCGCTCGCTCGGTCACGAGGGTTCCTCTCCTTCTGCGCCAGCCCGGCGCGGGGGCGCGTAGTCCAGGAACCCCTTTTCCCCGGGGTTCGCGTCCGTCTGCCGGGTGTTGCGGTCGAGCGCGTCGGTCAAGGCGCCCAGCCGTGCCCGCAGAGCGGCCCGCCGCTCCGCGGTGGCTGCGTCCCGCAGCGCCGCCTCCGTGAGCGCGATCTCGTCGCGCAGCCGGATGGCGGACTCGCTGAACGTCAGCAGGTCATGGTCGTCCCCATCGCGGATCGAGTCATCGTCGCCGCGGGCCTGCTCATCCCCCACGCGTGCCTCCTAGCGTCGGCCGTCACCTTTACCAGATAGCACAATAGGTTATATGATCGACCCACTGCACGAAAGCGAAGGATGGAACGATGCCGCTCCAGGACCACATGCAGATCATCTCGGTAGACGACCATCTCATCGAGCATCCCCGCGTGTTCTCCGACCGACTCCCCGCCAAGTACCTCGCGGAGGGGCCGCGTATCGTCGAAGACGAAAAGGGCCGTCACATCTGGCACTTCGAGGACAAGATCTTCCCGTACATCGGCCTGAACGCGGTCGCAGGGAAGTCGCCCGAGGAGTACGGCCTGGAGCCGCTGCGCTTCGAGGACATGATCCCCGGCTGCTACGACCCGGTCCAGCGGGTCAAGGACATGGACGTCGACGGGGTGCAGGCGGCGTGCTGCTTCCCCTCCTTCCCCGGGTTCGGCGGCCGGGTGTTCCTGAACGCCAGCGATAAGGAACTCGGGTTCGCCTGCCTGCGGGCATGGAATGACTTCAGTATCGACGAGTGGTCCGCGACCGCCCCCGGCCGGTACGTGCCGCTGGCGCTGCTGCCGATCTGGGACGTCGAGGCGTGCGTGGCCGAGCTGAAGCGGGTCGCGGCGAAGGGGGCACGCGTCGTGTCGTTCCCCGACAGCCCGGTGCCGCTCGGCCTGCCGTCCTTCCACAGTGACCACTGGGGGCCGCTGTGGGACGCCTTCGAAGACACCGGCGTCGTGGTCAGCCTGCACTTCGGGTCCGGCAGCTTCGTCCCTGGATTCTCCGCGTCGTCCAAGCAGCTCTCGCCGGCCTACCGGGGCGGCGAGTTCCAGTCGGTCTCGGCGCGCACCGGCGGCAACACCGCGGTCAAGGACGACGACGCGCCGAGTTGCACCTCCTTCGCCGTGTACGCCACCAACCTGATGTGGACCGCGTCCGACCTGGTCTTCTCCGGGCAGCTCCAGAAGCACCCGCGGCTCAAGTTCATGCTCGCAGAAGGCGGCATCGGCTGGTTCCCCTACCTCTGGGAGCGCATGGACCAGGTCTGGCAGCGGCACCGCTACTACCAGCCCATCGACTTCGACGCAAGGCCGAGCGACCTGTTCAAGAAGCATTTCTGGGGCTGCTACATCGAGGATGAGTTCGGCATCAAGAACCGCCACGAGATCGGCATCGACCGCATCTGCGTCGAGATCGACTACCCGCACTCGGACAGCAACTGGCCCAACAGCCGCAAGGAAATCGCCGTTTCGCTGGCCGACGTCCCCGATGACGAGGCGCACCGGATCGTCGAGCTGAATGCCCGTGAAGTCCTCAACTTCCCGCGCCGCTGAGGAGACGGCACCGGTTCGTCCGCTTCCCCAGCCCACGCTGGCCAGCGCCGAGTTCTGGGCGGCGGGCAGCGACGGGGTGCTGCGCATCGCGCGCTGCGCGGACTGCGGTGCCTACACCCACCCGCCGCTGCCGCGCTGCCGGTCCTGCCGCGGCGATCGCGTGATGATGACGCCGGTCTCTGGCCGGGGCGTGGTGGCCGGATTCACCGTCAACCACCAGCAGTGGCTGGCCGACTTCCCGCCGCCCTACGTCATCGCCGTGGTGGCGCTTGAAGAAGACGACGGCGCACGGCTCACCACCAACATCGTTGGCTGCCCGGCCGACGACGTGCGCATCGGGATGGCCGTGCGGGTCCTGTTCGAGAAGGCCGGCGACGTCTACGTCCCGCTCTTCGAGCCCGATCCCGACCTGGCAGGCCGGCTCCTCGCCGTCCCTGCCGACCGAGAGGTCGGCCGCGCTGTGCGTCCGATGGTGTCCAAAGCGAAGTTTGAGGAACGGTCCGCGCTGACTGGGGTCGGCCAATCGCGCGTCGGCCGCAGGCTGATGATCGATCCACTGCGGCTGACCGTCGACGCCTGCCTGGCGGCCGTCGAGGACGCCGGGCTCACCCTGGACGACATCGACGGGCTGTCCACCTACCCCGGCCGGGTGGGATCGCCCGGCATGTCGGAGGGTGGCATCGCCCCGCTGACGGAGGCGCTGCAACTTCGGCCGACGTGGATCAACGGGGCAGGCGACACACCCGGGCAAAGCGGTGCCATCGTCGCCGCCATGCTCGCGGTCGCGTCCGGCCTGTGCCGCCACGTGCTGTGCTTCCGCACCGTGTGGGAGTCCTCGTACGCGGCCATGGTCCGGGACGGAAAGTGGGCACAGCCGCCCGCCCGCGCCACCGGCATGACGGAGTACCTGGCGCCGTTCGGCGCGGTGTCGGCGGCGAACTGGATCGCCGTGCAGGCGTCGCACTACTTCCACCGCTACGGCGGCGACCGCGCCACCCTGGGCTGGGTCGCCGTCAATGCCCGCGCGAACGCCGCCCGCAACCCGGAGGCGGTCTACCGCGAGCCGTTCACCATCGACGACTACTTCGACGCCCGCCTGGTGACAACGCCCTTCGGGCTCTACGACTGCGACGTGCCGGTCGACGGCGCCGTCGCGGTGGTCGTCTCCGCCATCGAAACCGCCGCCGACCGGCCGCGGCCGCCGGTACTGGTCGAGGCGGTGGGCACGCAGATCCTGGAACGCCTGAGCTGGGACCAGGACACGCTGTCGCACGAGCCGCAGACCAAGGGGCCGTCCAGGCACCTGTGGAGCCGGACCAGCCTGCGGCCGGACGACGTGGACGTCGCGCTGCTGTACGACGGCTTCACCTTCAACGCGGTCTCCTGGCTGGAGTCGCTCGGGTTCTGCGAGCCGGGCGGCGCCCGCGATTTCATCGATTCCGGGCGCGGCATCGCCCTCGGCGGCCGCCTGCCGGTGAACCCGCACGGCGGGCAGCTCTCGGCCGGCCGCCTGCACGGCTTCGGGCACGTCAGGGAGGCGATGCTGCAACTGCGCGGCGAGGCCGCGGGCCGCCAGGTGCCGGACGCCCGCACCGCGGTGGTGACGACAGGGGGCGGCGCGCCAGGCGGCGCGCTGCTGTTGCGGCGTCCCTAGCGACGCAGCGCGAAGAGCAGAGAAAAGAAAGGACAACTGATGCTGCAGCCGATGGCGGGTGTGCGCGTCCTCGAGGTGGCCCAGTACACGTTCGTGCCCGCGGCGGGCGCGATCCTGGCGGACTGGGGAGCCGAGGTGATCAAGGTCGAGCACGCCGAGCGGGGCGACGGGCAGCGCGGCCTGACCACCGTCCTCGGAGTGGACGCGATCATGAAGGGGAGCAGCTTCTCCCCGATCTTCGAAGGGCCCAACCGGGGCAAGCGCAGTGTCGGCCTCGCCCTGGAGGTGCCAGAGGCCAGGGAGGTACTTGACGATCTGATCAAGCGCAGCGACGTCTTCCTCACCAACTTCCTGCCGGGGGCGCGCGCCAAGCTGCGCATCAACGTCGAGGACATTCGCAAGGTCAACCCCGACATCATCTACGTGCGCGGTTCCGGCTTCGGCGCGCGGGGTCCCGAGGCGAACAAGGGCGGCTACGACATGACCGCCTTCTGGGCGCGCGGCGGCAGCGGGGCCGGTGCCACGCCGGCCGGCGCGGAACGGCTGTCACCGATGCCGGCCGGCGGCTACGGCGACAACATCGGCGGCATGACCATCGCGGGCGGCATCGCCGCCGCGCTGTTCGCCCGCGCGACCACCGGCGAGACCTCCGTCATCGACGTCTCGCTGGTCGGCGTCGGTGCCTGGGCGACCCAGTTCACGGCGAACCTGGCGCTGCAAGCGGGCGGAGTGCCGTCGCGGCCGCCGATGCCGCGGCACGGCTCGGCAAGGAACCCCCTCATAGGCCCGTACCGGACGTCGGACGACCGCTGGATCCTGTTCTCGATGCTGCAGCCAGGCCGCTACTGGCCCGAGTTCTGCGCGGTCAGCGGTCACCCCGATCTGGTCGCCGACGAGCGGTTCGACACCGTGGAAAAGCTGATGGCCAACGCCCCGGCGGCGGGCGAGCTCGTGGCGGGCATCATCGCGGAGAAGACCTTCGACCAGTGGCTGGAGATCCTGGCCGGCATCGAGGGACCGTGGGCCACCGTGCAGGACTCCTGGGGCGTCGCCAACGACGTGTCGCTGCGGGCGAACGGCATGATCGCCAGCTTCGACGACGCCGACGGCATCCGCCGCGAACTGATCACCAACCCCGTCCAGTTCGACGAAACCCCGGCCGAGCTGCGGCGCGGTCCGCTGTTCGCCGAGCACACCGATGAGGTGCTGCGCGAGCTCGGGCTCACCGACGAGCAACTGGTCGAGCTGAAGATCGCCGGCGCGATCACCTGAGCGGCAGCGGGAGGCCCAGGCCGGACGTCAGCGGTTTCGATCCCGAGGAGGACGTTGTGTACGAGCCCTATTTCCACGTTGGCATCCTGGTCAGGGGCATCGAGGCGGCCGCCGCCGACTTCACCGCCCTGCTCGGGGTGGAGTTCGAGCCGGTGCGCAGCCAGCAGGTCGCCACCGGGGAGACGATCCGGATGTGCTACTCGCTCCAGGGTCCGCCCTACCTTGAGCTCATGGAGATGACCGGCGAAGACATCTGGTCGCCGGCCCACGGCGAGGGCCTGCATCACATCGGCGTCTGCGACCCGAGCGTGCCCGGCCGCTGCACCGCCTTCGGCCCCAACGTGGACCTGATCTCAGCCGCGGGGGACGGTTCGCCGCAGGTGGTCATCACCCGCCCCGAGGCGCTGCACGGCGTGCGCCTTGAGTACTTCGACGCGAAGGTCGCGGCTGGGTTCCTTGGGTACCTGCGCGGCCGCTCTCTTGACAGCCCGGCTCGATGACATCGATCGTCGAGGGCGCAGGGGGCCCGGGTACCCGAGATGCGGCGGCCGCGATCTGGAACGCCAACCTCAGCCGACGTCGCCGTCCAACGCCTGGGCGGTCGGCCAGGCCGGCCCGGGACCGGGCGACGTATCGCCGACTAAAGCGCTGATAGAGCGCTGGAACGGCAAGCACTGGACCGATTTGCTTCAAATCCTTCCTGCCAGGCAGGACTCGCACTGGCCGAACGCAGATCAGCGGTTCGCGCTCGCTAGAGCAGGGTGCCTTGGGCTGCATAAGACAGCAGGCGCTTGGCTGCCAGGCGGATCCAGGCGCTGACCCAGTCGCCGGTGATGGCGGCCCTCACGTCCGCGGGCACCTGCGGCGGCGCGACGACCTCGGCAGTACCTTCGATGAGCACCGCGACGTGCTCATCGTGGTCCCCTTCGGCGATGACCATCGTGAGCCAGGGCGTGCCGCGCAGGTTCCGTTCCCGCACCGAGTCGGCCACGGTCGGCAGCCAGAAGGCAGTGCCGCGCCGGATGTAGGCGGACATCGCCGCATGCGGCCGCCCGTCGGCTCGAGTGGAGCCGACCACGGCAAAGGCGCGCCGGTCGAGGTACGCGCCCAACTGGGCGCCCCTGAGCCGCCGTTCCGGTGGGTAGGAGGCAGTTGTCGCGGCGGTCGCCCGTGCAAACGTCTGGTCCTGAAGGGGGTCCAGTAGCTCGCTCATATGCTAGTTCTACTTGACGTCGTTGGTGATCCGCCGCAGGGTGCCCGGCCGCGGCGCGTCGGCCAGGCCGCCCAGCGCCTCGCGCGTCGGCGAACACCTGCATGGCCGCTTCCCGCAGTGGGTCGGTCACGGGTGCGGCATCTGCGCCGACCTCGCCGGTCGGCACTTGACCACCCCAGATGATCATCACACGTTCGTCAGCGGGCCGTCCGGCCTGTTTCTCCGTGCGTATGCACGAGAGCGCCGGAGCGACCGCCGTCAGGCGTCGGTGCTGAGACCGAGCGCCGCCAGTTCGCGCTCGGCGAAGAAGACCCGGCCCGTGTATTCGAGCGGGTTCTCGCAGGCCGCGAAGTAGGCCAGGATCCGGGCGGGGACGTCCATCGAGATCATCTTCGCGTCCTGCCTGTCCCCGAGTTCGGTGTTCGCTTCCGAGCTCTCGGTGGCCACCCAGCCGGGCATGACGCTCATGATGAACACGTTCTTGGCCACGAGTTGCGGCGCGATGAGGTTGGCGAGCCGGTCGAGCGCTCGTTTGCTGGAAAAGTAGGCCGGCGACCACAGGGCCGGAATGTCCATGCTGGCACCTGGCGCCGGGATTCCCCCGGTAGCGTCGCCGGCGTAGTACCGGATGCTGGACCCGGGCGTCGGCTCCTCCGCCAGGCGGAACGCTTCCGCGCTGCCCGTGGTGACGTTGAGGATCCGTCCCCCGCCGCGAGATTCCATGCTCGGCACCGCGAGCTGCATCAAGGTGAACGGCGCATGCACGTTGACCGCGTAGTGGTGCAGCCAGTCCGCGCGGGGCATCTCAAGCAGCGGCGCCGCCCAGTTGAAGCCGACGGTCACGGCGGCGTTGTTGACCAGGATGTCGACGCCGCCGAAGCGGTCGATGGCCGAGTCGACGATCTGCTTCAGGTCGCCGGCGTTCGACAGGTCGGCGGCGACCGCGATCGCCTTGGCGCCGAGGGACTCGATCTCGGCGACCGTCTGGCCGATGGTGCCGGGCAGTTCGCTGCTTGACGCCTCGACGGTGCGCGCGGTAACGACAAGCCGCGCTCCGCGGCGCGCCAGCGCCAGCGCCGTGCGCTTGCCGATGCCGCGGCTTGAGCCCGTGACGATCGCCACCTTGCCGGACAGGTCTGCTTCGTTCTGGCGTTCCATGACCTCTCCTCGGCTGCCTTGCGGTCAGTGCGAGACCGAGCACAATCAATTAGATTAATCAGTAATCCGATCTCACTGAAGGGGATCGGCCGACCGACCCAGAAAAGGATCACGATGGGCAGCATCTACTACGCGGCGCAGCTCGACGTGCCGGCCGACGTGGCGTGGGACTACCTCGACCGCTTCACCCGGGCGCAGGTGCTCCCCTTCTCATCCGCGGCGGCCGGCCGCCGCGAGGGCGAGTGCCGGGTGGTGACCATGCCAGGCGGCTACGAGATCCGGGAGCGGATCGTGACCGTCGACCCGGTCCGCCGCCGCACGTCGTACACGATCGAGGGACTCGGTGCCGAGCACCATCACGCCGAGATGCGGGTGGACGTGGGCACCGACGACGCGGTGACGTTGGTCTGGGTGACGGATTACCTGCCGCACGAGCTCGCGGAGCAGCGGGCCCCGGGCTACGCGGCGCTCTTCGACGAGCTGGTCGCGGCCGTGCACGCGCACGGCAAGACGGCAGGCGGCGGCCAGCCCTGAGGGGGTCGGGCCAACCGCCGCCTGCCGTCTTGC
>Ga0209881_1000337_pt1 | contig 12399 bp, 11 predicted proteins | sample PersoiDNA2013193_FD_185804 | JGI IMG/M metagenome (GOLD analysis project Ga0209881, IMG submission 185804) | Permafrost soil microbial communities from the Arctic, to analyse light accelerated degradation of dissolved organic matter (DOM) -... | ecosystem: Environmental > Terrestrial > Soil >... | reverse complement strand
GCGGCCGAGGTCAGCATCTTCGCATCGGTCGGGCTCCTCATGTTCCCGACCTCGATGAGGATCTTGGGAACCTTGGTGAGGTTCAGTCCCGCTAGATCGTCGCGGAAGTTGATGCCGTTCGTGCCGTCGTAGTTGCTCGTCGGCATGCGCGTGCCTGCCAGCATGGCGGCCCTGACATCGAGGCCGAGACGCTGCGAGGAGGAGATCGCCTTGTCGTTCGGGCCGTCGGCGACTGGCTCGAGGATCGCGAATCCCCGTCCCCACGACGGCGCGCCGTCCGCGTGAATATCCACCGCCACGTTGGCGTGCCCGCCATTGATGATGAAGGAGCGGCGGTCCACGCACGGCCCCTTGCCGCTATTGGTGGTCCTGGTCAGCACGACGCGCGCGCCGTCCTTGACGAGGTCGGCGCGCAGGTAGCTGGCGACCCGGAAGTTGAATAGCGCCTCGGTGTAGCCGCCGCCGGTCTCTGTGCCGGTGGTGTCGCAATTCTCCCACTCCCGGCCATTCCAGATCTGATGGCTGAGATAACCGGGGTCGGTGTAGTTCCGTCCGTTGTGACCTGGATCGATGCCGACGATCTTGCCCGTGAGCGGCAGTCGCGCGGCTCCGGCCATCGCGGCTGCCGCGGCTGTCGCCGCGCCGGTCCGCGAGGGGACAACGTCGGCGCCGGCTACCGCTCCGCCGGTCACCGCGTTGAGTGCGCCGGTGACCACCACGATCGCCAGAATGCGCCCTAGGCGGCGCGGGTCTCCCATCACGGCCGTCAGCGTAGTACCCAAGAGGGTCCGATATAGGGCAGATCACCCGAAGGGTGGGCGGTAATTGCGGCATGCGTGGCCAAATGTATTCATTTACCGAAAAATTCGCCAAGCCGACGTGCGGCCTCGATCACCGGCCAGGCGGCGCTGCGCATTATCCGAGCGCGTGCACGTCCGGGGGTGACTGTCCGATTTCCGCTAGTGTTCGCCGTCCCGCTGGTGGTTGAGTGGGAACCGTGATGGACGACGAGCAGCGGTACCACGCCGTGGCGGCGAAGGAGGCCCGGTTCGACGGGGTGTTCTTCACGGCCGTGCGGACCACTGGCATCTACTGCCGCCCGTCCTGCCCGGCCATGACCCCGAAGCGGGCAAATGTCACGTTCTACTCAACGGCGGCCGCGGCGCAGCAGGCCGGGTTCCGCGCCTGCAAGCGGTGCCGGCCTGATGCCTCTCCAGGCTCACCCGAGTGGAACGTCCGATCTGACCTGGCGGGTCGCGCGGTACGGCTGATCGCCGACGGGATCGTCGACCGCGTCGGGGTGCCGGGGCTCGCGGATCGCCTCGGCTACTCGCCGCGCCAGGTCGGCAGGGTGCTGACCGCCGAGCTTGGCGCCGGGCCGCTGGCCCTCGCCCGCGCGCAGCGGGCCAGGACCGCGCGCGTCCTCGTCGAAACCACGGTGCTGCCGATGACGGAGATCGCGTTCGCGGCCGGCTTCGCCAGCATCAGGCAGTTCAACGCGACGATGCTCGAGGTGTATGACATCCCGCCGAGCGTGCTACGGGAACGCGCCGCGCGCCGCGGTGGTGCCGCGACCGCTGGCACGCTCCACGCGGGCACGCCCACCGGCTCGCTGTGCCTGCGGCTGCCGTTCCGGCCGCCGATCGACCTGCCGCGGATGTTCGGGTTCCTGGCGGCGCGGGCCGTGCCAGGCGTCGAGGCGGCGACCGCGACCGAGTACAGCGCGGCGATCGGCCTCCCGCACGGGCCAGGCGTTGCCCGCCTGCGCGTCGTTCCCGGTGAGAGCTGGGTGGAGTGCTCGCTCGTGCTCGCGGACCTGCGCGATGTCACCGCCGCCGTGCAGCGGTGCAGGCGGCTGCTCGACCTGGACGCGGACCCGATCGCGATCTCCGGGTACCTGGCGTCCGACCCGCTTATCGGACCGCTCGCCGGTAAGTACCCTGGGCGGCGCTCACCAGGTGCCGTCGACGGCGACGAGATCGCGCTGCGCGCCGTGCTCGGCCAGCAGGTGTCCGTCGCCGCGGCGCGCCGTCTGTGCGGCCGGCTGGCCGCCGAGTGGGGCACACCGCTCCCCCGCCCCGACGGGGCTGGCAGGGCCGGCAGGGCCGGCGAGACTGATGACGGGATGGGACGGGCGCTGACGCATACCTTTCCCGACATGGCGACTATCGCGGGGCTTGACCCCGCGTCGCTGCCCATGCCGCAAGCACGAGCGCGCGCTCTCATCGGGCTCGCCGCCGCGCTCGCATCGGGCTCGATCGCCTTGCATCCGGGGGCTGACCGGGACGAGGTGGCCGCGAAACTGCTCGAACTGCCCGGCATCGGACCATGGACCGTCGGCTACATCCGGATGCGGGCGCTATCGGATCCGGACGCGTTTCCGCCAGGCGATGCCGGCGTGCTGCGCGCGCTGCGGCACCTCGGGCACCACCCGGCCAGCGGGACAGACACAGGAACGGCGGAGGCCTGGCAGCCATGGCGCTCATACGCCGTTCACCATCTGTGGGCGACACTCGAACAGGAAGAACTGAGGGAAACACGTGATGAGCAGCCCGTTCATGCCTGCTGAGCCGAGCGCGCCGACCTGGTACGACATCGTGGACTCCCCCGTGGGCCGACTGCTGGTTACCGGGAACGAGCGAGCGCTCGACGGCCTGTTCATGCTGGACGCCGGTGAGCGCTCCGCGACCGTGCGGCCCGGGCTGACACGGCGGCCCGGCATGTTCAAGGCCGCCGAGGACCAGCTCGCGGGGTACTTCGCTGGCTCGCTCACCGAGTTCGATCTGCCGCTCGCACCGCGCGGGACCCCGTTCCAGCTCGCCGTCTGGGCGGAGCTGACCCGGATCCCCTACGGGCAGACGGTCAGCTACGGCGCGGTGGCCACCGCGCTCGGCAAGTCACCGCTCGCCTCCCGCGCGGTCGGGCTGGCCAACGGCCGCAACCCGATCTCGATCATCGTGCCGTGCCACCGGGTCATCGGCGCCGACGGGTCACTCACCGGCTACGGCTGGGGCGTCGACCGCAAGGAGTGGTACTTGCGCCACGAAGGAGCGTCGTACGGCGCGGCCAGCAAGGACCGCGGCGCAACCGCCCGCGAATCCCAGGTCGCGCTCTGGTGACCTGAGACCCCGCCTGAGTGTTACGGCAGCGGGATGAGCGTGAGGTAGGCCTGTCCCAGGCACCCGCGGGATCCGCGCGGACTCCTCGATGAACGAGACCCGGCCGGCGAGCCCGCGGGCCACCGCGCTGTCCCGGCCCCTGGCGAGGTCGGCGCCGCTGCGGTCGATACCGGTGCCTGCCGCGCCGGGGACCGCGGCGAGGATGCGGAGCATCAGCTCACCCCAGCCGCAGCCGAGGTCGAGCACCGTGGCCGGACTTGTCCTGGTGAGCCGGCCGACGAGACGTGCGGCTCTGGCCTCGGACAAGGGGCCGTGGAAGGTGAGACGGGTCAATCGCGGCGGGAGGTCGTCGTCAGTCATCGCAGCGACCTTAGGCCCCCTGGCCACACGGACAAATTCATTATTTCATCCGCGCACGGCAGGGGCGGGCAGCTGGAGGCGCGATCTCCTGGCGGCGCAAGTTCCGCGGAACAGCCAGGCCGCTCAGGTGACTGCTTACCTGAGCCATCGTCGTCCGCCGGGATCCCTAAGCCTGTGGCCAGGCCCGCACAGGCGGTGGCGGCGGGGTTAGCGAGGCGACGAAGACCGAGGGATCGCCGGGGGCTAGCCAGGGCGGCGGGTAAAGCTGCTCCTGGCAGCGAACGATTGCCGCGGTGGCCCGCATGAGGTGCAGCGAGTCGTCTCTATGCCTGGTGTACGCCTCCTGGCTGGTCCGGCCGAAGCTGTTCCTGTTGCAGGCCATCGCCAGTTCGGTCGCGGCGAGCTGGTACTGCGCCATCGCGCGCTTGCCGGCGATGCCGAGATTAAGCCGTGCCCAGTGCCTGCCGAGCCGCCGCAGCCGCAAGCTGGCGAGCATGGGAACGTCCGTCACCATGACCACCTCGGGGTCCTCGAAACCGGGGAGGAACATGATGATCATCGCGACGACGCGCTGCCTGTCGACGACGACCACGGCGATCAGCGCGATCAGCGCCGCGATGAGGATGAGGTAGGTCACCAGGAGGCCCGTCCCGCCCGCGGCCACTGAGTGATTCCACAGCGCGTCTAGTGCGACGGCCGCGACCCAGCCGACGGCGATCGCCAGGTACCCGCCCGATTGGCCTGGCCCCGGCCGACGAGAAGCGGCGTACGCGATGCCCAGCCCGATCATGGAGGTGAACAGCGCCTGGAAGACCGGGCCGAATATCCCGCGCCTGGTGAACTCCTCGGCAAGCGCGTCGACACCGGCGTTCCAGGCCAGGGTGTACGCGTACAGGTTGGCCACGAGCGCGTAGCCAAGCCCGGCCATGGACGCATAGACCACGCCGTCGTGGGCCCCGTCGATCTCGGTACGGCGGGAGGCGAGCAGTGCGAGCAGGACGGCCGCGTTGAGTGTCTCCGCGACGAGAGCGCCGCCGATGGCCGCGCCAGCCGTGATCTCGACCACGCGGCCCGCGTGGGGCCCCAGTTCAGGCGTGGTGATCACGCCGGTGCTCAGCGCGCGGCCCAGGAGGGCCGTGAGCACCGCGACGCCGGCACCCGCGCCGAACATCGCCGCAAGCAGCGCGCGCGGTTCCGGCTCAAGCCGGTCAAGGTAGAGGATGAGCGCCACGAGCAGCGGGATCGGCAGCAGCGCGAGAAACATCCCGGCAAATGTCGGAGCGGGGCCGCGCTGGGCCACGACGATCACGAGGGCGACGATCGCGACCAGGCAGCACGCGGCGAGCACCAGAAGGAACTGTACGGGCGTCCGGCCGAATCGCGCGGAATCGAGCACTGGCCGGTGCGCCCGAGGGGACATGCCTAAAGCGTAACCGGTCCAATACGGACAGACTAGCTCGCTAACGGCACCTTAGCGGTGCTCCAGATATCCGGCAGGCTCCTATTGCTGCTCGACCGGGACCGGCGGCAGGTTCCCGTCCTCATCCAGGTCGAATTCGCCGTCCTTAACGCCGAGCACGAACGCGTCCCACTCCGCTTCGGTGAAGTAGAGCTTCCCCGACTCCGGCTTGGCGGCGTCATACATCACGTAGAGCTTTGGTTCGCCTGCCTTGTGCGGCGCGCCCGACGTGTCAGTGGTGACGTACACCTCGACCCGGCTCTCGGTCTCTTCCGAGGGCTCCGTTGACTCCATGGACAACAGGCTACTGCGGGATGCCCTCGCCGCGTAGCCGGACCGATAACGGCCTGAGCCGCCGGGGCAAGGCACGATCTCGACGCCAAGCAGCGATAGCGAGATGGCACTGAACCCTTACGGCCCAGATTTTGCCCGTTCGCCTAGTTCGCCTGCTGGCGCACTTCGAGCGATGCGAGCAGCCGCGCGGTCGCCGCCGCGATCTCGTCGACCGCCATGTCAAACGCGGCCGCGTTCCTGGCGGCGGGTGCGCGGAATCCGCTGATCTTCCGCACGTACTGAAGCGCGGCGGCACGCACGTCCTCGTCGGTAACGACCTCGGCGTAAGGCGGCCGCAAAGTCTTGATGCTGCGACACATAATGGCAGCCTAATGCCGGGCGTAGAATCCTGCGGACAGCGAGCTGCCGGGAGGCCTGATGATCAAGGTGGGGGTGCTTGGCGCCCAGGGACGAATGGGACGCGAAGCCTGCGCGACCGTTGAAGGGGCACCGGACACTGAACTGTCCGCGCGGGTCGATCAGGGCGACTCGCTCGACGCCCTTCTCGGCTGCGACGTCGTGGTGGACTTCACCCATGTCGCGGCGGTGATGGACAACCTGCGCTGGTGCGTCGAGCACGGCCTGAACGTCGTGGTGGGCACCTCGGGCTTCGGTGACGACCGGCTGGCCGAGGTCAGGTCATGGGCCGGGGGCAAGCCCGATGCCCGCGTGCTCATCGCACCCAACTTCTCCGTGGGCGCGGTGCTGATGATGCGGTTCGCCGCCCAGGCCGCCCGCTTCTTCGACTCAGCCGAGATCATCGAGCTTCATCACGCGAACAAGATGGATGCTCCCTCAGGCACGGCGCTGCGCACCGCGGGCCTGATCGGCGAGGCGCGGGCCAAGGCCGGGCTCGGCGCGCCACCCGACGCGACAAAGGAGGAACTGCCTGGCGCACGCGGCGCGACCGTGGACGATATTCACGTCCATTCGGTCCGGCTGGCGGGCCTGGTCGCGCACCAGGAGGTTCTGTTCGGCGGCCACGGCGAGACACTGACGATTCGCCATGACTCGCTCGACCGCGCGTCCTTCATGCCAGGCGTCCTGCTAGCGGTCCGTGGCGTCGCAGCGCTGCCGCCCGGCCTGACCGTGGGCATAGAGCCCCTGCTTGGCCTCGACTAAGCCACGGATTCAATCATCGTGGAAACTTTTTTCCTGGTGGTAGATAGGCGTTCTATGCGCACGCTTTTCTGCCAAGATCTTTGCGGAGGCTGGGATTATGCCCCGCAATGTGGTGATATGACCGCCCGGGGAATCCTCCGTCATCCGGCCAGTACCGCAAACCAGAAGCGCCGTCCTGCCCCCATCGGGGGCAGGACGGCGCTTGCAGCCGCGAGCTGACGCGGGGGTCCTACGACAGAGCGGAGTTGAAGGCGTCAGGGTCCTCGTAAGGCCCGACGACGGCGAGAACCTTGGGCCTGGTCAGCACCTCGGAAGCGATCGCCTGGATGTCGTCGTGCGTGACCGCGTCGATCGCGGCGAGTACCTCGTCGACCGGCTCAAGGTTCGGATAGACGAGCTCCGACTTCCCAAGCCTGGTCATCCGCGATGACGGGTCCTCAAGGCCGAGCACCATGCCGCCGCGGACCTGGCCCTTGCCCCGGTCAAGCTCCGCGTCGGTCAGGCCGTCCTTGATGACCTTGGCCACCTCGGCGCCGCAGATCGACAGCACCTCGTCCGCCTTCGACGGCAGGCAGCCGACGTAGACGCCCCACAGGCCGGTGTCGGCATGCTGGGAGGCGAAGCTGTAGACCGAGTACGCGAGGCCGCGCTTCTCGCGGACCTCCTGGAACAGCCGCGAGGACATCCCGCCGCCGAGGGCCGCGTTCAGCACGCCGAGCGCGAACCGGCGATCGTCGGTGCGGGACAGCCCCTCGCAGCCGAGCACGAGGTTCGCCTGCTCGATGGGCCTGTTGACCAGCTTCACGCCTGACCCGGCCGCCGGGCCGTAGCCGTCCCAGAGGCCGCCGGCACCGCGCAGCCGCGGCCCGGCGGGCACGGCGTCCGCGGCTGCCGAACCCGAGTCGGCGAGCACATGCGCGAACGCCGCCTTGACGGCTTCCACGACCATGTCATGGTCGAGGTTGCCCGCCGCCGCGACCACAAGGTGCGGCGGTGTGTACCGTGCGCGGTAGTGCTCGAAGATCTGGTCCCTGGTGATCGCGTTGATCGAGTCGACGGTGCCGAGGACGGGCCGGCCGAGCGGCGTGTCACCGAACAGCTTGGTAGTGAACGCCTCGTGCACGGTGTCCGTCGGGTCGTCCTCGTTCATCGCGATCTCTTCGAGGACGACGTTCCGCTCGGCGTCGACGTCCTTCGGCTCGATCAGCGAGTCGGTCACCATGTCGGAGAGCACGTCGATCGCCAGCGGCAGGTCCGCGTCGAGCACCCGCGCGTAGTAGCACGTGTACTCCTTGGCGGTGAACGCGTTCAACTCTCCGCCGACCGCGTCCATCTCCGCCGAGATGTCGAGCGCGGTACGCTTGCGCGTCCCCTTGAACAGCAGGTGCTCAAGGTAGTGAGTCGCGCCGACGTGCGTCTCGTCCTCGTCCCTTGACCCGACGCCAACCCAGATGCCGAGCGCCACCGACCGCACGGCCGGAAGGAACTCGGTGACCACGCGCAGGCCGCCCGGGAGGACGGTCCTGCGCACGGTCGACGAGTCGGCTGTGTTCCCAGCGGAACCTACAGTCCGTTCGGTAGACATCTAGCCGCGCGGCCCGCGGGAGCGCTGCCTGGTGCGTGAGCGGTCACCATCGCGGTCACCGTTCGCGCGGGGCGCACTGTCACGGTCGCGCGGCGGCCGCGGGGCCCGCTCGGAGTCGCCTTGCGGCTCGCCCCCCGACAGGTCCTCGCCCGCGGCCTCCCGCTCGATTACCTCGACGGGGACGAGCGACAGCTTGCCGCGGTCGTCGATCTCGCGGATCTCGACCTGGATCTTGTCGCCGATGTGAATGACCTCGTCGACGTTGTCGATCCGCTTGCCGCCGTGCAGCTTGCGGATCTGCGTGACGTGCAGCAGTCCGTCCTTGCCGGGCAGCAGCGACACGAACGCGCCGAACGTCGTCGTCTTCACCACGGTGCCGAGGAACCGCTCGCCTACCTCGGGGATGTGCGGGTTGGCGATGGCGTTGATCGCCGCCCTGGCCGCCTCCGCGGACTGGCCGTCGGTCGCGCCGACGTAGATCGTGCCATCGTCCTCGATGGTGATCTCGGCGCCTGTCTCGTCCTGGATCGAGTTGATCATCTTGCCCTTTGGCCCGATGACCTCGCCGATCTTGTCGGTCGGGACATGCAGCGTGATGATCCGCGGCGCGTAGAGCGACATCTCGCCCGGCTCGCTGATCGCCTCGCGCATGACGCCAAGGATCGCCATCCGGGCCGCGCGCGCCTGCTTGAGCGCGGCACCGAGCACCGAGGCGGGGATGCCGTCGAGCTTGGTGTCGAGCTGCAGCGCGGTGATGACCTGCTCGGTGCCCGCCACCTTGAAGTCCATGTCGCCGAACGCGTCCTCGGCGCCGAGGATGTCGGTGAGCGTGACGTAGGTGCCGCCCTCGTAGATCAGGCCCATCGCGATGCCAGAGACCATGCCCTTGAGCGGCACGCCCGCGTTCATCAGCGCCATCGTCGAGGCGCAGACCGACCCCATCGAGGTCGAGCCGTTGGAGCCTAGCGCCTCGGAGACCTGGCGAATCGCGTAGGGGAACTCCTCGCGGGTCGGCAGCACGGGCACGATCGCCCGCTCGGCGAGCGCGCCGTGGCCGATCTCGCGGCGCTTGGGCGAGCCCACTCGGCCGGTCTCACCGGTGGAGTACGGCGGCATGTTGTAGTTGTGCATGTAGCGCTTGGTGCGCTCGGGGTTGAGCGTGTCGATCATCTGCTCCATGCGGAGCATGTTCAGCGTGGTCACGCCGAGAATCTGGGTCTCGCCGCGCTCGAACAGCGCCGAGCCGTGCACTCGGGGCAGCACGCCGACCTCGGCCGACAGCGGCCGGATGTCGGTGAGTCCGCGGCCGTCGATGCGCAGGCCGTCGTTGACGACCCGCTTCCTGACCAGCTTCTTGGTCAGCGACCTGAAGGCACCGCTGATCTCCTTCTCGCGGCCCTCGAACTGCCCCGCGAGCCGCTCGACGGCCAGGGCCTTGACCTTGTCCGACTCGACGTCGCGGTCGCGCTTGCCACCGATCGTCAGCGCCTTGGCGAGCTCGTCGGAGACGGCGCCCTCCACCGCGTCAAAGACGTCCTGGCCGTAGTCGAGGAAGATCGGGAACTCGGACGTGGACGCCGGGCTGAGCCCGGCCTCGACCGACGCGGCGGCGAGAATCTTCTGCGCCTCGCACAGTGCCGCGATGAACGGCTTAGCGGCCTCGAGGCCCTCGGCGATGGTCTCCTCGTCGGGGGCGACGGCGCCGGTGACGTCCGCGTCGGCGAGCAGCCGCAGCGTCTGCGGCGTGGACTCCGCCTCGACCATCATGATCGCGACGTCGCCGTCCTCAAGCACCCGGCCCGCGACGACCATGTCGAAGGTCGCGAGCTCAAGCTGCGGGTGCGTCGGGAACGCGACCCACTGGTCCTTGATCAGCGCGACCCGGACGCCGCCGATCGGACCGGCGAACGGCAGCCCGGCAAGCTGGGTGGACATCGACGCGGCGTTGATCGCCACGACGTCGTACAGGTGCTCGGGGTTCAGCGAGAGGATCGTCTCCACGATCTGGATCTCATTGCGCAGGCCCTTCACGAACGACGGCCGCAGCGGCCGGTCGATGAGCCGGCAGGTGAGGATCGCGTCCTCGGACGGGCGCCCCTCGCGGCGGAAGAACGAGCCGGGGATGCGTCCCGCGGCGTACATCCGCTCCTCAACGTCCACCGTCAGCGGGAAGAAGTCGAGGTTCTCCTTCGGCTGCTTCGAAGCGACGGTCGAGGAGAGAATGACGGTCTCTTCGTCCAGCGTCACAAGGGCGGACCCGGACGCCTGGCGGGCCAGCCGGCCCGTCTCGAACCTGATTTTGCGTACGCCATACTCGCCGTTGTCAATAACGGCTTCGGCGCTCTTAACACCCTTCATACGGGTGAGACCTCCTTGCGGTAGATCCCGCACCCACCCGCCGCCGTGCCATGGTCGGCTCTGGCGTACCCGCTTGCCTGCAAGCGGGGCAGCCGGCCGGTCTTCGATCGAAGTCCTCGGGAACGTTATCGAGAACCCGGGGACCACTACCGAGGACCGGCCCAGGCGCTCGGGCCGGGGGCTACGGGATGTGTCTTAATGCTTTTATTCTGTTATCACGCGGGCCGGAGCCAACGTTACCGGCCCGGGGTCACCCGGTCCAGCGTCCGGCCCGACGGGGGACGACGCTGCGTCCCCCAGCGGCCGGGGACCGTAAACCTAGCGGCGAAGGCCCAGGCGTTCGATCAGCGTGCGGTACCTGGCGATGTCGGTGCTACGCAGGTAACCGAGCAGCCGGCGGCGGCGGCCAACGAGCAGCAGCAGGCCGCGGCGGCTGTGGTGATCGTGCTGATGCACCTTGAGGTGCTCGTTCAGGTCATTGATCCTGCGGGTCATCAGCGCGATCTGGACTTCCGACGAACCGGTGTCACCCTCACTTGTCGCGTATTCCGCAAAGATCTGCTTCTTGACTTCAGCGTCGAGCGGCACGTGGCTCCCTAATGATTAAAGATTTAGTTCCCCAAAAGACGGCCGCCATGAGGGTGCAGCACGCCGGGACCGGTACTCCACCGGTAGCGTTCCACAGTACCACGCGCCAGCACGTACTCTGCCCGGTTGTCCGCGGAGGCAAGCAGCCCAAGGCAAGGCCAAGATCTATGCCGCGGAACGGGCCGTGCCGACTCTTTACCCCCTAGCCGCACATCTCCCTGGTCTGATCAACGTCGCGGTGCATCTGCTCGACCAGGGCCTCGACGGAGTCGAAGCGGAGCGTGCCGCGCAGCCGTGCGCCGAAGTCGATCGCCGCGTGGAGACCGTAGAGGTCAAGGTCGTGACGGTCGAGCGCGTACGCCTCCACGGCCCGTATGGTGCCGTCGAAGGTCGGGTTGGTGCCGATCGAGATCGCGGCCGGCCAGCGTCGCGTCTGAAGGCCTTCCTCGTCCAAGGTGGCGAGCCAGCCCGCGTAGACGCCATCGGCGGGGATCGCGGTGTGCGGCGGCGACTCCACATTCGCGGTCGGGAAGCCGAGCTGACGGCCGCGCTGGTGCCCGCGGACCACCACGCCCTCGACCCGGTGCGGACGGCCGAGCGCCTTCGCCGCTTCCGCGACATCCCCGGCGGCGAGCATCTCCCTGATCGAGGTCGAGGAGATCGTGACGCCATCGAGCACAAGCAGCGGCAGCCCTTCGGTCGTGTACTCGTACTTCTCGCCGAGCTTGCGGATCAGGCTCACGTCACCCGCCGCCTTGTAGCCGCACCGGAAGTCCTCCCCCACCACGACCGCCGCGGCGTGCAGCCGCTCCACGATGACCGCGCGCACGAACTCGTCCGGGTCAAGCCGGGAGAACTCGAGCGTAAAGGGGAGCACGCAGACCGCGTCCGCGCCCAGGCCGGCGAGCAGTTCGGCGCGGCGCCTTGTGGAACAGAGGAACGGCGGGTGGCTGCCCGGCCGCGTCACCTCATCGGGATGGGGGTCAAAGGTCACCACCACCACCGGCAGCCCTCGTTCCCTGCCAATCTCGGCAGCACGCGCGACAATGCGCTGATGGCCCCGGTGGACGCCATCGAACACACCGATCGTGACGACGGACTCGCCCCATCCTGCGGGCACCTCATCAAGGCCCTGCCAGCGGTACACGGTTCTCCAGCCCTCCGTAGCCCGGCACTAAGCCTAGCCATGCCGCGGAGAGCCCAGCGCCCAGCCCAGGCGATGCGGCCTTAGGTGGCATCAGAAGTCAGCCGTTGCGGGCTGATCTGGTGACCGCGCCCGCGCCAGAACCCCAACTCAGGACAGCCGGGTTACCGTGTGACCCACCTGGGGGACATATCACCGCATTCCGGGCAGGATCCCTGATCGCGGCAAAGATCTTGGCAGAAAAGCGTGCGCATGGACGCGTCGGTTTATAAGTTGGCGGTCTCGGGCGTGTCGGGCTGGTATGCGCCGGTGGGTGCTGCCTGTGGTGTTA
>Ga0209881_1000334_pt1 | contig 12536 bp, 10 predicted proteins | sample PersoiDNA2013193_FD_185804 | JGI IMG/M metagenome (GOLD analysis project Ga0209881, IMG submission 185804) | Permafrost soil microbial communities from the Arctic, to analyse light accelerated degradation of dissolved organic matter (DOM) -... | ecosystem: Environmental > Terrestrial > Soil >... | reverse complement strand
TTCGTGTACTTGCTGAGACAGGCATGGTCGGTTTCGCTTTGTATGTCTCATGGTTGTCGAGCGCCTTCGCGTGTGTCGCCACACGCTTCTTCCGCTCGAAGGACAAGCTCTGGCTGTTCGCGTCGGTGGGCCTCCTTGCGCTTCTGGTCAACCTTTTCACCGACAACCTTCTCGACTCGTGGGCAATAACGCTTGTTATGTGGAGTCTTTTCGCCCTCGGCGCTGTTCCCGAGGCCGGCGAATGAAGGCGCTTGTCCTCAGCACCAACAACTATCGCTCGTTCCCCAGCCGAAAACAGCGCTTTGCCCGCCGACTGGCCGAACGGGGCTATGACGTTCTCTACGTCGAGGCCCCGGTAACCTGGCTAGCGGTAGCCCGTCCGAAGCAGTGGTGGAAGTTAAATGCCTGGCGGTCTGGTACGCACGAGCAGGGAGAACACATGTGGACCGCGTCGCCCACGCCGTGGCTTCCGTTCTTCAAGAAGTATGAACGTATCGCAGACCACGACTCACTCACCTACTACCGCTACTTGCAGAGTCTTGCTGGTGGATGGACGGCTGAACCCGGCATCATACTAACGTATCTTCCGTTTGTCCCGAGAGCTCTTCGGCTGCTTGGCGCTCCGGTCGTGTACGACTGCGTCGACGACCACAGCGCGTATCCTGGGCTCCTCGACAAGGCCACTGTCGACCGCCTCGAAGCCCGGACTGCCGACATCGCGTCTGCCGTGATTGCAACCAATGAAACCATTGCCGCCAAGTTCCCATCGCACGAGGACAAGCTTAGCCTGATCCAGAATGGAGTGGACCACGAGCTGTTCGCCGCTCCTGCCATGGCGTGGCTCGACACATTGATCACCCTACCGAGGCAACGCAAATTCCTGTACGTCGGAGCAATGCGCGAATGGTTCGACGTGCAGGCACTTGGCACCGTTGCTACCGCGTATCCAGACTGCGTGATCGACTGCTTCGGCGAGGCACTGCCGGTTGTTCGTGATAAACTGGCCGTCTATCTCAACATTATCTTCAAGGGAACATTCTCTCAAGCTGCGATCGCACAGGAAGCCCCCCACTACGACGTCGCGCTTATCCCCTTCCGTGAATCGCCGCTGACCTTAGGGGTCGACCCACTGAAGTTCTATGAATATATTGCGGCTGGACTGCCTGTGGTCTCGTCAACAATCCACGCCCTTGGGGCGTTCGGTGAAGACATGGTGCGACTTGCAGCTACCCCCCAGGAGTTTGTCTCCGCAGTGCAAAACACCCTCGATACAGATTCACTCGAGCTGCGCCGCTACCGTGTACAGTCATCCCGACGGTTTGACTGGTCGTTCCGGATCACGGAATTCGACCGCGTGCTTGACACGTTGACACACTACCAGTCCTGAAATGGAGGAAAAGATGGAAAGGAAGCTTGCAATTGTCGGTCTTGGCTATGTCGGCCTGCCTCTTGCGCTCACCTATGCGCTGGACGGATTCCGGGTCTCCGGGGTTGATATCGACCCGCGTCGCATCGAGTCGATCAAGGCGTCTTCGCTCGGTATGCGCGAGGACTTCGACGGCGTACCGGTCAATGACGTCCTCCGAACGTGTCTTACAAATGGCAGCCTCAACGTCACCAGCAGGTTCGGCGAACTCCCGAAGGACGTGGCGACCTTCATTATCACGGTTGGCATCCCCATCGACCATGCATGGGCCCTGGACATGAGCATGCTCACGAGCGCCTGTGTGGAGCTCGGCAAGCTGCTCAAGAAAGGGGATCTCGTTATCTGTCGGTCCACGGTGCCTGTTGGCACGACTCGCGGCCTCGTGCTCTCCACGCTGGAACGCGAAAGCGGGCTTGTAGCCGGCACCGACTTTGACCTCGCATATTCGTCGGAGAGGATAGCTGAAGGGCACGCGTATGACGAGTTCCGCAACATGCCACTGGTCGTCGGGGGCATCAACGGGAGGAGCCTCGACCGCGCGACCCAGGTGCTCGGAGCTGTCAACCGCGAACCCGTCTTCAAAGCGTCCTCCATCGAACTTGTGGAAGCGGCGAAGATGTTCGAGAATGCTCAGCGGGACGTCAACATTGCAATCGCTGACCAGCTGGCGCGCTTCGCGAATCGCTTCGACATTCCCACGTGGGAACTAATCGAAGCCTGCAATACGCACTCGAGAGTCAAGATTCTCATGCCTGGCATCGGTGTCGGAGGGCATTGCATCCCCTATGCCTCGCCCTACCTGTTCGGTTCGCTCTCAAGCCAGGACGAATCGAACGACTTGTTGCCCACCTTCGCTTCCGCGCGTCAGGCGAACGCCGCTCAGCCTGGTTACATTGCCGAGCGCATGTCCAGGAGGATGGGGGGACTCGCGGGCAAGCATGTGCTGTTTGTCGGCATCGCGATGAAGGACTACTCGGACGACGTCACTGTGAGCCCGGCTGTCGACCTTGCCAAGGCACTTGCGAAGGCGGGAGCCGAAGTGCGTGTTCTCGACAGCATCGCTGAGGCGCCCAGGGAATTCGGACGCGAGACGAACATCGATGCGGGATGTTTGTGGGCAAACGCTGTCGTCCTTCCCATCCGGCAGGGAAATGTGGACTATGAGCGCGTCAAAAAGCTCGTTGTGGCAGCGGCTGGCCGCGTGACTCTGTGCGACTTCAGGGGCGTGTTCGAACATGACGCCGACGTCCTCCAGCAACTCTGGTACGTTCGTCTGTAGAACGCAGACGCGTCCACCAGACAATGACTGAACGAGTCCACGTCGCCGGTATTCCGGTCGACAACCTGGACATAGACGAAACTCTCGCTGCTGTCGAGGCCTTTGTCGCGTCTCGGATCCCTCATATGGGTGTGGCCATCAATCCAGAGAAGGTTATCAAGGCCAAACAGGACAAAGTCCTTGAGAAGATACTGAGAAAGAGCGACCTGAATTTCTGCGACGGCATAGGAATCATCTGGGCTTCCCGAGTGTTTTATCACGCGCACATCAAGTCCCGGGTGACAGGTGTCGATCTGTTCTTACGGTTGCTTGAGCTGGCAGATGCTCGTGGATGGCGTCTTTTCCTTCTTGGGTCACGCCCGGAAATTCTTTCCGGAGTTGTGACAATCGTGAAGAAGAGATACCCTGGCCTCGTCGTATCGGGTTCACACGACGGATACTTCACTGCTGCAGACGAACCTGGGCTGGTTCGAGAGATCGCCGCTACCGGGGCAGACATCATGTTTGTCGGTATGGGCAGTCCCAAGCAGGAAAAATTCCTTGCCGGCAACCTTTCCGCGATGGGCGTCCCGTTTGCTATGGGCGTGGGAGGAAGCTACAACGTCCTGTCGGGCGAGTTCAAACGTGCACCTGCCCGCGTCCAGAGACTCGGTCTTGAGTGGTTGTACCGGTTCGTGCTTGATCCCAAGCGGCTGCCTCGCATCCTTTCGCTTCCGCGGTTCGTGGGTATTGTGCTGCGGTCACCTCGGAAACACATCGACAACATCGACTTCTTTGGCATTTCTATCAGCAACAGGGATATTGACGAGCTTCTCGAGATAGCCGACGGTTTCGTGAGAAGCGGAGTGCCCCATCTCGTCGTAACACTGAATGGCGAGATGGCAGCTCGTGCGTTCAGAGACACCGAGTTTCTCGAGATTGTCCAGCAGGCGGATCTTGTCGTTGCCGACGGCGTTGGCATCGTATGGGGAGCGCGTATGCTGGGCCCGCGCATCGAGAACCGCATCCCCGGCATCGAGTTCTCGGGTTCTCTGCTTGCACTCGCCGAGCGCAGGGGCTACCGCGTGTACTTCCTCGGTGCAAAGCCGGACATCGTCGAGCGGGCTGCTTCCAACGTCATGACCCGTTACCCAGACCTCCAGGTCGTCGGTTTCCATTCCGGCTACTTTGACACATCAGAAGAAGCGCACATGATCCAGGAAATCCGGGCAGCACACGTCGATATTCTCCTGGTCGGCATGGGGGGAGGAGCCCAGGAGAAGTGGATATGGCGCCACCGCGACATGGGTATCCCTATGGCAATCGGCGTAGGTGGCACATTCGATGTCTGGAGCGGACTTGTCCGCCGAGCGCCACGATTCGTTCAGAAGACCGGCACTGAGTGGTTGTACAGACTGGTCGTCCAACCAAGCCGCGTACGGCGCGTGGGGAGTATCTTCTATTTCATGTTCCGCGTGCTTGCGCATCATCGGACATCATCCAGGAGCTAGATGACCCGAATCCTTGTCCTGGGCTACTATGGCTTTGGCAATTTCGGCGACGAGCTCATTCTCTCGGCTGTGCAGGATGAGCTGACGAGTATTGAGTGTGAAGCGGCGTTCGCGGTCAATAAACCGGGTCAGTATACCAGCCCCGTCTGCCCGCGACACACGCTCGTCGATCGACATAACCTGGCAGCGATGAGAGCAACTCTCAGGGCGTGCGACTATGTGATGCTGGGTGGGGGAGGGCTCATCCAGGACGTTACCAGCTGGCGAAGTAGCCTGTACTATCTGGGAATTCCCCTGTTGGCCACGCTCCACAAGAAGGGGATCCTCTCCTACGCACAGGGTATCGGTCCCGTTAAGCGGTTATTGATCCGCCGTGTAGTGAGGACCGTCTTTGACCGCATGATCCTCATCGATGTACGGGACGACGCTTCGCGAGACCTCCTGCTCGCTTGCGGGATTCGAACGCAGGACATCTGCGTGTCGTCCGACGCTGGGCTTGCGTATCTGGTCGCGCTACGCGGTGAACCTGTCGCGGCTACTCGTCGCGGGTCGCGGGTTGTTGCTTGTGTCAACGAACGGTTCGGGTGGACGCCTGAGGAAACAGCCTCGTTTCTCGACTGTCTTTGGTCCCAGTCATCTGCTCAGCTGGACTTGGTCGTGCTCTTTCCTTCAGCAGACCTGGCATTCACACGGGCGGTCCAGAACCGCCTGCTCACGCCGTCAGAACTCATTATCTCGCCTCAGGCACCGGCGCTGCTGGACCTCTGCAGTTCTGCCAGTTTGACGGTTGCGGGCCGATACCATATGGCTGTCGCGGCAATCGCCGCGCGGTCTCCCTTGGTGGCGCTCGCCTATGACCCAAAGGTCTCGCAGTTGGCCGACTGCTGTGGCTTCGATGCCTTCCAACCAGGACACTCGCCGCAGCAGGCTGCTCAGCGTGTTCGCACCAGAAGCATCCTGCCCGTGACCGAAGAATCCATTGAACGAATCGGCCAAACCAGAACGGACCGCATCGCCCGGCTGAAGACCGTTCTGGAACGTCGGAACCCGTGAGTGTTCTGTCGGTTCTTCGTCAGGTCCTCGCTGACAAGGCCTGTTTTCTCTGTAGTGAGGAATCGGACCTTCCTATCTGTCCCGGCTGCGCTTCTTTATTTCGACCATGCGACCCAGGGTGGAGTGATAGCCATCTCGCTGCCGGTCATGCGTCGGGTTTCTCGGCGTACTGGTACGAAGGAACATTGCGACAGGCCATACTACAGATGAAGGTACAAGGCGAGTATCAGTTGGCCGGACAGCTTTCCGGCATGTTGGCGAGCCTCGCAAAAAACCTTCCGCTCGGAGATCGACCGGTCTTTGTCCCCGTTCCGCGGTTCGGCGCCCAGGGTGAGACAGAATATCGTCACTTTCCCCACGTTGCATGCAGCATGCTCTCCAAGGATTTCGACGGCGACTCTGGCAGTGGCCTTCTGCTCAAGACCCGTCGTACGCCTCTCCAGACACGGTTGTCGGATATGGAACGCCTCAAGAATGTTGATGGCGTGTTCGAACTCTCGCCCACTGCGGCCGACCAGTTACGTGGCAGGGCGGTCGTCATCGTGGACGACGTCCTCACAACAGGAGCTACCGTCTGTGCCGCCATGAACGTTATCCTGCAAGCACGTCCACATCAATGTCTGTACTTGACCCTCGCTCGTAGTCGGGCTACAATACGGTCAGGCTTATGAAGGCAAGAGCCTAATCTGATGCAAAGGGAGGCACACGTGAAGATAGAACATAAGTCCAAGACGCTTGAGATCCCTCCGCGCATTCTTGCCTATCTCAACGAAAAGGTAAGTCGGTTTGACAAGTTCTTTCGCAAGGAACCCACACTCGGTGCCAACCTAAACCTCTTGCGAGGTAAATATACATGCGAACTCACGCTTGAGGTTTCTGGCCGCATCATCAAGGCTTCAGGACAGGGACCGGACATGGAAGGTTCTATCGACGCTGCGTGCGACAAGCTCGATGTGCAGATCCGTAAGTTCCACACCCGGGTCTTCCGGAAGGACTTCAAGGCGGTTGCCGAGCTCAAGGGTCTGTTCCAGTCTGAAGTGCCGCTAGAAGAAGTTGAAGAATCTCCTGAGGGCATCGTGAAGCGCAAGGAATTTGAGGTGCTTCCGATGTCTGAGGAAGAGGCGATCCTCCAGATCGAGATGCTGGGGCACCAGTTCTTCGTCTATCGGGATGGCTTGTCCAACAAGGTTTGTGTTCTGTACAAACGTACCTATGGGGGCTACGGTCTGATTGAAATCGACTAACCAGACGAGACCCCCGATTGTTGCTATGACACTGGCGACTATCACTTTAGCTCTGGCGCCGCGGTCTGACGAGCGACGCCAAAGTGGTGTTGTGCTAGCACGTATGCTGGAAAGCCGAGCCCTGTGACAGTCCATCAAGCCAGTGTAGTGTCTGTGTCGCAAAGTCCGGTAGTTCATTCCGTGGAGGTACCTCTCTGATGGGATTGTTCAGCTCGTTTTCCCCAGCTGCTCGCAAGCTCAAGACATATGACGCGATGGTTCCAGAAATCCTTCAACTCCAGCCGGCGCTGGCCGAACTCGACGACGAGGGTTTGAAGATTTACGGAGCCGAGCTCAGAAAGCGGGCCGCGGCCGGCGCCACCGAGACCGAGCTGTTGCCTGAAACCTTCGCGCTGGTAAGAGAAACGGCCCACCGTCTCATAGGGCTGGAGCCCTTCCCCGAACAGCTCCTTGGAGGTATCGCGCTCTACTTTGGCAACATCGCAGAGATGAAGACCGGCGAAGGGAAAACGCTCGTGGCCACCTGTCCCTTGTACCTCAATGCCGTCATGGGTCATCGAGGGCACCTTGTTACCGTCAACGATTACCTGGCCAAGCGTGATCGGGCCTGGATGGGGCCCGTCTATGAGTTCCTTGGCATGTCGGTCGGCCTCCTTCAGAACGACAGCCCTCCGGAAGAGCGCCGCGCTGCATACGCAGCCGACATCACGTATGGCACAAACAACGAGTTCGGCTTCGACTACCTGCGAGACCACATGGCCAGCTCAGAAGACGGCATGGTGCAGAAGGGAGCTCTCGATTTCGCCATCGTCGACGAAGTCGACAACATTTTCATCGATGAGGCGCGGACAGCTCTTATCATCGCGGGCCCCGGTGACGACTCGCACACGCCATACTATGAGACTGCAGCGTTCGTCAAGAGGCTCAAGGGGACAGTCCGCTCCGACACACCTGCTGGTGACAACGAGACACCAGTTGGCTTCGACTACAGCTACGAGGAGAAACACAAGACAATCGACTGGGCCCCAGATCTGCTGGACCGCTGGGCCCACGCTGTCAAGATTCCCGAGGAAAAGCTTCTGAAAGACCAGGCTACGTACGACAAGATCCTCCGCAACGCTATCAGGGCACAGGTCTTCTTCAGGAAGGACAGCGAGTACATCATCAAGGACACGGAAGTCATCATTGTCGATGAATTCACGGGTCGACTCATGTACGGGCGTCGCTACTCCGAAGGATTGCACCAGGCCATCGAGGCAAAGGAAGGGCTCAAGGTCCGCGAGGAGAGCCAGACGCTTGCGACCATCACGATCCAGAACTTCTTCAAGATGTACCACAAGCTGTCTGGAATGACGGGAACGGCGCTCACGGAAGCGGACGAATTCAAGGAGATCTACGGACTTGATGTCCTCGAGATCCCCACACACCGTCCTCTGGCGCGCCACGATGCCGATGACGAAGTCTACCAGTCCGAGCATGGCAAGCTGGACGCGATTCTCCGCGAGATCCAGGCCCGGAACGAGAAGGGGCAACCCGTCCTTGTGGGTACGCGTTCCGTCGAGAAATCCGAAGGGCTGAGCCATGAGCTGAAGAAGCTTGGCATCAAGCATCAGGTTCTCAATGCCAAATATCACGAAAAAGAAGCTGAGATCATCGCCCAGGCGGGCCGCAGAGGCTCGGTTACCATTGCCACCAACATGGCGGGCAGAGGTGTCGATATTCTGCTCGGCGGCAATCCCACTGCTCTTGCTCACGCCGCTGCTATTGCTCGTGTCAAGGCTGACCCCAAGAAACAGCCGGAACAATACGCAGAACAATACGCGGAACAGTACGCCAAGCTCTTTGCAGAGTACAGTGAGTCGTGGCCGAAGGAACATGATGAGGTCGTCAGCCTGGGAGGTCTCTTCATCCTTGGGACCGAGCGTCATGAGTCGCGCCGTATCGACAACCAGCTGCGAGGGCGGTCCGGCCGGCAAGGGGATCCCGGTGAATCGAAGTTCTTTCTTTCGGCAGAAGACGACATCCTGCGCATCTTCGGTGGCGACCGCATCCAGCGGATCTTCGAAATGATGAAGGTCGAGGAGTCGGTGCCCGTGAATCATCCCCTCCTCTCAAAGACCATCGAGTTTTCCCAGAAGAAAGTCGAGTCCTACAACTTCGATGCGCGCAAGAGCCTCGTTTCCTACGATGACGTGTTCAACGTGAAGCGTGCAAACATCTACGCGGAACGTGACAAGGTGCTTGCGGGGGCCGATCTTGCAGGCGAGGTACACGAGTTCATCAACGAACAGGCCGAAACGACAGCACAGCAAGTCATCGAGGCACAGCGTGCCGATGAGGTCAACATTGGCAAAGTGTACAATGACCTGGTCCTGGATGCCTTTGGCAGACCCGTGGAGATGACGCTCGAAGAGCTGACGAATCTCCTCGAGCACCGCGACGCCGAGCAGCAGCTCACTGCTGCGATCAGGGAACGTGCCGAGGTCATTTACCACGAGAAGTACGACCGGTACGGAGAGAATGTCATGCACCAGATCGAGCACTACTTCTTCCTGCGTACTATCGACAGCGCATGGAGAGAGTATCTTCTCGAGATGGAGGATCTCAAGGATGGCATCGGCCTGCGTGCTTATGGCCAGCAGGACCCGATCATGGCCTATCAGAAGGAAGGGTCTGAGCGCTTCAACGATATGATGGACCAGATCGAACACGATGTGACAAGGGCATTGTTCACCTTCGAGCTGCAGCCCCCACAACCAGAGAAGAAACATGATCGATCTTGAACCGCTGCGCAGGCGTGTTTCAGAGTGTGAGTCACGCGTCTCCGGACTTTATCAGCCTGGTTGGCTGACGAGCCAGCAGGCGCGGCTGGAAGAGCTGCAGACTAAGACAATGGCTGCCGGCTTCTGGAATGACCAGACGAGCGCGGCAGAGATCATGGGTGGTATCGCACGCATCGAGGCGGACATTGCTTCCCAGCAGAAAGCTCTGTCTGGGCTGGACAACGCTCGGACTGCCATCGAACTCCTTGTCGGGATGCCGGACCCCGAGCTGGAGCGGGAAGCTGTCGGCAGCATTGAGCATCTCGAGCATGACCTGCAGATTCTCGAGACGACGGCCTACTTTAGCGGTCCCTATGATGCGTCCAATGCTATCTTGTCACTATCGAGCGGAGCGGGTGGAACGGATGCGCAGGATTGGACCGAAATGCTCATGCGTATGTATACCCGTTATGCCGAGCGACAGGGCTTCGAGGTACTCGTGACGGACTACATGCAGGGCGAGGAGGCAGGCATCAAGGGTTGTACGCTGGTCATCAGGGGACCATATGCCTATGGCCTTCTGATGCACGAAAAGGGCGTGCATCGCCTGGTCCGCATCAGTCCTTTCGATGCGAACAAACGTCGCCATACATCGTTTGCAGCGGCAGACGTCATCCCGGAAATCCCGGAAACCAGCACGGACGCCGACATCCCCGAAGGTGATCTGCGCATCGACGTCTTTCATGCGTCAGGTCATGGAGGCCAGAACGTGCAGAAGGTCTCTACCGCTGTGCGTATCACCCACATTCCAACGGGCATCTCAGCCAGCTGCCAGAACGAGCGCTCGCAGTTGCAGAACAAGCGAATGGCAATGGCCGTCCTCAAATCCAGACTGCTTGTCCAGCGGGAGCTGCAGCGTGATGCCCAGATTTCGGAAGTGCGCGGGGCCTTCAAATCAGCTGAATGGGGCAACGAGATCCGGTCGTATGTCCTGCAGCCGTACAAGCTGGCCAAAGATCACCGGACGGGACTGGAGAAAGGAAACGTTGATGCAGTTCTCGACGGCGACCTGCAGGACTTCATCCTTGCAAGTGTGCGACATGACGCGGAAGATCGTCGTTCGAGCGATTCGTGACGTCGTCGGTATAACGATCGGGTGTTCCATCTACGCCCTTTCGTTTGCCCTCTTCGTCATCCCTGTTGATCTGGCTCCCGGAGGTGTCTCGGGACTTGCGATCATTCTAAATCACTTCTTCAAGGTCGTTCCCATTGGTGCGACAATCATCATCTTGAATACTCCGCTCTTCCTGCTGAGCCTCAAGAGGCTGGGAAAGGCATTCCTGTGGCGTTCAGTGTATGCGACCATCGTCTCGTCAGTCCTTATTGATGTGATCGTGCCGTACACACATGGTTTCCACGTGGACATGCTTCTCTCGGCGGTCTATGCCGGAGTCGTCATGGGCATCGGGATTGGCATTATCTTCCGCTTCTTCGGTTCCACCGGTGGCACCGATCTCCTTGCTCAGCTGTTGTCCGAACGCATGGGGCTGAGTTTCGGAACGACCTTGCTGATCATCGACACAATCATCATTGTCTTCTCAGGCATCGCGTTCCGGAGTATTACGATACCGCTTTACTCAATCGTGTCGCTCTATATCTCTGCAAAAGCCATCGACCTCGTGCAGGAAGGAATCTCTTTCTCCAAGGCGGCCTGGGTGGTCAGCAACCAACCGGAAACCATCTCCAGTAAAGTCATGGCCGAACTGGATCGCGGAGTGACGAAATTCACTGCAGCTGGCGGCTTCACGGGCGAACGCAAGGAAGTTGTGTTCTGCGTCGTGCCCCAGAGCCAGATATCGCATCTCAAGCAGATCGTCCATGAGGTTGACCCTGATGCCTTCGTGGCTATCATGGACGTCACCGAGACTCTGGGTCTCGGCTTCAAGGAGCTGGGTACACGATGATACAGATGTTGAGCGTTTCAAAGAGATATGACGATGGATACTATGGTCTAAGGGATATCACCTTCAAGGTAGGACCCGGCAAGTTCGTCTTTCTGACAGGTGAGTCGGGCGCAGGCAAGAGCACCGTTCTGCGACTCATCTATCGTGCCGAACGGCCGACGAATGGCACGATCCTGGTTGATGGAGCGGACACGGCGGCGGCTCATGGAGGCTCGCTCACGTCTCTGCGACGGAGAATGGGCATGGTGTTCCAGGACTACATGCTTCTCTTCGACCGCACCGTGTATGAAAACGTGGAGCTGCCGCTGGCTGTCCGAGGCATGGGCAAAGGGATCATCAGCCAGGAAGTGGACAAGTACCTGGATCAGGTCGGCCTCGCTGGATACCAGCGTCGCCTGTGCTGCTCGCTTTCCGGAGGCGAGAAGCAGCGTGTTGCTCTCGCCCGCGCGCTCATCGCAAAACCCGACATCATCCTCGCGGACGAGCCGACTGGGAACCTCGACCTGAGCAACGGAGAAAAGATCGTCGAGGTCCTCCATGACGCCAATCGTCAGGGCGCTACTGTCTTCATGGCTACCCATGATCTGTATCTCGTCCAGTCAACCCGGCTGCCGTTCGTGCGGCTCCGCGGTGGGCGAAAGGTCGAGGAGGGCAACTTCTGACATGTTTACCTTCAAGCAGACACTGCGAGACCTTGCGAGACATCCCGTCCGCACTCTCCTCGTTTCAATCCTGATAGCTGTGCTGATGGTGGCAAGCGCCGGCATCTATGCAATGTCCATGGACGTGCGCCACACCATCTCGGAGATTGAGAGCACTCACTCCATCAACGCATACCTTCTGCGCGGCCTGGACCAGACTTCCATCCAGACTCTTCTCGAGCAAATGCAGAAAGATGAAGCAGTTGCCCGTGCGGAATACGTGAGTCCCGCAGACGGCCTCAAGAAGCTTGAGACTCAATATCCCCAGTTCGCAAGCGTATTTAGCGACCTGACACGCAATCCGATTCCACCTCTCATCCGGGTCTATCCGGTCTCCGTGCAAGGCATCGCCGGCCTGGCTGCGGATCTTCGTTCTCTTGCTGGCGTTCAAACCGTGGAGTATGATGAAGGTTCGGTGCAGGGGATGGCCAACGCGAACGTGTTTGTCCACAGCCTCCTGCTCTACATGCTGGTTCTCGCCAGCTTTCTCTTCATTGCGGGTTTCTGCCTCATGGCATTCAGCATCATCAATGGCAAACGAAAAGAGACTGCAGTGCTGAGCGTGGTCGGTGCCAGCAACCTCCAGGTTCTTCTCTCAACACCCGCCCACCTTGTCG
>Ga0209881_1000332_pt1 | contig 12574 bp, 10 predicted proteins | sample PersoiDNA2013193_FD_185804 | JGI IMG/M metagenome (GOLD analysis project Ga0209881, IMG submission 185804) | Permafrost soil microbial communities from the Arctic, to analyse light accelerated degradation of dissolved organic matter (DOM) -... | ecosystem: Environmental > Terrestrial > Soil >... | reverse complement strand
ACGGTGACGATGAGCTGGCCCGGGGTGTGGCCGCCGACCTCGATGAGCTCGACGCCGGAGGCCAGGGTGAGCTGCTTCTTGAAGAGGGTGAGCCTGCCTTCCCTGTCCGCCTGCTTCAGGCGGGCGGTCTCCTCCGGCTCCGAGTGCGCGGCGAAATGCGCGCGGGCGGCGAGCGGCGAGGTCCAGAAGCCGTATTCGGCCTCGGTCATGACGAGCTGGGCTTGCGGGAACTGGCGGACGTTGCCGATGTGGTCCCAGTGAGCGTGCGTGATCACGATGGTGGCCACGCTCGCCGGATCGATGCCGAGCGCGGGGAGCGCGTCGGCCGGCGTGGTGTGATGCGCACGGCCTCGGCGGTCGCCCGCCCCGGGCGCGAAGCCCGTGTCGACCAGGATGACCCCGTCGCCGTCGCGGATGACCCAGAAGTAGTAGTCGATGTCGAGGCCGGCGTCCGGCTCGGCGTACAGGTGGAAGTTCAGGTAGCTTTCCGCGCGGGTGGTGACGCGGTGGCCGTACTTGACCGCGAGCACCTCGCGCGCGGCGCTACTCATACTTGAACGCGGCCTCGTAGTCGCCGGCGGAGACCTCTTCCAGCCATCGCGTGACGCCGAGCGAGACCGCGGTGTGGTTCATGAAGGCGTCGGGGGCGGCGCCGTGCCAGTACGTGCGACCGCCCGGCGTGAAGAACACGTTGTTTACCCGCACGGTGGCGCTCTCGCCGTCGCCGTCCGCGAGCAGCGCGTCCATCATGACAAGCCCGCTGAAGTTCCCCGGCGTGCCCTCCCGGGACGGCTGACCGCCTTGACGTGCGTGCGTGTACTCCATGCTGTCTCGTCCTTCCGCGTCATCCCGTTCGCCTGCGACACTGTCACGCTAGACGCGACCGCGCGCCGGTGCCATGGTGCGGCGCGATGATCTTCGCCCTCCGCTGACCGAAAAGCTGGCGGACCGCGGGACTGCCGCGATAGAGCTCAAGCGCGTAGTCAGCGTGGGCGTAGGCGTAACCGTTGCCGATCAGCATGGTCACGTCGGCGGCGACCCCTTCCGCGCCGAGCGCCGCCGAGCTGAAGCTGGTCGCCATCGAGAAGAAGATGATGGTCCCGCCCTGCCTGGTCGCGAGGATGGCCCCGCCCTCGCAGCCGGGCACGTCGACGCAGACCACGGTCACGTCGGCCGGGCCGCCTGCCGTCACGACCCCCTCCGCGAGCAGCACGGAGTTCCTCGCGTCGGCGACCACGATGGCGTCGACCAGCGAGCCAGGAACCTCTCTGAGCAGGGCTGCTTCCTCTTCAGTGGGCACGACGCCGATGATGGCCGATGCTCCTGACTCCCGTGCCGCCGCCGCGGACAGCGAGCCGCTCTTGCCAGCGGCGCCCACGATCACCACGACGGGCTTGCGCTGGCCATGTGCCGCCGCCGCGATGGTGACGCGGCTGGTGAGCGCCGGAGCACCGCAGACGTCCATGATCGAAAGCGCCAGCGGAACCGGCAGCTCGGGCGGCAGGAGCGCCACGATCGAGCGCGCGAAGAGTATCGCGTGGCCATCGCAGGGAATCTGCTCGGACAGGCCGTCCCAGCCGTTGAGGTTGTCGTAGATTCCCAGCGGGGTCAGCGTCAGCGAGACCAGGGTCGCTACCCGGTCACCGGGATGCAGCCCGAGCGGAGACTCCGGGCCGACCTCATCGACGACGCCCGTCAGCATGCCGCCGGACCCGGTCACCCGATTCTGCATCTTGCCCCTGGTCGCGATGATCCCTCGGACCTCGTCGCGGATCGCGGTGCCGTCGCCGTGGTTGGCCACGCTCAGCTGGCGGTAGGAAGCCGCGTCCAGGTTGAGGCGGTCGACACGGATCCGGACCTCGTCGGCTTCGAGCCTGGGCGACGGGTCGAGGCGCCAGGCGGCCTGCGGCAGCACGCCCGCGGCACGTTCGCCGTGGTCGCTGACACGGTGCAGGCCGAGCTGGTGAGCGAGGTCTTCCGGTGACGCCATGTGGTCATCTTTCCCCGCTGCGGTCATCCCAACAGCACTGAACCCCCTAGCCGTGCGGATGGCTAGAGGGTTCAGGTACGGACGCTGACTTCCTGTTAGTACCGGCCCTGGCTACCGCCGCGCAGCGCCGGGGAAAGCACCTCGCCGACCGCTTCGACGAGCAATGACATTTCGTAGGAGACCAGTTCGGTGTCGCAATCGGGTGCCGCGAGCACGCACAGGCTCGACCCGTCGCTGACGGCCTTGATGACCATCAGGCCGCCCTCCATCTCAACGAGCGCCTGGGTCGGCAGCCCCGCCTCGAAAATTCTCGCCGCGCCCTGCATGAGGCTGGCGAGGCCCGAGGTGATGGCCGCTAGCTGTTCCGCAAAGTACTCGGGGATGCCGTCAGACAGGGCGAGCGGCACACCATCCGCGGACACCACGGCCGCGTGCGCCACGTCGGCCACTCGCGCGGTGAAATCGCTGACAAGCCAGTTCAGGTCCTGGCGGTATACGTAACTCAACGTTCGCTTCCCTCTCCCGCACCCGGTGCCTGACCGAACTGGCCCGACTGGCCCGTTTGTCCCGGCTGTTCCTCGGCTCGCCTGGTTCCGCGCTGGAACGCGGACAGGCGGCTGCGAGCCTGATCTGGTGATCGCTGTGGCAGGGCATGACTGCCGCCGCCAGGACCCCTTGGTACCGGGCCCCGGCTTGGCGTGGGCCGGCTTGGGTCGCTCCCGCGAGTGGGCAGCGCCTGGGAACCCTGGGCTGGCTGGCTGACTTGGCTGGCCGGAGCGCCTGGTGCGGCGGCTGGCGCCTGGCTGGCCCTCGGGGTGCGCACCGGCAGGCCGGCGGACGATGTCTGTTCGGCGAGGGACGAGCCGGACAGGCTCTCGCCTGGGACACGGCGAACGCTCCAGTCCGGAGCGCTGCCGAGGACTCCCCCGGTGGGAGCACTGGGCGGCGGGGCGCCGGCCACCTGGCCGCGGAACCAGCCAGAGGCGGTCCGTCCTTCCCGGCCAGGCAGCCCGGTGGCGCTGCTCCCGCCACTGCCGGCACCGGCGGCCGCGCCGGCGCCAGTTCCCGTGCCGTATGCGCTGGCGCCGGCACCCGTACCGACTTCGGTGCCGTATCCGCTCCTGCCGGCACCCGTACCGACTTCGGTGCCGTATCCGCTCCTGCCGGCACCCGTACCGACTTCGGTGCCGTATCCGCTCCCGCCGGTACCGGTACCGGTGCCGGTGCCGTAGCCGGCAGCACCGTTACCGCCGGTGCCGTAGCCATTCCCGCCGTAGCCATTTCCGCCATGGCCGTTCTGGGTGAGCGTGGAACTGCCGTCATCCAGGGCCATGTCCGAGCCGCCCTGCCTGGCGCCCACGATCGCCTGCGAGCCGGTCGGCTGGGTCGACCAGCTCTGGACCGAGCTGTACCTGCCGGTGCGCTCGATCACGCTGTCCGGCAGCCAGACGAGGGCGGATAGCCCCTGGGGCGTGGCGGGCCTGAGCCTGACGCGTACCCGGTGCCGCTCGGCGAGACGCGCGACGGCGAACAGGCCCATGTGCCTGGAGACCGAGACATCGATGGTCGGCGGGTTGTCGAGCCGGAAGTTCATGTCGGCGAGCCGGGCCTCGGAGACGCCGATGCCCTTGTCGATGATCTCGATCAGCACGCCGCCGCTGGTCAGCTCCTGCATCGTGAGCTGGACCTGGGTGTCCTTGGGTGAGAAGATCGTCGCGTTCTCGACCAGCTCGGCGATGAGGTGCACGACGTCGGAGACTGCCTGCCCGATGACCGCGATGCCGGGCGGCACGTTCAGCGTCACCCGGTTGTACTGCTCGATCTCCGAGGTCGCGGCGCGCGCGACGTCGGAGAGGGGGATGGAGTCCGACCACTTGCGCGGGTTCTCGTGCCCCGCGAGCAGCAGCAGGTTCTCCGAGTTGCGGCGCATGCGGGTGACCATGTGGTCCATCGAGAACAGGCTGCCGAGGCGATCCGGATCGTCCTCGCTCTGCTCAAGCGTGTCGATCATCCGCGCCAGGCGCTCGATCAGGGACTGGGAGCGCCGCGACAGGTTGACGAACATCGCGTTGAAGCTTGACCGCAGCAGGGCCTGCTCGCCCGCGAGCCGCACCGCTTCGGAGTGCACCTGGTCGAACGCGCGCGCCACCTGGCCGATCTCGTCCTCGGAGACGACGTTGATCGGCGCGACCTGCATGGACGCGGCGGATTCCGGCGACTCCGACAGCATCTTGACTCGCTCGGGGAGCTGAACCGAGGCGATGTTCAGTGCGCCCGCGCGCAGCCGGCGCAGCGGGAGCACCAGCGACCTTGCCACCGCCAGGGCGGCGAGCAAGACGATGAGCAGCACGACCACGGTGATGATGCCGAAGATGATCGCGGACTGCTGGGCGGACTGCTGGAGCTGGCTGGCACGGCTGGATATGTTGCCCGCGAGGAGGGTCTCGGTTGACTGCATGGCGGTGAGCTTGCCGTCCATGCCGACCGCCCAGGCCTTCTTGCCCTCAGCGATGCTGGTGATGCCGCCGTGGGGCGTGGCGATTTCGTTGGGGCCGCTGGGGGTGATGGTAGTGACGAAGGTCGCGGTGCCGCCGATCGGGATCAGGGCGGAGTTGTTCCCCAGGACGACGTTACCCATCACGCTGTCAAGCAGTGGGCTGCCCACCACGCCCGGGTAATTGTGGTCGTTGTTGTTAAAAGCGAAGACGCTCTGCTCGATGTCCTCGACGATGCCCACGCTCTTGGCGGCCTTCTGTCCGCTGAGAGCATCGGCGAACGCCGCCAGTTCCGCCGGGGTAGCCGTCAGCTGAAAGCCCGACTCATCGACGAATTCCTGGTGGTAGGCGACCAGGAGCGCCTGCTCCGTTTGCTCGTCGACCACACCGACCAGCGTATTCGGGGTGTTGTAGGTAGAGGTGGACCCGGCGGTGAAGGAGTAGTTGAGCAGGGCGCGCTGCTGAGACGCCTGCTCCTTCGCCAGGGCAAGTTGGTTGAACGCCCGGACATCGCTGGACAGGGAGGCGTCGGAGACACCCTGGCTGACCTGGTCGGCCAGGGTGATCATGTCGTTGATCGTGGAACCGTAGTTCGCGATGACCGAGAGTTCCTGCTCGGGCTGGCTCAGCGTCGAATGCAGGAACTGGATGCGACCGGGCCCGATATCGCCGAGCGCCGTATTCACGGCGGCCTGGATGTTCGACGGGAGACCCCCGATGGCGGCCGCCTGCTGAACCGCCGTGACCGCGCTGTCGGTCGCGGCGTACAGGGGGTTCTTCGCGTTCCTGTCGCCGGTACCCGAGATCAGCAGGAGCGTCGTGTCGCGCTCGTTTTGCAGGTCATCGATCAGGACCGTCAGTTTCTCGCCGAGGTTGGCGAGCTGTGACACGCGGGAGAGCTGGGTCGCGCTTGCCTCCGCGTCCACCACCCGCAGGCCACCGAAGATCACGCCCATCAGCAGGGCGGCGGCGATGACCGCGAACAGGCGGCGGGAGACCGGCCAGTCGGACAAGTTCAGCATGGGCCGCCGCGCCGGAGATTCGGCCTTAGCCGATCCTCCGGCGCGATTGCCGGGCGGAAGCGCGCGCGGTCGCACGCTCGCTGCACCATGGGTTCCCATTAGTCACTGTCCTCGCTGAAAAAAGCGGTCTTCTCGCACGCCGGCGTCCTCTGCGACAGAGCACTTGCTGATACAGCACCTACAGGCAGTGCCCTGCCGACAGAACTCCGCTAACAGGGCACGCCTCACAGCCCGCTCGCTGGCGGGGCACTCACGAGAGTCGTGAGCGACCAGAGTCGCTCACGACCAGCACGCCTGCCCAACGATGCACACTGTGATGCAGCCACTTTAATGCTTTCAACAGTGAGATATCCGGCAAATGCGGACTAGTGATCATAGAGATGCCATTCCGCGCCCAGAGGTTTCACGGGGGCGGATGATACGACCTGCTACTGACGTTAACCTTTTCTAAAGTTTCTTGACCGCGCCGCCGAGGTAGAGCTCGCCGATCTCGGGGTGCTCGAGAACCTCGCGGCCGGTGCCGCTCAGCCGCACGGTGCCGTTCTCCATGACGACACCCCGGTGGGAGAGCTTGAGCCCGGCGCGGGCGTTCTGCTCCACGAGCAGAACGGTAGCCCCGTTGGTGTTCATCTCCCTGGCCGCGTCGAACACCGACTTGAGCACCTTCGGTGACAGGCCCATCGACGGCTCATCGAGCAGGATGAGCACCGGGTCGAGCATCAGGGCGCGGGCGAACTCGACGAGGCGCTGCTGGCCGCCGGAGAGCGACCCGGCCTTCATCTGTGCCCATCCCCTGACCTGAGGGAAGAGGTCGTAGACCGCGTCGATCCGCGTGGCAACCTTGCGCCGGTCCGAGATCAGATAGCCGCCGAGGTCGATGTTCTCCGCGACGGTCATGTCCTTGAACAGGCTGTGGTTCTGCGGGACCTGGACGACGCCCATCTTGAGTATCTGCTGCGGCGACTTGCCGTTGATCTTCTCGCCGCGCAGGGTGACCTTGCCGAGGCGCGGCTTGAGCAGGCCGCTGATCACCCGCATCACCGTGGACTTGCCCGCGCCGTTGGGCCCCACCACGCAGGTGATCTCCCCTTCAGGCACCGCGAAGGTGAGGTCCCTGAGCACGTCACCGCCGCCGTAGCCGGCGGTGATTCCTTCCATGACGAGGGCGGGCTCGCCCGCCCTCGTCGCTGGGGTGGTCATCGGGGATCCTCCTCCAGGTCAACGCCGAGATAGGCGTCGAGTACACGCTTGTCGGTCCTGACCAGATCCGGCGGGCCGCTCACCACGGCCGCTCCCGATTCGAGCACGGTGATCGTCGAGCAGAGTCCCATCACGAACTCCATGTTGTGCTCGACGAGCAGGAACGTCCTGCCTTGAGCGTTAAGCTCGCGAATGCGGTCCGCGATGTGATTGATCAGCGTCGGGTTCACCCCGCCGGCCGGCTCGTCGAGCAGGATGACCGCCGGGTCGGCGACCAGCACGTAGGCGAGCTCGAGCAGCTTGCGCTGGCCATAGGAGAGCGAGCCCGCGAGGACGTCAGCGTGCCGCTCGATGCCGACGAACTTCAGCAGCTCAAGCGCGTGCCGCCGCTGATGCGTGAAGGCGTCCTTGCCGAACCTGGCGAGCAGGTTCTTCGGCTTCTCCTTGACCTGAGCGGCGACGAGCATGTTCTCGAACACGGTGAGCCGGGCGAAGATCCTGGTGAGCTGGAACGTCCGGCCGATCCCGGCGGCGAACACCTTGTCGGGGGCGAGGCTGGTGATCCGCCGGTCGCCGAACCAGACCTCGCCCGCGTCGGGGCGCTGGTAGCCGGTGATGACGTTGAACAGGGTGGTCTTGCCCGAGCCGTTCGGCCCGATCAGGCCGGCCACGGTCCCTTCCTCGACGACGATCGTCGCGCCGTTCAGCGCCTGGACACCGCCGTAGGCCTTCGCTATCCCGTCTGTGCGCAGCAGCGCGGTCACCGGGCACCTCCTGAACTGAGCGTCTCAGCCGACGCCCCGCCGACGGCGGGGCCCATGGTGGTCGCCGGGATCACGGCCGGGCGGCCCCTGGTCCGCAGCTTGGTGAGCCATTCGGAGCCGGTCGGGATGATCCCACGCGGCATGAACAGCACGATGACGAGGAAGATCGCGCCGATCAGGATCTGGCTCAGGTACCCGCCGGAGAACTGCGGCTGGGTGCGCAGCCAGAGCGTGCCCGGCTCGATGATCAGCGCACCGAGCACCGGCCCCGAGATCGACCCGAACCCGCCGAAGAATGCCATCAGCACCACCAGCAGGTCGAACAGCGGGTCAAAGCCGGTGTTCGGCTGGACCTGCGCGATGTACAGGAACCAGACCGCGCCGATCATCGCGGCGATGGTGCCGGAGATGACGAACGCGGTGAGCTTGACCCGCATCGCCTTGACGCCGAGGCCGCGCGCCCGGTCCTCGTCGTCCCTGATGGCCCGGAGCTGCAGGCCGAACCTGCTGCGCCTGATCAGGACCGAGATGGCGATCGTGCCGGCCGCGAAGGCGAGCGCGATGTAATAGAAGTTGTCGTTGAAGTCGACCGGCGACCAGGTCAGGAACGGGGCGTTCATCCCGCTCGTCCCGTGCGTCACAGCCAGGTTGTACGCGGTGAGCTGGAAGATGAAGAAGACGGCGATCGTGATCACGATGAACGTGTGCCGCTGCACCCGCAGCGCGATCAGCCCGAACGGGACCGCGATGACCGCCCCGACCAGGCCGACGAACGGCAGCAGCTCGAACACCGAGGTGCCGGTGATGTTCCAGCCCTGGCACGCGATGCCCATCGCGTAGGCGCCGCTGCCGAAGAACACCGCGTGGCCGACCGAGATGTAGCCGGTGTTACCGGAGAAGATGTTCCACGCGCTGGCCACGGTGACGAAGATCATCGCGAAGACGCCGAAGTTGGTGACACCGGGGTTGCTGTAGACCTGCGGGAACGCGATCGCGAGGGCGGCGAGCAGTACCAGTCCACCGCCATTAAGCGCGAGTTTCCGATTCACTGCGCGCGCACCGCCTTCCGTCCGAGGAAGCCGGCCGGCCTGATCGTCAGAACCAGGACGAGCGCGGCGTAGAAAACGAGGATCGACCACTGTGAATACCAGATCGACACCACCGACTCCAGGGTGAGCATGAAGACGGACGCGGCGAGCGCACCACCGATGCTGCCCATGCCGCCGAGGATGATGATGGCGAGCAGCCGGGAGATCAGGTCATAGCCGCTGTTGGCGTTGAACCCCCCGGAGGTCGCGCCGAACACCATGCCGCCCGCCGCGGTCACCGCGACGCCGATCCCGAAGGTCAGCGCGGCGACGCGGTTCACGTTCACGCCGACCAGGCGAGCGGCGGTCTCGTCCTGCATGGTGGCGCGCACGCTGCGGCCGAACCGCGTCTTGTACAGCAGCGCGTACAGCGCGATGACGAGCGCGACCGCGAGGATGAATCCGTAGATGTAGATGTAGGTGATGACGAAGCCGCCGATTGTCACGCCCGTGTTGGTGTACGAGGCGTTGAGCAGCTCATAGCCAGATCCGTAGATCTTGAGCAGGACGCCCTCGATGATGAGCGCCACCGCGTACGTGACGAGCAGGGTCATCGAGGTGCGCTCGCTGCCGCGCAGGCGGCTGATGAATGCCCAGTAGATCGCCACGCCGATGACGAACATCGCCGGCCCGGTGATCAGCAGCCCGAGGAACAGGTCGATGTGCAGGTGCACGGAGAGCGAGTAACTGAGGTAGGCGCCCAGGATGACCAGGACACCCTGGGCGATGTTGATGATGTCGAGGACCCCGAAGATAAGCGTCAGGCCCACGGCCATCAGGGCGTAAACACCTCCTTCGAGGATCCCATCGACGATGGCCTGCAATATCTGCCGTGCCATAAAGAGAAGCTCCGTCCTGGTCGGTTTAGTACGTCCCGGTTGAGGGACTGAGAGAGCGGCTAGGTCAGCCGGTGGTGCCCCAGGCCGGCTTGACGGCGATGATCGGCTTGGAGCCGGCCGCCTTCAACGGAAGAACCTGGTTAAAGTTGAGCCCGGTCTTGTCCCACTGGAAGATGAAGGCCGCGGCGGCCCCGTTCTCGCCCAGTGAGTCGAACTTGACGGGCCCCTGCATGCTGGTCAGCGTGACGCCGCTGTGCAGGTACGCGATGATCTTCGAGTTCTCGATGCCGCCAGTGGCCACGATCGCCTGCTGCATCACCTCGCCGACCGAGTAGGCCTCGGCGACGTCGGCGTTGACGCCAGAGATGCCGCCGCCGTACTTCGCGACGTACTCGGCGACGACCTTCTTGCTCGTCGCGTTGGGGTAACCGGGGAACCAGCCGTTGGGCACCATCATCGCCGCGGCGTTAGCCTGGCCCACCTTGCTGGTGAAACCCGCGCCCTGGTCGGGGCCGGCCGCGGCGATGAAGAGCTTGGGCGTGTACTTCTGCACCTCAAACTCTTTCATGAATGCCTGCACGGTCGGCACGTCGGGGGAACCGAGTACCACCAGGTCGGGCTTCAGGGCCGCGACCGCGTCGGCGGCCGACTTGTAGGAGGTGTTCTCCGCCGGGAAGATCTTGTAGTACTTCTGCGTGACGCCGAGACTGGCCAGCTGCTGGGCGACGAGCTGCACGGGCGGGTCGGCGAACGGGTCCTCGGCCATGGGGTAGGCCGCGGTCTTGGGCCGCTCGCTTGGCGGCAGGCTCTGGATGTACTGCACCAGCGGCATCATCTCGTCCGCGACCGGCAGCGACACGTCGAACACGTTGTGGTCGGCCTGGTTCTGCGGCGTCTGGAACACCGACGGCGCGCCGCCGGCCCCCTCGGGGAACGCGTAGCCATACCGCGACGCCACCGCGGACGCCGGGCCGGTGATCAACGAGGAGTACGGCCCGAAGATCAGGTCCACGTGATCGGTGGCGATCAGCGTCTGGTAGTTGGTGACCGCCTGGTTCGGCGAGCTGCCATCGTCCAGGATCTTGAGTGAGACCTGGCGGCCCATGATGCCGCCCGCCGCGTTGATGTCGTGCTGCCAGAGCAGGTAACCCTTGTCGAAGGCGGTACCGTCTACCGCGAAGTCACCGCTCAGAGAGAGCGAAATACCGATGGTGATCGTGCCTGACGAACTTGCCGAGGCGGACCCGGCGGCACTGCTGTTAGTGCTACTGCTACTGCTGGTGCTACTACTGCCATTGCTGCTACATGCGGCAAGAACGCCGACAGAGAGCGCGACGGCTCCCAGTGCGGCGGCGTTCTTGGAGAACCAGGGGAGGTTGACGCTCACGCCCGGTTCCTCCTTCCTCATCGCTTGGGTTTGTTTGGAATCGAGCCCAACGGATGACTCCGCGTGCTCACCTTCGGGTTTATACCGGCGGGTTCCATCCGCCGCGTCGCAAACGCGGCGATATGTACGGCACCGTAACCTACCCAGCGTGTGCGGAGCATGGCCAACAATCGTTTGCACAGAGACTGGACCGAGTCATGCCGGTTTGTCAATCCCGGATGTCCAGTTTGCTATCTGGCAACTATTGCGGGGCTACTGCACACTCCTGTGAAACCAGTGAACTACACAGAGAGAACAGGCGGAACATCGAAACCTTGACTGGACAAGTTGCATATATCGGACACGTCACGCCGCATCTCGGGCAGTGCCGGGTCTTGACCAGCACTGCAACCTCGACGGCATGGCAACAGGGACCAACATAAACAACATCAACCGACACAGTAACATCGGGTGACGTCGAGAAACTGCCCAACCCCCGACGCCCAGCGACGCGAAGGTTCCTCAGCCGCGGGCGTGGCCCTGGCCACGGCGGAGCGGGACCGCGGCTGACGCCGAGCCGGCCAGCGGTGCGGTCGAGCCGCGGGCGACCAACTCCGGCGCGAGGAAGAGAATCTTCACCGGGCCGCCATCGCCCGCCTCGATCCGCTCGATCAGCAGCCTGGCCGCCTCGGTGCCGAGCTGGTAGTGCTGGAACCTGATGGAGGACAGCGGCGGGCGGAGCCTGTTCATGAACGGCATGTCGTTGAACCCCATCACCGACACGTCCTGCGGGCAGCCGAGGCCGAGCTCGTCGAGCGCGCCGTAACAGCCGAGCGCGAGCATGTCGTTGGCCGCCGAGATCGCGGTCAGGTCGCTGTGCGCCGCGAGCAGCTCGCGGGCGCAGCGCACGCCCTCCTCGATGGAGTAGCTTGACGAGTAGACGATCTGATCCTCGGCCACGGCGAGCCCGTGCGACTGCATGCCCTCGTGGAACCCGTGCAGCCGGGCGACGCCGGTCGAGATATCCTGCGGGCCCGCGATGTGCCCGATCTTGGTGTGCCCGAGCGCGACGAGGTGCGCCACGGCTGCCCGCTCGCCCTGCTCGTTGTCAACGGAGACGGAGGAGAACGGGTAGTCCTCCGCGGTCCTGTTCATCAGCACCACGGGCAGCTCGGCCTCGACCGCCTCGGCGAGAATCGGACTGTTCCGCGTCGCCGTCGCGAGCACGAACCCGTCGACGTGCCTGGCCCGCATCTGGTCGAAGACCAGCCGCTCCCTGTTCAGGTCGGCGTCGGTGTTGCCGATGAGGGAGACGTAGCCGTGCTCGGCGAGCCGGTCCTCGAGGCCGCGGAGCATCGGCGGGAAGAGCGGGTTGTTCAGGTCAGGGATGAGCACGCCGATGGTGTTCGAGCGCCTGGTCCGCAGCGAGCGCGCCACCGGGTTGGGCCGGTAGCCGAGCCGCTCGGCCGCCTCGCTGACCCGCCGCGCGGTCTCCTCGCTCACCAGCAGCCTGGTCCCCGGGTTCAGCGCGCGCGACGCGGTCGCCGGGTGCACCCCCGCGGCCGCCGCCACGTCCCGCAGCGTTGACTGCCGCTCGGCCATCGCGCTCCTTCAATCGTCAATCTTCACTCGGCACTGAGAGGACCTGCCCGAGGCGAGTGCAAGCATTATCACCCATGCCCCGAGCTCACAGTACTCATCAGGCCCACCGATCGCCAGGAACCAGCGCGGGCGAACGCTTCGGCGCGGTCACTGGGCGCGGGTCGCGGAGATGACGATTACCCAGGAGCGGCGCCGGCCGGCGCCGGCC
>Ga0209881_1000330_pt1 | contig 12626 bp, 10 predicted proteins | sample PersoiDNA2013193_FD_185804 | JGI IMG/M metagenome (GOLD analysis project Ga0209881, IMG submission 185804) | Permafrost soil microbial communities from the Arctic, to analyse light accelerated degradation of dissolved organic matter (DOM) -... | ecosystem: Environmental > Terrestrial > Soil >... | reverse complement strand
GGGTATTGGGGATCTTCATGAGCTCGCGCTGGAGCTTGCTGACGGGGATCTGGCCCTCTCCGCTGCCGACCTGGAACTCGGCGATCGGCACGCCGTGCGCGACCCGCTCGGTCTTCTTCCGCTCGGCCGTCAGCAGCTGTGCCACGCGGGTCGGCGCGCCCTCGCCCACCAGGATGACGCCTCGCTTGCCGACCGCGCGGTGCACCACGTCCATCGACCGGTTCGCCGCGACCGCCGGGGTGATCGTCCAGTCGCCGGTCATCGACTGCAGCACCGCCGCCGCGGCACCGAGCTGCCCGTCGATGGCGGCGTACTGCGCCTTCTGCGCGAACCGCCCGAACAGCACCATGGCCGTCACCGCGCCGAGCAGCACGCCAAGCGGAATCAGGAACACCGCGAAGTTGGTCAGCAGCCCGATCAGGACGAATACCACGATGATGCCAACCGCGCTGCCGATCGTGATCGGCAGCGCCCGCCGGTTCTGCTTGTTGACCAGGCTGGCGACCATCCGGATTTGCTTCAGCCGCCCAGCCTTCGCGAGGTCATCAGCGCTGTACTTGTCAACCACCGGCTCAGCCTTCCCTTATCCCATGTTCTAACACCAGGCAGCATACGGTTTCTAGCCCGTGGTGCTGTAACCCAAGAGCCTGTCAGCTACGCCATCGACACCGATAGGCGCGGTCGATGGCGTAGCTGACAGCCCGAGACTACGCCACCCGGGTGGATAACAGCAAGAAGTGGCGGGATGCGCGCGATCAGGTACCCCCGCGCAAGCGCGGGCTCGCTAGGAGGCCGCCGCCCCAGCGCGACGCTCCATGGCCTGGGCGTACAGCCGGCCGGCGCGGTAGGAGGACCGGACGAGCGGGCCCGACATCACGCCGGCGAACCCCATCGCGAGGGCCTCCTCGCGGAGCGCGACGAACTCGTCCGGGTGCACCCAGCGGTCCACCGGGTGGTGCTTCGCCGAGGGCCGCAGGTACTGGGTGACGGTCAGCAGATCTACGCCCACGGCCCGCAGGTCGGCCATGGCGGGCGCGATCTCCTCGCGGGTCTCGCCCATGCCGAGGATCAGGTTGGACTTCGTGACAAGTCCGGCGTCGCGGGCGGCGCGCAGCACGTCGAGCGAGCGCTCGTAGCGGAACCCTGGCCGGATCCTGCGGAAGATCCGCGGCACCGTCTCCAGGTTGTGCGCGAACACCTCGGGCCGCGCGCCGAATACCTCGGCAAGCTGCGCCGGGTCGGCGTTGAAGTCCGGCACGAGCAGCTCCACTCCGCAGCCAGGCACCGCGGCGTGGATCTCGACGCAGGTCTGCGCGTACAGCCAGGCTCCGCCATCGTCTAGGTCATCGCGGGCGACCCCGGTGACCGTGGCGTACCGCAGGCCCATCGTGGCCACCGACTCCGCCACGCGGCGCGGCTCGTCGCGGTCGAGTGGCAACGGCTTGCCCGTGTCGATCTGGCAGAAGTCGCAGCGCCTGGTGCACTGGTCCCCGCCGATCAGGAAGGTCGCCTCGCGGTCTTCCCAGCACTCGAAGATGTTCGGGCAGCCCGCCTCCTGGCAGACCGTGTGCAATCCCTCCGCCTTGACCAGCTCCCGCAGCTGCGTGTACTCGGGCCCGGTGCGGAGCCTGGTCTTGATCCACGCGGGCTTCCGCTCGATCGGCGTCTGCGCGTTGCGCGCCTCGATGCGGAGCATCCGCCGTCCTTCTGGCGCGAGTTCCGGTGTGCTCACCACGTTCCCTAGGTTATGCCGTCGCGCCGGCGGGCACGCCGGTCAGCGGGGCGACCGTATGGATGCGCGACCAGGTACGGTAGCCCAGCGCGGCGGTCAGGTGCCGTTCGAGCAGTGGCGTCACGTCGGAGACCGAGACGGGGATGCCGGTCTCGGCCGTGAGCGATGTCACCCCCGCGTCCCTGATGCCGCACGGCACGATCCGGTCGAACCACGACAGGTCGCAGTCGCAGTTCAACGCGAGGCCGTGCATGGTGACACCGCGCGCCACCCGGGCGCCGATCGCGCCGACCTTCCGCTCGGGAAGCCCGCCGGACGCGGGCAGCCAGGTCCCGCTGCGCCCCTGCACCCGGATGGCCGCGAGCCCGAACTCGGCGCAGACCCGGATCATCGCCTCTTCGAGCGCCCGCACGTACGCGACCACGTCCACCGGCTCGCGCAGCTTCACGATCGGATAGGCGGTGAGCTGCCCGGGGCCGTGCCAGGTGATCTTGCCGCCGCGGTCCACGTCGATCACGGGCGCGCCCGGGTCGCCGAACGGCCGGTCGGACACCGCCGTCCTCTTGCCGGCTGTATAGACCGGCGTATGCTCCAAGAGCAGGCAAGAGTCGGGTACCTCTGCGCTGACCCGCCTCCCGTGGACTGCCCGCTGCATGTCCCACGCCGTCAGGTAATCCACGGCGTCTGTCCCGAAGCCAGCATGGGCGTACACAAGTTCAGCATCCACACCATCGAGGTTACGACGCGCGTGAGACCGGCGCGTCTGCCGGGAAGAATCAAATTGTGATCAATGAGGCAGATCTGCGCGCGATGAGCCCAGGCGAGCGACGCCAACTCGCCCGCCGCCTCGCTACGCTCGATTACCCCCATCCCATCATGGGGCTCCGTGTAGCCCGTGGGCGCCGCGTCGGCATCGTGCTGTCGATCATCTCCTGCGCCATCCTTGTCGGGTGGATCATCGTCCTCCTCCTCACCCTGCACCGCTCGTTTCACGCCACGCACTGGCGAGTCGCCTGGGTTGGCTTCGACGCCATCCTGCTGGCCGCGTTCGCCGCCACGGGCTGGGCGTTCCGGCGCGGCAGGCAGATCGTGATCGTCTGCCTGCTGATCACCGCGACCCTGCTGTGCTGTGATGCCTGGTTCGACGTGATCCTCGACCTCGGCTCCTCCGACATCTGGGGGAGCGTCGCCTCCGCCCTGATCGTCGAGGTGCCGCTGGCGGCACTCCTGTTCGACGCCGCCCGCCGCCTGATCCGGCTCTCCTCCCTCATCGCGATGGGCAATTCCGCCACGGAGAAACACCTGTCTCCGCTATGGAAGATCCCCCTTCTCCGCGTGCGGTCCGCCGGCCCAGGTGTGCAGTCCACTACCCGAGAGTAACCTCATCCAGATGGCCACCGACTTCACCGAGGAAACGGCCGCCGACGCCGTCATCGAGAGCTTCGGCGCGCAGACCGACCCGCGGCTCCGCGAGATCTTGACCGCGCTGGTCAGGCACCTGCATGCGTTCGCCCGCGAGGTCGAGCTGACGATCCCCGAGTGGGAGAGGGGGATCGACTTCCTGACCAGGACCGGGCACAAGTGCGACGACGAGCGCCAGGAGTTCATCCTGCTCTCCGACGTCCTCGGCCTGTCCATGCTGACCGAGACGATCAGCAACAGGAAGTTCGGCGTCGCGACCGAGTCGACGGTGCTCGGCCCCTTCCACGTGGTCGAGTCCCCGGTGCGCGACCTCGGCGACACCATCGACCTGGTCGGCACCGGGGTGCCGTGCGTGGTCACCGGGCGTGTGGTCTCGGTGGACGGCACGCCGCTGCCAGGCGCCACGCTCGACGTGTGGCAGGCCAATGACCAGGGGTTCTACGACGTGCAGCAGCCGGACGCGCAGCCGCGCACGAACGGCCGCGGGCTCTTCACGGCCGATGAGAAGGGCGAGTTCTGGTTCCGCACGATCGTGCCGAGCTATTACCCGATCCCGACCGACGGCCCGGCAGGCGAGCTGCTGAAGGCGACCGGGCGGCACGCGTTCCGCCCCGCGCACATCCACTTCATCGTCACCGCGCCCGGGCACCGGCCGCTGACCACGCACATCTTCGTCGCCGACAGCGAGTACATCGAATCCGACACGGTATTCGCAGTAAAGAAGTCCCTCGTCGAAGACTTCGAGGAGATCACCGATCCGGAGGTCGCCGCGAAGTGGGGCGTCCCCGTCCCATTCCGCCACGCCGACTTCGACATCATCATGCAGCCAGGCTCTTAAATTCCAAATCATGAGGGTGAGGAACGGCCCCAGCTGACTCAATCCGACTTGCCCGGCTCTTAAAGCCGTCATCACAGGTAGGTTCGCCCGTTTGACCGCTTCTGTTTACAGATCGTCGCCTGTGTGCATGAATGTGGTTATATATCCTGTTCATGATTCGGGATGGAGCCAAGGCGCAGGTGACTGCTTGGCGGGGTGAGCTGTCGCGGCATGAATGGCCGGCGGCGCTTGATGTCGAACGGCTGGAATCGGTCGGCTGGCGGCCGATTCCTTTCCGCGAGTTCGTGCTGAAGATCCATAGCCGGTGCAACCTGACCTGCGATTACTGTTACATGTATACGATGGCGGACCAGTCGTGGCGCATTAGACCCATGGCCATGTCCAGGGACACGATCGAGCTCGCGGCCACGCGGATCGCCGAGCACGCGCGCGCACACGAATTGCCGTCGGTCAAGGTGAGCCTGCACGGCGGCGAACCACTGCTCGCTGGTGCCGAGGTCATCACGGACGCGGTTCGCTCGCTGCGCCGCGCGATGTCGCCTGACACCCAGGTCGCCATCAACGTCCAGACCAACGGCGTGGGCCTTGACGAGGGCTTTCTCGACCTGTTCAAACGGCTGGGAGTTCGCGTTGGCGTCAGCGTCGACGGCGACAGCGTCGGCCATGACCGCCACCGCCGGTTCGCGAATGGAGCGGGCAGCCATCGGCAGGTGGCTGATGCCGTACGGCGCCTCGTGAGCCCGGCCTATAGCGATATATTCGGCGGCCTGCTGTGCACCGTAGACGTGGCCAACGATCCGGTGGCCACCTATGACGCACTAGCGGATTTCGCGCCGCCGATGCTTGATTTTCTGCTGCCCCACGGAAACTGGACATCGCCGCCGGCCGGACGGGATCCCGGCTCGGTGGCGACCCCCTACGCGGACTGGCTGATCCCGGTGTTTGACCGCTGGTACGGTGCGGACCAGGGGGCGCCCCGGGTTCGGCTCTTTACTGAGATCATGCATGCCCTGCTCGGTGGCGCTGCCGCTACTGAGGCGATCGGCCTATCGCCCGCCGCGGTCGCGGTTATCGAGACCGATGGCGGCATCGAGCAGTCCGATAGCCTCAAGTCGGCGTACTCGGGCGCTGCTTTCGTCGGCGCTCACGTCGCGGCTGACTCGCTTGACTCGCTGCTGCGCAGGCCGTGGTTCGCTGCGCGTCAGCTCGGCGCGGATGGACTGTGCGACGAATGCGTGGCATGCCCGGTCATGCGGGTGTGCGGCGGCGGCAATTACGCGCACCGATATCGTGCCGGGCGGGGGATGCTCAACCCATCGGTTTACTGCCGGGACCTCTTCAAGCTCATCCTGCACATTAGGGGCGTCATGGAGCCCGATATCGGTGCGCTGCGCCGGACCGGTGACAACTAGAAGGGTGCCGGGTCGAAGTCGAACTCGAGGCGCTGTCCGAGAGCGGCCGCCTTCGTGTCGAGATGATCGGGGCCGAGGACACGACGGAAGCGCTCCTGAGCTTCCGCCGCGAGCTGCCCTGCTTTTTCCCGCTCGCCGTCGGCGGCCAAGTCGAGGGCCAGGTTGGCCGCACAGCCAAGCGTCACCGGGTGATCCGGACCGAGCACAACCCGCAGCCGGGTCAGGGTGTCCTCGCCCAGCGCCACGGCGGCATGCTTGTCGTCGAGTGCGGACAGGTCGCTCGCCAGATTGTGCGCGACGGTGAGCGAGTAGTCGTGATCACGGCCGAGTTTGTTGGTGAGGGCCTGCAACGCGGCCTCGTCGAGCTCCCTGGCGCCTGCCGTGTCCCCGCGCAGCCGCGTGAGAAGCGCGACATTGCCCGCGCAACCGTGCACATGCGGATGATCCGCCGGATACGCCAGCCGGTACTGGGCTAGCCCATCCCGAGAGATCTCGAACGCCTCGTCGATCTCGCCGGCCACGCGCAAGGTGTTCGCCAGGTTGGTCGCGGCGGCCAGCGTGTCCGGGTGATTGCGGCCAAGCACGCGCTCGAACTGCTTGAGCAGGTCGCGCGCGAGGGACACGTCGTCCGCTGACTCGCCCGCCATCCGCAGCGCGATGGAGAGCTCCTTGGCGGTGCGCAGCGTCCACGGGTGGTCAGCGCCCAGCTCCTGGCGGCCGAACTCGTAGGCGTCCTCCGCGAGCAGTCGGGCCTCGGCGTACTCGCCGGCCAGCCGCACCACGCGCGACAGATCGCTCCAGGAGCTCAGCACCTCCGCCCGGCTGACCCCGGATGTCGCTTGGCTCTGCGCGACGTACGTGCTCTGCAGCAGGTTCCGCGCGGCCGCGTAGTCGCTGACAAAGCCCAGGTCGAGGGCCAGGTTGTTCTTGGCGCGCAGGGTCCGCGGGTGAACCGGGCCGAGCGACTCTTCCATGCGCCGCACGGCCTCGCGGTCAAGGTCGCGCGCCGCGCCAAAGTCGCCCTGCGCGCGCAGGTCCGCGCAATAGCCGGTCATCAGCGCGAGGGTCACGTCTTCGTCGTCCGGGCCGAGGGCACGGCGAGCCTTCTCGAGTGTCGCGCCGGTGAGCTCGTACGCGGCGCGGTACTCGCCTTGGTCCCGCAGGATGTCTCCGAGGTAGCGCTGTGCGGCGATGACGTCGGGGGCGTTCTCGCCCGAGTCGCGGGTCCACTGGCTGACGCACTCCTCGGCGAACGCACGGGCTGGCCCGAATGCTCCTGTCACGAAGAGGTACCGGATCATGCGCCGGGCGAAATCGCGGATCTCGGGTTCTGTGCACTCGGTGACGCGCGCCGGGCCAAGATGCGGCACAAGTTCGTTGAACCGTCGCCACTGTGTCTCGTCATTCGGGTCGGCTGGCGTCGCGCCCGCGAGCAGCAGGTGCACTTCGTGCCGGAACTTCTCTTTCTCGTCCGCGTTCAACTCGTCCCTGAGCAGCGCTTGTATCAGCCGGTGCACCTGTACTGTGCGATTGGTCGGATCAATCGTCGCGAGTGCGAACCGGCCGAGATCCCTGATGGCCCGGGCTAGGAGGATGGGGTCGCCGAGTACCTGGCTGAGCCGCGATCCCGTCGGCCGTATGCCGCGCCTGAACACGTCGCGCGGAATGGGGTCTGGTCCGAAGAACGCGCAGCTACGGAGCAGATCGAGCGCGCCCGGCTGCGCATCGGTGAGCTGTGCTACGGAGATGCGCCACACCGCCGTCATGGGCACCGGGTACTCCGATGGCTTGCTCTCGGCCAGCAGCTCGCGCGTGTGTTCGCGCAGCAGGTGCAGGTACTCGGTTGTCGCCATGCCGGTCTCCGCCTGCAGCGCCCCGGCTTGCTCAAGGGCAAGCGGCAGGTCGCCGAGCTCACCGGCGAGCTGGTGCGCGGCGCCGCTCGTGATGGCCTTCGGCACGCGCTTGGTGAGGAACTCGACGCTCTCCTCGCGGTTGAATACGTCGACCACGATGGAATCAACCACGCCTTGCCAGCGATGGTTGCGCGAGGTGATCAGGACATGCCCGGGGCCGCGCGGGATCAGGCTATTCAGGTCTTCCGGCTGGTCGGCGTTGTCGAAAATCAGGAGCCACTTGTCGTACGGCGCGCCCCGGCGCAGCGCGTCGATGACCGCCGCCGCGGCCTCCTGTTCGCCGTTGGCCGTGGCGGGCGGCAGGCTCAGGTACGGTGCCAGGGCCGCGAGCGAGGACCGTACGAGGCCCGGCTGGTCTGCGGGGATCCACCAGATCAGGTCGTAAGCGGCGCGGTTCCTGTAGGCGTACTCGATCGCGACCTGCGTCTTCCCGACGCCGCCGATCCCGTGCAGTGCGTGCGGCAGCACAGCGGTCCTGCCGGTCGTGACCGCCTGCAGGAGTTGCACAAGGAGCTGCTCTCGACCGGTGAAGTTCATGTTCCGCTGAGGCACTTGTCCCCAGACCGTGGGGAAGGGCTCCCGCCCAAGCAAGGCATCGATAGAATGCGATCCGCTCACACCTTCGCCCTCCGCCTACGCCTCAGTGCGGCCGATTATTTCTGGTTAGCCGTGATTCTATCCACAACGAGACAGGCTTCCGTAGGGTTCGCCGCGTGATCAGGCGGTAGGATCCTCGCGGGAAAGTTTCTGCGAGGGGGCTGCATGTCCGATGAGTCGGTCATCGTGAGCGATGCACTAATTGACGTATCTGGCCTATCGCTTGATGACCTGCCCGAATATGGCGATTCCAGCCTAATCCGCGCGCTGCGTCGGTTCCTGACCGTCGGCGACGAGGCCGATGTGATCGCGGAATGGCCCAACTGCACGTTAGCCGCTCTTGCGTCGACCGCGTAGTTCGTGCTGATGTCCAAGGTATACGGGCGCGTCGGTCCTCGGTCGGAGAAGATCACTCGCGCTGCGGAGTGACCAGGCTATAGTCGGGAGACATCAGAACACTCGTGATGCGTTCGGCAGGGAAGCTGCCCGAGATGGGAACTCGCGCGTGATGGCCAGTGTGGTGACCGGCGGCGCGGGGTCGTCGCCCTATGTCGGTGATCGCCCGTTCACCCGCGAGGACGCCGGTTCGTTTTTCGGCCGGACGGCCGAATGCGAGGAACTGGTAAGCCGCTGGCGGGGACACCGGCTCACCGTTCTCTCCGGGACATCAGGGGCCGGGCTGACGTCGCTTGTGCGGGCGGGTGTCGTACCGCGGGTCGCGGGCCCGGCGATCGAGGTGCTGCCGGTCGGCCGTATCGCCGCGGGAAGCACCTTTCCCATCGCCGCGCTACCGGAACATAATCCACACACGCTTGCTCTTCTCGGCGCCTGGTCGCCTAGCGAACCGCAGACTAAGCTGGCAGGACTTACGCTGGTCGATTTCCTGCGGAAGCGATGGCGGTACACCCGACATACCGACGCCTATGGCCGAGTGGTCGGCATGTTTTCCGCTATTGACCAGGTCGAGGAACTGGTCACCGGTCAGGTCGATGGCGGCCGGTTTAGTGAGCGCTTTATCGAGGAGCTAGCCGAGGCGCTGCGAGAAATTCCAGAGCTGCATGTGCTCTTGTGCGTAAGGCGTGATTATAAGGGAGAGCTCATCGCCCGCCTGGCGGCCGGCGGCTGCGCCGTTGACGCGCAGTTCGAGCTGCGCCCGCTGTCCCCGGCGGCCGCGCTTGATGCGGTGCGTTTGCCGTTGGCGGGCACCGGCCGGTCCTTCGCTCCCGGGATTGCCGAGGAGATTGTCGAGGGTCTGACCGGCAACGGTGACGGAGATGCCCCTGAGGTCGCGCCCGCGCTGCTCCAAGCTGTATGCGCGCGCCTGTGGCGGGCGCTGCCCGCGCACGTGCGCGAGATCACGGAGCTCGAGCTGCGGCGGCGCGGGGGCGTCAGCCAGCTGATCGCGGACTACTGCGACCGGGTGGTCGTAACCGTCTCGAGCGACCATGGCATGTCGCCCGAGGCGCTGTGGTCGTGGCTTCAGGAGTCATTCGTCACCGGCCTTGGCAAGCGCGCCCTGGTCGATGAGGGGCTCGCCACGACCAGGGAGCTGCCCAACGCGGTTGTGCGCGCGCTGCGGGACAGGCACCTGCTCACGGCCGAGCTGCGCGCGGGCTCCCGTTGGTATGAGCTACAGCACGACTGCCTCGTCGCCCCTGTCCGCCGGGCGCGGGACCGGCTGCGCGGCCTGGCCGCGATGTTCCCCGTCAGGGAGCGGCCGGCCGACTACCTGGACGCCGCGCAGGCGGCCATGGCGGCAGGCGACCCGACGCTCGCGCGGCGGCACGCCGCGCAGGCGCTGCGGGAATCAGCCGGTCAGGATCTGTGGCTGTCCGCACAGGCCGAATCGCTCCTTGGCAACGCCACCTACAGTCAGGGCGACATGGCGGCGGCGCAGCGGCACTACCGCGCCGCTGCCGTCCTGTCGGAGACGCGGCAGGACACGCCCCTGGTGGCGCACTTGCTCGCCGCGATCGGCAGGACGCTCCTGCTCAGGGGGCAGTACAGGGAGGCCGTGGAGTGCCTGTACGCGGCGGTCGCCCGTGTCCCCAACGATGCGACCGTGCAGACGGAGCTCACGCAGGCGCTTGAGCTCATCGAGCTGGCCGGCTGACGCCTTCCCCGATCAGCTTGGGCCGGGGAGATTGGCTTGAGCCGGGGCACCGAGCCGCGGCCCCGCGGCTGGCTGGGCGGGCAGCACGAGGCGCAGGAAAGTCGCCTCGAGTTCGTCAAGCTCGGTGAAATCCGGACGCACGGTGATCTCGCCCGCTACGAACTGCCGGTCAGGCCCATCGAAGTCGCCGAGCTTCACGGATTTCGCCGTCCAGGCCGAGAGCCTGCTCGCGCACTTGCCGAGCGCGAGGGCGGCATCCGCCTCCGTCGGGTCGGGCGAGATCATCGCGACGCGCGCCGCCCGCACCCCTGCGGCCACAGTCTGCTCCTGGATGCCAGCGAGGCGCACGTTCATGTCCCGCCAGTAGCGCGCGCACGCGAGATCGACGTCGATCCGAAGCTGTGCGATCGCGTCGAGCAGGTCGGTGCACGCCTGCCGATGGGCCGCCGCCCGCTCGCTCGCCGCCGCGCTGTCCGCCTGGCGCTGCTGGCGCCGAGACTCCAGGCTGCTGGTCAAGGCGATCCCGCCGAGCGCACCACAGAGCGTTCCGACCATCGAGATGATCGTGGTAGCGAGCTCCATGGGCACAGTGTGCCAGTAACCATCCCTGATAACGGAAGATCGGGATAAAGACGGTTTACGGGCGGCTAGCGGTGAAGTTCCGCCGCTAGCGCGGCCGCTATTGTCGGGTAGCTGAACTCGAAGCCCGTTTCGAGCAGCCGCGCAGGCATCACCCGGGCGCTTGTCAGCAGCTCCGACGACATCTCGCCGAGGGCCAGCTTCAGCACCGGCGTCGGCACCTGCAGCCACCGCAAGTCGGGCCGCCCGAACGCGGCGTGCAGCGCGGCAGTCAGCTCGGAATCCGTGACCGGGTTAGGCGCGGTCAGGTTGAAAGCGCCAGACTCGCCCGCCCCGGCGCCGTCGAGCAGGAACCTGATGGCACGGATCTCGTCGGTGAGCGAGATCCAGCTCATCACCTGGCTGCCGTCGCCGAACCTGGGCAGCACGCCGAAGCGCGCCGGCAGCGACAGCCGGGCGAGGACGCCGCCGCCGGCCCCGAGGACGAGCCCGCTGCGCAGGTGCGCGACGCGGATGCCCTTGTCGGAGGCGGGCGCGGCGGCGGCCTCCCAGTCGGCGACGACCCGGGAGAGGAACGCCTTTCCCGCGGGCGCGTCCTCGGTGACCTCCGCACCGCCTGTGTCGCCGTACCAGCCGATCGCCGAGGCGGTGATGAACGCCTTAGGAGCCGGCGTGGCCGCCGCGAGCGCGGCCGCGAGCGCCTGGGTGGCGAGCACGCGGCTTGCCCTGATCTCCGCCTTGTAGTCGGCCGTCCAGCGATGGTCGCCTACCCCGGCGCCCGCCAGGTGCACGCACGCGTCGACGCCGTCCAGGGCAGGATCCCCTGCGTCGGCGGCCCGCGGGTCCCAGCGCACCTCCTCGGCGCCGCGCGTAGCCTGCCTGACGAGGCGGACGACCCGGTGGCCGTCCGCCCGCAGGCTAGCCGTGAGCGCGGTGCCGATCAGCCCGGACGAGCCAGTGATCGCTACCCTCATCGCTGGCCCGTCACAGGCCAAGCTCGGCCTCGAACGCGCCCTCCTCGAGCCGGCTCTTCACCGTGACGAGGAACCGGGCGGCGTCCGCGCCGTCGACGAGGCGGTGGTCGTAGGTCAGCGCCAGGTAGACCATGGAACGGACCGCGATCACCTCGCCGAGCGCCGGGTCGTCAACCACGACGGCGCGCTTGACCACGCCGCCGAAGCCGAGGATGCCGACCTGCGGCATGTTGATGATCGGCGTGTCGAAAAGCGCGCCGCGGCTGCCCGTGTTGGTCAGCGTGAACGTGCCGCCCGCGAGCTCGTCGGGACCGACGTGGCCGGACCTGGTGCGAGCCGCGACATCGGCGATCTGCCTGGCGAGTCCGCCGATGTTCAGGTCCCCCGCGCTGTGGATGACCGGCACCATCAGGCCGCGCTCGGTGTCCACCGCGATGCCGAGGTGCTCGGCGGCGTGGTAGGTGACCTCCGACTTCTCCGTGTCGATGATCGCGTTCAGCTTCGGGTGCATCTTGAGCGCCTCGACGGTGGCCTGCGCGAAGAACGGCATGAACGTCAGCTTGACGCCCTCGCGTGCCTCGAAAGCCGCCTTGGCCCGGTCGCGGAGCCTGGCGATCTTCGTGACGTCAGCCTCGACCACCGTGGTGAGCTGAGCAGAGGTCTGCAGCGACTCGACCATCCGCTTGGCGATGACCTGGCGTGGCCGGGACATCCGCTGGGTGGTACCGCGCAGCGTGGACTCGGCGCTTGCCGGGCGGGCAGCGGCCGGAGCGGCCGGAGCGGACTCGGCAACGGCGGTAGCGGGCGCCGCCGCGGCTGCCGCGCTCGCGGCTGCTGCCGCGGCGGCCGCGGCAGCAGCCGCGGCCTCCTCCGCGGCCCGCTGCTTGCCTGCCGCCTCGAGGATGTCCTGCTTGCGGATCCGGCCGCCGACCCCTGAGCCGGCGATCGACTCAAGCGGCACGCCGTGCTCGGCGGCCAGCTTGCGGACGAGCGGCGTGACATACGGGGACTCGCCTGATGGCAGCGGCGCGGGCTCGGGGTACGAC
>Ga0209881_1000329_pt1 | contig 12646 bp, 11 predicted proteins | sample PersoiDNA2013193_FD_185804 | JGI IMG/M metagenome (GOLD analysis project Ga0209881, IMG submission 185804) | Permafrost soil microbial communities from the Arctic, to analyse light accelerated degradation of dissolved organic matter (DOM) -... | ecosystem: Environmental > Terrestrial > Soil >... | reverse complement strand
CCGCCACCGCCACCGCCACCGCGCTGCACCGGCCGGTGCAGCGCGGCCGCGGACGGGGTCTTATAGAGTGACGGGCATGGCTGAGACCGACACGCAGACGACAGCGCTCGCGCCGAAGGCGCTGGTTGGCGAGATCGAGCGCACCCGCGCCAACCTCGCCCGCACCATCGACGAGATCACCGACCGGGTGTCACCGTCCAACGTGGCACACCGCACCGTCGACCGCGCCAGGGAGCGGATCAGCCAGATCGACCCGCTGGTCGGCGGCGCCGTCGCGCTCGCCGCCGTCAGCGTCACCTGCTACCTGGTCTGGCGGCGTCTCCGCAAGTAAGTTCCGCAAGTAAGTTCCGCAAGTAAGTACCGGGCCGATAACTCAGTGCCCTTGGCGAGCGCCTCGTACTCGGCGGGGGAGAGCAGGCCGGCCGTGTCGGCACCGCTTGACGTCAGCCGTACCCGGAACATCCAGCCAAGGCCGTAGGGCTCGGCGTTGATCAGGCCGGGGTCGTCGTCGAGTTCCTCGTTGATCTCGGTGACCTCGCCGTCCACGGGGCAGTACAGCTCGCTGACCGACTTGTAGGACTCCACCTCGCCGCACGGGTCTCCCGCGGTTACCGCGGCCCCGACCGTGGGCAGGGAGACGTACACCACGTCGCCGAGGGCCTGCGCGGCGTAGTCCGTGATCCCTATGGTCGCGGTCTCCCCGGCGATAGACACCCACTCGTGCTCTGCCGTGTACCTCAGCTCGGCTGGAATGCTCATCGTCGCTTTCTCCTGTCGTAGAACGGAAGCTCGGTTACCGAGGCCGGTTCCGCGCGGCCCCGAATGTCGATCAGCAGCGGCCCCGCGGCGGCTCCCGCCGTCACGTACGCCATGGCGATCGGCGTGCCGATCGACGGCGATGGCCCGCCGCTCGTCACCACGCCCACCACGTCGCCCGCCCCGGTCGGGCCAGCACCAGAGACCACCGGGTAGCCGTGCCGTGGCACCCGCCGCGACGGGACGAGCAGCCCGACGAGCGTGCGCAGCGGCCCCGCGGCGGCGCGCTCCGCCAGGGCTGCCCTGCCCACGAATTCGCCTGGCTTGTCGAGCCGTACCACGCGCCCGAGCCCCGCCTCGTAGGGGGTGACATCCGGGCCGAGTTCGCTGCCGTACAGCGGCATCCCGGCCTCAAGGCGGAGCGTATCGCGCACGGAAAGCCCGGCCGCCGCCAGGGGGCCGGTCCCGGAACCAGAAGTCCCGGAACCAGAAGCCGACAGCGCGTCCCAGATCCGCTCGCAGTCGTCGGCCGCGCAGAAGATCTCGAACCCGTCCTCCCCGGTGTACCCGGTCCGCGCCACCCACGCGGAGCGACCTGCCACGGTCCCGTACGCGCCGGTGTAGTAGCGCATGCCGGCGAGTTCGAGATCCGTAACGGAAGACAGTAGCCCGGGCGCGTTAGGACCCTGGATAGAAATGAGCCCGACGCTAGCGGACAGGTCCGTGACCTCCGCACCATCGCATCGCTCCCGCAGTTCCGCGAGGACCACAGCGGCGTTGGCCGCGTTGGCGACCACGAGGAAGCTCGTCGCCGCCTGCCGGTAGATGATCAGGTCGTCGAGCACGCCGCCGTCCGGCGCGCAGAGCATCGTGTAACCGGCGCGGCCGACGGCTAGCGAGGAAGGCCAGCCGCAGACCGCGTGGTCGAGCGCCTCGCCCGCGGCGGGCCCCGTCACCGTGATCTCCCCCATGTGGGACAGGTCGAAAAGGGCGGCGTCGTTGCGCACCGCGTGGTGCTCGGCGGTCTCGCTGCCGTACCGCAATGGCATCAGCCAGCCGGCGAACTCGGTCATCGTCGCGCCGAGCCGCTCGTGCACGGCCCGCAGCGGAGTGTCTCGGGGCTCCATGGTCACGTCGGAATGGTATGCCAAATCCGGGTGGCCGCACGGTAGAGCGCCCGCGCGGACTGACCGAGCACGGTGCCGTAGAGCGTCCGCGTGCTGCCGGCGAGCTTGAACGTGGTGACCGCCACGATCGCGCCGCTGCCGCTGCGCGGGCTGAACCTGGCGAACCAGGGCCCGCCGCTGTCGCCGGCGGTCATCGAGCAGGCGGTCGCCATGCTGCCGCGCCTGATGCCCGTCCGCACCACGCGGGAAGCGCCCGCGCAGTAGTTGGCGTACAGCCCGGAGAACGGCGGCAGCGCCGGATAGCCGAACACGTAGGTGCGGTGGGGTTCCGACGGCGTCTGGCTCGCGGCGAACCTGACGGGAAGGCCGGCGGGCGGCGACGCGATCCTTGACCTGCCGTACAGCGTCGCGCGGGTTACCTGGACGAAGGCGACGTCGTACCGCTCGCTGCCGCCGCCTGGCCCGGTCCATTTCGGCGAGACGAAGAACTTGCGCGCGGTGTACTGACCGTACGGCTCGGCCCCGTCCCGGTAGCCGGGTACGAACGTCCAGTTGGTCGCCCACCTGCCGTGGCCGTCGCTGACGCAGTGCGCGGCGGTGAGCACCACGTCCACGTGCTTGCTCCGCACCAGCGCGCCCGAGCACACGTAGTCGGCGCCGCCGAGGGTGAAGAAGATCTTGCCGATGGCGGCGGCCGCCCGGCCGCCGTGCTCAAGTCGCAGCCCGCGCCCCGCGGTGTTCCCCGTCAGCCACGCGTGGCGCCCGCTCGCCGCGGTACCCGCCGCGGCGGGTACCGCGGCGGCGGCGGCGAGCGCGACGGCGAGCGCGACGGTCACCGCGCGCGTGGTGATGCGATTACTTACTGTGATTCCCATAGGTGGTGGGAATGGTACCGGTTCACATTTGGCGAGTGCGGCCAATGACACGGTGAAATACTCGGCAAAAATTTTCCCGATAGTAACCAGGGAGACGCTTTTCCCGACATTCCTCTCGTGTCATGGTGACCCCGGGAGGATTCAATGAAAACATCGATTTCGGTCAGCAGGATGACGGCTATCGCCGGGACCGCGGCGCTGCTGGTCGCCGTCGGCGCCGGCGCAGCCGGGTCAGCTTCCGCAAAATCGGTCATATCCGTAAAGTCGGTAAAAACGGACGCTGCGAGTTCCTGTCACCTCGGCAACGGTGTCAAGCACGTCGTCCAAATCACGTTCGACAATGTGCATTTCTTCAGGGACAACCCCAATGTCCCTTCCGATTTCGAGCTGATGCCCAACCTGCTGAACTTCTTCGAGGGCAACGGCACCCTGTTGTCCAATAACCACACACCGCTGATCGCGCACACCGCGGACGACATCCTGACCACGTACACCGGGCTGTACGGCGACCGGCAGGGAATGCCGGTCTCCAACAGCTACCAGGCGTATAACACCGACGGGCCAGGCGGGACGTTCGGCACGACGGACAAGGCGGGCTCGTTCGCGTACTGGACCGACCCGGTCTACGACACCGCGTCGACGAAGAGCCCGAACCATGACACGAACCCGAGCATGGTCTATTCGCCGGTGCCGCCGGCCACCGCGAAGACGACGGTGGCGCCGAGCGCGACCACGCCGGCGCCATGGGTGCCATTCACCAGGGCCGGCTGCAGCGTCGGGGACTTCTCGACCGCCAACACCGTGCTCGAGAACACCGCGGTGGACATCCCCAAGGTCTTCGGCGCCGGCTCGCCCGAGGCCGCGCAGCTCGCCGCCGACCCTGACTCGTTCAAGGACGCGGAGACCGCCGACTACGTCGGCGTCGCCGTGCACTGCGCGAAGGGCAGCACGTTCTGCTCCTCGGCCACGGGTGTCAAGTACGGCCAGACCGCGGCGACCCCGACCGCGGTGACCGACTCGCTGCCGAGCGAGCCTGGCGGCTACAGCGGGTACCAGGCGCTGTTCGGCGCCCGGTATGTCGCACCGCAGCTCGGCGCGGGCACCCCGAACCTCACCCGCAACGGATACCAGGTGACGAACGCGGCGGGCAACCTGGTCGACCTGAACGGAAACGAGATCGACGGGTCGTTCCTCGCGAACCATCCCGGTTTCCCCGGATTCAATCCCACCGCCTCGCAGACGCTGGCGTACGCGGCCGACATGCTCGAGTCCGGGCTTCCTGTGGCGTCCACCTACATCTCGGACCTGCACGGGCTTGAAGCCATCCCCTCCCTGGACGGGCCGGGCGGTGCCTGCGCGAACGCGCCGGCCGCGCTTGGCAGCGGCAGCGCGTGCTACATCGCGCAGGCGGCGTACTACAACGCCGCGTTCGGCGCCTTCTTCAAGCGGCTGGCCGCCGACGGCATCACCACGAAGAACACGCTGTTCATCGTCAGCTCCGACGAGGGCGACCACGAGGCGGGCGCGAACGTCGGCCGGGCCATCGCGCCCACGCCGGCGAACTGCGACGGCGTGACGGTGCCGTGCACCTACGCCGCGGGGTCGTTCGGCGAGCTGGCAGGCAACGTGACCGGCCTGCTCGCGACCCAGAAGGCCGACAAGACGCCGTTCACCCTGGAGGCCGACAGCGCGCCCGAGTTCTACGTGACCGGCAACCCGGCGCCAGGCTCGGCCGCGGTGCGGACCCTCGAGCACGACGTGGCCGGGCTGACCGCGCTGAATCCCTACACAGGCAGCACGCAGAACATCGCCAACTACATCGCCGACCCGGTGGAGGAGGGCATCCTGCACATGGTGAACGCCGATCCGGCGCGCACCCCGTCGTTCGCGCTGTTCGCCAAGCCCGACTACTTCCTGTCGACGGGCTCGGCGACCTGCCCGGCGGCCGGCTGCGTCACGCAGAACACCGGGTTCGCCTGGAACCACGGCGACTACGCCGCCGAGATCAACACCGACTACCTGGGGCTCGCGGGCCCCGGCGTGAAGCACCTGGGCCTTGACGGGTCAGGGCCAGCCGACGGCCCGAGTTCGGCGGGCGCCAGCAGCGGCCAGACGACGGTGGTGCAGACCGCCAACCCGGGCACCTGGGCCGACGAGACCGACATCACGCCGACCGAGCTCTACCTGACCGGCCTGCGCCCCGACGACATCCCCGATGGCCGGGTGATCACCCAGGTGCTCGGCGGCGACGACCGGCCCGACCGCTCCCGCCAGTCGAGCGATGCCGTCACCAAGCTCGGCGCCTGCTACAAGCAGCTCAACTCGAGCGTCGGCGAGTTCGGCGCGAGCACGCTGGTCGCCTCGACCAACGCGGTCGAGTCCGCCACCGCGGGCGACGCCGAGTTCAATCAGGTCAACAGCCGGCTCTTCGACCTGGAGAAGCAGCGCGACGCGCTGGCCATCCAGATCAAGAACGAGCTGTTCGCCGCGTCGTTCTACGGCGTCCCCGCCCGCGATGCCCAGCGGCAGGTCGCCGCCTGCCGTGGCATCATCGCCGCTGCCGCCCAGCTAGCCGGATAATGGCTGGGTGCAAACAGCCCAAGAAACTTCAGTGACCCCGGTCGAGCCGCGTGACGTCGTAGTCCTCGGCTCGACCGGCTCAATCGGCACCCAGGCGCTCGACATCGTGCGCCGCAACCCGCGCCGTTTCCGAGTGGTCGCGCTCGCGGCGGGCGGCGGCAACCCGGGACTGCTCGCCAGCCAGGCGGCCGAGTTCGGCGTGCCTGTCGTGGCGGTAGCCGACTCCTCCGCCGTGGCGTCTGTCGAAGAAGCCCTAAAAGAAGCTTTCGCCGGAACGGTCCCGCGCTCCGAGTCATCCCTAGCTCTCCCCGAGCTGCTGGCCGGCCCAGAGTCCGTGTCGCACCTGGCCACGCTCCCCTGCGACGTCGTGCTCAACGGCGTCACGGGGGCGGCGGGGCTGCGCGCCACGCTCGCCGCGCTCCAGGCGGGCCGGACGCTCGCGCTCGCCAACAAGGAGTCGCTGATCATCGGCGGCCCGCTGGTGACCAGCCTGGCCAAGCCCGGGCAGATCGTGCCGGTGGACTCCGAGCACTCGACGATCGCCCAGTGCCTGCGCGCCGGGGCGAATTCCGAGGTCAAGCGGCTCGTGCTGACGGCGAGCGGCGGGCCGTTCCGTGGCTGGCCCGCGGCGCGGCTCGCGTCCGTCACGCCGGAGCAGGCACTCGCGCACCCGACGTGGAACATGGGGCCGCTGATCACCGTCAACTCGGCCACCCTGGTCAACAAGGGCCTCGAGGTCATCGAGGCCTACCTGCTGTTCGGTTTCGGTCTTGACCGCATCGATGTGGTCGTCCACCCGCAGTCGATCGTCCACTCGATGGTCGAGTTCGCCGATGGCGCGACGATTATCCAGGCGAGCCCGCCGGACATGCGGATACCGATCGCCCTCGGCCTTGCCTGGCCGGACCGGGTCGCGGGCGCCGCGCCCTGCCTGGACTGGACGACGGCGGCGACCTGGACCTTCGAGCCGCTCGACGAGGCCGCCTTCCCCGCGGTGGCGCTCGCCCGCGAGGCCGCGCGGCTCGGCGGCACGGCGCCCGCCGTCTACAACGGCGCCAACGAGGCGTGCGTGGCGGATTTTCTGGCGGGAAGGATCTCGTTCCCCCGCATCGTTGACACAGTGGCCCGGATAGTCTCTGAACACGACACGTCGCGTACCGGGGCAACCACAGTGGACGACGTGCTAGCGGTGGATGCCTGGGCCCGTGCCCGGGCGCGGGAGCTGACCGGACCGCTGGCTTAGGGTTTTAGGCAGGAAGGGCGGAACTTAGTTGGACGCGCTTGGCTGGCTGATCTTCCTTGTCGCCCTGCTGTTCTCCGTCATGCTGCACGAGTCAGGGCACTTCGTGGCGGCCAAGCGGTTCGGCATGAAGTGCACGCGGTATTTCATCGGCTTCGGGCCGACGGTGTGGTCCACCTGGCGCGGCGAGACCGAGTACGGGATCAAGGCGATCCCGCTCGGCGGCTTCGTCAAGATCGTCGGAATGACGTCGATCGACGACGTGGATCCCGAGGACGAGGCGCGGTCGTTCAGGCGCGCTCCCGGGTGGCAGCGGCTGATCGTGCTCGCGGCCGGGTCGTTCATGCACTTCGTGCTGGCGGCGCTGCTGATCTTCGGGCTCGCGCTCGGCATCGGCGTGGCGAACGACAACACCACGGTGCTCGGCACGGTGGCGACCTGCGTACCGGCGTCCGAGTCGGCGCTGACGAGCGGCGCCACCTGCACCACCGCGGAGGCCAAGTCTCCCGCGGTGCTCGCCGGGCTGAAGGTCGGCGACCAGGTGACGTCGTTCGACGGCGTCAAGGTCACGAGCTGGCCGCAGCTCTCGGCGAAGATCAAAGCCGTCAAGCCTGGCGTGCCCATCACGTTCACGGTCGACAGGCACGGCCGCGCGGTGACGCTGCACAGCTCGCTTGTCGAGGTCAAGGGGCACGGCAGCTACCTAGGGGTAGCGCCGACCACGGTGTTCCAGTCGCAGAGCCTGCTCGGGGCGGTCAAGTACGTGGGCACCGGGTTCGGCCAGGTGATCACCGGCTCGGTGTCCGCGCTCGCGAAGCTGCCGGCCGCGGTGCCGAGCCTGTTCGCCAAGAACAGATCCTCGACCGCCGCGGGCAGCGTGTCGAGCGTGGTCGGCGCGGCACGGGACACCGGCCAGGTGGTCGCCGCGAAAAACCTGGGCTGGCAGTACAAGGTCAGCATCATCTTGCTGCTGATCGCGTCGCTGAACATCTTCGTCGGGGTGTTCAACATGCTGCCGCTGCTGCCGATGGACGGCGGGCACGTCGCGGTGGTGATCTGGGAGCGGATCCGGGCCTTCTTCGCCCGGCTGCGCCGCCGCCCGGACCCCGGCCTCGTCGATTACCGCAAGCTCGTGCCGCTAAGCTTCGGCGTCTTCATGGTCCTCGTCGTCTTCGGCGTGATGCTCATCCTCGCGGACATCGTCAACCCGGTGAACATTGGGTGACGTGTTCTTGACCTGACGCGGGGGTCAGGGTGGGCGAGCGATGAGCCGAGAGACTGAGCGAGAATAGACCTTGTGCCGATCTCCCGACGGGATGGAAACCAATGAGCGTTGACCTTGGCATGCCAGCTATTCCCCCTGCTCCGCTCGCTGAGCGCAGGCAGTCGCGCCAGCTGATGGTGGGAAACGTGCCGGTCGGCGGCGGCGCGCCGGTGAGCGTGCAGTCGATGGCCACGACGCTGACCTCGAACGTGAACGCGACCCTGCAGCAGATCGCCGAGCTGACGGCGTCGGGCTGCCAGATCGTCCGGGTCGCCGTGCCGTCCCAGGATGACGCGGACGCGCTGCCGATGATCGCGAAGAAGTCGCAGATCCCGGTCATCGCCGACATCCACTTCCAGCCCAAGTACGTGTTCGCGGCGATCAACGCCGGGTGCGCCGCCGTCCGGGTCAACCCGGGCAACATCAAGGAGTTCGACGACAAGATCGCTGAGATCGCGCGCGCGGCCTCGGACACGGGCACCCCGATTAGGATCGGCGTGAACGCGGGGTCGCTGGACAAGCGCCTGCTCGCCAAGTACGGCAAGGCCACCCCCGAGGCGCTCGTCGAGTCGGCGCTCTGGGAGTGCTCGCTGTTCGAGGAGCACGGCTTCCGCGACATCAAGATCTCGGTGAAGCACCACAACCCGGTGGTGATGATCCAGGCCTACCGGCTGCTCGCCGCCAAGTGCGACTACCCGCTGCACCTGGGCGTCACGGAGGCGGGCCCCGCGTTCCAGGGCACGATCAAGTCGGCCACCGCGTTCGGCGCGCTGCTTTCGCAGGGCATCGGCGACACGATCAGGGTGTCGCTGTCCGCGCCGCCGGTCGAGGAGGTCAAGGTCGGCATCGGCATCCTCGAGTCGATGGGCATGCGCGAGCGCGGCCTTGAGATCGTCTCCTGCCCGTCCTGCGGACGCGCCCAGGTGGACGTCTACAAGCTCGCGGAAGAGGTGACTGCCGGGCTCACCGGCCTTGAGGTCCCGCTGCGCGTGGCCGTGATGGGCTGCGTGGTGAACGGACCAGGCGAGGCCCGCGAGGCGGACCTCGGCGTGGCCTCGGGTAACGGCAAGGGCCAGATCTTCGTGAAGGGCAAGGTCGTCGCGACCGTGCCCGAGTCGAAGATCGTGGAGACCCTGATCGACGAGGCGATGCGGCTGGCCGAGCTTGCTTCCTCCGAAGACGGCGCGCTGGAAGCGACGCCCGGCCAGCCGATCGTGACCACGTACTAGCTAAATGAGCTAGCTAGACGATGATCTCGCCAACACCGGCCGCGGCCAGCGCCATATGGGCGTCGGCCGGGAGCATGGCGTCGGTGACGAGCACTCCGATCCTGTCGACAGGCGCGAACGACGCGAGGCCGATCACGCCCCATTTGGTGTGGTCGGCAAGCACGACCACGCGTCGCGCCACCTTGATCAGCGCCCGGTTAGTCTCTGCCTCCGCGAGGTTATGCGTGGAGAGACCGACCTCGGCGTCGAGCCCGGTGCAGCCGAGGAACAGCGTGTCGAAATGCAGCGACGCGATCGTCAGGTCCGCCACAGGCCCGACGAGCGCGTCCGACGCGGTGCGCATGCCACCGGTCAGCACCACCGATGCGACGTCAGGGCTGCGGTTCCCGCTGAACAGGTTGGCGACCCTGAGCGAATTGGTGACGACTGTGAGCCCGGGAACCTCGAGCAGGCACTGGGCCAGCGCGAAGGTCGTGGTGCCCGCGCCGATCGCGATCGCCGTTCCCGGCCTGACCAGGCTGGTTGCGGCGCGCGCGATCGAGTTTTTTTCTGAGCGTTCGAGTACGAGCTTCTCTTCGAAGGCCGGCTCATGGCCACCATGCGAGCCTGGCAGCACTGCGCCGCCGTGAACCTTCTCGACAAGACCGTCTTTCGCGAGTACCTCAAGATCCCGCCTGATCGTCATGTCCGAGACGCCCAGCTGTTGCGTGAGATCGCTAACTCTGGCGCTGCCTTCGTTCCTGACGGCCTGCAGAATGAGTGACTGGCGATGTCTAGCCAGCATTCACTACCCCCTCAATAGTGTCCGAACACTTTAAAGTATGACGCTTGAGAGGGTTGTTGGGTTACGGCTAAGAGTGTCGGAAATTCGTACTGTGCGCGGAAAAATATTCAGTGATGCTGGTCTCCAGCCGAATTTAGTTATGTATCGGGCCGATCTGTAGCGACACGTATCGATTTGGCGGCGTTGTGTGTCGGTTCGGCGGCGCTCCGTGTAGCACGCTGTCCGGGTGTTGCGGCGCGCTGTGGGGTCGATGCGGCAGGATGGTTCCCATGCATTTTTCCCGCGTGCCGATGACCTGTGCCGCGCTCGCGGCGCTCGCGATTGCCGGTCTGAGCGCCTGTACGTCGGTCACGTCCTACTCGTCCTCGCCGTCTTCTTCCGTGACGCCAGGAACATCGGCGGGGTCCGCGGGAACCGGGGGAACCGCGGGGATAGTACCCAAGGCGTCCACGCTCCACTGGCACGCGTGCACCGGTCAGACCAGCAGCCTCGAATGCTCCTCGCTCCAGGTGCCGCTGAACTACGCCGACCCCAGCGGGCGGAAGATCACGCTCGCGCTCTCCATGGCGCCGGCGACCGCGCCGGTCTCGCAGCAGCAGGGCGTGCTGCTCGTCAACCCAGGCGGCCCTGGCGCGTCCGGCCTTGCCCTCGCGGGCGAGGTCGCCTCCGGGATCAGCCCGCAGGTCGCCGCGGACTACGACATCGTCGGCTTCGACACGAGGGGAGTCGGCTCCTCGGTGCCGGCGCTGAGCTGCGACCCGGCCTTCTTCAGCGGGGTGCGGCCCGATTACGTCCCGGCGAACGCGGCGGCCGAGCGGGTGCTCATCGGCAGGGCCAAGGCGTACGCGGCCGGGTGCGAACAGCGGTACGGCTGGCTGCTGCCCTACCTGACCTCCGTCAACATGGCGCGTGACCTCGACCGGATCCGCGAGGCCTTCGGCGTCCAGAAGATCAATTACTTCGCGTTCTCCTACGGCACCTACCTCGGCCAGGTCTACGGCACGCTGTTCCCCGGCCGGGTGCGCCGGATGGTGCTCGACTCCACGGTGGACCCAACCGGCGCCTGGTACGCGGACAACATCAGCCAGGACTACGCCTTCCAGGGCCGGATCCAGGCGTTCTTCGCCTGGGTCGCCAAGTACGACGGCACCTACCACCTGGGCAGCACGGCCGCGCGGGTCCAGTCGGCCTTCTACGCGGCGCGCGGGCGGCTGAAGACGACGCCGATCAGCGGGGCCAGCGGCCCGACGATCGGCCCGGACGAATTCGACGACACTTTCCTGGTCGCCGGGTACCTGAACGCCGTCTGGCCCTCGTTCGCCGCGGCGCTCTCCCAGTACCTGAACGGCGGGAACACCAGCGCCATCGTCAGCCAGTACCAGCAGTACGGCGTCCAGGGCGAGAACGAGTTCGCCATCTACAACGCGGTCGAGTGCGACGACGTGACCTGGCCGAGGAACTGGTCAAAATGGCAGTCGGACACCGAGCGGGTCTATAAGACCGCGCCGTTCCAGGCCTGGGACAACGCCTGGTTCAACGCGGCCTGCGCGTTCTGGCCGGTCAAGGCGCCCGCGGCCCCGTTCAAGGTCAACGGCGCCGGGCTGCCGCCGGTCCTGATGCTCCAGGGCACGCTGGACGCCGCTACTCCGTACGCGGGGGCGCAGAACGCGCACCGGCTGCTGCCGACCGCCCGCATGGTGGTCGTGGAGGGCGGCGGTAACCACGGGCAGTCGCTTGAGTACCCGCCCAATTCCTGCGTGCAGAATTACCTGAACGCCTATCTCGCCTCAGGGACGGTGCCGCAGCGGCCCGGTCTGGTGAACGCGACCTGCGCGGCGAACCCTGATCCGACACCCGGCGGGTAGCCGTGGCGTGATGCGGCTACGCTGGAAACATGTTGCGCGTTAAGCAGCGCTCCGAGCAGGTCAGGCTGCTGGATGACCGTGACCGGGCGGCGGCGCTTGAGATATGCGGTGCCGACCCCGTCGCGAACGTGTTCGTCGAGTCGCGGGTGCGGGCACTCGGTGCCGATCCGGTCAGGCTCGGCGCCCAGCTCCTGGGCTTCGAGCAGGGCGGCCGCCTCGTGTCGCTCTGCTACTCGGGCGCGAACCTTGTCCCCGTCCAGGCCACCTCCGCGGCGGTCGCGGCATTCGCCGAGCGCGCGATGCGCCAGGGACGGCGGTGCTCGTCGCTCGTTGGGCCCTCTGCCGCGGTGAGCGAGCTGTGGGGCTACCTGCGCCCGTACTGGGGCCCGGCCCGCGACGTGCGCGCCGCGCAGCCCCTGATGGCCATCGACGGCCCGTCGATTGTCGCGCCCGACCCCGCGGTCAGGCGCGTCCGTACCGACGAGATCGACATCCTGCTCCCCGCCTCCATCGCGATGTTCACCGAGGAGGTCGGCATCTCCCCGCTGGCGGGCGATGGCGGCGCGTCCTACCGCGCGCGGGTCACCGAACTCGTCCGCGCGGGCCGCGCGCTCGCCAGGATCGAGGACGGCAGGGTGATCTTCAAGGCCGAGATCGGCGCGGCCACCTCGCAGTCCTCCCAGGTACAGGGCGTCTGGGTACGCCCCGAGTACCGCGGCCACGGCCTGGCCGCCCCCGGTATGGCCGCCGTGGTCGCCTACGCCCGCGAGAAGATCTCCCCGATCGTCTCCCTGTACGTCAACGACTTCAACACCCCCGCGCGCGCCACCTACCTACGAGCCGGCTTCCGCGAGGTAGGCGAGTTCATGTCGGTGCTGTTCTGACGCGGTGTTGGACCAGAGTCAAGATCAAAGGCCCCTTCCCCC
>Ga0209881_1000325_pt1 | contig 12681 bp, 12 predicted proteins | sample PersoiDNA2013193_FD_185804 | JGI IMG/M metagenome (GOLD analysis project Ga0209881, IMG submission 185804) | Permafrost soil microbial communities from the Arctic, to analyse light accelerated degradation of dissolved organic matter (DOM) -... | ecosystem: Environmental > Terrestrial > Soil >... | reverse complement strand
TCAGGGGATCATACAGGAATAGCGTTTCGTAGCATAGACCAATTGTTCCCGTCGCATAGTTCCCCGTCATGAAGGGGTTCCAGTTCGACGGAGGACCCCACTGCTTTCCACCAGTGTAAAGGGTCTGTGAACGCGGGAATTCAGTAGTTGCTGCAGCTGCAACAGAGGTAACTCCTAGAACTCCAGTCAGTAATGCTAAGACCAGCAGAACAGACACTACCCTTCTCATTCTTTTTGCCTCCTGTATATCGTGCCTCAACCTCCATGTCTGCCTCGACAAAACCATAGGCAACATTCAAACGTTTCCCCACCTCCTTTTTTGCCCCTGATCGACTCTGACTATTTCTAATAGCACATTCCAAATTAATGTCAAGTTTTTTAGAACCTACCGGGAACATCCTCGCTGCGACGGCACGTATGCAGGCGGACACAAGCCCGGACAGCACCAACCTGGCGAAGTTCAGGAGAGAGCTCGACGCCTTGCACCAAAGCGTCGAACAGAAGACCGTTTGGAACCCCATCATGGAATTCTACGCGACGACGTTCGACAACGTCCACGACGTCATGAGACGCAACGATTGTACTGAAGACATGTCAGCACGTCTGGTCGGTATCGAGACCTACCTCGTGACAGACTACGTGATCGGCGATGCGGCGTCATCGGGGCGGATCACGTCTCCCATGCCATCGGCTTCCAGCGCTGGGTTACGGCGAACTACTGAGTCTGGAGGCGAACGACGTGTTTCATCACTGTTTTCCTCCACCACTGGAGCTCTGTTTCTCCATAAGAAACAACACGAACGGGAACAAATGGTTACGCCGCCCATGCACTATATCCGTTCGGATTGCAAACAATTCGGGGGCGGTTACACTGAAATCATACCACAATGCCGAGGTGAACCATGGAAATTGGACAGCAGTTTCTGCACGACACGCATTACGTAAGCGACAACCTGTCTCAGCCGTCTGATCAGGAAAAGGGTCTGCCGCAACCGCCCCTGGAGTTGCCATTCGATGACAGTATGCCCATCATCGAACTGCCGGACCCGAAAACCCTTGTCGTCCCGTCTATCGACCTTCGGACCGCAATCGACCGGCGTCACAGCATCCGCCTGTACCGCGACGAAGCACTGACGCTGGAGGAGCTCTCCTTCCTCCTGTGGTGCACGCAAGGCGTCAAGGCTGTCACAAAGCGTCCGTGTACTCTCCGCACCGTCCCGTCGGGGGGCGCCCGCCACGCCTTGGAGACCTATCTCATGGTCCGGGCAGTCACTGGCCTGGAGCCAGGGATCTACCGATTCCTCGCCATCGAGCACAAGCTGCAGTTCGTCAAGCCCGGGACACAGACGCTGCAGGACGTCACACGTCTGTGCGGCGACCAGAAAATGGTCGAGTTGAGCGCGGTCACATTTATCTGGGCAGCCGTACCCTACCGCATGGTCTGGCGCTATAACCAGCGCGCGTACCGCGGCGTATTCCTCGACGCAGGCCATGTCTGCCAGAACCTGTACCTGGCTGCCGAGCCTATCGACTGCGGCGTCTGCGCTATCAACGCGTTTCTGGACGACGAGTTCAACACATACCTTGGGTTCGACCCCACCCAGCAGTTCGTCATCTACTGCGCGTCGCTGGGGAAGAAGCCGACCGGCATCCACAAGTAGTTCCAGCAGCGGAGGACAGGCCGGAGCACCGTCCGGCTGTCCTCCGCTGCCGTTCCTGATCCCGCCATTATACCGTTAAGAGGGTTTCACTTGACACATGGGTACGCAGAACTAGTCTGGCATTAAAGGGAGGTGGACAATGCCCAATGCACTGGTCGTGTTCTATTCACTGGACGGTGATGTCCGGTTTCTGGCCGGGACGCTTGCCAAGGAGCTCGTGATGGACTCCATGGAGCTGGAGCTGGTCAAACCACATCCGACACACGGGTTCATGAAGTACTTCATCGGCGGGTTTCTGGCTGCCACCGGCGCGACACCCCCACTCCGTCCGCTGGTACACGACGCCGCACACTACGACCTGATCTTCATCGGGACACCTGTATGGAACAGCCGCCCGACCCCGGCCGTGCGTACGTTCCTGAAGGGTGTCGACCTCACGGGAAAAAACGTGGCTTTCTTCACCAGCTACGGCGGTAGCGACGGGAAGGCTTACCAAGTCCTGACCTCGCTGGTGCCGGGAGCCAAGGTTGTCGGCCACATCGGCTTCAAGCTGCCACTCAAGATGGACAAGGAGCAATGTTCTGCCGATCTGGTCCGCTGGGCCAAGGACCTGCTGAACAGCTGACATCGCGTTCTGACGGTTGACGTGGGCGGTGGGAGCGCTATTCTGCCCCTATGCCCCGACGAAAAGCAGCAGTCATAGCCTCTCCAAGAGACACATCATCCGACGAGGCGGCACTTCGCGCCCTGTACCGCAAGGATCCGTCGCGCATCCTGCCAAATGCACTGTGGAAGACCGTCGCGCGCCTGCAGTCTCTGGAGTGCCGGTTCATTGATGACGCCGGCTCAGTGACGGGTGTCGAACTACGAGAACCCGGGAAGTTGCTCATCTATGGCACACGAACGCAGGACCCTCTGAAAGCTGCGTCGGTCAAGCTGGATGGGGTACCCACCGTGTACGTCCACAACGACTTCGTGGCTCCTCTTGCTCCATGGTTCGACCGTAAGGAGGCTTTCTTCCGCCTTGTCCACACCGGCAGTGAGCTGCCACTGCGCGCCAAGGTCTCCGGCTACACCGTCCGTGAGGTTGACACGGCGACCGAACTGCCGCTGGTTGCCACCATCCTGCATGCCTGCTACGACACTCCTACGCCAGGCACCGACGAGATCGCAATGTGGACGAAGCGTCCGGTCTTCGCCGCGCGCGCCTGGCTGTGGGTCATCGACCGCAAGGAAAAGCGCCCTGTCGCTCTTGGCATCGCTGAAACCGACAGGCTCACCGGAGAAGGGTCCCTCGAGTGGGTTCAGGTCCTCCCTGCGTTCCGCAGTCTCGGACTGGGCACCATGCTCGTCCAGGAGCTTGTCTATCGCCTGGAACAGAAAGTCGCGTTCACTACCGTTGTCGGTCAGGTGAAGAACCCCTGTGAACCCGACCACCTTTTCCGCAGGTGCGGCTTCGCTGGCCGCGACGTCTGGTGGGTCCTGCACCGGTAGTCCCAACTTCTCCGTCCTAGATCGTCAACATCCCCCCGTGGTCCTTCAGCCAGCGCCTGCGCGTGTCGTAGTCTGGCAGGACCGACGCGACGACCGCCCAGAACCTGGCCGAGTGGTTCATCTCGCGCCGGTGCGCCAACTCGTGCACGACCACGTAGTCGACCACATCCATAGGAGCCATGATCAGGCGCCAGGCGAAGCTGACGGTGCCACTCGTACTGCACGATCCCCAGCGCCGTTCGGCGCCCGTGATGCGCAGTCGGGGGACGCTCACGCCGACCAGGAGCGCGTAGTGATGGATACGTTCAGCAAGAAGCTCGCGTGCCCGGGCGCGGTACCACTCCTCGAAGACCACCTCTCCGCGGTCGAACGCCGCCATGTCCAGGCTGAACCCGGTCTTCTCGTCAAAGGTCAGTGGCGTTTTCTGGAAAGCGACAACCACAAACGGCCATTCTCGCCCCAGGTACGGAAAGCGTTCTCCCGTCAAGAAGTCGTGTCGTGGCAGCAGGGACACGTGGCTGTGCGCCTTCTCGAGCTTGTCCTCGATCCACCCTGCCTTCTCCCACAGCAGGGACTCCACGAACCACACCGGCGTCCGTGCGGGAGCCCGTACCACCAGCGTGGCATCCGGCCGCACCTCCAGCCCCACAGTCCGACGTCGCGACCGCACCAACACATATGCGCCCGCGACGGGACTTGTGCGTTGTTCCTCTTCAGGTTTCTTCATGCTCATAAATTGTGAATCCCTTTGGTGTCAGGCACCATGGTCTTCACATTCCAGCTGTCACAGCCGAGTGCTTCTCGGTCCCAAGTTCCCACGTTGTCCACGCAAGTATTGTGTCTCCATGTCGCAGAAGCGCAACCGGCACGTCTGGGAAGCTTTACCCGCGTCGACGCCATGCATGGCCGTGTCACCGTCACCAGCGAGGTCGGCGGGGGAAGCACGTTCTCCATCGTCCTACCAGCCGGGACGTCGAACAACTAGTCGTATGCCAGGCGAATCTCCTCGGTAGCAAGCGTAGGCTGGATGAGCTCTTGCCATAGTGGGCTTTTCCAGGAACCCAACGCGTCGTGGATCTTGAAGTACTTCTGAGGGATGGGGTGGGTTCCGATGACCACAGGGATGCCATATTGCTCCTGGATGAACCGTCGGAAGTAGTCGATCCGCGTGCACGGTGGATAGCCCACAAGCATGCCCGTAGCCAGATGAATGACCGTCACCCCGTTCTTCTTCATCTCGGCGGGAGCGTATTCGATATTACCCCCGGGGCATCCACCGCATGTGGTACAGCCGACGAGTTCTACTTCTTTCCCCGCATAAATACTGAAAGCCCCCTCGCGGTTCCTCATGGCCCTGAAGCACTTCCCTCCTGCACATGTATGGTACCTGTTGCACATAATCATCCCGACACGTACGATTTCGCTGCTCATCGAACCTCCTCATCACAGAACAAATTCATGCCAATAAGTCTAACCACATTCGGTCTGGCAGGCCAGAGCAAGGCGCCGAACGACGATGCAATGACGTGCCTGCAAACACAAAGAAATCCCCAAGCGAAGAATCTGGGAACCTGACGCACATGCTGCGACAGGGCTTGTGCTGTTTTTCTATCAGATGATATCCGGCTGACGTCAGTCCTTGCTGTCGCAGGAACACGGCGAGTATGACGCCTTGGAAGCAGGTACAGGATTCGGAGCGGCAAAGACCGTGGACGGGGTGGTAATATACTCCGCCAGAGCCTCGGTGACGGGTGCGAAGGCTGCCATCTTCACGTCCTCCACATGTCCCGTGTCGGCAAGAGCGGCCACCGTGGGGTCGATGGGCAGCCGTGCAAGGACAGGAGCACCGATGTGATCTGCCAGTTCCTCGGCATGGCTGGGCCCAAACAGCTCAAATGCCTCCCCGCAGTGGGGGCACGTGACCATCGCCATGTTCTCGACGATGCCCAGAATCGGCTTGTTCATCTGCTTCGCCAGGCCTGCGGCCTTCTCAACGATCATGCTGGCCAGCTCCTGTGGTGTCGTGACCATGAAGATCCCGTCGACAGGCAAGGACTGAAACGCCGTCAAGGGGACGTCGGCCGTTCCAGGTGGCAGGTCTACGATGAGAATGTCCAGGTCTCCCCACGCCACGTCAGTCCAGAACTGCTTGATGGCGGACGTGAGCAGTGGACCGCGCCAGATGACCGGCTGGCCGGCATCATCCAGGAACAGGTTCATGGAGATGATCTTGACGCCGGTCGCCGTCTCGGGCGGGATGATCCCGACCATCGAGGACTCGGGCCGTGCGGTCAAGCCGAACAGGCGCGGGATGGATGGTCCCGTGATGTCAGCATCCAAGATGCCCACCTTCAGGCCTCGGCGTGCCAGCTCGACCGCCGCCATGGCGGACACCAGGGACTTGCCCACGCCGCCCTTGCCGCTGGCGACCGCGAGCATGTGCCGCACGTGGTTGACCTGTAAAGTCATACTCTCATTGTCAGCAGTTGCCATGTCCGGCTCCTTCGTGATGGCAGGATACCTTTCCAGCCAAGTTGACAAATGTCCCCGCGCAGTAGGCCTCGACAATCTCGTCCAGATTGTTCATGTCCGTCTGCATCACGGAGTAGCCTGCAGCAGTGAGTGCGTTCATGGCACCCATCCCCATTCCGCCAGCAATGATGGTATCGCAGCCGTGAGCTGCGTCGGCCATGCGGCCGTGCACCTCTTCGTGGCTCACATCGGATTCTCTATGGTTTTCCTCACCATGAACATGCGCGAACTTGTCACGCAATTCTGATGAAGTCACCTTGCCGTCCGTGATCTCGACGACCTTGTAGTAGTGAGCGCGGCCGAAGTGCTGACACAGTGTCGTGCCATCGTCGGTCGGTAGTGCGATACAGGTTGTCATGCTGATACCTCCTGTGCGATTTTCCTGGTGTCTCTGGACTCGTACGCCGTTCATGTCTGCATCCCACGCCCGGGCGACCGTCAGCGGATAGCCACCGACAAGCGATGCCGCACCCTTATGGCGAGCGCCCGCAAGGATGCGATGGAACGTACTCTGGGAGATGTCCATCCGGCGTGCCGCTTCCGTCTGGTCCAGGTCCAGCAGGTCGCTGAGGCACAATGCCTCCATTTCATCAGCCCCAAGGACGTGCAAAGTCCCTGCAACCTCCGGACAGAAGGGCTGCGCTCGGTCATATGTACCGCACCTGCGGGCAACCTGTCGTCCTGGCATGTCATCTCCTTGTACGAAATGAATATATATTCATTTCGCTAAAACGTCAAGTCATGTGAAACTGAACATCAACCTCCGGTGCGTGTACACAGGTCAGACGTGCTCTCACATACCGTGATGATCATGTCTCCATTAGGCCCCACATCCGGGCGGTCCAGGCAGAGAAAGCCCCGCGGAGCAGAACCGTCACGTCCAATGCAGTACTCCAAATCTCGGAAAGAATTCACTCATGCACATCGTCAACGAAATGGTATACTATGTTGGTATACTTGCAGGAGACCGCCAACAAAATGAACAGTCCACAGGTACGGGAGAAACCCATGGAACCAGGATTGTCAAACACAGAAGCACAGAAAAGACTTGAACAGATCGGGCCCAACGAGATTCCTGAACACCATGACCCCTCGTGGCTGGCCCTGTTCCGCAAGGTGTGGGGTCCTGTCCCCTGGATGCTCGAAGTCAGCCTCATTCTTGAGCTGGTTACGTACCACTACACACAGGCGACCATCATCGGCGCGCTCATCGTTTTCAACGCCGTCATCAGCTTTGTCCAGGAGCACCGGGCACAGGACGCGCTGAGACTTCTACAGCAGCGTCTGGTGGTTCACGTCAGGGTCCTGCGTGACAGTACGTGGCAGGCCATGGATTCACGGCTGGTGGTGCCTGACGATATCGTCCACCTGCGCATGGGAGACTTGGTTCCTGCAGATATGACCCTGTCAGACGGCAATCTGTCTATCGACCAGTCTGCGCTGACCGGTGAATCGCTGCCGGTAGATGCGGCCGTCGGCAGTAACATCTATGCCGGCAGCGTGGTGAAGCGCGGCGAGGCAAGCGGCAAAGTCACGGGCACCGGCACCCATACTTATTTCGGGCGGACTGCCCAGCTGGTCGGTTCGGCAAAGACCGCCAGCCATCTGCAGGAGACCATCCTCGGCATTGTGAAGTACCTGCTTGCCCTGGATGTGCTGCTGGTCATTGGCGTCCTGGTCTACTCTTGGGTGCACGCCATCCCGCTGCTGGACACGGTCTCCTTTTCGCTAATGTTATTGGTCTCCTCTGTGCCCGTCGCGCTGCCCGCCGTCTTTACCCTTGCCTCCGCAGTCGGCGCTCAGGAGTTGGCCAGCCGTGGAGTTCTGGTAACTCGCCTTTCAGCCATTGAAGAAGCGGCTGCCATGACTGTCCTGTTCAGTGACAAGACAGGAACAATCACCGAAAACCGACTGAGGCTGGTCGATATGGTTCCAGTGTCAGGCATGACGCAAGATGATGTTCTGCGTCTTGCGCTGCTGTGTTCGGACGAGCGTTCGCAGGACCCTATCGACCTTGCCATCATCACACGCGCACGCGAGTCAGGCATCTCACCCGGTACGGCCACCATTTCCAGCTTCATCCCGTTTGCTTCGGCGACCAAGCGCACGGAAGCGATTGTCGCTCAGGACGGTGTCAGCACTCGAATTGTCAAAGGCTCTCCTCAGATCGTTGAAGCTCTCGTCGCAGACGGTCAACCCTTCGCACAGGATGTCGAGCGCCTTGCTGCGATGGGGAACCGCGTACTCGCTGTGGCGGCCGGGCCCGAGGGTCATCTGGCTATGGCTGGATTGTTGGCACTGGAGGACCCGCCACGCAGTGATTCGGCAGACCTAATCCATAATCTGAAAGACCTCGGCATCAGAGTTGTGATGGTCACTGGCGACACGCCCGAGACTGCTCGCACCATCGCCGCACAGATCGGGCTGGGCACACGCGCATGTGATGCGGTCACACTGCGGGACAACATGCCCGGCACAGATGCTCTGGACTGCGACGTCGTGGCCGGGGTCCTTCCGGAAGACAAGTATGCGCTGGTTCAGCGCTCTCAGCATGCTGGTAGCATCGTCGGCATGACCGGCGACGGTATCAACGACGCGCCCGCTCTCAAGCAGGCGGAGGTAGGCATCGCCGTCTCCAACGCGACGGATGTCGCAAGGGCAGCTGCAAGCGCTATTCTGACCAGCCCCGGTCTCAGCGGAATCGTTACGGCCGTGACGACGGGACGCCAGATCTATCAGCGCATGCTGAGCTATACTCTCAACAAGATCATCAAGACCCTGCAGATAGCCCTGTTTCTCGCCGTAGCATTCTTCCTGACCGGCCACTTTGTAACGTCGCCGCGCCTCATCCTCCTGCTCCTGTTCGCCAATGACTTTGTGACCATGTCCCTTGCCTCTGACACGGCAACAGCGTCGCAACTGCCGGACCGGTGGCGTGTGTCGCAGCTGACCGGTAGTGCTCTCTTGCTGGCAGTCGCCTGGCTAGCAGTCGCATTTGGCACGCTGTACGTCGGAACCAGCATCCTCCACTATGACCTGCCTTACCTCCAGACTCTGGTCTTTGTCATGCTGGTCCTGACTGGACAGGCAAACGTGTATCTGGTCCGCGAGCGTCGCCACTTCTGGCGATCGCGGCCGGGACGGGCGCTCCTCCTGAGCACGCTGGGGGACCTGCTGGTGATTGGGTTCATGTCTTCACGTGGAATTCTCATGGTGCCACTGCCACTGAACGTTCTAGCAGTCATGCTCCTGGGTATCGTATTGTACAGTGTCGTGCTTGACTTTTACAAGCTGGTCGTCTTCCACTGGTTTTGCATCGCCGGTTGAAGCAGGTACGGACCTGAAGATTGTGACGATGAGTCTTTCGCTCCGGCTATGACCAAAGCATCGTGCCCCGGACAAACGCTCACACATGTCATAGAATCGATTTTCCTCCCCTGATGGTCACAACGAAAACCCTCGGGGACAAGACCCGGGGGTACAACTGTCAGAGGCGGCAGGAACCAGCCCATGATGCAACCGCCAATGCAGACACCGCGCGCCCTGGGCGACCATGTGGTCTGCGCCATTCACCAGGTGAAGGCGGACGTTGTCTCCTCCGCCGTCCTCGAACAGCGGTGTATTTTCGACCGGGATCTGGTTGTCGGCTGTCCCCTGCATGAGGACGATGCTACGTGGCTCGTCCGATCGGATCCAGAAGCCCGCCAGTCACCTGATGAGGAGTGCGACGACGAACACCACGACCATGAGGGCAATGGCGATGAAGAGGATCTGACGCTCCTGCTCCGTGGGTGTAGCGATGGAACCCCGCCACCATGAACGCGAAGGGTTCCGGACGGGCTGGAACACGGACCAGGAAGTTCCCCGGCTGGTTGTTGCCCACGTGTCTCGCGGGGCAGAGCGCATTCTCGTCCAGGAACGCTGTCCGGCATGCAGTACGGCGTTTCGGACTCCCATGGGATGACGGAATGGCAGAAAGGACAGGGACGAGATCCCGAGGGAATGTCTCCGCACGAGCCATTCATACTCTGCCGCAAGTCTTGCAGCGTCTTGCCTCGATGCTCCTCTTCCATAAGGGTCTCCTACCCCGAAAATGTATTCCACCTGAACAGCGTGAACATCGCCCAAGGGTACGCAAAGAAGGCTGCCGATCCTTCTTGGCCAAAGGAACCGGCAGCTTGTTTCAAACCTGCTCTGATGTTTTCTACTTCCTGGTCAGTAAATGACAGGCGGCGGTATGTCCGGGCACAACTTCGATCATCGCGGGTTCCTGCTCTTTGCAGATGGGCATCGCGTAGGGACACCGCGTGCGGAAGTGGCAGCCGGACGGAGGATTCACTGGTGACGGCACGTCGCCCTGGAGAATAATGCGTTCGCGTTTCACCTCGGGGTCAGGCACCGGCACGGCCGACAGCAGAGCCTGTGTGTACGGGTGAAGCGGGTGGTCGAACAGTTCATCGTTCTCAGCAGTCTCGACGATCTTGCCAAGGTACATGACCGCAACGCGGTCAGACATGTGACGTACAACAGCAAGGTCATGGGCAATGAAGAGATACGTCAGGTTCAGCCTTTGCTGCAGCTCCTGGAGCAGGTTGATGATCTGCGACTGAATCGACACGTCCAGGGCCGAGATGGGCTCATCCAGGACAAGCAGTTCTGGATTGATAATAAGCGCGCGGGCAACCCCGATACGCTGACGTTGACCACCGGAGAACTCATGAGGATAGCGCCTCTCGTACTCAGGGCGCAAGCCCACAGTCTCCATCATGGTGGCGACGGCCTGTCGGCGTTCCTTGCGGGTGCCGATGCTATGTACATCCAGAGGTTCCTGAATGATATCGCCCACTGGCATGCGTGGGTTGAGTGAACCATATGGGTCCTGGAACATGATCTGCATGTTCCGACGGAGGGGCCGCATCTGGTTCGGAGTAAGCTTGGTGATGTCCTTCCCTTTGTAGATGATCTTCCCGCCGGTAGGCTGCAAGAGCTTCAGTATGGTGCGCCCGGTGGTCGTCTTGCCCGATCCGGATTCTCCCACCAAGCTCAAGGTCTCGCCCTGACTGATGAAGAAACTCACCTCGTCCACAGCCCTGACTGAGGCCACGGTCGTAGAGAAGACTCCTCCCTTGATGGGGAACCACTTCTTGAGGTTCTCGACTTCTACAAGTCTGGTTGCCATGGTCATTTGTCCTCTCTGCCTATGATTCGATCGGATGGAAGCAACGAACGAGGTGACCCGGGGTAAGCTCAAGAATCTCCGGCTCTTCCTCTCTGCACTTCTCCGTAGCAAATGGGCAGCGCGGGTTGAAACGGCAACCCTTGGGCATGTGGTATGGGGAGGGGACCATGCCCTCAATAGCGGGCAATGGCTCGTTGGTCCTCTTCTCGGTGAATTTCGGAATAGACTTCAACAGACCGTACGTGTACGGATGACGTGGAGACTTGAAGATCTCTCTGGCAGAAGCACTCTCGACAATCTTGCCGGCATACGCGATGTTAATGGTGTCTGCCATTTCCGCAACGACGGCAAGGTTGTGGGTAATAATGAGAATGGCCATCCCTAGCTTCTTCTGAAGTCCGCGCATCAGGTCCAGAATCTGTGCCTGGATGGTGACGTCGAGCGCCGTCGTAGCTTCATCAGAGATCAGGAGTTCAGGGTTCGAGGACAGTGCCATGGCGATCATGACCCTCTGCCGCATGCCGCCGCTCATCTCGTGAGGGTACTGGCTGAAGCGCTGCTCCGGCTCGGGGATGCCGACCAGGTGAAGCATCTCGATGGTACGCTTCTTCGCCTCGGTGGCATGGATCTTCTGATGCAGGGTAATAGCTTCACTGATCTGATCACCAATCGTGTAGACAGGATTGAGCGATGTCATGGGTTCCTGGAAGATCATGGAGATCTTGTCACCACGTATCATGCGCATCTTTTCTTCATTCTTCTTGAGAAGGTCTTCCCCATGGAAGAAGATCTCGCCTCCGATGATCTTGCCAGGAGGATTAGGAATGAGACGAATAATCGAGAGCGCTGTAACGGATTTTCCACAACCAGACTCGCCCACCAGGCCTACAACCTCTCCCCGATGAATGGTCAGGTCAATCCCGTCTACAGCTGGGACGACTCCGTCCTCGGTGTAGAAGAACGTGCGTAGATTCTTGATATCAACAAGTATTTCTCGGTTGTCCACGGAACCCCCCCTTACAGTTTCAGTTTCGGATCGATGGCATCGCGAAGTCCATCTCCGAAGAAGTTGAATCCAAGAACAGTCATGAAGATGGCCAGGCCGGGGTAGATGATCAGTCGGGGCGAGTTCCAGATGAACTGTTGGGCGTTCTGCAGCATGTTTCCCCAACTGGCGAAGGGAGCCTGAACGCCAAACCCCAGGAAGCTGATGGAGGCTTCATAGATGATGGCGCCACCGATTCCGATTGTCGTGGATACGATGAGGACTGCCAGCGTATTCGGGAACAGGTGCCGCCACATGATACGGTTGGCACTGGCACCGATTGCACGGGCCGCCTCCACGTACTCCTGTTCCTTGAGTGAAAGAACCAAACCCCGGACAAGACGGGCGTCAGTCATCCACCCGAACACAACGATGACGAGGATAATTTGCCATACCCCCTTCCCAAGCACGCTCGCCAGAGCTATCAGCAGGGGAAATGTCGGGATAGACAACATGGCATCTGTGAATCGCATGAGGATATTGTCCGCCCAGCCGCCATAGTAACCCGCAACAAGCCCAACAAAGGCTCCAGCGAGTGTCGAGCTGATCGCAGAAATGAAGCCGATAAACAGCGAGATGCGCCCTCCGAAGAACATACGGGCAAGCACGTCACGACCATAGTCATCGGTACCCAAAGGGTGCACACGGGAAGCAGGATTGAAGAGCCCACCCAGACCCTCGATCTGAGTATTTGGATCGGCGCGCCAAATGAGGGGACCAACGAACACGAACAGCAGGATAAAAATCAGCATGAACGCACCGACCATGGC
>Ga0209881_1000321_pt1 | contig 12727 bp, 10 predicted proteins | sample PersoiDNA2013193_FD_185804 | JGI IMG/M metagenome (GOLD analysis project Ga0209881, IMG submission 185804) | Permafrost soil microbial communities from the Arctic, to analyse light accelerated degradation of dissolved organic matter (DOM) -... | ecosystem: Environmental > Terrestrial > Soil >... | reverse complement strand
CACGGCCGTCGTGCTCCGGTTCGACGGCGGCGACCTGCGGGCCGCACTTGCCCGCCTCCGTGCCCGCCCGAGCTAGGGCCGTGCCTGGCCTGCCCGTGCCTGGCCTGCCCGTGCCTGGCCTGCCCGGGCGGGTCGCGCTCGTGGTGGGGACGACGGCGGGCGGGACTGGGGCGCATGTCCGCATGCTCGCGGCGGGCCTCGCCGCCAAGGGGATCGCCGTTCCCGTGCTGTCCCCGTCCGGCGTCGGCGCGCGGTTCGGATTCGCGGCGCTTGACGGCGTGGACTTCATCCCGGTGGAATTCGGCAGCCGGCCGCGCCCGCGCGACCTGGCCGCCGTCGCGCGGCTGCGCCGGGCGGCGCGCGGCGCCGAGGTGGTGCACGCGCACGGGCTCCGGGCCGGGGCGCTCACCGTGCTCGCGCTCGGCTGGCCGCGGGGCGGCCGGCGGCCGGGGCTCGTGGTCACGGTGCACAGCGCCCCGCCGGCCGGCCGCGGCGGGGCGGCGGTGATCTACCGTGCCCTCGAGCGTGCCGTCGCGCGCGGAGCCGACCTGGTGCTGTGCGTCTCCGCCGACCTGGAGACCAGGATGCGGGCGGCCGGCGCGCGCCGGATCGGCCGGGCGGTCGTGCCGGCGGCCGCGCCGGCGGTCCCGCCAGTCCCGGCTACCGTACAAGGACCGGCCGCCGCACCGTTCCCCGCGGCCTCGGCAGCGGGCCGCCCTGTGGTGCTCGCGGCGGGACGGCTGGCGACGCAGAAGGGGTTCGGCGCGCTGATCGAGGCGGCGGACTCGTGGCGGGACATGGACCCGCGGCCGCTGCTCGCGATCGCGGGCGACGGCCCGCTGGCGGGGGAGTTGCGCGCGCGGGCCGCCGGGCTCGGCGTCGATGCGGCCTTTCTCGGGCATCGCGGCGACGTTCCCGCCCTGCTCGCGGGAGCGGCGGTATTCGTGCTGCCCAGCCAGTGGGAAGGCCAGCCGCTTGTGCTGCAGGAAGCGCTGCGCGCGGCCGTCCCGATCGTGGCCACCCGGGTCGGCGGCATCCCTGACCTCACCGGCGGAGACGCGGCGCTGCTCGTCGAGGCGGGGGATACCCCGGGGCTGGCCGCCGCCGTCCGTGCCGTGCTCGCCGATCCGTCGCTGGCGGCCAGGCTGCGCGCGGCGGCGGCGCGGCGGGCGGCCGCGCTGCCGACGGAAGGCGATGCCGTGCTCGCCGCGCTGGCGGCCTACGCCCAGGTCATTAAATGACGATATGCCTGGTCAGTGCCGATCTTCTGGGATACTGGTGAAATGTTGCGATCTACGTGCCTTTGCCTGCTCACCAGGGACAGCGGCGGCGACCGGGGCCGTGAGGTCCTGCTCGGCCACAAGAAGACCGGGCTCGGCCTCGGCAAGATCGTGGGTCTCGGCGGCCACGTGGAACCGGGTGAGTCGCCAGCGGAGGCGGCCGTGCGCGAGGTCAAGGAGGAGTCGGGCATTCACGTGCCGCCGAGCGCGCTGACCGAGCTGGCGCACGTGACATTCCGCTTCCCCGCCCGCCCCTCGTGGGACATGGACGCGGTGGTCTTCGCGAGCACCGCCTGGTCGGGCGAGCCTGGCGAGACCGAAGAGATCAGGCCGCAGTGGTTCCCCGTTGGCGCGCTGCCCTTCGACCGCATGTGGCAGGACGCCAGGCACTGGCTGCCGCGCGTCCTCGCGGGCCAGCGCCTTGCCGCTGCCTTCACCTACGCCCCGGACTGCGAAACCGTCGCCGACGCCGCCATCACCGGCCTGCCGCCGTCACGCGCCGAATAAGTCCTCAGCCGGGCGGGGCAGCCTAACTGAGCCAGTCGGCCGCGATCTGCTCGGCGGCCCGCTCGATAAGCGGGCCGGCCTCGGCGATGCAGCGGTCCGGGTCCGGCTCGAGGTCGGTCAGCGGGTAGACGGCCGAGATGCCCGCCTCCTTCAGCATCGCCGCGGACAGCGTGCACCGTCCGGCCACCGCGACCACCGGCACCGCGGGGTCGTGCGCGGCGGCGGCTCGCGCGACCCCGGCAGGGGCCTTGCCGCGCAGCGTCTGCTCGTCAAGTGACCCTTCGCCGGCAATCACGAGCCGGGCGCCGTCCAGGCGCTCGCCGAACGAGAGCATCTCGAGAAGCAGTTCGATGCCTGGCCGCATGCGCGCGCCGAGGAACAGCAGCGCGGCGAACCCGAGACCGCCGCCCGTGCCCGTGCCCGGCGCGTCCCTGAGTGAATCCGCCGTCGCGAGCGCCGCCTCGGCGACGTCCGCCCACCGGGTGAGGCCCGCCTCGAGCAGCCGCACATCGGCCGGCGATGCCCCCTTCTGCGGCGCATAGACCGCCGCCGCGCCTGACGGCCCGAGCAGCGGGTTATCGACATCGGAGGCGAGCAGGAACTCCACGCCCGTCAGGTCCTTAAGCCCGGACAGCTCAAGCACGGCGAGCCTGGCGAGCGCCGCGCCGCCTGGCGGAAGCTGCAGCCCCGTGTCGTCGGTCAGCCGGGCGCCGAGCGCCTGGAGGAGGCCGGCGCCGCCGTCGGTGGAGGCGGTGCCGCCAACGCCGAGCACGACGCGCTTGGCGCCCATCCGGGTGGCCGCCAGGATCAGCTCGCCGACGCCGCGGCTCGTCGCCGTCAGCGGGGCGAGTTCGCCGGGCTTCAGCAACGCGAGGCCGCACGCCTGCGCCGCCTCGATGACCGCGGTCCCGCCATGCAGCGCGAACGACGCGTTGACCGCTTTCCCCGTCGGCCCGCGCACGCCGAGCTCGACGCGGCGATAGCCCGCGGAAATCGCCGCGGCGACGGTGCCGTCCCCGCCGTCGGCCACGGGAAGCGCGGTGATCTCGCCGGCGAACCCGGACCGAGTCAGCCCGGCCGCGACCCGGGAGGCGACGTCGGCGGCGGCCAGGCTGCCTTTAAACTTGTCCGGTGCGATCACCACGCGGTCGATCATGAGCCTGATTCAAGCACGCCGTTCGGTACCTGGTGCCTGAACGGCAAATGCCACCAAAAGCCCATAAACGTGCACATCACTCTGGTTTTCGTAAGTGTCAGCTGCAATCGATTTCGGGGGTCTGTGAGTGCCTGAGAACCATCCTCAGCGCTGGCCGCTTCCCTGGGAAGAGCCGCGCGTCACCGTCGACGGAATCGTCGGCCAGGTCGACGCGACCCAGGTACCGCGGTACGGCGGTGAGCCGACGTTCGCCCGGCTGCCCAGGCTGACCGACGTGCCACGAGCGGATGTCGCGATCCTCGGCGTCCCGTTCGACACCGGGGTCAGCTACCGCCCGGGTGCGCGGTTCGGTCCCGCGCACATCAGGGAGTCCTCCCGGCTGCTCCGGCCGTACAACCCGGCGGCCGGCGTGTCGCCGTTCGCCGCGCAGCAGGTGGCGGACGCCGGCGACCTTGGGGTCAACCCGTTCGACATCGCCGAGGCCATCGCCGCGATCGAGCGCGGTGCCCGCGGCCTGCTCGAGCGAGCGCCCCGCCTGCTCACGCTCGGCGGTGACCACACGATCGCGCTGCCGGTGCTGCGCGCCGTGCATGCGGCGCACGGCCCGGTGGCCGTCGTCCACTTCGACGCGCACCTGGACACCTGGGACAGCTACTTCGGCGCACCGTACACGCACGGCACGCCGTCCGCCGTGCCTTCGAGGAGGGCCTGCTCGACCCGTCCGGCTGCCTGCACGTCGGCATCAGGGGGCCGCTCTACGGTGCGGAGGACCTGGTCGCGGACGCCGGGGCCGGGTTCAAGATCGTGGCGGCGACCGAGCTCGAGCACCTGGGCACTCGCGGCGTCATCGAGGCGATCGCGGCCCGGGTGGGCGGCCGGCCGGTCTACGTGAGCGTCGACATCGACGTTCTCGACCCGGCGTTCGCGCCAGGCACGGGCACCCCGGAGGCGGGCGGCCTGACCAGCCGCGAGCTCCTCGCGGTGCTCCGCTCGTTCGCCGCGCTGAACCTGGTCGGCGCCGACATCGTCGAGGTCGCGCCCGCCTACGATCACGCCCAGGTCACCGGCATCGCCGCCGCCCACGTGGCCTACGAGCTCATCTCCGCCCTGGCCCTCGCGCGATGATGCCATCCGCGGCCACACTATGACCATCATGACAAGCAAGGCAGTGGCCGCGGCGATCGCCGCGGTGAGTATCGCGCTGACGGTCAGCGCCTGCGGCCCAAACACCTACTTCGGCCCGGACCCTGCCGCCTGCAAGGCTGCCATGGAGGCGCAGTACCTCAAGGCGACCGCCGGCCAGGGCCATTTCGGGGCCGCGCTCGCGGACTGCAAGGGACTGCCAGCGGCCGAGATGCGGCTGTTCGCCAAGCAGGTACAGGCGGGCTACTGACGCGGCATTGCCGCAGGTCATCAATCCAGAGGATGGGGAACGGGCCGTTAGTTCCAGTATCCCGCAAATCGATCAAATATTCGTGAGTACGCAACATATTGCGCAGGGCCTCTCGCGGGAACGGCCCCTGGGTGACCACGCCGGGAGCTGTTCCGGCCTGCCCATCGGCTGCGCCGGGGCCGCCGCTAGGGTTGGCGTGGCAGGTAATGACATACAGGGGAGGACGATGAGGCACAGCACGGCGCGGGGAGCCCTGGAGCTCGGCGCTCTGGGAGTCGTGTTCGGTGACATCGGCACCAGCCCGCTGTACACGATGCAGACCGTTTTCGACCCGACCGATCCGCACCACGTCCAGGTGACGACCGAGCACGTGTACGGGATCGTCTCGCTGATCTTCTGGGCCGTGGTGGCCGTGGTGATGGTCACCTATGTGCTGCTGGTGATGCACGCCGACAACGACGGCGAGGGCGGCATCATGGCGCTGATCACGCTGATCCGCCGCCGCGGCGCGCCCAGCAAGCGGCGGGTCGCGCTGGTGCTCGCCGCGCTCGGGGTATTCGGCGCGTCGCTGTTCTTCGGCGACAGCATGATCACCCCGGCCATCTCGGTGCTCTCCGCGATCGAGGGCGTGCAGATCGCGGCGCCGTCCGTCGCCGCCCTCGTGCTCCCGATCACCGCGGTGATCATCATCGGCCTGTTCCTGCTGCAGCGGCTGGGCACGGGCGTCGTCGGGCGGCTGTTCGGGCCGGTGATGGCCGTCTGGTTCATCGTGATCGGCGCCTGGGGCCTCCGCGGTATCGTCAGCAACCCGTCGATCCTCAAGGCGCTGTCCCCCACCTACGCCCTCACGTTCCTGTTCGGGCACTTCACCACGTCGTTCTTCTCGCTGGCGGCGGTGGTGCTCGCGGTGACCGGCGCCGAGGCCCTGTACGCCGACATGGGGCACTTCGGCCGCGGCCCGATCACCCGGGCGTGGCTGTTCCTGGTGTTCCCCGCCTGCATCCTCAACTACATGGGGCAGGGCGCCCTGATCCTGCAACAGCCCAGCGCCGTCAGCAACCCGTTTTACCTGATGACGCCCGGGTGGGCGCGGATCCCGATGGTGATCCTGGCCGCCGCCGCGACGGTCATCGCCTCCCAGGCGGTCATCTCCGGCGCGTACTCACTGACCCAGCAGGCCGCGCAGATCGGCTACCTGCCGCGGCTGCGCATCGATCACACCTCGGAAGAACAGGCCGGGCAGATCTACGTTCCGTGGATCAACTGGGCCCTGCTGGCCGCGGTGCTCGCGCTGGTCTTCACCTTCCGCACCGCCAACGCGCTGGCCTACGCGTACGGTGTGGCGGTCACCGGCACGATCACGATCACCACGCTGCTGTTCTTCTACATCGCCCGCAGCCAGTGGAAGAAGCCGGTGTGGATGGTCGTCCCCGCCGCCGCCGTGCTGCTCACCATTGACCTGCTGTTCTTCGGCGCCAACCTCACCAAGCTGCCGCACGGGGCCTGGCTGCCGCTCGCCATCGGCATCTTGGTGTTCATCGTCCTCACCACCTGGCAGAAGGGGCGGATGCTGGTCAGCCGCGAGCGTCAGCGCGACGAGGGATCACTGCGCGAGTTCATCGACGAGCTGCACAATGCGAAGCCGCCGCTGCCCCGGGTGCCGGGTACCGCGATCTTCCTCAACCGCGGCAAGGAAACCGCCCCGCTGGCCCTGCGGGCCAACGTCAAGCACAACCACGTTCTGCACGACCAGGTGATCATCCTGGCCATCGCGACGCTCCCGGTCCCCCATGTCCCGCCGGAGAGCCGACTGGAGATCGACGACCTCGGCTACAAGAGCGACCGGATCTACCACGTCACCGCCCACTTCGGTTACATGGACACCCCCGCCGTCCCGGCGCTGCTGCCGTTCATCCGCAGTAATGAAGGGAAGGGGCGGCTGAACGACGCCCAGATCTCCTACTTCCTGTCCACCATCGAGATACGCAGGGGAAACACCCCCGGCATGAGCCTCTGGCGCAAGCGCCTGTTCATCGCCACCGCCAGGCTGACAGCCGACGCGGCCGAGTACTTCCGCCTCCCTCGCGACCGCACCGTCATCATGGGCTCCCGCATCGAACTGTGACCGGCTGCCGCGTCGGCTCACCATCGCATTTCAGGCTTATAACAGCAAGAAGCGTCTGATTCTGGATTGCGGGATGTGCACATTCGGGATAACGGCTAGATAACAGCAGGATATGCGGCTGACGGCCCAAAAGATCATGGGGACTTTTTTCCTGGTGGCAGAAAAGCGTACTATGCGCACGCAAAACTTCCATCAAGAAAAAACCTTCCAAGATCTTTTCGCTCGCCTGCCGGATATTGCGTGAAATGTCGGGCCGGACGCGGCCGGACGGCGCGTCTCAGAGGGCCGTCTCAGAGGGCCGTCTCCTCCCACCGCCGCCGGACCTCCGCGAGCCCCGGCGCGGTGAGCGATCCGTACAGCCGCAGTCGCGCCACCCCGCCGTCGGGGAACACGTCAAGGCGCACCAGGTCGCAGGCGGCGTCGGGGGAGACCCTGAACCGGTGCGGCGTGTCGGGCAGCAGTGGTCTCCGCTCAAGCAGCGGCGCCCACGCCGACGGATCGCTCCAGTCCCCGCCCGCCGACGCCCGCAATTCCGCCATACCAGGCGAATTCCCGATATATCCGGAAGTGTCGAGTTCCACCAGCGACACCACGCCAGCCGCCGGGAACCGCACCACAAGCCACTCGTTCCCGGAAGCACGCCGCCGCCGCGTCTCCCACCCCTCGCCCATCACCCGCGACAGGCCCGGCGAAAGAGCGTTGCGCGGCGCGGAGTAGAAGCGGTCGCTGCAGGCGAGCACGTCCCCGCCGTTCTCGAGCGCCGCCAGGTCGAACGTCATCCCTTCGAGCAGCGCGGGATCGGGCACGACCACTCCGTGCACCCGCAGCCGCGCCACCCCGCCATCCGGGTAGATCCGCAGCCGGACGTGGCTGAACCGGTGGCGCGGCGGGATCTCGAATACGTGCGGCGTGTCACCCTTCAGCGGCGACCTGGGCACGATCTCCACCCAGCGGGCCGACTCGAGCGCGGCGAGATCGGGGTACCCGGCCACGGAGCATGCCTCCACCGAGCAGGCCTGCGGGAAGTTCCCGGTGAAATACGCGGTGTCCACCACGACCGCGTGCACCACGCAAGGCGCGCCGAGCCGCACGATCACCCAGTCATGCTCGTCCGCGCCAGGCGAGGACCGGGAGACAGCGGAACGCCGCCGCCGCGTCTCCCACCCGTCATATACCTGCCCCTTATGCCCGAAGGTGTGCGGCGAGTACGTCGCTACCCCCGGCTTGATCAGGTTCTCCTTCTCCGCGAAGAACTCGTCGGAGGCCGCGAGCACCGACCCGCGCATGGCGCGCGACGCGAGGTCGGGCAGCGCGAGCGGGTCATCCGCCTGCCCGGTCAAGGAGTCAGGCGCCAAGAAGACTCCCTCCCCGCGCGAGCAGCCGTCCGCGCGGCGGATCGGAGGGGGTCACCTCAACGCCGCCGAGCCACGTCCGCATGACCCGCCCGTGCAGCGTCCGCCCCTCATAGGGCGTCACCGGGTTCTTGTGCAGCAGTTCGGCGCCGCGCACGGTGAACGTCGCGTTCGGGTCGAACGCCACGAAGTCGGCGTCGCAGCCGGCCGCGATCCGCCCCTTGGTCGGCAGCCCCGCGAGCGACGCGGGGAACGCCGACATCCAGCGCGCGATGTCGGCGAGGGAGAACCCGCGCCGCCGCGCGACCGACCAGACCACCGACAGCCCGACCTGCAGCGACGAGATCCCGCCCCACGCGGTCCTGAAGTCCCCGTCGGGCAGCCCCTTCAGCGCGGGCGTGCACGGGGAGTGGTCGGATACGACCCCGTCGATCGCCCCTTCGCCGAGCGCCCGCCACAGCGCCTCCCTGTTCACCGCGTACCTGACCGGCGGGCAGCACTTGAACTCGGTGTGCCCAGGCGGCACCTCCTCGGCGGCGAAGAACAGGTAGTGCGGGCACGTCTCCGCCGACAGCGCGATCCCGGCGGCGCGCGCGGACCCGATGAGCGCCGCGCAGTCGCCGGCGGCCAGGTGCACGATGTGCGCCCGTGCCCCGGTCGCCGCGGCGGCCGAGATGACGGTTTCGATCGCCCGTCGCTCGGCGACCGGCGGCCGTGAGGCGACGAAGGCGTCGTAGGAGGATCCGGTCGGCGACGTCACCTCGGCGGGGTCCTCCGCATGCACGATCATCGGCGCCCCCGAGGCGGCGAGGAACTTCATCGCCGCGCGCAGCTCATCCCGCCCGAGGGGGCGGAACTCGTCGATACCCGAGTCGATGAGGAAGCACTTGAACCCGATCACGCCCGCCTCGAGCAGCGCGCCGAGTTCGGGCACGTTCCCTGGCACCGCGCCGCCCCAGAACGCCACGTCGACCGCGCACTGCCCGGTCGCCGCCGCGACCTTCGCCCGCAGGGCGTCCACCGTCGTGGTGACCGGCGAGGAGTTCAGCGGCATGTCGCAGATCGTGGTGATCCCGCCGGCCAGGGCCGCCCGCGTCGCCGACGCGAAACCCTCCCATTCGGTCCGCCCCGGCTCGTTCACGTGCACGTGCGAGTCGACGAGCCCCGGCAGCAGCGGAAGGTCGCCAAGGTCGATGGTGCGGTCCGCGTCAAGGCGCGCACCATAGTCGGTAACAAGCTCAATTCGGCCATCCCGAACGAACGCGGCCGACTCCGCCACCCCATCGGGCAACGCCATGCGTCGCGACCGGATAGCAAGGGTCTCGCTCACGGTCCCACCTTCTCTCGCAGGGTCGAGTCCCGGGAACGTCGACCGAGTTGATGGCCTCTACCAGGACCGATGCTCCGACCTTACTAGCCGCCTGCGCGGCGAGCCGCAGGTTGCCGATGGCAACGGCGTCCTGCGTGTCGCGATCGACCCCGGCCGCCATATCCCCGGTGTGGAAGTTCAGCGAGACCAGCGGCAGCTCGGTGAAGAGAATCGAGCAGTTCACATCGAACCAGAGCCCGTGGGTGCGCACCAGTCCAGTTTTTCACGCAGACCCGCTGACAAACACTGTGTCGAATCCCTCACCGAACCGCCCGCGTGACCCTTATCCGTACGGGGCGGTAATCGCTCGCACGCCAATAATCTCTGCACCCATGAGGGATAATGCGGAGATGGCCGCGGACGGCACCGCCACGAGCGCCTTCGGTCGCGCGCTCAAGCGCCACCCAGGCCGGAGAAATCTACCAGCGGCTAGGCGACCACCACGGCCGGGCTGGTGTCCTGGCGTACCTGGGCGACGCGCAGCGGCGGGCCGGCCGGAACCGGGAGGCCGGCCAGACGCTGGAGGCGGCACTGCTGCTGTTCCGCGACCAGGCCGACGCCCTCGAGGGGATCGCGGCCAGCCACCGGGCACAGGGGCACGCAGGCGCGGCACGGCGGCAGTACGCGAAGGCGCTCGCCGCCTACGAGTCGATGAACTGTGACGCGGACGCCGCCCGGGTCCGTCAGGCGCTCGGCTCCCTGAGCGCCTGAGTCACGGCATCGGCCATGAGGCGCCGCCAGGCGACGCTCAGCCTGTCGGCCCTGGTGTTGACCTCAACCCGCGGGTCAAGGGGGAGCAGGGACGAGCGGTAACGTTCGAGGATGGCCAGGTCCTCGGCGAGGATCTGGTCCTCCTCCTTGATGAACGCCGCAAGCCTGCCGGCGTCGCCGTCGATGTCGCTCCGGGTGTTCAGCTTGAAGACGCGGGTCGTTCCGTCGTCTTCCGGCAGGCAGGCAAGCAAGATGGCGATCGTGACATGCGGCAGGTCAAGCCGCACGTGCGCGGTCCCGTTGGGCCCCGCGCTCTTGGTGACCCGGTGGGTGACGACCGTGCCACCGTCCCGGTACGGGGTGTCGAAGACGCCGGTCAGCCGCCAGGTCGCCGCGGTAACCTCGCCGGCCTCAAGCGGCTTGTCGTCGCAGACGCCGAACGACGCGGCGTGCACGAACGGGAAGTGCGCCGCGTCGAGGAAGTTGTCGACGAGCTGGCCCGCGCTCGCCCGCGTGCGCACGGTGCGCGACCTGGCACCCGTCATCCCCGGTGCTTCCCACTCGGGGAACTCGGGCAGCGGCGCGAGCGGCTCGTCGGGCGCGAGCCAGACGAGCCCGTACGCCTCGGTCACGCCGCGGGCGGCACTGAGCCGCGCGCGCTTGCTGATGTTCGGGTGACGGCCGAGCGAAGGGATCAGGTCGCACCCGCCCGCAGCGTCGAAACGCCAGCCGTGGTACGCGCACGAGAGCCGGGCGCCGCCGTCGCCCGCGGTGCTCACGCGGCCCGCCGATAGCGGCGCGAGGCGATGCGGGCAGCGGTCCTCGAACGCGGCAAGCCGCCCGTCGAGCCGCGCGATGACCCACGCCTCGCCCGCGACGAGCACCTGCACCGGCACCTCGGCGGTGACCTCCTCGGCGTGCGCGACCGCATGCCAGGCCCGCCGCCACACGGAGCTCGTATTGCCGAGCGGCGCGATGTCCGTCACGTCAGGTCCATCGTGTACATGATGAAGCCGGGCAGGGACGCCAACTTATCGTAGAGCAGCCGGGCGGTCGCGTTGGTCTCCTGCGTGTGCCAGTAGACCCGGCCGCAGCCGCGGTCGGTCGCCCACGCGGCCACCGCGTTGATCAGCGCGCGGCCGACGCCGTGACCGCGTGCCTGCGGAGCGGTAAACAGGTCTTCCAGATAGCAGGAGTCCAGCGGGCTCGTGGTAATCACGTGGATGAAGAAGTGCGTGATGCCGACGAGTTCGCCGTCCAGCCATGCCCCGAGGGCGTGCATCCGGTCATCGGCCTGGAATTCCGCCCACGCCCTGTCGTACATCGACTGCGGGTACTGCGATTCGTAGAACGTGTTGTACCCGCGGAACAGCTCCTCCCAGGCGGCGCGGTCGGCAGCCGCGAGCGGTCCGACCGTGATCGGGCTGGCCGGGGGCCTCATGAAGCCACCCCCTGGATGCGCGCGCTCGCCGCCGCGTGCGCGCGAAGCTTCTCCTCGGTGCCCGGCACGGTCAGCGCCCCGTCTCGCACCAGGACCTGCCCGGCCACGACCGTGTGCCTGGCGCTCACCGGGCCGCAGCGCAGCCACGCCTCCACCGGGTCGATCAGCGCGCCCGCGTACTGCACGCCCTCCTGCGGCCAGCAGACCAGGTCGCCGACCGCGCCGACGGTCAGCTCGCCGATCTCGCCCGACCGGCCAAGACAGGCCGCGCCGCCGCGGGTCGCGATGTCGAGCACCTCGCGCGCGGTCATCCCTGTCGGGCCCTTCCGCTGGCGGCCGAGCAGCAGCGCGGCCCGGGACTCGATCCACAGCGACGCGCTGTCGGTGGACGCGGAGCCGTCGCAGCCAAGCCCGACGGGCACGCCGGCCGCGCGGAACTCGCGGACCGGTGCGAACCCGCCGCCGCCGATCAGCATGTTGGAGCTCGGGCAGTGCGCGACCCCGACGCCGGCCGCGCCGAGCCGAGCGACCTCGGCCGCGTTCGGGTAGATGCAGTGCGCCACCCACGAACGGGGGGTCAGCCAGCCGACCTCCTCGAACTGCTCGATCGGCCTGCGCCCGTACCGCTCCAGGCAGTAGGTGTCCTCGTCGGGGTCCTCGGCCAGGTGGGTGTGCAGCCTGACGTCGAGCTTCTCCGCGAGTTCGGCGGTCCGCCGCATCAGCGATGGCGAGACGGAGAACGGCGAACAGGGGGCCAGGGCCACCCGGATCATGGCGCCGAACGACGGGTCGTGATGCGCGGCCACCAGGCGCTCGCTGTCGGCGAGTACCTCATCGTCGTCCTGCACCACCGAGTCGGGCGGCAGCCCGCCATCCTTCACCGACAGGGTCATGGACCCCCTCGTCGGGTGGAACCGCAGGCCGATCTCGCGCGCGGCGGTGATCTCGGCCGACCAGAGGTCGCCGCCGCCCCGCGGCGCGACGTACAGGTGGTCGGTGGTCGTGGTGCAGCCGCCGAGGGCCAGCTCGGCGAGCCCGACCCAGGCCGACAGGTAGGCCGCTTCCTCGTCGAGCCCGGCCCACAGCGGGTAGAGCGCCGTCAGCCAGGAGAACAGCGACCCGTTGATCGCCGGCCCGAAGGACCTGGTGAGGTTCTGGTAGATGTGATGATGCGTGTTCACCAGGCCAGGCGTCACCAGGCACCCGGATGCGTCGAGCGTCCGCGCCGCGGCGGGCACCGGATCGCCCGCCGCCCCGACCCCGTTCAAAGTCGACGGCGAACGCGCCGAAGGCGAGGAGGGGGCCGCCGAGGGTGCGGCCGGCGAAGGCGATTTCGACGACGATATGGAGAATTCGCTCTCTTTCGCCGCCATCGAAGCCGAGCTCAAGCCCA
>Ga0209881_1000317_pt1 | contig 12809 bp, 9 predicted proteins | sample PersoiDNA2013193_FD_185804 | JGI IMG/M metagenome (GOLD analysis project Ga0209881, IMG submission 185804) | Permafrost soil microbial communities from the Arctic, to analyse light accelerated degradation of dissolved organic matter (DOM) -... | ecosystem: Environmental > Terrestrial > Soil >... | reverse complement strand
CGGCGGCCTGAGCAATGTGCTCAAGCGGGAGATGGCGGAGTACCCGTTCGATAGCGCTAGCGTCGACACCTCGGGGTGGGCTGATTTCAACGGCGCCACGCTGAGCATGACCTCTGACGGCACCGGCGGCGCCGGGGCTCGGCTCCTGGTTCGGCGCCGGGGCTTCCAGCGCCGTGGCGGAGGTCTGGAGAGATCTGGATCGGGATGGAGGCGTACATCATCCCCGCGATAGAGGCGGCGGATGCCGCCATCCCGGGGTCGGGCAGCCTGTCGTGCGACGTCTACGACTGGGATGGGGCGCCGTGCGCGGCGGCGTACAGCATGGACCGGGCGCTGTACGCCTACTACGACGGACCGCTGTACCAGGTGCAGCGCGCTTCCGACGGGGCCGCGGCCGATATCGGCACGCTCTCGGCGGGCGGCGATGTGAACGCGGCGGAGCAGGATTCCTTCTGCGCCGGCACCTCCTGCACGGTCACCAGGCTCTACGACCAGTCGCCGGAGTGGAACGACCTGACGATCGAGGGGTCCGACAGCGGGTCCAGCGCCACCGCGCTGCCGATCACGATCGGCGGCAATGAGGCGTACGGCCTCGATATCGCCGCGGGGGACGGCTACCGGGACAACAGCACGCGGGGGATCGCGGTCAACGGCGAGCCCGAGGGCATGTACATGGCGGCCAGCGGCACCAACGTCAACTCCGGCTGCTGCTACGACTTCGGCAACGCCGAGACCAACAACGGCGACAACGGCGCCGGGCACATGGACGCCCTTAACATCGCCACGTGGTGCGGCTTCCCGCCGTGTACCGGGGGCGGCCCCTGGGTCCAGGCCGACATGGAGAACGGCCAGTACATGGGCGGGAGCGGCAGCAACCCGAACGACACAGGGAACAACAGCGACTTCGTCACCGGGATACTGAAGAACGACGGGCAGGCGACCTTCGAGCTCGAGGGCGGCAACGCGCAATCCGGCGGCCTGTCGAAATTCTGGGACGGGTCCCTGCCCAGCGGTTATGCGCCGATGCACCAGGAGGGCGCGATCGTGCTCGGTACCGGCGGTGACAACAGCCACTGGTCGATCGGCTCGTTCTTCGAGGGCGTGATGACGCAGGGCTTCCCGTCCGACGCCGCCGATGCCGCCGTCCAGGCCGGCATCGTCTCGGCGGGATACGCCGGCAACTCCGGGGGCAGCCCGGCGGGCCTCAAGCCGCCGGCGGGCACGATCACGATGGCCGGCGGGAACTGCGCCGACGTGATCGGCGATGACACCGGGACCAACGGCTCGGCGGTGGATTCGTGGTCCTGCCTGTCGACCGCGGTGGACCAGCACTGGACGCACAACGCCAACGGATCACTGGAAACCCTCGGCCGGTGCCTCGGCATCAGCACAGCCCCGGGTGCCGGCGGGACGGGCACCGGCGTGGCCGGCGACCACGCCACGCTATGGGACTGCAACGGCTCCGGCGTGGAGCAGTGGGTGCAGCGGCCGGACGGCACGCTGTACAACCCGCCGTCGGGCCTGTGCCTGTACGGCCAGCCCTCCAACGGCTACCAGCTGAGTGCACCACCAAATGCCTTGTACTTCAGGACGTTCGTGAGTAACTTATGGGGCAGGCGGCCGGAGTCTTCCAAGCTGGTCATGCGGGTTCGATTCCCGTCACCCGCTCTCGCTTGCCCTGGCTGGCTGGTGGCGCTGGCGCCGGCGAACAACTTGCCAACACGCCGGGTGTGGCGGCCTGCGGGCCGTCCCGCGAGGGCGCGGCGAGCAGTTCACCGAAGGCCCGGCGTTGCCAGCAAGGGCCAATCGGACTCGCACCGCCAAGTGATCGTCCCCAGACGCACTAGGTGGCCAGCCCTGCCTCGTGGATGACCGTCTTGACACGGTCGAATACCGCCTCAAGCTGATCTGCGGTAGCGTCTCGCCGAACGGGCATGACCACAGGAAAGCCCTTTTTCAGTGACTCCCGGATCATCTTAGCGACAGCCAAGCCGAGACCAGGAGGCCATTCGTCAGGAATTTCCACCTCGACTATCACCGACCCCACCTTCCGCAGGGGGCGCAATCATGCATCCGGAGCAACGCATTGGACTGCCCTCTAGACCAATATGATACGCCAGTAGATGTCCCGGCAGTGGGGACGGTAAAACTTATCTCCGGCGGGACCTCTAGCTCCAGGATTGACGCCGCCGACATGTCGAGGTTGTCGTTTGGCTGGGGTGGAAGCAGCCGGGTGCTGCCCGAGTGGCGGCGCGCAAACCACCAGGAAAAAACCGCACAGCATGACCCCAGGCCGGCCCCGCGAGACGGGTCCACTGCCCGGACGAGGCAGCACGCAAGCGGACAAAAGACACGCCTCGCCTGGGCCGTTAACCGCGGCAAACAGCGGTCACTCACGGTCAAGGCCGGACAACGAACCGCCCAGCTCAGCCGCTGCGACGGCCGGGTGCAATACACCTTCCAAGCTGGTCATGCGGGTTCGATTCCCGTCACCCGCTCTCATGTTTCATCCCTGGTCAGGGAAGAAATTTGAGCGTTCGACGCTGCCGTTGTCGTGCGGTTGAACGCGGTCCGGGCCATTAACGGGCCGTTAGCCGACCGGCACCAGGACGCCAGCCGTGCCCGGTCAAGCCGGAGGGCTCCGGGGCTTCTCCTCGTTGACGATGGTGGTGCTTAGCGTCAAGGACGACTGCGTCGCCGACGGTACCCGCTCGGTCGCTCGCCGATCTCCGCGCCCGCCTGTAGTCGCTCGACGTTCCACGCGAGCTGGGCCGTGGCCGGTGCGGGGACGCCCGGCGGGACTGTTACGCGGTCGAGCGCCTTCGCGAAGTCGGCCAGGGTCGCGGTGATGATCCGCTCTGCTTCGCCGGTGCCGAGCGCGTTCCACCGCTCGGCTTCGCGGATGAGGTGCGCGGCGCTGATGCGCCGGTGGTCGAAGCTGCCGTCGATGGCGAGCGCGAGGTTGCAGTCGATCCGGCCGTCCTGGAAGAGAGTCGGGACTGCATCGTACATGTCAGCGAGCACGCTCTGGCCGGGAAGGTGCAAGATGGCCACGTTCTTCGCATGGGCGTCGTTATCGCCCAGGAGGACGGTGAACGTGAGCCTGCGCAGGAAGTCGGCGACCGGCCCCCCCTCCCCCTGAAGCGATCCGAGGAGCTCGGCGATCCGGTACGCGCTCGGGCGGTGGGAGTCACGCGGCGCATCAGGGTCCTGGAACTTCGCATGGTCATCGACCCAGTCGAGGCCGAGCGCCTGGGCAGCGTCCTCCTGGTGGATCAGCGAGACCGTCTCGCCGTCGACGGCCCGGTCGTAGCGCTCGATGACCAGGTACTGGCGGGCACCGTTGCCGGCGAGCTCCGTGCGGTAGCGCGCGAGGCCGAGGTCGGCGGCCAGTGCGTGGCCGTAGTGCTCCCTGGCTAGCCCGTCGGGGCGTCCCGGAAGCCTGGGCTTGAGGATGTGGGTGGAGTGCGCGCGGCCGCGGGGGAGGTACCACTTGCCGTCGAACTGGGCGAGCAGCAGTTTCGGCTGGTAGCCGGCGAGCATTGAGCGGCTCTGATCGTCGGAGCCGAGGTCGCCGTCATTCGCGGCCCGGCGGAGGCGCTGAACGATCTCGCCGTCACTGATCGGCTCGTAGCGCGGCTGCGTCCGGCTTGCAGCGTCGGGATCGCTTACCGTCACGGCTCCGGCGATCGAACTGCCGAACTCGCGGAGCATCGCGTACAGGTCTGTCGGGTTGCTGATGCCACGGCGCTCGGTGAGCCGCTCGCGCTGACGGCCCTCAAGCGCGTATCCCCCGAAGAAGCTGCTCGCCGCAGCCGACGGCGCCTTCGGCCCGACAGACCCGAACGACTCCGTCAGCGTGACAGGCCCAGGGGCGTACCCGTCAGCCCACTCGAACTCGATGCGCTCCCGCCGGGAGCCGCGGGTGATCCAGCCGGCCTGCTCGCCGTGGAGACGCACTTCCAGCCTGTCAGCCATTGGTGCCGCCCTTGCCAGCAGCCGGCTCACCGGTGTCGAACGTGACGCTGAGAGTGATGCCGAGCGACTTCAGCGTGCGCAGGAGACGGGTGATGTAGACCGTGCTCCGGCCTGCCTCCAGCCGGTTGAGGTAGAACCTGTCGTAGGCGTTCGCCTGCGCTAGCTCCTCCTGCGAGATGCCGCGTGCCTCGCGCACGACACGGATCGCGTCGCCGATATCGCGCGGCTTGCGCACCTCGATCGTCTTGCGGGCCATGGCCACCACTCCGGTCTGCGTGAGGAAATCTTCACATCGCTTGATGTGAGAATATCTCCACATCGCGCTCTGTGCGAAAATTCTCACGCTCGCGCAGCGCCCGGATGAGGATTCCCGCCTCCTCGGACGCTGCACGTCCTGTCGCCCAGCACGGCTTGCCACCGGATTCGTTATGGCGATCGCCTGATACGGCCACCGACCGGGCCGACGCAGACGCACGCGAGCAAGCCTGACGGCGTGCCCGTTGCGTGCCCGATCGGACGGTAAACCGTGGTCACTCACGGTCACTCACGGACAAGCGGAACACGCCGCCGACCTGCATAAGCAGCGGTCAGCACCCCTGTACCCCGAGCCTTCCAAGCTGGTCACGCGGGTTCGATTCCCGTCACCCGCTCTCAGCGGGTGTTTGGTCGCGCGTGGATGGCAACCACTTCTACTAGCCGTTCAGAACCTTTGAAGTCGTCTGGGTTGGCCGTGTCGAGAGGGAGCTCCACGCTGACCGCGGTCGCCGGTCCCCTCATACGGATCGCGCAGGTTCTGGCTAACGGCCTCGTCCGGGGCCGAGCCAGTCACCGCGCCTGATCTCGGTGAGCTGCAGGGACAGCCGACTGGGAGAGTCAGTCGCGGGTCACATGCCGACCGCCGAGCCGTTGAGCACCTGGCTGGCCGGCGGCGCGGTCAGCGTGACGGGGGCGCCGACGGAGAAGGTGAGCTTGCCGATTCCATCGCCGGTGTTCTTGGTCTCGACGATTTCGGCGATCTCCGGCTTGCTCGTGTCGGTCACGTACAGCACGCCTTCCTTGGGATTCACGATCCGCAGGACTCGGGTGCCCGCGAGCGTGGTGAACTTGCCCTTGGTGAAAGCCCCAGCCGCCTTACCCGACGCCATTTGCTCGGACAGGTCACACAGGCTGGCTATCGAGGACATGCCACTGGCGCTCGTCGAGGTCTTGATGTACCTGCCGTTGACGAGCGCGATGGCCGCGGACGCCGCGGACCCGCCCTGCGACTTCCAGAACTGAGTGTCCGGGTCGAAGTAGATGGTCTTGCCGATCATGATGAGCTTAAAGCTGCCCTCGCTGCCCTCCCGGAACGTCCCCGCGCACCCGTGACCGAGCTTGAAGCCGAGATTTAGGACGATGTTCTTACCCGACTCGTTAACGGTTCCGGCCATCGTCAGGCTCGACGCGGCCTTGAGGTTGGCCATCGCCTCCGTCGCCACCTTGCTCGCGGTCAGGCTCGCCAGCGGATCCTGGGCGCTGCTGGCGGCGGTGCTGAGGCTTGAGGCACTGATACCGCCGCACGCCGCGACCGCCAGGCAACTCGCGCCCGCCACGGCAACCGCGGCAATCCGGGCGAAGCCCGGTCCACCATGGAACATTAGGTTCTCCCATCAGAACGTGACAGATTTCCACAAATCATAGGGAACCTGAACACTGTCTGAGGGATAGCTGGGGAATTGTGGCGGATAGAGTTAGCCGCACCCGTTCTGGGAACACGGAGGAGGGCTAGGGGCGAGGCGGATTGCTTCGCGCCTGCCCGGCGAGGCCCCGAACTCCGCACCTCCACGGCACAGGAAATACGCAAGGTCCGCGCCAGTATCGCCGCAGAAATCAAGCAGGCCCGCGACAGTACTGGTTGCTTCCCTCATGGGAGACAATCGGGCCGGAGCCTGACGATGTGCCACTTCCGCTCTGCGTGCCGATCCACGTGAAGGTCGCGGAGGTCGCCGCGGGCAGGCTGTAGGTGAAGGACTCGCCGCCCCAGTTCACCGTCATCGGCTGGGCGCTGCCGGTTCCGTTGTAGGCGATCAGCGCCTTGGACCCGTCAGGGTTGATCCACGCCACGTTGGGGATCGTGCTGCTGCTGGTCGAGTCGATCCGGTAGGCGCCCGGCTTGACGAACTTGGTGAGCTGGCCCATGTCGTAGTACTCGATGGTGTAATCGACCTGGCCGCTGCGCGAGTCGCCATTGTGAATGGTGATCAGCCCGGTACAGGTGCCGCAACCGCCGTTGTGCGGGCCCATGTTCTGGTCGACGGCAAGGCTCCACTTGACGACGCTCTGGCCCCAGTTGCGGGTGTAGTCGATGATGTTGTTCATATCCTCGTTTTGCTGGTTGGCAATCCAGGTGCCACCGGAGTGCTCGGTGTCGAAGGCGCCGATTGCCGGGTACTGGTTGTGCACGGTGGTCTGCTCGGCCGCGCTACCCTCGTCGTAGCCGTGCCAGGCCACGCCACCGAACAGTGGGTCGTTGCGGACCGTCGCATCGTTCACTTCTGCCGCGCCGTAGCTGGCGTAGTTGCTCCAGTTCCAGTCCAGCGCGAGAACCTTCGTGGACAATCCGGCGGCGTGGAAGGCGGGCAGCAGGTCGTTGGCGGTGAAGTAGTCAAGACCGGATCCGTTCCAGGCCATCGTCGGATAGTTCGCACCGGAACAGCAGCCTGGCTCGTTCTGCGCGGAGACGTAGTCCACGTGGACGCCCTGCGCCTGATAGGCCTGGATGGTCTTGACGAAATACTTGGCGTAGGCCGCGTAATACTGCGACTGTAGATAACCCTGGTCAGTGAAGCTGGCAAGCACGGCCGCCGTGAGCACCAGGGCACGCAGCCAGCTGTGACGAACGAACCGATTGAGCAATGTCGCCATCGCCGCGGAGTCCTCTCGCGAGAAGAAAGCCGATCCGAAGGTTTCCGTCTCGCGAACCAGCAATTAAGTTCGGCATAGTTTAAGTCTTAAATTATGTGGCGGCCAAGGTGCGAATCGCTCCGCAGTGACTGTTTGTTATCGACGTTCAACTGGAGATAGAAGCGCTGCGTGTACTCCGCGCCGCCCTCAACCTCGATTAGCTCCCTGCTCATCAGGGCATTCTCAGTGGGCTTCTTCATGAAGGAATTCCGGCCCCTGCTGGAGACTGGGCCGCCGCCACCAGTCAACGGTCTAGCGCTCGAACCGGGCCGATTCCAGGAGCACGCCCCGGGCGTGCTCCAGGTCCGCGAGTCTCGCCGCCAGGGTCGCGACCGCCAGGTCCCGCGGCAGCGCCTCGGAGAACTTGAGCCCGGTCAGCGCCTTCTCGTCGACCTCGGGCAGGCACAGCCGGTCCCGCACCGCGTCGACCACGCCGCGCCAGCTCGACGGCCGAAGATCGGCCCGCAGCCGGATGCTCAGGTCATCAACCCGCTGCGCCTCGTCGGCAACGCTGCCGAGCGTCGCCTTCAGCGTGGCGTTCACCCGGTAACCCGCCCACGTCCACCAGCGCAGGTCATCATCGCCCCGGCTGATCACGAGCCCGCCGGCATGCACCCGCCCGATGGCATCGCTGCGCAGCCCGGCAAGCACCCCCGACGCCCGCTGCGTCAGCGACACGGGCACGTCCGCGCCGAGCAGCACATCCCGCATCGACCGGGCGATCTCGAACGACACCCCGCCGACCCCGGCCGACAGCCACCGGGCCCGTCCGCCGCCCTCGGCCGGCTCGACGAAACAGCGCCGCCGCTTCCAGTCCGTCCAGGTCACCCGCCAGGACCGCCCGCCGAGCAGAAGCAGCCGCGGGCCCTCCACCCGGTCGGCGAGCAGCGAGGGATCTACCCGCCCGATCTCGTCCCTGCCGTGCAGCACGGTGAACTCAGGCGGCGCGGTGAACACCGCCATCAGGTTCATGAAGTGCCGGTGACCGAATCGCCGCTCGGCCTCCGGCCCGATGAACAGCATCCCGCCATCGCAATCCAGGTACCCCTGCTCCAGCAGGTGAGCGGCGATCCGCGGCGCGTCGGCGGTAAGCGCGGGCACCGGCAGCCATTCCTGCCAGGTCCGCTCCCCCACCTGCCCTTCCTGCAGGCAGAGCGCGAGGAGCTGCTGCGCGGTGATGTGCCGGGGCGAAGGCGGCGCGGTGACCGGCTCGACGAACCCGCGCGACCAGGCCAGCAGCAGCCCCGCCGCGAGCAGCAGGTCATCCTCGCCCAGCGCGAGGAACAGGCAGTTGCGCCGCGTTCCCGTCCGCCGCCCGCTGCGCCCGAGCCGCTGCAGGAACGCGGCGACCGTGAGCGGCGCGTTGACCTGGATCACCCGGTCCAGGTCGCCGACGTCGAGCCCGAGCTCAAGCGCGGACGTGGACACGATCACGCAGTCCCGCCCCTCGGCGAACGCCAGCTCCGACCGCCGCCGCTCGTCAAGCGACAGCGACGCGTGGATCAGGTACGTGGTGACGCCAAGCCCGCGCAGGCGCGCGCCGAGCTCCTCGACGAGCCGCCTGGAGTCGCAGAAAACCAGGCGCTTCTCGCCCCGGTACAGCGCCGCGACGACCTTGGCGGCGTTCGCCACGCCCCCCACGTAGTCAAGCTGGATGTCCGCGTCCGCCGCGGGCACCGCGGCGGTAACCGCCTTGGATTCGCCCGAACGGTCCCGGCCGGCTGCCATCCCCTCCGCTGCTGTCTCCGGTGCGACAACCACCCCGGGGCGTTCCCCGACGGCGGATCCCTGGAGCCAGGCCAGCAGCTCGGCCGGGTTGCCGACGGTCGCCGACAGCCCGATCCGCTGCAGCGGGCGGCCCGCGACGCGCGAGAGCCGTTCAAGCACCGCGATCAGGTGCCAGCCACGGTCCCCCGCGCCGAAGGCATGCACCTCATCCACGATCACGGCCCGCAGGTCAGCGAACAGCCGCTTATGGTCCACGCCGGTGCTGACGAGCATCGACTCCAGGGACTCCGGCGTCGTGAGCAGCAGGTCAGGCGGGTCAACGAGAATCGACTTGCGGCGAGATGCCGGGGTGTCACCATGCCAGAGCGCGACCCGGCGGCCGGCCCAGGCACCGTAGACCTCAAGGCGCGGCAGCAGGTTGTTGAGCAGCGCCTTCAGCGGGCACAGGTAGATCACCGACAGGCCGGTCCAGCCCTCGGCCGCCATCCGGGTCAGCACCGGGAAGGCGGCCGCCTCGGTCTTGCCGCCCGCGGTGGGCGCCAGCAGCAGCGCGTCGTCGCCGCGCAGCACCGGCCCGAGCGCGTCACGCTGCAGCGGGCGGAGCGCGGCCCAGCCGAGCGTGTTCACCACGTGGTACGCCAGCGTCGGGTGCAGGCCGCCGAGCGGTTCGGCCTCCCGCGGCGACACAGCCTTCCGAGACACATCGGTCACAGGTCGAGGTCCACGTCGCCGGCGGTAGCGGGGCGGAACGCGGCCGCGTTGCGCTCGGTGGCGGTCAGCTCGGTGGCCGAGAGGGTGAGCTTGTAATGCAGGCGCGGATCGAAGTCGTCGAACTCGGCGACCCGGTCCAGGACGTCGGCGACCAGCTTGCGCAGGAAGATCCGGGGCGCGACACCGACCTGGCCGCCTAGTTCCCCGCCGACCGCGGCGGCGAGGTCGGCGAGGTAGGCGTCGTCGACGAGGGCGCCGATCCGTGCGGTCACGGTCTCGCCGAGGCCGGTGGCGTAGACGTCGCGGATCGAGCTGCCAAGGCGGGTGAGCTTGGGCAGGTCGAAGCCGGTGAGCCGCAGCTGCACGGCGCGGGGCGAGTCGAAGCGCGGGTCGGTGCCGAAGTCGGTGGCAAGGCGCTGGGCGAGCGGCGTCAGCCGGGCGACGCCCTGCGGTCCGTCGTAGAACGCGGGTGTCCCGGTGATCAGCAGGTACAGCCCGGGGAACCGCCCGGCGTCCACGTCGTCGGCCAGCTGGCGCAGCGCGTTGAGTCCCTTGTCCCGCACGTCGGAGCGGACCCGCTGGAGCGTCTCGATCTCGTCGAGAACGAGCAGCAGCCCGGGGTGGCCGGAGTCACGCAGGATCGTGAGCAGTCCCTGCAGGAAGCCGAGCGCGGCGAAGTGATCGAGGTCGCCCTTCACGCCCGCGGCGCGACGGGCGGCGGCCGCGACGTTGGGCTGCCCGCCGATCCAGGCGAGCAGGGCCTGCGCGATGGCCTGGTCGCCGTCGCCGGTCGCCTTCCAGTAGGCCCGCAGCGCGGCGGCGAACGCCGGGGTGGTGCGCGCGACCGCCGCCAGTCGATGTTCGAGCAGCTCATCGACGGCCTTGGCCAGCGCCTTGGCGTCATCCGGCGCGATCACGCCCTCGGCCAGCACGTCCTCTTCCAGGGTGTAGAACCAGGCGTCGATGACCTCGCGGAGCGCGCTCGGCGGGTAGGCGGCGGTCGAGAGCTGCTCGACGAGACGGCGGTAGACGGTCTCGAGCCTGTGCAGCGGCGTCTCGGTCTCGGAGATCTGCACCTCGGCGGTGGCCATGCCGCGCCGCTTGGCCTGCTCGGCGAGCCAGCGGGCGAAGAACGTCTTGCCCGCGCCGTACTCGCCGCGCACCGCCTTGAAGGTAGCCCGGCCAGTCGTTACGCCGTCTAGCTCTTCGTCGATGGCGCGCTCGAACCGCTCCATGCCCACCGCGAACAGGTCAAGGCCCGCCTGCGGCACGGTGCCCCGGCGCAGCGCGTCGATGACCTCCGCGCGGCGGGCCGGACTGATCGCCTCCGGCATGGCCCTCTACTCTCCAAGGAACTGCTGGCGGAGCAACGGCAGGCTGAGCTCCACCCGCCGGTCCGCTTCCGAGTGACTGAGCACAGCGTAACTGTCAACATTGAGCAGACGTACGACCTGTGCGAGGTACCGGGACATGCGGACCGCCGGCTGCCCCGTCACGGCGGCGGCCTCGGCCAGTGTCAGGCGTCCGCCTGCCTGGGCGAGCGCGTCGATCAGCGCGGCGACGTCGGCCTCGGCGGGGGCCCGGGGGATCGCCTGCCGCTGACTCGCCATCCGGGACGAGGCGACAACCTGGCCGCCGAGGGTGGCCGAGGGCTGGACCTGCTGCCGGAGAGCGGGTGCCGCCCCGGTGACGTCGAAGAGAGCGTCCCCGTCTTGCGCAGCGGCCGGTGGACGCCTGCGGCGCGGCTGAGCCGGCTTGACCGAGTCCGCGGCCTGGCCGGGGACCGGCGGGGGTTGCGTGGCACGGGACGCCGGGGCGTCCCACCAGGTAGGGGCGTGCCCGGCGGCGTCGTAGGCATACCAGCCGGATGGAAGCAGACTGCCGGACGGCAGCAGGGTGATGACCGGTATGACGACCTCGGCCAGGGACGCGCCGCCGTGATACCCCGCCCTCCTGACGGTGTAATGGATCTTCTCGTCGACCGCGGCGACGACTTCTTCCCCGGCCACGACGCGCGGGCCGCGCACGGTGATCTCGCCTGGTCCTGGGGTGCCCGTGCGATAGCGGGCTGATTCCGAGGCCGCGGTGGAAGCGCTCTCTCCCCGGTCAAGCACATGACCGTGGTCGGCGGTCAGGATGACCGGGCGGCCGGCCCGGCGCGCCTCGTCGAGGACGGGGCGCAGGTAGCTGACCTGATCCGGGGCCCAGTGGGCCGGGCCTTGCTTTCCCTTGTCCAGGGCGTCATCGATCGCGTTGAGCACGACGGCGACCACGGTGTCGGCGCTGGCGATCGCGTCGCGGACCGGACCGGCCAGGGATTGGCCGGGGCCGGGAGCGAGGCTGGCCTTGTGGAAGAGCGCGGACTTGCGCCTGCCCCAGAAGGCGGCGAAGCCCGGCTTCTCCTGCGCCTGGTCTCCGGCCGCGAGCGCGCCGGTCAGCAGGCTCGTCCGGGAGATCGCGGTGATCGAAGGGACCGTGGCGAGCACGGGTTCGCGGCCGTCTTCGTGGCGGCCGCACTCAAGCCAGCCGCCACGGCTGGTGAGCTCGCCGGCGAGCTCGATTCCGGCCGCCGCGGTCATGCCGTCGAGGATGACGATAACCGGTGGCCGCTGCTCGGCCACCGGGCGCGCGATGCGGTCGAGCAGGTTCTCCACCAGCAGCAGATCATCGGACGCGGAGGAGCCTTGGGTCCAGGCGGCGTACTTGCCGGCGAACGCGGCGTCGAGCCCGGCGCGACGATCCCTGGCCCGCTCCCACAGGACCGCGTAGACGTGGGCGAGCGCCGGTACCCGGCCCGTGTCCGCGCGGGCGATCGAGGCAAGGGCGCGGTCGGCCCAGGCCCAGGAGCGGAGCATCCGGGTCGAGCTCTCGGTCAGTGTCGCGGTGGGTTCCTCGGGTGCCGCGAGCCAGCGGGCTACCCGCACGGCATCGGCGGCGGCCCGGATCTCGGTGTCGCGATCCCGCTTGCGGCCGTGCGCGTGGACCGCGGCGAATGCCTCCTCGGCCGCGGCGAGCGCCTGCTGGGTCGAGGCGCGCGCCTGCTGGGCGGCAAGCACGGCGACGAGCGCGTCGGCCAGAGCGGTGAACCTGGCGTCGAGGCCCGCCTCGAGAACGCGGGAGCGGCTGGCCAGTGCCTGCCGACCGTCCTCGGTTCCGGCGAGCTCGCCGAGTATCGCCTCCGCCCGCTCGCACAGTGCCGCCGCCTGGGCGGCGTGGCCATTGTCGGCCCAGCGGGTGACCAGAGACTCGGATGCCTGGCCGAACGCTTGCAGGGCGCCGACGTCGGGAGACGTGCGGCCAAGGTAGCGCTCCTCCGCGCGGACCCGGGCGACGAACACCTCGTCCGCTCCGCTCACAGGCCCAGGCCCAGGCCCAGGTCCGGGCCCGGGTCCAGGGTCCGCGGACTGCGCATGGGCCGGCGGCCCGTACAGCGCGGCGGCGTGGCGGAC
>Ga0209881_1000313_pt1 | contig 12988 bp, 15 predicted proteins | sample PersoiDNA2013193_FD_185804 | JGI IMG/M metagenome (GOLD analysis project Ga0209881, IMG submission 185804) | Permafrost soil microbial communities from the Arctic, to analyse light accelerated degradation of dissolved organic matter (DOM) -... | ecosystem: Environmental > Terrestrial > Soil >... | reverse complement strand
GCAGTTGCTCTGGGTGGTGATGCAGACACACAGGCCGCCATCGCGGGCTCGGTTGCCGAAGCACTGTACGGTGGAGTTCCAGAGAGTATTGCCAGGGAGGCCCGTGCTCGTCTGACCCCGCAGTTCGTGAGCATCCTCGACGCCTTCCAGGAGAAGTACCACCTCCCGCATTCATAGGCGATCTGGCTGCACGGACGAGGACGACGGGCGAGTCGACGGTCGTGTTGGAGGCCTAGTGCTGGCTGGTGTTGTTGGCCGGCCACCCAAGTCGGCGCACGCAGCAGTACGACAGAGTGACTGTTGTCAGTAGAGTGCTATAATCTCCGTGCAAGCGCCGAGAAGTCCGTCTCGTCGGCCTCGACAGGTTTCCTCAGCCTATGCGCCTCCCGCTAGGTGGACGGAAATGACACCGATATACTGGGAGGAACCTCGAAACGGAGAGGAGAGTGATAGTCGATGAGTACCAAAGAAGGTAGGGGTTCAACAGCGAGCACAGCCAGAGCACAAGCAGACGTCAGTTCGACGACTACGCGAGGGGCGGTTCTGTTGGCTACCGAGCCTCGACGCATCGAAATCTACAATGCTGACTGCCTTCAGTTTCTCTCCCTTCTCGAAACCGGATCGGTCGATGTGGTGACGACCGACCCAGCCTACTCTGGAATGAATAACCTCCTGAAGCTGGGCCACGGAAGAATCGTCGGGGAGTACAAAGACCGGGGCTCCGCAACCGGCAAATGGTTTGTGGAATTCGAGGACTCCGCTGAGAACTACCGAAAGCTGCTCATCGAGCTGCGCAGGGTCCTCAATCCAGCGACTGGCCACCTCTATATGATGTTCGATTCTTACTCATTGCTGACTCTGGGTGTCTTGGTGCGGGAGTACTTCGACGTGAAGAACCTGATAACCTGGGACAAGGTATCCATCGGTATGGGACACTATTTCCGTCGCAGACAGGAATTCATACTCTTTGCAACCCGACACAACAGCAGGAAACTCAGGAACCACTCAATTCCTGATGTGTGGAGATATCGGCGCGTATTCGGGGGTCGCTACCCCACCCAGAAGCCAGTGGAGGTATTCGATACCATGCTCTTTGCAAGCGCATTTCCAGGGGCAGTCGTGTGTGACCCGTTTGTGGGCAGCGGTTCGTCAGCCATTGCAGCGCTCAGGAACGATTGTGTATTTGTTGGGAACGACATCTCTCCGGTGGCAACCGAACTAACCTGTCAGCGGATTCGGGATTACCTGACCTCGGGAGTTGATATGCTGCAGCCAGCATCAGCTGCCGTACCAGGAGAACCCAAGTTCACAAAGGACAGTCGAGAGAGCTGATATGGCATCAATAGAGGGCAAGAGAACGCTCTTCTTCGTCACCTCGCCGCGCTCGCCGCTAAAGATGGTAGATGAGATCCGGCTGCTCGTCGAACACCACGAGGGGCAGGAATGGACCGAAAGTACCCAGACGGAGTTTGCGAAGGAGCTAGTGGCTTCGGATTCCTTTGAGGGATATGGATCCGCCACCCTATCTGACTTCTCCGCACGGGACAGGATTGGTCGTGGCCCAAAGTCGCTGGGCCTCCTGGACCTGAAACCGGTGATCAGGCTAACCCCGGCTGGTCGGGCCTTCATCGATGGGGAGCATCCACGTCAGGCGTTCCTGAGACAGCTGATGAAGTTCCAGCTTCCCTCACCATACCACGTTGACCCATCGGGGGCGTTTTGCGTACGCCCTTACCTGGAGTTGCTTAGGATGACTCATGACCTGGGCGGTCTATCCAAGCATGAGATAGCTCTTTTCTTCATGCAACTGACAGACTTCTCCGAATACGACACCATCATGTCCAAGATTGCGGCCTTCCGTTTGGCACGGCAGAACGGAACAAGGTCAGAGTCGTGGCGGACGCGAGTCGACACACTCGCCTTGTCAGAAATGGCTCGTTTGTACCAGGATCAAGTAGCGGCTGGGAACTTCCATACGAGACAGTCGCCCACATCGGGTCCAGAGCAATTCCTGCGGAAGAAATGGAGGAATCAAGTCGACTATGCCGACGCGGCGATGAGATATCTTCGTGCGACCGAACTCGTGGCAGTAGAGCACAGCACGTATCGCATCGTGATAGCCTCCGGGCGCGAGAGTGAGGTGGACTACATTCTTCGAACGGTTCCTCGTGCGCCGGTCACTATGAGCGAGAGCGAGTACAAGGATTACCTATTCGACGACACCAGGCCATCGCTGCTGGTGGACAGTCGAGCTTTCTTGGTTGAGAGCATACGCCATATGTCTCACGGCGAGGTCGCCGACGGGAGCCTCGACGCTCTCGATGATATCCAGCTCAGACGGTTGTGGGACGAGACGCTGGATGCCAAGCGCGATGCTGAGCTTGAAAGGCAGATGCAGCGCCTAAGTCTGCTTGAGGAGGTCGGTGACGTTCAGTCAACATTCCAGGACATCATCAGCCGGTCGGCTCTGGATATTCCGCTGACGATGGAGTGGAATGTGTGGCGGGCCATGGCCGCTCTTGACAGGGGGCGCATCCGGGGCAATTTCGTCATGGACACGAACGGAGAACCCATCTCGACGGCGTCTGGGGGGAAGCCAGATATCGTCTGCGAGTATGGCGCGTTTGACCTCGTCGTGGAAGTGACAACAAGCTTTGGAATGCGACAGTTCGAGGCGGAACACGAGTCGGTGCCCAGGCACATCGGTGATCATGCACGATCAAGCGGGCGGGACACCTACGGACTCTTCGTTGCAGTTCGGTTGACACCTGCTACGATCGCGTATTTCTACACTCTGCGATCACAATATGTCGATCTGTACGGGGGGCATTGCCGAATACTCCCGATCGGGCTTGACGATTTCGTTTCCCTGTTTGACAGGGTAGTAGCGGCTCGCAATCGTCCAGGAGCTGCCGACATCAGGCGACTGGTCGAGGAAACAACGGACCTGGCGCTGCAGCCATCAGGCGAGGGTGTCTGGTATAGGCAAGTCAGAGAGCTGCTCAAGCGGTGGCCCGACCGTCAGCCCAGACCGGATGCGTGAGACATGATGCTGGCCCTTCATGTCGACGTCGGCAAGACCTCCAATAGGAAAGACGCAGGTCGGCGCAAACTGCTCAACAGACACGGTCCCGGTTCGTGGCGTGTAACCGTGTACGATTCTGGACTTACGCCGCAAGCCGTGCGATCGCGCGTTCTTGGCCTATCCCGGGATACTGTTGTTGGAGGATGTCATGGCTGAGAGCTGATCCGGCTTGGAAAAACCTGTATGTGCTCGACTGGTGGTTCATGTTGCTATGACTGGCCTCCTACAATGGGGTTGGTCTTGTTGTCGGTACTAGCGTAAACACTCTTTCTCGGGAGGTTAGGCATGAGGGTTGCATCAGTACCATCGTGGGAGTACGCTGACCTTGTCGTCCAGACGAAAACTTGGGGTTCCCGGAGACCGCGTTTCTCCAACTGGCAGGAAGGAGAGATGCTCGTAGTTCTGGTTGGCAGAGAAGGGGTGCTGGTAGCGTCAGTTCAAGGGTCTGCCTTCATCTCGAATCAGACCATTTGGAGTGGAGACCCGTATTCCTACCGTATTGGCGTACGCATCATCAGCAAGGTCGCGCAGGCTGCTGGGCGCGCGATGAACGAGGACATTCGTAGAATCCTGACCGCCGGTTTTGGCAGGACATACGGATTCCAGGTAATAAGCCAGCACCAACTATCCGTGCAGGTAGGGAACGCCGTGCAGGAGGCTCTGCAGAGAGGATCTGACTAGCTCGCACAGGCCCGATCACTCCGGACGGGCGAAGCACAAGCTACACCGAAAGACACTCATGTGAGTGCAAGGAGGAGTGTGCAGTGTTGAGATGCAATATGGACCTCGCGACCGCACCAAGGGAAGTGTTCCAATGTGGGACTTGCACGACATGCCGTCCTACGTCGGCCCTGAACTATCCGTTCCCTAAGGACTTGAAGAACTCGGGGCAGCTGGTTGATTCCTTGAGAGAGTTGATTGAGAGCGGTACTGGGTTGATATGTAGGAACCCGGAGCAAGTCAAATGGCCAGATCTGAAGGTTGTTGATGGTGCAAGTGGCGACCTTCTCGTGTGCCGTGTAGAGGCAAAGCTGCTTCAGGGAAAGGCGTTCATGAAGGCGTTATCGATGGTTGGTTTGCAGTCAAAGGAGACCCTCGCCGTGGACGAGCCTAAGCTGCTTTCGTACTTCGAATGCAAGGAGAGTGATGCACACGCTTGCAGGAGAAGTGTACCCATCTACATCGTCTGGCAGTTCAACCGATCTTGCAGCGACATTGGAGGTATCACCGTTTTTTAGGAAGTCGATGAACTGAGGAACATCTATAACAAATTCGGTGCACAGCGGCGCTTTGAGCGAGAAACTGCAGATGGCGATGTGGTAGGCGGTGTCAAGTTAGGTGTTACCCGAAAGTACCACTTCTCTATCAGGGAGACACTGCCGATTGAGGAGCTGGTTCCTGCTATCATTAGGCAAGCACAAAACGCTACGGCGCCGCACCCATAACTCCTTCTGATTAGCCCTGTCTTCAAGACAACACCCTGCACTCGTTGCAGAGCAAGCCACAGCGTCAGCTACACAGACGCTCGTTCTATCGTGTGGATGATGAGCGAGGACAGCCAATGTGTCGGCGGAGTCGTCATCTATGGAGGGACGGACGTCCGACTCCTTGCAGACCATATCATCGCCGTGCCTTGGGCGATGCTATAGGAAACAATAGTCACAGAGCAGCTAGCAGGACTTATCCTTCATATCATTCACGACGTGAATAAATGTTATTCACGCTATGAATAGACTAAGACCTCGGCCTGCACCATGAGGAAGACAGCTAGGTTCCGGTATTTGGCTGCAGGGAGCCGACTGGATGCCCGCCTGCGCCGAGAAGCGCCCCTCGCCTTGGACAAAAGGGCTCGGGGGGCATGACGGGCCAGGGGCAGTCTCTCCTTCGTCGTTCCCGCGAAGACGGGAACCTACACTGATTGTGAGCTACGTAAGTCCCTTGTACTGTCGGACATTCTGGACCTTCCACATGAGGGCCGGGCAAATTCTGATCCGGTCTGCGAGGGTTTTGTCCGCTGTCAGAAGGGCAGGCTCGATGACACCACGATCGTTGATGTTATCCAGGAACTGAACTTCGACCGATGTCAGGGGAAGGACGCGCTCCAGCAGTGGAAGAGCTCGTTGCCTGAGCGTCGCCACATCTGTCATTGTCCTGTCGTCCACGGCACTACGACGTAGCAGCGGCAGGAGATAATTAATTACGCACATCAAGGGTATCCCCTGGCAGATTCGCAAGGTCGACCGTCCTCCAGTCGCGTCTGCTGGCTGCACCATAGACGACAAATGCCGTGCGCAGCTTGCCGGTATCCAGGCCCTCCTTCTCGGCGAGCTGGGCGGCATCGAACAGGTCTCGTGCCGTGGCTCGATCGAGCAAAGCAACCAGCTTGCCGGCGACTGCTTCGTGTACGTCGACCACTGGGATGCTGCTGGCCATGGTTTCTCCCACTGACATCGAATTCATGCTCCGTACGGGCCAGAGGAGGGAACGGAACAGGAAGTTCATATCGATCTCCAGGTTGGCGGAGGAGCCCAATGCAGAGAGGTAGCGCAGGACCAGCTTGCCGCCGGCATACTCAGTGGGGTGGCGCTGGGCAGAGAGTCCTTCACGCACACACGTTGCCTCGAGTGCCTGCAGAAATGGCTTTCTCTCGCGTGCAAGGTCCCCGCGAGAGACAGTGCCAATGTAGTTGAGGTCGATGTCCACCGAAAGCCGGGGCAGGTCCAGGAAGAAGAGGTTCAGGGCAGTACCTCCCTTTAGCGCGATCCTGTCGCCCACAAGGGGACTGGAGGACAGGGCGTTCAGGAGAGAGACGAGACGAAGTACCTTCTCCAGCACTTCGGGGCGGAAGCCGGTCGATGCAGCTTGAGCCAGCAACCGTTCGCGTGACAGGTTCATACAGGTTCCTCCCACGAACGATGGAGCACGTCCTCGGGCACGATGAGATTCCAGCCAGGTACACTGGTTCCACCGGCATGACGGTCCATATAGACCACGCTGCGAGGCTGCAAGGCATGCAGAGAAGCCAGTTGGCTTGCGGTGACTTGGTACCTGTGGCGATGCTGTTCCAGGAAGAACCCGGTTTTGGATACCGCTATTGCATTGCCCAGCAGCTTCGCGTACGAGGTGATCTGATCAACGTTGTACATAGGAACGGACTTCAGAGACCTCCAGATTTCCTCCCAGCTGCCTCCCAGGCGCGGGCGCTCCAGGACGTCGACGAGTGTCCGTTCAGGCGAGGTGACCTGCACGTTGAGGCCCTGACGGTCCACCGTGTCCACAAGGAAGGTATCGGCGTTCTGTAGCATGAGTGCACCTGGCGGCTGCGTCGTGACGACATCGACGCCACGGAACTGGAAAGGGCGCATGGAATGTCTTGTCGTGATGACGACGCGTTGCTGGGTCGTATAAGCATAGCCGAGCAGTTCGAGTGCAGAGTGATGAGAGATGACCGCGTCGTCTGTCAGCCGCGAGCTCAGGAGGAACATATCGACCGGCCATTGAGCAGGGTCTGTGCCAGGCTGCACCACGGCGTAGAGGCGGGGCCGTAGGAGCAGGAGTCGGCCACTCCGAAGATGGTGTTGCAGGAGAGTGGTCACAGCATTGGGTGAAGGCATATCGCTGGCGTTCAGAAGGGCTGTGAACTCCGTTCTGGTGAACACAGGATGCACGGCAAAGAACTCCGCAGTCTTCATGCTAGACCTCTCCTGAGTGTAGTCATACCGTCCAGCAGGTTCTTGTGGCAGTATCGACAACTTGTAGATAACCTTCATAAACGTATATATTGTATACGTTTATGCACAGAAATTGCAAGTGGTATGGGGTCAGCTGGTAATTACGTGGCCCACTGGTAAGTACGCTGGGTCAGGACTGGATTCCCGCAGACGTGGGTATAAGACATCGGACTGTAACGCTCTCGCCTTAAACGGAACCGTCCCGAGAGTGTTACACTTGCCGGGTCACAGAGCCAAGGATAGGGAAGAAGAAAACGCCCCCTCAGGTGAGAGGGCGTGTCTGCGTCTAGAGTGGAGGGGGCGTGCTGCCCATGAGGACGGCGGCTCGTTGCGTCTTCAGAACGCCAAGGCTGTTGTCCAGCACTGTGAAATGAATGTAGAAGCCATTGGGCTTGAGGTCCCGCGGGATGCCCCACGAACTTTCGAAGCTATTGCTGGCCCCGGCGGGGATGGTGAGCTGGGTGACGACCTGGGCGAATTTCTTGTTGGCCATCCACTGGTAGAAGAGGTTACCTTTGGCATCGGTGATGGTCCAGTCATACTGCTGGGTGCTGGGAAAGGTCAGGACGAGTGGTTTGCTGGTCAGGTTCGTGATCGTGTACTTGACCGTGATGGTTGTTCCCACGCGGTAGATGAGCTTGTCCGTCGTGAAGCTGACGCCCAGGTCCGGGATACTTGTCTGGCCGACCTCGAACTGCGTCTTCGTACCGGTCGGTTCGGTGGTCGTGCTGGTCAGCACGAACTCCAGCTCATACGTTCCGGCAGCGAGCTTCCCGGGCACTTGCCACGAGCCGTTGAGCTCCATGGTCTCGCCCATCATGACGGTGCGACTGGTCACGATGTCTGCGAACATCTGGCCGGTCGACCACCGGGCAATCACCTTGCCGCCCTGTCGCAAAATAAGGTCGTAGACTTGGGACGTCATAAAGGTCAGGACAAGAGGCTGGTCGTTGCCGTTGTAGAGGGTGTAGCGCCAGTCGATGGCCTCACCCGGTACGTACGACAGCTTGCCTGTCGCCAGCGTCACCGTTGGCGGCGCGTAGCGGATGCCAACGGGCCGGCCGGCCGCGTTCACCTGGCGCACGCTTAGCGTGACTGCCAGTGCAGCTATCAGGAGCACGATCAGTAGTCTCTTCATCGGTGTCACCTCCATCTGGCGGTCCTTGCGGGTCACCATCCTTCTGCCAGTTTGACGAGAGCCGGCGGGTTCTGGTTCCCGCACGTCGTCACAGCTTTGTGCAGTGTGACGTGAATGTCAAGGATGGCCTTGCATGGCACGGCAGTGACTGCAACGAAGCACAACAAGCGGTGTTCGGCGCATACACCAGGGCACTCCCGAGGAAAACATAGGCTGTTGGTAGTCCACAGTATGGGTGGGCCTGACCGGGACATGCAAAAACCCCTGTGCCGCAAACGGGCACAGGGGTGAGTGTTTCTTAGGGACGGCTACTTGTCACCGTTCAGGGCCTTCAGTCGCTCGTCGTACTCTTCCTTGGTGATATCGCCTCCGGCGAACCTCTTCCTGAGGATGACCAGAGCTTCGTCCTGCATGCCGTGCATCGGGCCGTGATCGTCATACATGCCGTACATCTCATGCATGCCGTGCATACCGCAACCCATGCCATGTCGCCTCCACGTCACCATCCGGACAATCCAGAGGATGAGCGCAACGAAGAACACCAGGCACAGCAGGCCCATAAACATATACCCGCCGCCCCACATGCCGCGTCCATAACCACCATATCTCCCAAAATCCATCATAAGTATCACTTCTCCTTTCCATGGGGCGCCTTCGCGTCCCTGTACCTTCTATACGCAGCATATAGAGGTTTCGTACATTCGATTGTGAAGGTGGAACGGCTGACAACTGTGGCCTGGCCCACAGGGCTGCTACGATGTTCATTGCTTGTTCTGGCGAGCCTAGGTCAGGATCCTGCAGACGTCGGCGATCTGCTGAACCGACAGCAACGGGGAACCGTACTGGACGTATGCAAGCAGGCGAGCAGTGGGCATGATGGCGACATGGGCTCCGCCCGACCGGGTGGGCGGAGCACCTCCACAGGCAACAACAGAGCGGACAATCTGGTCGCACCCCGCGTCTTTCAGGATACGGGAGCAGAGGAAGGACGCCCTCGTCACCTGCAGCACAGGGTCCGCTTCGTCACCATCTGCGGCGGCGGTGCTACTCCAGTTCCTGGTCTCGATGGCATAGATACCCGTGGGGCCGACGAGAAGGTGGTCCAGCTGCGTCGTTTTCAGATAACTGTCTTCGAACGGGACGTCCTGGTTAGTGTTGAGGTGCAGGTCGTTGATCAGGACGAAATCGTCCGGAAGAGTGCTGAGCCTCTTTATGACCGCAAGTTCTGCGATGGCATTGGCCAGGACGGCGGAGTGGGCCATGGCTTCGATGCCCCTGACGATGCGGCGGGCGCCTTCGACACGCCTCGCCACCTCGGTGTCGCGACCTGCGATGAAGTCCTGGAGGGCGCGTTCAGCGGGGAGGACGCCACGTGACCGCGCACGTACCTGACTGCGTTCCTGGGCCTGCCGACCCACTTGGGACAATCCGGCCCACAGGCGGGTCACCGCACGCAGGCCGCCGGGGTCTGGGCTGCCAGCCAGAGGTGCCGTCTCCTGTCCGGAGCGGGCATGAATGCGGGCGATATCTGCGGCACTGGCGGAGCGCTGTTCTGCCAAGTTGTGTTCCAGGGCGGCTTGCTGGAGTGCCAGGTCGTCCCGCGCCAGCGTGTCCTGCTGATACAGGACTTTCTGGGCGCGCGCCAGCTGGATACCAACGTCGGACGGTTCGTCCACGACGATACCGGCCGTGCGTGCCATGACCAGTACGTCCTTCCATGCCCCGCTTGTACCGATGACTATTGCCACGTTTCTGCCTCCCCGTCCCAGTGACAGTATAGGCGCAGGGCGGCCTTGTGTTCGTCGACCGCCCGACGTCGTCCCGCTCTCTCCGACTATTTATGCGGGTCAGTGGTGGTGTCCCTCGACTCCTTCGCCGTGTCCGCCGGCGTGACGGATGAAGACATGGAGCTTGTTGGAATAGGTCAGCAGGTCGAGCATGGCCCCTACATACTTGCGTGCAGCGGTGACATCATCCGGATCGTGGGAGCGGGTGGCTCGGACTTGGGCGAACCGCTTGCCAATCTCTTCCTCAACGGCGCCGGTCAGGAAGGCGATGAGCCCGGCGGTGTCGTTGTCCTCGATCGCCCGCTCGGCGCGGGGAATAACAGGTCCCTCGTCGAGTCCAGCGGGCTTGACCCCGGTATAGGGCTCGCCTTCGCCAGTACGGTGCAGCCGCACGGCGGTCTCGAAGAACCACTGGTCCGCCAGCAGGAGCGCGTCGGCGCCCTTGTCGCGCACAGCCATGGTCCTCCGGAAGGCTTCACTGAGTTCCGTTTCAGCGTCCTGGGGGGCCCAGGGAAGGATGAGCTTGACGTTGCCTGCGGCCAGGGCCTGTCGGGCGGCCTTGACGACCGGTCCGTCCATTGTGTCACAATGTGGAGGCATAGAAATCATCTCCTTTGTCGTGTAGTGGTCGGTGATATGTGCAATACGACCAGGCCCGGGCGGTGCCCGTCAGGTGCTGTCTCCAGCCGCAAAGGAACATCTTCGTCCTTTGGCGACAGGAGGGCACTCCGTTCAGCTGATGCCATACCAGTTGCCGCTGTTCAGGCCCCCCTCAAAGATCTGTCGGTCTTCTGCGTTGGCGATGCGTGTGCCGGCTTCGCGCGCAAGCTCGAGATAGCGGGTCGCCTCGGGCTCGTCACCTGCCAGAGCATTTGCACGAGCGATAGCCTCGCAGGCGTAGGCGAGGTCGAACGGCGCCATTTCACCCGGAGAGGTCTCCGTGAGCTCCAGGCAGCGCCTGGCGTGCGCAATGGCCGCCGGTGCGTCTCCCAGCACGGTGTACACGCGCGAGAGCATCCACTCGGCGCGCTGGTGATGGACGGCGGTCCCAGCCTGCAGCCAGTGGTACGCCGACGCCCAGGCGGCATACAACATCCGCTCGTTGTCTGCGCTCGAGCGGTCTGTGGTATCCAGCAGTTCCCAGACCTCCCCGTTCAGCTGACTGGCGAACTCGCCATGTGCTTCGTCAAGGGTGTACAGTCTCTCGTCGTCCATGCAATCACCTCCGCAGAGCCTTCCATGAAACGAGAACCCTCCTGCACTGTAGTCCATCTGGGACTGCGGGTCAAGCTTCCGCGTCATGGGAATGCATCTCCTGAGGGACTGGATTCCCGCCTTCGCGGAGAAGCACCCCTCGCCTTAGACAAAAGGGCTCGGGGGAATGACAGAAGGGAAACGGGAATGACAGGGAGGTGCGGCGATGGCACGTTACGTGAACTGACTGTCCTATCTTGTGAGTAGTGCTTCCTCCAGTGCCTTCAGCTGTGCGGGGAGGACCTCGTGCATATTCGTGCCGAAGGCTTCGAGTGCCTGTTCAGTCTCGATGAAGGGCCGCAGGTAGAGCATGTCAAACAGCGCCTTGGCGGGAGAAGCGATGCGGATTTCGAGGTCGTGGTATGCGAGTGCAGCATAACCGGTGAATGGGTTGCCTCGGATGCTGCGGTACGGGAACCTCCCGAGGGCGTCTCGTAGGTGCGAGAAGTCTTGGGTGTGATGCAGGTCAAGGCGAATGGCGAATCGGGGATCATGCCCGCTTCCTCCAGGACATACTCGAGCGACGCGTACGACGGAGAGCGCACGATGCCAGACAGGTAATCAAGGTGTCGCCGTGCTTGCGCAGCACTGGCCTGTGCCGCCCGCCAGGGCGATGCCAGTGCGTATAGCCCGCTGCGCAGGATGAGGAGCTCCCCTGTAGCCTGCATGCGCCTGACGCGGTAGTCTAGCGCGGCGGGGGAGATGCCAAGGAGAACTCCAAGATTCTGCTTGGTTACAGCAGGCATACGTGCAATTGCCCTACCAGGAGTAGGGTGAGATCGAGAGTCGTTCCTCCGGGGGAGGCTCTCATGTTTCGACAAGCGCGTCATGGGGTGTGCCCATGGCACCACTATCCAAAGGAATAATGCCAAGGAAGTAAGCGTGTTCCAGCTTGCATGGTCAATGTTCTTCAGGATACTAATTATGGCAGCTAGGTTTGGCCCATGACCGTACTGAATCCAGACTCACCTCTGGTGCTGCCACTAGCCCAAACAGGTGAGAAAGGCGAATCCTGATGAAGTGAAAGCCGAGAGTGCCGCATATCGAAAAGCGCATCCAGAGAAGATCGGTGCCTGGCAAAGGGAGCACCCGGAAGAAACGAAGCGATTCGCCGCACAATGGAAAGAGGCGCATCCGGGGTATGGCACAGCAAGAATGAGAGAACGAGTCTATGGGTTTCCCAAAGACGTGTACGATGCTCTATTGGAGAAACAGGGTGGCAAATGTGCTGCTTGTGGCAAACCTAATTCGGGACACAAGAATCGCAACGGGGAATACGCACCAATGTTTGTTGACCATGATACAGGAAAAGTGCGGGGGCTTCTTTGCGCTCAATGCAACGTAGCTCTTGGGCTTCTAGAGGATTCGGAAGAAAGAATTGTTCAGTTGGGAGATTATCTGCATTTGCACTCATAATTGGAAAGACCTGTCTACTGTTTCCTGAAGTCTATCCATGTTGGGCTGGACATGCATAGGCCTGCGCCGAAGAGTTGCCCTAGGAAGGGATTTCGTCTTGTCCGACCTGTTTCCCCAGTATCTTTCTGGCGTGGTCAGCCCCGCTATGGTCCCATTTCGCTATCGGCATGGGTAAATGACATAATTGAGGAATGGAAGGAAGGATTGATTGATGTCTTGATATGACCACATTTCCCCATTTTCCATGGGCAATCCACGCGGCCCTTCCTGTCCAATATGCAGGAATGTGTTTGCTTGTCTCAACCGTCCTTGCCCTTTTTGCCGTGTCGCATGACCAGCTTGACCACTTCGGTCGCCCAGAGGGTGAAGGAGGCGAACGCAGTGCCCACGCCGAGGTCCAACAGCGAGAGTGCCTCGGTCTGGAAGACACGCTGGAGTGGCGGCACATAGATCAGGAGCAGCTGCAGGGCAAGTGCCCCCAGCGTTGCCAGGGCGAGTTTCCAGTTTGCGTGCACGTGCGGGCTGAACACGGACTGGCGGAGGCTGCGGGCGTTGAATGCCTGGAAGAGCTCGGCGA
>Ga0209881_1000311_pt1 | contig 13020 bp, 10 predicted proteins | sample PersoiDNA2013193_FD_185804 | JGI IMG/M metagenome (GOLD analysis project Ga0209881, IMG submission 185804) | Permafrost soil microbial communities from the Arctic, to analyse light accelerated degradation of dissolved organic matter (DOM) -... | ecosystem: Environmental > Terrestrial > Soil >... | reverse complement strand
CGGCGGCCAGCCGGCCGGTATTCCTCGCGGGCCGCGGCGCCCGTCACGCCGGTCAAGAACTTAAGAATTTGGCCGAACGGACCGGGGCGCTCCTGGCCACCTCCGCCGTCTCCCGAGGGCTGTTCCGCGGTGACCCGTTCAACCTCGACGTGAGCGGCGGATTCGCGACCCCGGTCGCCGCGGAGCTGATCAGGGACGCGGACCTGCTCGTGAGCTGGGGCTGCGCGCTCAACATGTGGACGACGCGGCACGGTGCCCTGGTCGGGAGCGATACGACGGTCGTCCAGATCGACATCGACCCTGACGCTCTCGGCGCCCATCACCGCGTCGACCTGGGGATCGTCGGCGATGCCGGGGCGACGGCGCGATCCGTCCTTGACGAACTGGCCAGGCGCGGTCACTCCGCGTCCGGATACCGCTCAATCAAGGTCGCCGAACGCCTGGCCAGCGAGGGCCGCTGGCGTGACGTGCCCTACGAGGAGCACGCCGAGCCCGGGCGAATCGACCCGCGCACCCTGACCGCCGCGCTGGATGACCTGCTGCCTTCGCAGCGCACGGTCGCCGTCGATTCCGGGAATTTCATGGGATATCCGGCCATGTACCTCGATGTTCCAGACGCCGACGGGTTCGTCTTCACCCAGGCATTCCAGTCGATCGGCCTGGGTCTCGCGAGCGCCATCGGCGCGGCCGTCGCCCGTCCGGACCGGCTCGCCGTGGCGGCACTGGGCGACGGCGGCGCGCTGATGGGGATCAGCGAACTTGAGACCGCCGTCCGGCTCGGCCTCGACCTGCTCGTCGTGGTCTACGACGACGAGGCCTACGGAGCGGAAGTCCACCACTTCGGCCCCGGCGGTCACCCGCTTGACCATGTCCGATTCCCGCCCGCCGACATCGCCGCGATCGGGCGCGGTTTCGGCTGCGCTAGTGTCACGGTCACCGGCCCAGACGATCTCGCCGCCGTCGCCGACTGGATAGCAGGACCGCGCGACCGGCCCATGGTGGTTGACGCGAAGGTAACGCGCTCCGAGCCGTCCTGGTGGCTAGCGGAGGCCTTCCGCGGTCATTGACGGGTTAGTGCCGCGGGTATAGGCCATCTCCCAGTTCGTCTTCCAGCGCCCTCTCGCAGCGGCGCGGGCCGTCTAGGCGGTAGGAGAACGCGTGCACGGGGGTTCTCGGTGAAGACCGCCTTGACTGAGCTGTGCCACGAGAATGGCATGCCTCAAATGCTACATTAGGTTGTACGACATTAATTCGATCAATTATGGCGTGTCGTCGAAGCGCAGGCAGAAGAGACCTGTCGTCAAGGTCGATAAAGTCGCTTTATCAGACGCGATGGGCGCGACCCGCTCGGCCGCGGTAAGGCTCAGCGCGCGCGCGCACCGCGAAGCGAACGACAGGACCCGGTCGTCGTGCCCCCACGGCCCGACGACCTGGAGGCCGACCGGCAGGCCGTCGGGCGCGAAGCCGCACGGGATGCTGATCGCGGGCTGCCCGGTGATGTTGAACGGGTAGGTGTACGGCGTCCAGGTGATCCACGGGAGCTTGGCGTCCGCCTCGCCGCCCGGTGGCACCTCGTCGGACGCGGCGAACGCGGTCAGCGGCATTGTCGGCATCACCAGCAGGTCCACGTCCGAGAACAGCGCGAAGACAGCGGTGCTGAACGCCCGCCGCGCGTCGATGGCGGCGTAGTAGTCGGCGAGCGAGTACCGCTCGGCCAGTCCAAGCAGCCGGACGAGCCCGGGGTCCATGATGTCGCCCCGGTCGCGGATCAGGTCGGCGAACCCGAGGCCGCGGCCGGTGACCCACATCGCCTCGAAGACCTCGCGCGGCACCGGCATCGGCAGCTCGGCCTCGGCAAGCTCCGCGATCCCCGCCGTCCGCAGCCTCGAGTACGTACTGTCGAGAACCCCGGAAACCCCGGTCAAAGGCGTTATACCGAACGGATCCCGGATGACTCCGACCCGCAGCATGGCACCTTCACCTGCTTCGCCGGCCCTAGCCGCGTCGCGGTCGGGTGTCGGGTAGGCCGACTGCGGGTCGCGCGGGTCGAAGCCCCGGGTGAGCTCGAAAACGGCGCTCGTGTCGGCCACCGACCGGGTCAGCGGCCCGGCGTGGGAGAGGGTCTCGTTGACCGTGCCAGGCCAGACCGGGATCGCGCCAAGCGTCGGCTTGAATCCCACCACCCCGCAGAACGACGCGGGAATGCGGATCGACCCGCCGGCGTCGCTGCCCAGGGCGATCGGGACCGCGCCTGACCCGACCGTCGCGCCAGACCCCGCGCTTGAGCCGCCGGAATTGCGCGCGGGGTTCCACGGGTTGCGGGTGACGCCGGTGCGCGGCGAGATCCCGGTTCCCTTCCAGCCGAATTCCGGCGTGGTCGTCTTCCCGATCACGACCGTCCCGGCGCGCACGAGCCGCTCGGCCATCGGCGCGCTGACCGTGGCCGGCTCCCCGGATGTCGTCCGCGAGCCCTTGTAGGTCGGCTCGCCCGCGAGGTACATGTTGTCCTTCACCGCGATCGGGACGCCGTGCAGACTGCTGCGCAGCCGCCCGGCCAGCGCCTCCGCCTCCAGCTCGGCGGCCTCGCGCAGCGCCGCCTCCCTGCGGAAGGACACGTAGGCGTTGATGGTCGGCTCAGCGGCCGCGGCGAGGTCAAGCGCCAGCTCGGTCAGCGCGACGGGGGAGAGGGTGCCGCCCGCGACCTCCCGCGCCAGGTCGAGCGCCGTGGCGGCCCGGTACTCCTCGGCGCCAATGTCCCGGTAGCGCGCGGCGATGGTCATCGCGGCACCTCCCCGGCTACGACCGCCGACCACGCGGCCGAGAACCGCTGTGCCCAGTCCGGTGGCACCGAGGTGCTGACCTTGACGAACCGTTCGCCGAACAGCGGCGACTGATACGTGCCTGGCCGGATGAACACGTCCCGCTCCAGCATCGCCGCGCAGAGCCCGTCGGCGGTCCAGCCGCTCCCGCCGATGTCGACGGCAAGGAAGTTGCCGTGCGACGGCCGCACCAGGACGCGGCCGAGACCGCTGACGGTCACCGCGTCGCCGACGATCTGCTGGTTGGCCGCGTTGACCGCGCGCAGTCGGCTGAGCCAGGGGCCCTTCACCTCCAGCCCGGCGATCGCGGCTCGCTGTGCGGTGATGCTCGCACCGAGCGGATTGGACGGCACCTCGGTCAGCGTGCCCATCAGGCCGGGCGTCCCGACCACCGCGCCGACGCGCAGCCCGGCCAGGCCGAGCCACTTGGAGAAGCTGTAGGTGGTGATCAGCCGGGAGAGGCCGGCGGCCAGCGCCGTGCACACGTGGTGCAGTCCGCCGACCGCGCCGTCCGTGATCATCGCGACGGCATCGCCGCCGGCCAGGCCCAGGTCGTCGAGGATGAGTTCCCTGAGGCGCTCGAAGCCAAGGGCCGGGGCATAGAACTGGAACTCACGCCGCTGAGTGCTGTCGCGCAGGGCCGCGACGACCTCGGCGGGCGGTTCAAGGTGCGTGGTGTTCTGTCCCATCCAGGCGAGCCCCTCGCGGGACAGCAGCGCCTCGAATGAGGTCACGACGCCCGGCCGCCGCTGTCATCCCCGGCGGTCAGCGCGAGCGCGCCGAACGCGGCGTAGACCCGGGTGGCCTCGATGATGTCCGCGACGCTCAGGTGCTCGTCCGGGCAGTACACCGGTTCTCCGCCTGGCCCGAAGATCACCGTGGGCACCTTCGCGCCGAAGCTCGCGGTGTCGCCGAGCCAGCCGGCCACCTGGTGGACCGGCTCGGTGCCCTTCACGCTGCGGACCGCGTCCGTCATCAGCGTCACGACCGGGTCGCCGGCGGCGGCGAGGTAGCCGCTCTTGACGTCTGCCAGCTCGACCGTCGCCCTGAACCGGGGGTCGCGGCGGGCGGCCTGGGCCAGGCAGCGGTCGATCTCGGCGCGGACCTGCTCGGTGGTGACGCCGGGCTGCGGGCGGCAGTCAACCCGGATCACGCACTCGTCGGGGATCATCGACGGGCCGCCAGGCGGCAGGCCGCCGTAGATGCGCCCGGGCGACATGAACGTCTCCGGGCCGAACAGCTCGGCGACCGCCGGGGCCAGCGGGGGCAGCAGCCGTGACCCGTCCAGCTCGATGACCGCGTGCGCGGCGAGCAGATTGGCGTTGACCGCCAGCGGCTTGTGGCAGGTGTGCGCCGAGGTTCCGAGCACGGTGATGTCGAAGTAGTAGCGTCCCCGGTGGCCAAGGAAGATTTCGTTGTCGGAGAGCTCACCGAGCACCGCCATGTCCGCGTGGTGGGTGTCGAAGTAGGCGATCGAACCGGTCTGGTCGCCCATGTGGTCGGAGACCGCCGCCATCGCCAGGGTGCCGGACAGCGGCAGGCCGCTGTCGCGCAGCGCTTCGGCGGCGACGATCTGGCAGATCAGCGCCGCCTTCATGTCCATGATCCCGTGGCCGTAGACCTTGCCGTCGATCAGTTCGCCGGAGAACGGCTCGGTGGCCGTCCACCCGTGCGATACGGGCTTGGTGTCCATGTGCCCGGTGAAGACCACCCGCGGTCCGGCGCCGAAGCTCAGCTCGCCGAGCGCGTTGGGGCGGTCGCCGATGACCGGCTGCAGCTCGGTGGCCTCGAACCCGGACTCGCGCATCAGGTCATGCAGGAACGCCGCGAGCGGCCCCTCTTCGCCGAGCACGCTCGGGATGCGGCACACCTCCCGCACCAGCTCGATCAGGCGGGCGGTATCGATCGTGGCCAGCGCGGCCGGGATGTCCGTCATCGATGAAGCTGCTCCTTTGAGATCTCAGATCTTGATGGAGACGATAGGACACAAACCCACGCCCTCAACACCCCATAACATGCGAAAATGTGGTTTGTCGTGGCCTTTTCACCGACCTGAAATCGGCCGGAAATGTCCCGACGATGAGGTCAGGTGCAATCCTGAGATCTCAGATATGAGGAGCAGCCACGCAGTGATCGTGATCGAGAACGGCACCGTCCTGACGATGGACGATGACCGGTCCGTGTACTTCGGCGGGCACGTGGTGCTCGACGGCGACCGGATCGCGGCCGTCGGAGCAGGCCCCTACGGCGGCGGCGAAGCGGGGGACGCAGGCGGAGCCGAGGTGATCGACGCCGCGGGGATGATCGTCATGCCCGGTCTTGTCGACCTGCACTTCCATACCGCCATCGGCAAGGGGTACAGCGATCACCTGCCGCTATGGGAGTACCTCGACACGTGCTGGTACCCGCTTATCCGCAACCTGGACGCCGAGTCGGCGTACTGGGCGGCCGCCGCTTCCTACCTTGAGGGCATAAAGTCGGGCGTGACGACGGTGAATGACATGTACCGGCGGCTGCCCGACCTGGCCCGCGCGGCGACGGACATCGGCATCCGGGCGGTCCTGTCCAACGACGTCGCGCTGCCTGAGCACAATCTCGACACCCTGCAAGACAACAAGGACGCCCACGACGCCGTGCACGGTACCGCCGACGGCCGCATCCAGGTCTACGTCGGCATCGAATGGCTCCCCCTGGCCTCACCCGAACTCCTGCGCGACGCCCGCGCCCTCGCCGACGAACTGCGCACCGGGATCCACGTCCACCTCAACGAGTCGCTGACCGAGGTCGAAGACTCAAAGAAGCGGTTCGGCCGCCGCCCCACCGAGGTCGCCTACGACGCCGGGCTCCTGGGCCCCGACTGCATCGCCGCCCACTGCGTCTGGCTCTCCGACACCGAGATCGCCCTGATGCGCGAAACCGGCACCCACATCAGCCACAACCCCTCCTCCAACGCCAAGCTCGGCAACGGCATCGCCCGCCTCCCCGAAATCCTGGCCGCCGGCATCAACGTCGGCCTCGGCCACGACGCGGTGGAGTGCAACAACAGCGGTGACATGTTCGAAGTGATGAAGTTCGCATCCCTCATCCACCGGGCGGCGCGGGTAGACGCCAGCCTGCAGCAGGCACCGGACGTGCTGACCATGGCCACCCGCAACGGGGCGGCCGCCCTCGGTCACGAGACCGGCTACCTCGCACCGGGGCGGAAAGCCGACGTGATCCTGGTGGATACCCGCAACGTCATGTTCACCCCGCTGGCCGAGGGGAACGCCGACCAGATCTACTCCCACCTGGTCTTCGCCGCCAACGGCTCCGCCGTCGACACCACCATCGTCGACGGCAACATCCTCATGCGCGGGCGTCAGCTCCAGACCATGGACGAAGCCACCATCCTGCGCGAGGCCAACGCGGGGTTCGCGCGTGTCCTCAAGCGGATCTCCTAAGGCCGGGGAGGGACAGCCATGACGGCGGGCGACGAGGTCGTGCATCGGCAGCTCAAGGACGCCGTGTACGCGCAGATCCTGGAGAAGATCGTGGACGGCACCCTCCCGGCGGGCTACGCGCTGCGCGAGGGCGAGCTGGCGGCCCGGTTCGGCGTGAGCAAGACCCCGCTCAGGGACGCCCTTGGCCGCCTGCAGGCGGACGGGCTCGTCTCGATCCCGCCGTACCGCAGCGCCGTCGTGGTGGGCTACAGCCAGCAGGACCTCCGGGAGGTCTACGAGGTCAGGGAACTGCTTGAGGGGGCGTGCGCACGGGAGGCGGCCCTCACCATCAGCACGGACGATCTGGCCGAGCTGTCCCAGCTCATGCGCGACAGCATGGCGTGCATCGCGGGGGGCGAGATCCTGCCAGGTCGCGAGGGAAGCCTCGCCGCCTTGATCGACCGCTTCGACGTGATCATGTACGCGCAATGCCGCAACCGGCGCATCAACGAGATGGTGGCCAACATCCGCATCCACATCCAGCGCATCGGGCGGCTCACCACTCGCATCCCGGGGCGCATGGTGAAGTCGGTGCGCGAGCACCAGGCCATCTACGAGGCGATCGTGCAGCGCGACGGGGCAGCCGCGGAGGCGGCGATGCGGCGGCACATCCTGTCCGTCATGGCGGACCAGCTGGTGAACATCGCGAACTCAACCGCCACGGCCGACGAGAGAGCAGGCATATGACCACCTTCACCGACACCCTGGTCATCGGCGCCGGCTCGGCGGGCCTCTTCGCCGCCCTGCGCGCGGCAGAGCGTGGCTCGGTGACCGTCCTTGAGGCCGGCCCGGACGCGGGCAACCCGCCGCCGGACTGGGCACTTTACGATTACGCGCTCCCCGAGGCGCACTACCACCGCTACACGGACCTGAACACCGGGCAGGTCATGCCCCAGGGTCGCGGCCTTGGCGGCGGCTCCACGGTGAACTCCGCGGCCGCGCTGCGCGGCCAGCCGTGGTGCTATGACTCCTGGGGCGTGCCCGGCTGGGGCTGGGACGACATCTTGCCGGCGCTGAAGGCGATCGAGTCCGACCAGCAGTACGCCGACCGGCCCTACCACGGCGACGACGGGTTGATCCCGATCACCCGGCTGGCGCCAGGGCCGCTTGACGAGGCGGTCTTCGCCTGGTGCCTGGCCGCCGGGTACCCCGGGACCGAGGACCACAACGCACCAGGGGCCCTCGGCCACGCCATGTGGGCAACCAACCGCCGCGACGGCGGCCGATGGGGCACCTGGGCAGGCGTGGCGCCGGCCGCGCGCGCCGCCGGCGTCGACATCCGCCCGGACACCACGGCCGTCAGGCTGGTCTTCGACGGCAGCCGCTGCGCCGGGGCGGAGGTTGCCAGCACAGCGCTCGCCAGCACAGCGCTCGCCAGCACAAGGACCGCCGGCACCCAGGTGATCAAGGCGGGCAGGGTGATCGTCTGCGCCGGTGCCTACGGCTCGCCCGAGCTGCTGCTTCGCTCCGGCATCGGCCCTGAGCGCGCGCTCGCCGCACTGGGGATCGAGCCGGTGTCGGTGCTGGCTGGCGTGGGGGCGAACGTCCAGGACCATCCCTGGTGCCTGCTCAATGTCGACGTCACGGACGCGCCCCTGATCGAGGCCCGCCCGGTCAGCGGCGCGCTATTGCGATACGAACTGGCCGACACCGGCGCCGAGCACGTCGAGGCGGAGATCTTCCCCTGGCAGCTGCGTCCGTACGATCTGTCGTCGCCGCCCACCACCGTCGCGTTCACCGCGGCGCTGATGGCACCGCGCAGCCGGGGCACGTTCACGCTGACCCCGGCGGGCCGCGAGCTGCGCGTCGGGCTGCTCGCCGACGACGCGGACCGCGCGCACATGGTCTCGATCGTGCGGGAGACCGCGGCCCTCATCGATGCCCTGGCCAAGGGCGGCGTCGTCACGATCCCGGACGGCGCGTGGTGGCAGGTCGCGGACGATGCCGCGCTCGCGGCGGCCTGCCGGGAGGCCGCGGGGACCTACAACCACCACAGCGGGACCTGCCGGCTCGGCCACCCCGACGACGAGCGCACGGTTGTCGGCCCCGACCTGAGCGTTCTCGGCACTGCCGGCCTCGCCGTCGCCGACTCGTCGGTCATCCCGGCAATCCCGCGCGCGAACACCAACCTGATCTCGATGGCGATCGGCTATCGCGCCGGATCGGAGGCAGCATGACAAGCACTGCCGGGTCGACCGCCTCTGAACCGGAGGCGGGCATCCGCCTTAAGGACGTGGGACGGGCCTTCGGGGCCACGGTCGCAGTGTCCGGCGTGGGCCTGACCGTGCCCCTGCACGGGCACCTGTCGATCATCGGCCCGAGCGGCTGCGGCAAGTCGACCCTGCTGAACGTGATCAGTGGCCTCGACGACCCGGATGAGGGCACCGTCGAGGTGCTCGGCGCGACCACGTCGCAGGACCGGCTGCGCCGCTGCGCGTGGATGCCGCAGCGCGACCTGCTGCTGCCGTGGCGCGACGTGCTCGGCAACGCGGCGCTGGCGCTTGAGAACCAGGGCATGCGGCGCAAGGCCGCGAGAGCCCAGGTCGCCGGCCTTGTCGAGCGGTTCGGCCTCGGCAGCTTCGAGCGCAAGCTCCCGCACCAGCTGTCGGGGGGAATGCGCCAGCGCGTGTCGTTCCTGCGGACGCTTGTCGCCGGCAAGGAGGTCCTGCTGCTTGACGAGCCCTTCGGCGCGCTCGACTCCATTACCCGCGCCGACCTGCAGTACTGGCTGCGATCGGCGCTCGAAACCGAGCCCCGCACCACCGTGCTTGTCACCCACGACGTGGAGGAGGCGCTGCTGCTCGGGGATCAGGTGGTCGTCATGTCGGCACGGCCGGGACGCGTCGCCGCTCAGTACGCCACCGGCTTTCCCGCTGAGGCCAGCCGCCGTGAGCTGCTGCGCCTGCCCGAGTTCACCGAGCTCCGCGATGAACTGCTTGCCCGACTTGAGGCGGCGTCGTGACCCCCGCGCCGGCCTGGCGCCGCGTCGTGCCGCCGGTCATCGTTCTGCTCCTCGTCGCGGCCATCTGGGACCTGGTTGTCCATCTCGGGCACGTCCAGGACTACATCTTCCCGTCGGTGGAGAACGTCTTCCGCAGCCTGGTCAAGAACTGGTCGGGCGTGCTGGCCAGCGCCACGTGGATCACCTTCCAGGAGATGCTGTACGGCTTCCTGATCTCGATCGCGCTGGCGGCCGCGATCTCGCTGGCGCTGCACACCTCGGCCACTCTGCGCGGCGCGATCTACCCGCTGCTGATCGGCTCCCAGGCGGTCCCGATCGTGGTCATCGGACCGATCCTGGCGATCATCTTCGGTTACGGCATCTCGCCCAAGCTCATCATCGTCGCGATCACCTGCTTCTTCCCGATCGTGGTGAACCTCGTGGACGGGCTCGCCTCGGTCGACCCCGACCTCATCAAGGTGATGCGCACGCTGGACGGCAGCAGGCTGGCGACCCTGTTCCGGGTCGAGGTGCCGAGCGCGCTGCCGTCGTTTTTCTCCGGGCTGCGGATCGCCGCGGTGTACGCGCCGATCGGCGCGGTCTTCGGCGAGTACGCCGGATCGCAGAACGGCCTCGGCTACGTCCTGATCCAGGCCACGCCCCAGCTCAACACCGACCTCGTCTTCGCGGCGGTCCTGCTGCTCACCGTGATGTCGATCCTGCTGTTCGTTGGCCTGTCACTTCTGGAAAAAATCTGCTGTCCGTGGGCAGGAAAGGGAAAGAAATGAAATTCTCCGCAATGACGGGCCTGCGCCCGAGGCGGCGGCCCGCGGCGGCCGTCCTGGCGGCGGCTGGCGTGACGGCGACGCTCGCGCTGGCCGCGTGCAGTTCATCCTCGAGCTCGTCGGCCACCGCGGCGGCCGGCGGCAGCTCGCCGAGCGCCAGCGCCAGCTCGTCGGCCGCCGTCGCGCCCAACCCGGCGAACCCGACCGTCCTGCTCGACTGGTTCCCGAACCCGGATCACTCGTCGCTCTTCCTGGCCAAGGCCCAGGGGGACTTCACGAAGGCCGGGCTGTCCGGCGTCACCCTGCAGGCACCGTCCGGTAGCCAGGACGCCCTCAAGCTCGTGAGCACCGGCGCGATGCCGCTCGGCATCTCCTACACCCCGAACGTGGTCACCGCCGCCAGCCAGGGCCTCGATGTGGAGGCCGTAGCCGCCCTCATCCCGACGCCGCTCGACACCCTGCTGATCTCCAGCAAGTCCGGCATCACCAGCATCAAGGGCCTGGCCGGCAAGAAGATCGGCGGCTACGGCGACCCGACCTCCACCGCGATCCTTAACGCGATCCTCAAGAAGAACGGCGTCAACCCGTCGTCGACGCAGCAGATCGCGGTGAGCGAGGGCCTCATTCCTGCCATGCTCAGCGGCAACGTGCAGGCGATCATCGGCGGCTACCGGAACGTCGAGGCGATCCAGCTCAAGCTCCAGGGGCAGACCCCTGTCGAGTACAAGGTCGAGGACGAGGGCATCCCGACCTACGACGAGCTCGTCATCGTGGCGCAGAAGTCGAAGCTCGCAAGCGACCCGGGCTACGCGGCGATGGTCAGGGACTTCCTTGCCGGGCTCGCCCAGGGTGACGCGGCCGCCCAGGCCAGCCCGTCCGCCGCGATCGCCGCGCTTAAGCCAGTGATCGGGGCGGGCGGTTACACCGACGCCGATATCAACGCGATGGTGCCCGTCACGGTGGCCGACTACAAGAATCCGCTCGGCTTCGGCGAGATGAGCACGAGCCAGTGGCAGGCGTTCGCCAACTGGATGCTGGCCAGCAAGCTCATCACCAAGCCGGTCACCGCGTCGGACGCGGAGACCGACGCTTACCTGCCAGGAAAGGGAGCGTAAGCACCGATGACGCAAGTCCCCGCCCCCCGGGCCACTGCGACCCAGGTCCGCCCGGGCTGGACCGGACGGCTCTGGGCGGAGATCGAGCCGATCTACGACGCGATCCTCGACCACCCCTTCATCAAGGGGCTGGCCTCCGGCGAGCTCGACGTCGACAGCTTCGTGCAGTTCATCTCGCAGGACACGCACTACCTGCAGGACTACGTGCGGACGCTGCTCATCCTCGCGGCGAAGTCGCCGGACTTCGAGGTCACGAAGATGCTGACGACGCACGCCGCGGCGGCCGCGACCGCCGAGACCGGGCTGCACGCGGAGCTGATGACGGACCTCGGCAGGGACCCGGCGGAACTGCTGGCCTTCGACGTCAGGCCGACCACCCGCGCGTACACCACGTTCCTGGTGGCGACGGTGTTCAGCGGCAGCTTCGCCGACGGCCTGGCCGCGGTCATGCCGTGCTTCTGGATCTACGCGGAGGTGGGCAAGCAACTGAAGAAGGCCGGCTCGCCCAACCCCGTGTACCAGCGGTGGATCGACTCCTACGGCAGCGACGACTACCTCCACGAGGTCAATCTCGCCCTGGACCTGACCGACCGGGTCGGCCTCGGCCTCGGCTCCGAGGCCGAGGCCGCGGCGCGGCAGCACTTCCGGACGGCATCCAGGTACGAGTGGATGTTCTGGGACGCTGCCCATCGCCAGGAGGCATGGCCGGTATGACCTTGTCAGCCGTGGAGATTCAGGCACCGGTGGCGGTCGACACGATCGTCACCGGCGCCTGGATCATCACGCTCAACGGCGCGCGGGAGATCTACTCCGACGGCGCGATCGCCATCTCAGGCGGCGTCATCGTCGAGGTCGGCAAGCGGGCGGCGATCCTCGCCGCCTACCGGCCGCAGACGCTCATCGACGAGCCGGAGTCGATCGTCATCCCCGGCATGACCAACGGGCACCGCCACCTGCTGTGCTGCGCCAAGGGGGCGATGCCCGAGGGCGGCACGACGCTCCAGGCGCTGCGCCGGTTCATCTACCCGTCGTTCGCGGCCCTGACCGAGCAGGACATGCACGTCCTGGCCAGGCATGCGGCGGCGGAGATGATCCGCTTCGGCACGACCCTGTTCGAAGAGCCCGGCTGCAATCACCTGCCTGCCGTCCTCGAAGCGCTCGACGAGACCCGCATCAGGGCCCGCATCGGGCCCTGGACGTGGGACCAGGCTGGGGCGGCCGGCCGCGCGGACCTGCCCGACTGGCTATCGATGGACTCCGAAACCGCACTGGCCCGCCTGTCGGATGGCATCGACACGGTGCGGAAGTTCGGCAGTCCGCGGCTGCGCGACGCGGTCACCATCGAGGGCGTGGCCACCTGCTCGGACGCACTCAACAAGGGTGCCGCCGACCTCGCCCTGGCGCGGGGCAGCCTTTTCGTCGTGCACAAGTCGACCAGCGAGAACGAGGTCGCGCTTGAGCTCGCCGCGTTCGGCGAGCGTCCCGTCGCGCACATGGCGACGATCGGGGCGCTGCACGAGCGGGTGCTGCTGAACCACATGACGAGCCTGGACGACGGCGACGTGCGGGCCGTCGTCGACAGCGGGGCGCGCGTCTCGCAGAATCCGACCTCGGCGCTGAAGCTGGCGAAGGGAACCACGCAGACTGGCAAGTGGAAGGCCCTCGCGGACGCCGGCGTTCCCATGGCCCTCGGCACCGACGCGGAGAACGTGTCGAACCATCAGGACATCTGCCGTGCGATGCAACTCGCTGCCCTGCTTCCTCGCGACATGCTCCGCGACCCGAACGCCGTCAGTGCGGAACAGGCACTTGAGATGGCCACGCTCGGCGGCGCGACAGCGCTGTGGTGGTCAGACGAAGTGGGCTCCCTCGAGTCAGGCA
>Ga0209881_1000308_pt1 | contig 13144 bp, 16 predicted proteins | sample PersoiDNA2013193_FD_185804 | JGI IMG/M metagenome (GOLD analysis project Ga0209881, IMG submission 185804) | Permafrost soil microbial communities from the Arctic, to analyse light accelerated degradation of dissolved organic matter (DOM) -... | ecosystem: Environmental > Terrestrial > Soil >... | reverse complement strand
GTCCCATCCCGCCCGCGCCCAGCCGTGCCTGCAGCCGGAAACCGCCAACCTGCTGCGGATCATCCGCTGCCAATGGCTCCACGAGTGCGACCATACCGGTCGGCTGGCCCGCCGCCGGCTTAGTCCGCGGGGGTTCCCAAGTTCCGCGAAATCGTTGAACCTCCGGGAGCCGTCCTGCGTACCACGGGACATGAAGATTCCGACACCTGTCATTACTTTGATTGTCGGGGTGGCGCTGGCCGCCTCTTTGCTTTTCTCCAGCATGACCGCGGTGTCGGCCAAGAAGGCCGCGCTCGCCGCGGCCTCCCCTAGTGCCGCGGCCACCGCCGGGGCCGTGTCCACCGCCGGGGCCGTGTCCACCGCCGGGGCCGCGGCCACGGCGAGCGCCGCGCAACCGACGGCCACGGGAGTCTCCGCGACCAGCACGCTGTCGCCGTCAGCTTCGCCGTCGCCCACCCCATCGCAGGGGTTCGTGGTGCCGCCGCACGCTAACTACGTGGGCAGGGTACAGGGCGACAAGGGATCGGTCGCGATCGTCGTGCACGACAACTTCGCGATCGCCTACTACTGCAACGGCAGCACGGTGGAGGCCTGGCTCAAGGGCACGCCGCACCACGGGAAGCTGTCCATGACGGGCAAGGGCAACGCCAGCCTCACCGCCGACTACGCTCTCGGGCACGCGCGCGGCACGGTGCTCGTGCACGGCGTCGCCTACATCTTCTCTATCATCGCGGTGCATAAGCCGTCCGGGCTGTTCCAGTCGATCGCCACCGTGCGCGGCGCCACCGTCAAGGCCGGCTGGATCGTGCTGGCCGACGGCACCCAGGTCGGCTCGCTTGAGCCGAACGCGAACGCCGCCAGCCCTTCCGCGCACGCAGCGCCGAAACTCGACATCTCCTCCCTGACAGCCCAGGACGGCGGCACCACGCTCGTCGCCACGCCGATCGATGCCGAAACCGGCAGCGGGTTCTGACGTCCAGGCCACCGGCTAAAGAAAGGAAACAGCACATGGCAGCACAATGGGGGCCGCCCGCGCCGACGAGGCAGGATCCGGTCCAGCCCGCCGCGTCAGCCAGGCTGCTCGTCGTGCCCGCGCTCGTCGGCAGCCTGGTGGCGCTGACGCTGGGCATCTACGGACGGCTGCACTCCCCGACCGGGGTGGCCGTGGACATCGTGGGATTCTCAAGCCCGGCCACCGTGAAGGCCTGGCTCGCTACCACCGCGGTCGCGTTCGCACTTGTCCAGCTCGGTTCTTCCCTGGTCATGTACGGGAAGGTGCCGGGGATCACCGCGCCGTCCTGGATCGGCGGCCTGCACAAGTGGTCGGGACGGGTCGCGTTCATCGTCACCGTGCCGGTCGCGGTGCACTGCCTGTACGCGCTCGGATTCCAGAGCTTTGACGCCAGGGTGCTCCTGCACTCGATCGCAGGCTGCCTGTTCTTCGGCGCGTTCACCGTCAAGATGCTGGCCCTGACCAGGCGCGGGACGCCTGGCTGGGTGTTGCCGGTGGTCGGCGGGCTAGTGTTCACGCTGCTGGTCGTCCTATGGTTCAGCTCGGCCTTCTGGTTCTTCTCGGTCTTTGGAGTCAGGCATTGAGCGAGATTCAGGATGGTCAGCTGCCTCAGCGTAGCCAGCCGCCGCAAAGTCGCCGCGCGCTGCTGGTCGGCGCGGGAGTCACATGCGCCGCGGTGCTGACGGGATGCACCACGTATGACGCCAACAACGGGGGGCTGACCGGGCCGCCGCCCGCTACCGGCGGCGGCCCGGCAACTTCAGGCGGTGCTGCCGCCTCTCCCGTCTCCGGCGGCGGGGCTGCCACCGCAGGCGCGCCCGCAGCCGCTGTCCTTGCCAGCACCTCGGACGTCCCTGCTGGCGGCGGCAAGATCATCGACGGCAAGAACATCGTGATCACGCAGCCGCAGGGCGGCTCGTTCAAGGCGTTCACCGCGGTGTGCACGCACCAGGGCTGCATCGTCAGCAGCGTCTCTGGCGGGACCATCAATTGCCCGTGTCACGGCAGCAAGTTCAGCATCAAGGACGGCTCGGTCGTCAACGGCCCCGCCGCCAGCCCGCTGGCCCCCATCGCCATCAAGGTCGAAGGAGCCTCGATCGTCCAGGGCTGATACGGCTGGAAGCTGACGATCGCGTTAGGGAGAGCAAACTCAGATTGAACCTTCGAGGTCATCCGCCGCGTACTGCTGAGCGACAGCACCCCAGCCAGCGCGGGAGTGGACGCGACGTGGGGCCAGGCCCAGGCTGACCCCACGATCAGGCAAGGAGACATGTAGCCATGACCAGTACCCAGCATCCCATTCGGCGTGTGGCCAGGCGCACTATCGCGCTGTTCGCCGCCTCCGCGGCGGCAGCCGCCGGGCTCGCGACGTACGGGCTTTCTACCGCTGGTGCGGCGACCACCGCGGCGCCGGCCGCCAAGACCTTCACGTTCGCCCTGAAGGCCTCACCGGGGATCGCGAAATGCCTGCCGAACGCCCGCGGCCGGGCGTGGATCACCCCGGGGTCGCTCAATGACGTCATGAAGGTTCAGCTGTGGGGCATGCCGGCGAACAGCGACTTCGACCTGTTCGTCATCCAGCTGCCAAACAAGCCGTTCGGCGTGTCGTGGTACCAGTCGGACATCCACGCCGGCGCTAACGGCTCCGGCACCGTCACCGTCCAGGGCATATTCAACAAGGAGACGTTCTCGGTGTCGCCGGGCGGGACGACGAAGTTCGCACCGACGCACCAGTTCCACCTCGGCGTCTGGTTCAACAACCCGAACGTGCCCTTCAAGCTCGGCTGTGAACCTGGGCAGGCCAAGCCGGTGGTGACGCCGTTCAACGGCGAGCAGCACGCCGGCATCCAGGTGGTCAACACCGCCGGCTTCCCCAACAACGCGGGACCGCTTTCCAAGGTGAGCTGATGACCGCCTGACAGGCAGTCGGCTTCGAGTATTCGCACATGAAAAGGCGGGTTAGCACACAGGCCGCCGGAGCGCGACAAAGCGTTCCGGCGGCCCTCTGCTGTCATTCAGGAATAGCGGTGATAGGGCTCTTTTTATCCCGCTCATCGTGGTTCAATGTCACCGTGGGCCGCTGCGGGGAGACCGGCTCCGGCCGGGGGGCACGTGAGCAGGGATGACGATGCGATCGTCACGGCGCTGTACCGGGCATATCGCGATCCGCTGCTGACATTCGTGGTACGGCTGACCGCGGGAGATCGGGGACACGCCGAAGACGTGGTCCAGGAGACGATGGTCCGCGCGTGGCGCGAGGCCGGCCGCCTCGATCTCAGCGGGCCCTCGCTTATGCCCTGGCTTGCCACCGTGGCGCGGCGTATCGTGATCGACGAGCATCGCAGGAAGCAGGTGCGGCCATCGGAGAGCGGGGAGGGCGCGGTCGCGGATATGCCCGTGGATGATGACTCGACCGCGACGATCCTTCGGGTCGCGGTTGCCGACGCGATGCGCGAGCTGTCGCCTTCGCACCGGGCGATCCTCAACGAGACGATCCTTCGTGACCGGACGGTCAACCAGGCCGCCGCGGGCCTGGGGATCCCGGTGGGCACGGTCAAGTCCCGCGTCTATTACGCGCTCCGCGCGTTGCAGGTCGTGCTTGCTGAACGCGGACTGCTACCATGAGGGCCATCGGAGACGTTCACATTGACCTCGGCTCCTATGTGCTTGGCCTGCTAGAGGAGCAAGACAGGACGGCCTTCGAGGCGCATCTGGCCACCTGCGAGTCATGTGCCGCGGAGCTGGCAACGCTGTCGCCGGTGGCGGCTCTGCTTGAAGGCCTGGACCCAGTTGAGCTTCCGGGGGACGCCGAAGCGCCTTGGCCGCCAGTCGATCTGCTGCGCAAGCGCGCCGCGCTAAGCCGCCGCAGGTTCCGCTGGCAGGCGGCGGTCGGCGTAGCGGCCTGCGCCGCGGCGCTCGGTGGCGGGATAGCGCTCGGGGTCGCGGCCGCCTCGCAGCATGCGCAGGTCGCCGGACCCAGCCTGACGGGACAGCGGCACACGGCCACCGACACCGCGACAGGTGTCACCGGCACCGTGGGCCTGGTGGCCAAGGCGTGGGGCACCCAGGTGACGCTAGACTTGGCGGATGTGCACGGCCCGCTGGAATGCCAGCTCATCGCCGTGTCGAAAAACGGCGTGCAGAAGGTGGTCGTCGGGTGGTTCGTCCCCGCTCCGGGCGACGGTGTGCCCGGACACCCCGCTCATCTTCTGGTTCAGGGCGGCACCGCGATCCCGCTGGCCGACCTGGCACGCTTGGAGGTGACGGTGGTGGAAGGCGGCAAGCCGCTGCTCACCATCCCGGTCTGACCAGCCTGACTAGCGGACGTGCCAATACGAATCGGTCACGTATCTGGGGAACCGACGCGCTGCCGCGCGTCTTGGCGCTTCCTTAACGAGGCGCGGACGGGGCGCGCCCGGAGCGGCACCCACGACCTGGCGGCCCGTCGATGCGGGGTGTTATTCGGCGCGCGCACCTACCCGGTCGTGGATCAGGCCATAGCCGATCGCCTCGGCGGTCGTGAGCGTCCGGCCGTTTCTGGCGTCCGCACGGATTTCGTCAGCCTCCCGGCCGGTCGCCTCGGCGATCCGGTAGTAGAGCGAGTCGAGCATCCGCTCCGCCTGGCGCTGCCGTTCGGTCACCGCCGTCACCGTGCCGCCGATTTCCAGCCTCGGCTCCGCCAGCGCGAACGCCGCGTTCGGGTAGGCGAGCCTGCGCGGGCAGGCCGCGAGCACGCCGAGCGCGGCACCGCGGATCTCGCCGCTCGCCTGCGCGTGCACGGGGGCACGGACCACGTCGAGCACGCCCATCACCGCCAGCGCTGCGGGCAGGTCGGAGCGCAGGTTCTGCAGTTCGAGGCGGATCGGCTCATCGCCTTCCGCGTCGAGGGTGAGAAGCTGGGCGGATAGCCGGGTCGCGGCGTCGTCATCGAGCGCGCCGGTGACCATGACGATGCGCTTCTCCAGCAACCGCGCGTAGAGCTGGTTCTGCCAGTCGGCCTGCGGGTCCAGCCAGACCCGCGTCTCCGGAACAGGCCCTGGCTCGCCTTGCTGAGTCCCCGGAAGTCCGGGCGTCCCGGGAAGCCGCGGCTCGCCGGGCCACTCGGGACGCGGGAACTCCCCCGGCGTATGCATGCTGCTAGCCATCACGAAAAACCTCCTGTCACGGGGAACTCTGGTGGATAGGTGCCCGGTTCAGCCACGCAGCCGCCAGGTGATCTGACCGCCGATTGCGGCCGCGTACCGCTCAAGCGTGGAGCTGCGCACGTCGGTGAGGCCGGCCTCAAGCCGGGCGACCGCGGACTGCGAGGTGCCCATCCGCGCGGCGACCTCGGTCTGCGACAAGCCCGCCGCCTGGCGTTGCGTCGCGAGCTCGCGGACCAGGCTCGCCCGTTCCGCCGCCATCCGGCGCAGCGCCATCTCCCGGAATCCCGGCAGCACGGGCAGCTCAGCTAGCTCGGGCACGCCAGGCGGACAACGCGCCTCGTCCCCTTCGACGTCCTCCATACCAGAAACGATATCTCATATTCGAGATAATTCAACCAGGGGGAAACCCTTCGTCCACCGCTTGCCGCCGTCAAAGCCGATGACAAGCGCCTCGTAACCATCGAGCGCCTCGATCAGCGCCAGGCCGGGCTGGCCGGCGACCGCGAGCGCGGTGGCCAGCGCGTCGGCGAGCCCGAGATCGGGCCCGGTCACGCTCGCGGAGGCGGCGCCCGAGGTCGCCTGCCCCGAGTGCGGATCTATCAGGTGGTTGCCCCGCTCGTAGGTACCTGAGGTCGCGATCGCCCCGGTGAGCTCGATGATCGCGGCGAGGCGCCGGGGGGCGGCGGGATCCGCGATGCCGACACGGAACGGCTGCGCGTTCCCCAGGCCGCCGAAGCTGGCGATGTCACCGGCGGCGTTGACGATCGCGCCGCTAACGGCCGCCCCAGAGAAGGCAGCATCAGAGAAGGCAGCATCAGAGAAGGCAACGAGCGCTTGCTGCGCCGCCCAGCCCTTCACGTACCCGGTCGGGTCGACCCCGCCGGGCATCGCCCACGGATCGAACCAGCCGTGGGATAGCTCCCGTGCGGCCGCGCAGGCCTCGAGGACCTCGGCCACCTCTGCCGGTGCCTGGGCCAGGGAGATCTCGCCGCGGCGCAGGCGGCTGACCGGGCTGTCCGGCCGCCAGGTGCTGAAGACCTCGTCGGCGTGATGCAGCACCGCCTGCGCCCGGGCCAGTTGGCCGTGCAGGACGTCGAGCCCGGAACCCGTCACCTCGGCGGCGGCGTAGACGTCGATGGTCACGATCGTGCCCATCACGTCTTCGAGGTGGTGGACCGGGTGCGCGGGCGGCACTACACGCCGAGGGTCTGCAGCGCGGACTGGAGCGACTGGACGAACCCGGCGCTGGTGTAGCTCGCGCCCGAGACGCTCTGGATGCTGGCGCTCTGCGCCTGCATGGTTTCCTGTTCCAGAATGGGAATTGACTGCTGATCGATCATCTGCGAACGCGGGTTCCCGCCGTCGTCGAGCATCGCGATCGCGACGTTGGTGATCTTCTTGCCGGAAACCGTGACCTTCACCGACAAGACTCCCCAGTTGTAGTTGACCTCGGGGCCCGTCGCGCTCCTCGTGCTGCTTGCCAGGTTGCCCGACGCGGTTGCCGTGGGCGTGGCGCCCGCCGCTTGCTTGCCCGACGTCTTCTTGCTCGACGTCTTCTTGCTCGACGCCTTCTTGGCGGGCGCCGCCGACGCCGCAGACGCCGGCGTCGTGGCCGTCCCCGACACCGACGCGGCGCCCGGCAGCGTCGTGAAGCTCGTGTGGCTAGGAGTCGTGCGGAACAGCAGGACCCCGATGAGGCCTGCCAGCGTCCCCCCGAGCACGATCGGCGTGCGTTTCACTGAATTGCGCCTTTCCGGCTGCCCATGTGCGATCCCTCGCGCCTAGAAGTCGAACGATTCCTGATGTATGCGCTCCGGATCCACCGCGAGACGCAGCGCCGCGTCGGTGACCTGCTCGCTGAATCCCCCTGGGCCGCAGACGTAGATGTCGCGCCGGCGGATGTCGGGGACGAGCCGCTGCAGCGTGTGGGCGCTGAACTTGACCTTGTGCCGGGAGCCGACGATCTCGTGCAGCCGGCCGCCGCGCTGCTTCACGAGCGCCGCGACCTCGGCGCGGTGAACCAGGTCGCTGGGGGTGGAAGCACGCGTCAAGACGACCACGTCCGTCTCGCGCGGCAGGTCCTCGAGCAGCGCGCGCAGCGGGGTGATGCCCACGCCGGCGCCGATCAGCGCGACGCCGTCCGATGCGCGCTTATGCTCGGTGAACGCGCCGTAGGGTCCCTCGATGACGACCGGCGTGCCTGGCCGCAGGCGGGCCACCGCGCTGCTCTGCCCGCCGGCCGCCTTGATGGTCACCCGCAGGTACGGCGGCTCGGGCAGCGCGGAAAGCGAGTAGGGATGCGCAAGCCACCACAGGTCCCTGGCGAGGAAGCGCCAGAGGAAGAACTGGCCGCCTGACACGGCGAGCTTGTCCAGGTGACGCCCCTGGCAGATGACCGACACCACGCCGGGCGCTTCATCGCGGACCTCGACCACCCGCAACTGGTGCCGCAGGCTGCGCCAGGCCGGCTGGAGCACGCGGAACACGATGACCATCCCCGCGGTGGCCGCCCACACGATGATCCACAGGGCCCGCACGAGCGGGTGACCGATGAACGAGGCGCCGGTGAAGATCTGGTGCGCGAACGCGAGCGCCAGGGCGATGTAGAGGTACAGGTGCACGACCCACCAGGTCCCGTAGCGCAGCCGCCGCCTGATGTACCGGTAGGAGGTAATGCTGGCGAGCAGCAGCAGGCCGAAGCCGACGACCGCCGCGAGGATGTCGCGGTAGGACGTGATCAGCACCTTGATCTCGGAAAGGACCCCCGAGTTCGCCGCCTGGGCGTAGCCGATCGTGATCAGGATGACGTGCGCGATGATCAGGCTGATCGCCCAGGAGGCGACCTTGCGGTGCCAGCGGACGAGGCGATCCTGGCCGGCCGAGCGTTCCAGCCACGTCAGCCTGGCCACGAGCACCACCATGATCAGCATCAGGTAGGCGCCGGTGAAGCCCGCGAACCGGCCGGCGGCGGTCAGCAGTCCACCTTGTGAGGCGAGCGAGCCGCGGGACTCGGCGGTGATGACCGCCGCCACGACCGCCCCGAATCCGATGCCGGCGCCCCCGGCGCACACGTCGACCACCCGATGCCTGGGCCTGGGCGCAGGACGCCGCGCCGGCGCACGCGGCCTGGCCGCACGGGCCCTGGCCACCGAGGGGTTAGACGTCATGGAACCATGATTAGCACGAAAGCTGAAAGAATCCTGTAAGGCGTTGCAGCGCCGCTTATCAGGATCCCAGTTTCCTCTCAGGCACCAGGTTCGCGCTCGTGCTCGCGCGGCGCGGACTCACCGCGCCGGTGGCCGCGGCGGTCGGTGACGTCATCTCGGGCCTGCGCGACGCCGACTATGCCGCTGTCCTCGGCAGCGCCTCGGGCATCAGGAAGACTCTGGAAAATCATCGGCACCACGGTGATGGTGTCCCAGTTCCAGGTGGAACTCGACGAGTTCTCCGCCGGCCTGCTCGCGCTGCCGCTGCGCATCGGCCGGCCGCCGCTAAGGGTTGCGCATGATGCTCCGGCGCGCTCACGTGACGCCAGATGACATCCGTCGGCCCAGCTCACGTCATGATCGTGGAGACTTTTTTCCTGATGGTGGAAAAGCGTGCTCTGCGCACGCATTTCTACCAAAATCTTTGCCGCGAGCAGGGATCATGCCCGGAATGTGCGATATGACCGCCAGGGATCGACCTATCGGGCGTCAGCCTGTGCCGGATTCGGCGGCGGCGGCCGTCGCCTGGGCGCTCGCGGCCATCACGAACGCGACGAGAACCGGGTGGGGCGCCGCCGGCGTGCTCGACGCCTGCGGCACGAAAAGGGTGCCCATGAAGAACGGGTGGGAAGGCAGCTCGATGACGCGGGGCTCGCCATCTTGATCGGTGCCGCTCACGGTGAGCCCGGCCTCGACGATCGTCTTCACGTGGTCGGGGTTGAGGCCGAAGTCGCAGTAGTACCGTTCCGTTGCCGTGGCGCGCCCGTAGGCCTTCGCCGCGAGCGTGTTCCCCCGTATCTGGACGGTCATCGTCTGGCCCCCCAGCGAGCAGGACAGCGGCGTGATGAAGAGCGACGAGGCATCAGGGTCGTACTCGGCATGGTGCGCGTCGGCGAATCCGGCGACGTTCCTCGCGTACTCGAGAACCATGTGCTGGAAGCCGCCGCAGGTGCCGAGCACCGGGATGGACCGCAGCCGCGCGTTCTCGATGGCCGCGAGAGCGCCGTCCATGTTCCGGTAGGGGCTGCCAGGCGAGATGACCAGGCCGTCATGGGCCAGGCGAGCGGCCAGCTCATCGCCGGCCCGGAGCTCATCGGTGGGAATCCAGCTAACCTCGGCCGCGACGCCTGCCCTGGCGGCCGCGTGCTTGATCGCCGCCGTCGTAGCGAGATGCGTTTCGTTCGCCGGGTTGTAGTCACCGACAACGCCGAAGCTGACCATGCTTCAGTCTCCCTTACTTCAGTCTCCTGTGAAGCGGTCCGGGTACTTCAGTCTCCTGTGAAGCGGTCAGGGCCGATCAGGCCGAGGCCCTCAAGGCCCACGTCGGCGGGCAGTCCCGCCGGGCCGCCGCCCGAGCCAAGCGGACCCGGTGCGCCTGGTCGCCTGCGCTCACCTGGCCGCCTGCGCTCGCCGGGCAGCTGGTCACGCGGCATCGGCATCGTGGCCTCGTCCGCCTCGGCCACGGCAGGCGAAAACGCGGGGGCCCGGGCGGCGGAATGGATGTCCACGACGAGGGCGGTCACGTTGTCGTGGCCGCCGGCGTCGTTGGCCGCCGCCACCAGGGCCTCGGCCGCGTGCTGCCGGTCGCTGATGGCCAGGAGCGGAAGAAGCACCTCGTCCGGCAGCTCGCCGAACAGCCCGTCCGAGCAGATCAGGAAGCGGTCGCCGCCGGTCGCGGGCAGCAGCCAGTGGTCGGCGGGCATGACGGGCGCGCTGCCGAGCGCACGGGTAACGATGTTCCTGCGCGGGTGGACACGCGCCTGCTCGGGGGTGAGCACCCCGGCGATCACCAGCTCCTGGACCTCCGAGTGGTCCACGGTCAGCTGCTCGACCCGATTGGCGGCCAGCCGGTAGACGCGCGAATCCCCCACGTTGAACACCATCAGGTGATCGCCGCCGACGGAGGCCTCAAGGCCGGCCACGCCGGTGACCGTGGTGCCCATCCGGTTCGCGTCGCCCACCTCGATGATGACCCGGTTGGCCTCCTCGAGCGCGGTGAGCACGGCCTCGACGAAGAGCGGGCGCATGCCGGCGCATCGCGCGAGCGCCTGGACGGCGAGCCTGCTCGCCACGTCACCCGAGCCGTGTCCGCCCATGCCGTCGGCGACGGCGTAGAGCGGTGGCAGCGCGAGAAAGCTGTCCTCGTTGACACGGCGGACTCGACCCACCGAGGTGGCGACGCCGTGGCTGAAACGGATCATGTCACCTGCCGGGCAATGGCGAGATGGCCGGGGAGCGGCTTGGCGCGCGCGTAGAAAACGGCACTCCCCTCCCGTCGTGGCCGTTATCCGTCGCAGTATGCCAGAGGATTAGATCCTTTGCTGGGATACCACCCGGTAGAAATGTGTGCGGGGGAGAGCAGGCCGGGACCGTTCCGTATCCTGAATTTGAATGCTACTCACGGTTCACGCCTGGAGAGGGGCCTCGCATGCCGGAGCCGCTGGAGAGGGGCCTCGCATGCCGGAGCCGGGTGCCGCCCTGGAGAAGCTTGGCTTCCTCACCATAGGGCTGTTCGACGGCCAGGACCCCGGCCCAGGACACGAGGTTACGCTCGAGATGATCGAGCTCGGCGAGCGGCTCGGGTTCGACTCCGCGTGGCTGCGGTGCCGGCACCTGCAGTACGGCATCTCCTCGCCGGTCGCCATGCTGGCCGCGGCGTCACAGCGCACGTCGCGGATCGAGCTCGGCACCGCGGTGATCCCGCTCGGCTGGGAGAACCCGCTGCGGCTCGCCGAGGACCTGGCGACCGTGGACGTGCTGTCCGGCGGGCGGATCAATCCCGGGGTAAGCGTCGGGCCGCCGATGCGCTACGACGATGTGCGCGAGGCGCTCCACCCGAATACTTCCGACAAAGAGGACTTCAGCTACGAGCGTGTCGCCCGGCTGCTCAGGTTCGTTGACGGGTCGACGGCCGCGACGTTCTCCGGGACCGAGGGATTCGAGCAGTTCTCCTCGCGCGTGGAGCCGTACTCCCCCGGGCTGCGGTCGCGGATGTGGTACGGCGGCGCGTCGCTCGCGTCGGCGCGGTGGGCCGGCGAGAACGGGATGAACTTCCTTACGTCGTCGGTGGTGAAGGCGGAGGAGTCCACGGACTTCGCGTCGGTGCAACTGTCGCATATCCGGAAATTTCGTGATGCGCACCCCGCGGGGGCGGCGGCGCGGGTCTCGCAGGGTCTCGTCGTGATCCCGACCGACAGCGCCTCGGCGGCGCAGCGGGCCAAGTACGAGGCGTACGTCGCGGCGCGGACGCCGCGTACCGCGGCTCCGGCCGGCCCGGCCAGGATGATGTTCGCCCGCGACATTCTGGGCACCGCTCAGGAGATCGCGGCGGCGCTCTACGCGCACGCGGCCTTCCGCGAGGTGACGGAGGTCGCGTTCGCGCTGCCGTTCAGCTTCGAACGCGAGGACTACGTGCAGATCCTCACCGACATAGCGACCAGGCTCGGACCGGCGCTCGGCTGGCAGCCGAGGCGCGACGAGCACTGAAGGGGCCCATGGCGCAAAAGCACCCATAGTGGATACCCTTGTGGTATGAAGCGCGGGGAACTCCAGGTAACAAGGAAGAACGGCGGCGGTCTCCTTTACCCGCTGACGCTCGGCTTGTTCATCGCGCTCAGGCTGGCGGGGGTCACCGACTGGTCGTGGTGGTGGGTGCTCTCGCCGCTATGGCTAGCCGTCGTGCTGGCGGCGCTCGCGGTCGGGGCGCTGTTCCTCACCTTCGCGCTTGGTGGCCTATACGCCAGGAGGATTATCGAAAACTCAATTCGAAGAAATAGAGACCGATGGCTGCGCGGAAGGAATCTAGAAACGTGCTGAGCGGTCGCCGGTAGTCGGTGAAAAGAATCTTCCAGGTCTTTAGGTGCGCAACCGCACGCTCGATGGGAGCGCGGATAGAACTGACCTGGTTATTGTATTCATGTTCACGTATGTAGAGTTCACGATCCTTCGGCTTCTTGACCGGCGTGACGTAGCCAGACCCCTGAAATCCCTTGTCTCCGACAACCGATCCAGCAAGGCCGAGAATCTCCTTCACCTCGCCTTCTAGCTTCTTCATGTCATGGTCACATCCGGGAGCCGGGTCCGAGACGAAGATAATGTTCCCGGATTCATCGCTGATAACCAGGCTGCCATGGCCGGTGGTCTTGTATTTCCCGGCCCACAGCTCGCGGGCGCTCTCCCACGACCAGCACGGCCACAACGTGCCGTCTACCAGCGCCAACCGCCCCCGGGTCACCTGCTTCGCCTCCTTTGCGTCCGGCCGGAACTCTTCGGTAGCCTGAGCGATCAGCGGGGTGAATTCTGTGATGATCTCCGAGACGGTGCCCTGGGAGACACCGAAAAGATCGGCAATTACTTCTTCGATTATATTCTGTCGCTTGTAGAGCAGCGTTACCATGATCGCTTCCCGCAGCGATAGGCTCTTCGGCCGCCCGATTCCCTTATCCCAGGGCTCGGGCAGGATGTCTTCGATACGCTTCTCAAGCTCATCGAGTTGTCTGGCATCCAGTCCGAAGGTGCGATGGTAACGCAACGGCTCCTCCATCGATTGAGGGTTTTGGTTAGCACCTCCTTTCTACCGACATGAGGGGCCGTTGTCTTTTAGGCGCGCCGAGCCGGAATCAGAACTTTAATAACAATTAGATGAGGATCAGCAAAGGATCGCATTGGAGAGTTTCTGATAACCCTCATGGATCGCCGGGTCAACGCCACCGTCTCGCAAGTACCTCAGATGTTTCCCGGAGGCGAAGCCGAGAACATCGGATTCTATATTACCGGCACAG
>Ga0209881_1000305_pt1 | contig 13161 bp, 10 predicted proteins | sample PersoiDNA2013193_FD_185804 | JGI IMG/M metagenome (GOLD analysis project Ga0209881, IMG submission 185804) | Permafrost soil microbial communities from the Arctic, to analyse light accelerated degradation of dissolved organic matter (DOM) -... | ecosystem: Environmental > Terrestrial > Soil >... | reverse complement strand
GTGCGGAACAGTGCGATGTCTTCCAGCCCCATCTGTGAGGGGCCGTCCGGCCCGATGGAGACGCCGACGTGTGAACCCACGAACTTGATGTTGGCCCGGTCCAGGGCGTACTGTGCCATGCGGATCTGGTCGAATGCTCGGGAGAAAAAGGCCGCAAACGTCGAGACGAAGGGCACTTTGCCCCGGGTGCTGAATCCCAGTGCCGCAGAGACCATGTTCTGCTCGGCGATGTACATCTCAAAGAACCGTTCAGGATAGGCATTGCGGAAGGTGATGGCAAATGTCGAGTTGCTGACCTCTGCGTCCAGCACCACCATGCCGGGGTGTGTCGGCGCGATGTCCACGAGGGCGCGCCCATACGCTTCGCGTGGTGACAGCGCTTTGGCGCTCACAGGCTGGTCAATCGGCACAGGAGCCCACACTGCCGGAACGGCCTCGACTGGTGGTTCGATGGTGCCGTGAAGGTTCAGGTCGACCGGTCCCAGTTCGAGGACCGCACGGTCGAACTCTTCGCGCTTCAGCGTCTTGCCATGCCATCCGTCCTGGTTCTCGAGGAACGAGACACCCTTGCCCTTGATGGTCCGGGCGATGAGGATTGTGGGACGGCCGCATGCGTGGTCGATCTCACCATAGGCAGCCTGGACCGCGTCGATGTTGTGCCCGTCTTCGAGGACGATCGTGTGCCAGCCGAAGGCGGCGAAGCGCGCTTCGTACGTTTCCAGCTCCCAGTCCAGCATGGTCTCGCCGCGCTGACCCAGGCGGTTGACGTCCAGAATGCCCACCAGGTTGTCCAGCTGGTAGTGTGACGCCACCTCCGCAGCTTCCCAGACCGAGCCTTCGGCGACTTCGCTGTCGCCCATGAGAACATACGTGTTGTACGGCAGCTTGTCGACGTATCGGCCGTTCATGGCGACGCCGACGCCGATGCCCAGCCCCTGGCCGAGCGAGCCGGTCGCCGCTTCCGCATAGGCGAAGTGCGGAGTCGGGTGTCCTTCGAGGGGTGAGCCCATCTTGCGATACGTGAGCAACTCCTCCTGCGACAGAACGCCCGCAGCTGCGTATAACGCGTAGAACAACGGCGACGCGTGCCCCTTGGAGAAGATGATGCGGTCGTTGCATGGGTTCTGCGGGTGGTCCAGGTCGAATCGGAAGGTGCCGCCAAAGAACAGGCCGGTCATGAGATCGGTCGCGGACAGCGAGGACGTCGGATGGCCGGACCCTGCTTCCGTCGTCATGTGCAAGATGTCATAGCGAACTCGTGTTGCAAGCTTCGTAAGTGTCGATGTTCCCATTGCTGCCTCCCGACGAGCAATCGTCTGTCTACTATTCTGTGCGGACTGGAAGCGCATACAACAGTGCCGAGGGGGTGGAGATCCCCTTGCTCCCTCCGGCGTCGACATGACGTTCTTGCTGAGCCTATTCCAGCGCTTTGGGTCTCAGCGCTTTGAAGAGTTCAAACCAGAGGATGGTGCTGATGCCGACCGCTGCCGAGATGAAGATGTCGATGGGGTGCTGCGCCGCCATCTTGAAGAGGCGCGAGGCAACCGGGACATAGAGGGTGACGGCCAGCAGACTGAGTGCTCCGGCAATAACCCACCACAGTGATTTGTTGGGTGTGCGCAGGGTATGGATGATGCTGTGTGTCCAGGACCTGTTGGTCAGGATGAGTGCCACGTTGGCGAAGATCAGTGTTGTGAATGCCAATGCGCGTGCGTCGGGCTCGGCCAGACCGTGTACGTAGAAGCCCAGGCCAAAGACGATCAGGACGGCGACGAGGATGCCGAGGCCCTGAAGAAGACTCGTGAAAACCAGTCTTCGGCTGAATGTCGGCTTCGATGGGTCACGTGGTGGCCGGTCCATGATGTCGGCTTCCTCCGGTTCGCCTTCGAAGACGATGGAACACGTCGGGTCGATGATGAGTTCCAGGAACACGATGTGCACCGGCTGCAGGATGAGGGGCCAGCGCAACAGCACAGGAATCAGGCACAGACCCGCGATGGGGACGTGGACAGCGAGAATGTAGCCCATAGCTTTGCGGATGTTGTCGAAGATGCGGCGCCCCATGCTCACTGCTGTGACGATACTGTTGAAGTCGTCCTTGAGCAGGACGATGGCGGCGGACTCGCGGGCGACGTCGGTTCCTCGTTCGCCCATGGCGATGCCGATATGGGCATTCTTCAGGGCTGGCGCGTCGTTGACGCCGTCGCCGGTCATGGCGACGATCTCACCGTTTGCCTTGAGCGCCTGGACCAGGCGGAGCTTTTGTTCAGGGACCATGCGAGCAAACACGCTGACGTCGCGGATCTTATCGCTGACCTCTTCTTCGGACATGGCTTCAAGCTCTGGCCCGGTGATGATGCGGTTGGGGTGCTGCAGACCGATTTCTCGCGCGATGGATTGTGCTGTGCCGGGGTAGTCGCCCGTGATCATGACGACGCGCACCCCTGCACCGCGGCACTGGGCGATGGCGGCGGGCACGGTCGCGCGGATGGGATCGGCGAGACCGATCAGACCAATGAATTTGAAGTCGAAGTCATGCTGGTTGTCCGGCAGGTCTGCGTTGTCGCAAGAGGCGCGGGCAACTCCCAGGACGCGCAGGCCGTCGTTCGCCATGTCCAGGACCTGCTTCATGATCAGTTGCTGCTGTGCCTGTGGCATGTGACACAGATCAAGAATCGCCTCTGGCGCACCCTTGGCGGCTACGCGGCCACCGCCGAAGTGCATCTGCCACGCGTGCGACAGGGCCAGCAACTGGCGCGAGAGCGGATACTCGCGCTCCAACTGCCAGTCTTCGTGAAGGTGTTCAGTCCCCTTGAGGGCGCCCTGCCCCATGTCCAGGATGGCGCGTTCCATGGGGTCGAAGGGGTCGGCTTCACAGGCCAGGATCGAGTACTCGACCAGTTCATGGAACCGTTCAGGAAGGACTCCAGGCAGTCCTGTCGCGGGGATGTGAACGTACTCGCCGGCGGCCGCCAGCTTGCGGACGGTCATCTTGTTCATCGTGAGGGTGCCCGTCTTGTCGACGCACAGGACGGTCGCCGACCCCAGGGTCTCGATGGCCGGCACGCGGCGGGTCAGGACCTGGTTCTGAGACATGCGCCAGGCGCCCATGGCCATAAAGATGGTCAGGACCACGGGAAACTCCTCGGGCAGGACGCCCATGGCCATGGCAAGGCCGGACAGGAAGCCTCGTTGCCAGGAGACGGGATTGTTGCCATGGGTGAGGCTGAACACGATTGTGACGACGATGCAGAGGCCGACGCCGACCAGACCCATGTCACGGACCAGGTGCGTGACTTCTTTCTGCAGTGGCGGCTTCTCGGTGTCCAGGGTCTGAAGCGCTTTGCCGATCTTCCCGATTTCGGTGCGGAGTCCGGTGCCCCGCACTTCGGCGACGCCCTGTCCGGAAACGACCAGCGTGCCGGAGTAGACAGTCGGAAGGTCCTCGCCTCCCGGACGCTCCATTTCGGACTTGCCATCCCACTCTGCCTTGCGGACAGGGACAGACTCACCGGTCAGGAGCGATTCGTCGACATGCAGGTTGGTGCACTGCAGCACCATGGCATCGGCGGGGACACGGTCTCCCTCCGACAGCATCATGATGTCGCCGCGAGCGACGTCGCGGCCGGCGATACGGATCCACTCACCGTCACGCCTGACCAGGGCACGAGGGCTGGACAAGTCGCGCAGTGCGTCCAGCGCGTTCTCGGTCCTCTTCTCCTGATAGTAGGTGATGCCGATGACGACACCAACGAAACCCAGGAGCATCAGGGCTTCTTCGCGGTCACCGAGGATAAGGTACAGTGTGCCGCATGCAAGGAGCAGGAGGAACATGGGCTCCCTGACGATCTCGAGCAGGATGCGAACCCATCCCCGTCTGCTTGCGCTGGGCAGCTCGTTGAGCCCTTCGTCCCCCAAGCGCTGTTGTGCCTCTGCGGTTGTCAGACCCCGTGGTTGTTCTGCGTTCGGTTCACTTGTCATGACAGAAACCTCCATGTATATGATGTGGTGGGTTCCCGACCTTGATAAGGACTGACTCTGGCAAGCCCTGCGTCCAGCTGCGGTTGCGCAGTGACTGGCAGGCGACCTGTCAGGAACATCATCATGCTAAGGCCAAAGTCCGGCGGCGTCAAGATGATGGCAGTGCATAGCAGCGAATGGGATGAATGCCCGCTCCCCAGGCGGCGTCATCGCCAATCGTGAAGAAGCCGGCCGGCAGTGGAGGGCTGGGGGCTACTTCTGCAGGGTGGGGCGCGTATACGCGACCCTGAAGCCGGCCCTTTCCAGGTTGCGATGCGATACGCTCCCCGGCGTTGCCAGCACGGAGGCGGTTGTACAGCCGGCAGAAGCTGCTGCTTTCAGACGCATGGCGACGAGACCATTCTGGATGCCTCGTCCGCGGAACGGTAACCTCGTGCTGGAGGAGAAGAGGGCTGCAAGGTGGTCGTGCAGGATCATGGCGCCTCCGCCGGCAGGCTGTCCCCCGACTGTAGCCAGGTAACAGACGACGCCGGGACTGTGTGCGGCGGCGCGTGCAAGGACGACATTGGCGTCCGACTCGTCGAGTCCATCGGTCGCGGCAAAACCGGAAGCAACCGCCCGTGCCCATATCTCGGTTTCCTCGGCGGCGATCGTACGGATCTCAACGCCGAGCGGCACGGCAGGCAGGGAATCCTGGGATGGCAGGTCCATGCATAGGACATCGAGGAACCGGACGACATGGTAGCCGCGTTCTGCTGCAAGCTCCAGCAGAGAGAGATCAGCCAGAGGACAGAGGTCGAACTGTGCCGGCATCTCGCGATCGGCGAAGAAGCGTTCAATGTCCTGCATCTGACCGGCGGTGACGGGACTGTGCAGTCCCATGCCGGCAGCCCTGTTGACAGGGAGATCCGGCGACGTGTAGACACAGACGCCGTCACCGATTGATTCTGTGGTGGCAGACGGCCTCAGACCCATTCGTTTGAGGGTCTCGGCATAGTTGACCAGTTCCAGTGTCCACACACCTTCCAGCTGAACGGCAATGTCTTGGTCGACGAACGGCATGATGACCTCCATCCTCTGCTGCCCGGTCGGCGGGAACCGACGCTTCATCGCCCGGGCTGGCGGCATTCACTCCTCATCAGGGTCGACGAGGGTCAGATGTCTCGTTGCTTCGCGTTCTTCTCCAAGTATAGGAAGGTTGAGTCGTTCAGGAAAGGGTCTGTTTCGATGCCGTTACGCAACAGGGCAACATAGGTGTCTACCTCAGCGAACATGACACTCCGCACGCTCTCGAGGTCAAGTGGTTGTTGCCTGAGGATAGTCGTGTACTGCTTTCCCAGCCCGTCGAACGTCCAGGAGAGCAGGAGCATGGCTTGTTCGACGGTCACGCCCGGTCTGAAGGCGGTCGTGTCGATCCCCTGAAAGAGCCGCTGATATGTCGAGACCGTGATTTCGGCCGTGGAGGCGAGCAGGGCGTCACGCAGCTCAGCAGGGGGGTTGGTCATCGCTTCCTGGAGGAACGCGAACGTGGATGGCTCCTCTTCGACCAGGGACCACTTGGCCAGCGTGTACTGCCTGAGACGCTCAAACACGTCGGTACTGGTCGGTCCCAGGCGCTCGTCGAAGCGATGCATCAGTTCGGTGATACTCGTCTGAACAGCTTCTATGTACAGGCCCTTCTTGTCGCCGAAATAATGAAACAGCAATCCCTTGCTGACGTGAGCTGCCTCGACGATATGATTCGTCGAGGCAGCCAGGTAGCCATTTGCAGCGAATTCACTGATCGCTGCAGTGATCAGAGCGGTCCGCCTGTCGTCAGCGACGGACCGGTGCGGTGACGTCTGCATTACTCTCGCGCAGCCTTGAGGCTGACCGCCATCTGCACGCCCAGTACCTTGCGCCGTGCCGCTCTCAACGACACCAGGTACGTGGCCAGCATGATGACGGCACAGAACAGGATCGACAGGGGTGAGAGCCGTATGGGCAGGCTGAAGCTGATGCCACTGGTCGTCGTGGAAAGCAGTTTCCCGAGGGAGGTCAGCAGCAGGGGTATGCCGAGAACGAAACCGGTTGCTACTGCGACGATCCCCGACCCAAGGACCATCCGGTTCAGCTCCTCTGCCCGGTAGCCGAGGACCTTGAGCAGCGAGATGGTGAAGCGCTCCTCCTCGACGGTCAGCGTCGTGACGATTGACAGAGCCAACAGTGCAATGAAAACTGCTATGATCGCTACTGACCCGAGTGTCACCCAGAGTGGCATAACGGCAGAGTTGAAGGCAGCGCGGCTCTGCGCCGTGGAGACCATCATCATCACGTCCTGAGCGGGGATCTGCAGACTGCTCATGCTGAGGACGGCGTTGAAGCTGGTGGCTGGCAAGCCAAGGATGCTGTTCAGCCGCTCCTGGGGCATGATGACGGCAGCCGTCGTATACATCTCGGCCACGGCGTCGACGGTGAGTGTGACCTCCTGTCCGGTGACTGACTGCTGCATCGTCCAGCTGTCGCCTGCTTTCAAGTTGAGCTTCTGCGCAAGCGCACGCGTGATGATAACGCGGTCGATGGGGATAGCCTGACCTTTGCTGTCATGAGGGACGAACAGCGCCGACGTGGCGGGCAGTCCCATCACCTGGAAGGTCAGCTGGCCATCGGTGGTCGTGAATGGTACGGACGTCAGCGCCTCTCCACCCCACGGGTTCTCGAGCTTCGGTGCCGTCAGCACGTAGGTGTAGTTGTACTGCGTGTCCTGAAACGCGCTACGTACCAGCGTGCTCATCGAGTCGCGCATGGCGCCGCCGAACAGCAGCAGGTAGCCTGCGAGCATGGCCCCGAGCATCAGTAGTGTCAGTCGTGTCAGGCCGCGGATGGCCGCCCTCACGGCGAACCGGTTCTGGAACGAGCCGCGTTTGAGGTGAAGGGACCTCTCCAGGAGACCGGGACGAGTGCTGAGGGCGGTCGCCTGCATCAGCTTGACCGGTGCCTGGCCCAGAAGACGCACAGCGACCAGGGCAACAGCTGGAACAGTGAAGAACACGGGAGCCACGATGCCGACGATGGCAGCACTCCACGGGACGGTTGCCACGTACAGTGGAACGCTGAAGTAGCTGACCATAAAGTTCAGCAGGGGGCGCATCGTGAGAATCGACGAGAGGACCCCCAGCACCGACCCCGACAACGCGATGAGCGCCGGGAGTGCCAGTTCCTGCAGAACGAGTTCCCACGTCGAGTAGCCCATCGCCTTGAGTGTCCCCAGCTGGGCGCGCTGCATGCGCACCATGCGGCCCTGTGCCGCAGCCAGCAGCAGGCAGGTCAGCAGGAGGATGACCAGTGGCATGCTGGTCGACACTGACGCTGCTCCTTCAAGCTTGACGGTAGCCAGGGTATAGCGCGGGTTTGTCGTGATGTCCTGCCAGTACGTGAGGCCGACCGTCTCGTCCAGCGCCTGTCGTGCGGTGGCGGTTGTCCCGTCGACGGTCCTGATGTGCCAGGTCGCAAGAGCTTTGGGGGCACAACTGTCCATCGCAGCAGGTGTGATGACGGCGATGCCGAACGCCTTGGGGTCCAGAATGATGCCGGCATCGTCCGTGGTGCGGATGGGGTACATGTAGTCCGGGACTGCTGCAAACCCAACGACAGTGAACGAACGTCCCAGCAGGGTCATCTTCGTCCCCAGAGGGATCTTGAGCGCGGTGGCGACCGTCTGACCGAGGAGCATCTCGTCGTCCGCCTGCACGTCACGGCCGGCAGTGATGGCCGGGATGTCCACACGTGTCGTTCGTTCGAACACCCGCAGCGTGAGGCCGCTGTTGACCGCAGCGTCGACTTCCCGGCGGCGTTCGATTGTAAGGCCGTGGTTGTGTTCGAAGGTAGACAGGTCTGCAAAGGGCTTCTGCGGCAGGAACGTAGCCGATTCGATCTGGGACTCGCGTTCGAACCGCAATCTGCTCTCGTGGATATCGACTATCATCGCGTTGAGGCTGGCGTATAGCATGCAGGCAAGCATGACCAGGGTGATACTGCCATAGACGAGCCACTGGTTCGAGCGGATTGTGCGGGGAAGGCGTTTCAGCAGGGTGTTCACCAGGTCACTTCCTCTGCTTTGATGAGGCGACCGACCAGACGGTCCTCCTCGACCTCGCCACTCCGCAGCCGGATGAGGCGGTCCGTCATGTCCGCGATGGCAGCATTGTGCGTGACCAGCACGATGGTGGTGTGGTAGGTCTCGTTGATCTGGACCAGGAGCCGCAAGATGTCACGCGACGTAGCGAAGTCGAGCGAACCGGTCGGCTCGTCGGCAAGCAGCAGGGCGGGATTCTTGACGACCGCCCGGGCAAGCGACACGCGCTGCTGTTCGCCGCCGGAGAGCTCAGATGGGAACCGATCTGCCATGGACGACAGCGTAACTGCCTGGAGAACCTCATCGATGGGCAGGGGCTTCTTCGCGTTGTCTGCTGTCACCTCGACGTTCTCGCGGACCGTCAGGTTGGGAATGAGGTTGAAGAACTGGAACACGAAACCCACTGTGTCGCGTCGGAATTGTGTGAGGTCGCCTTCCGATGCATGAGAGAGGTCGACCCCAGCGACGCGGACGGTGCCGGCATCGGCGCGGTCGATACCGCCCATGATGTTCAGCAGCGTCGATTTGCCAGAGCCGGACGGACCCAGGATGGTCACCAGCTGGCCCTCCGGGATACTCAATGTGACGTCCTTCAACGCCCAGAACTCACCCTGCCCCATATGGTACCTGCGCCCCGCCTTTTTCAGTTCGATCAGCATGTGACATCTCCTCGCTTTCCACCTGTTGTGCGATCTGTCGATTACGTGGTCATTGACCAGTCGGTCAATATTATTGTCAGGCATGTGCTGCTGTCAAGTCTCATTGGTCTGGAGTCCCACAGAGCTGCCGCTACAATGAAAGTGTATTGCCTGGCGCAACATCACCGTCGCATCGATGGTCGGAGGATTGGCCGTACTCGCGGGTGTGCTTGTCTTGCCGCTTTTGGTCCACTGAGCAGGCACAAAGGGGGTTATCATGGCGAAGGTACTTGTCAGCATGAACGCGTTCAAGGGGAGCATTTCCACGAAGGCCGCCACCGATGCTGTGGCTCTGGCATTCGAGAGTGCCGGGTTTCAGGTCGAGAAGGTCTACCTTGCCGACGGTGGCGATGGGACCACTGATGTAGCAGCAGCCCTGGGTGGACGCGTCGAATTCGTGAGTACCTTCGACCCCGTGATGCGCCCCATCGAGGCGCCCGTGGTGTGGCTTGGCCAGACGGCGGTCATCGAGATGGCAAGAGCGTCCGGATGGGCGTTGATTGCCGCTGAGGAACGAAATCCCATGCTCACGACCACATGGGGGACAGGCCTGCTTATCAAACACGCACTGGAGCACGGTGCGGACCGCATCATCTTGGGCGTCGGCGGATCTGCAACTGTGGACGGCGGGCTCGGCATGCTGGCCGCGCTGGGTTTCAGCATCACCGACGAGGCCGGCAATGCCTCATGGCGAGGCGGTGAAGGACTGTCCCGGCTGGCCCGTGTCGTGGCAAACTCGCCTATGAAGCAGACCAGACTGGTGGTCGCCAGCGACGTGACCAATCCTCTGCTCGGCCTGACAGGAGCAGCTCCGGTGTTCGGTCCACAGAAGGGAGCTACGCCCGACATGGTGACATTGCTGGAGAAGGGTCTGGAACGGCTGGCTGACATCACGCTGCAGATGAGGGGCGTGCGGCTGCACGATATGCCTGGGGCGGGTGCCGCCGGTGGTGTCGGGGGCGCGGCCGTCGCATGGCTGAGCGGTCACCTGGAGCCAGGTGCTGAGCTCTTCATGGATCTCGAGAATTTCGACGCCCGAGCTGTGGGATGCAGCGTGCTGGTGACCGGCGAGGGAAGCATCGATTCTCAGACGGTGTATGGTAAGGCCCCGGTCCGTGTGGCGCAGCGTTTCCGCAAGGCTTCGCCGGAGGGGTTGACCGTGGCTATTTCCGGGGCTGTGCGCGATCGGGCACAGGTCCGCGAGGCCGGCATCGATGTCTTTATCACGACCCTCGACCGTCCCATGAGTGAACGTGAGGCCATGGAAAACGGTTTGGCCCTGCTGACACAGGCGGCCGCTGAACTGGCGCATCTTCTGTCACTGAAGCCATGATGACTCACTATTCTGCGATATACTGAGAGAACTCACAATCTGGAGATATAGATGAAGACAGTCGGTGATACGCTTCCATCCTTCGAACTGCGGGACCAGAACGACTCCACGGTACGGCACCCAGATCTGCAGGGCCATTGGATGGTCCTCACCTGCTATCCCAATAACATGACTCCGGGATGTTCGCAGGAGGCGCTGTCATGACGGAGCTCGAGGAGTATCAGAAGGCGAGGGACCGGGTCCAGGAGGTCAAGGGGTTCTACGCCCACGCGGTCATGTTTCTGGTAGCCAACGTGGCCCTGGCCGTTCTGAATCTTGCCACGTTCAAGAAGAACGACGGCATCATCTGGTTCATCTGGCCGCTCATTGGATGGGGCGTCGTCCTCGTGGTGCATGCCATCTCGGTCTTTGGCATCGGGCGGTTCCTGGGAAGGGGATGGGAACAGCGCCAGATCCAACGGGAGCTCGACCGCCGACACAAAAACCCGCAAGCGTAAGGAACGGAGGTGCCCGTGGAAGACCCTGCTGGAACCGACATACGGATGGTCGGCATTCGTTCGCGCAGACCACAGGGGATGACCGCGTTCACCATCGTCTGGTTCGGACAGGTCGTGTCCTTGGTCGGAACGGCGATGAGCGGCTTCGCGCTGACGCTGTGGGCGTACCGCACCACCGGGCTTGCGACTGCGCTATCGATGGTCGCCTTCTTCAACTTCGCCCCGATGATCGTGATGAGTCCGATCGCGGGCGTACTGGTCGACCGCTGGAATCGGAAGTGGACCATGGCGTTGTCCGACCTGGCCTCCGCGGTGACGACGCTGGCCGTCCTGCTGCTGTTCCTGACAGGTCATCTGCAGTTGTGGCATCTCTACGTGACAGGTGCGCTGTCGGCGGCGTTCCAGACGTTCCAGTGGCCGGCGTACAGTGCAGCGATCAGCATGATGGTGCCAAAGACGCAGTATCAGAGGGCAAGCGGCATGATCTCGATGGCGGAGAGTGGGTCGGGTATCGCCGCGCCTATCCTCGCGGGAGCGCTCGTGGGGGTGCTGGGTTTTCAACGGCTGTGGGTCATCTTTGCCATCGATCTCGCCACCTTCGTCGTCGCGTTGGGGGCGCTGATCATCGTGACTATTCCGAACCCGTTCCATGTCGAGTCCGATCACCCTGAGAGTTTGTTCAGGCAGTCGATGTTTGGCTTCCGGTACATCTGGGAGCATCGACCGCTGTTCGACCTGCAGATGCTGTTCTTCGCCTCGAACCTCATCGCCAGCCTGTGCATCACGATCACTCCTGCGCTGATCCTCTCTCGCACGGGCAACAATGCGACGGCACTCGGATCAACGCAGTCTGCTGCGGCTGTCGGGGGCGTTGTCGGCGGGGCTCTGCTCACGGCATGGGGAGGTCCAAAACGCAAGGTGAACGGCGTACTGCTGGGCATGGTGCTGACGTCGTTGTTCGGCACGCTGGTCATCGGTCTTGGGCGGTCGCTGCCTGTATGGATAACAGGTTCCTTCCTGATGATGATGGTCTTGATCGTCCTGAACGGCAGCAACCAGGCCATCTGGCAGTCCAAGGTCCCGCCTGCGCTGCAGGGGCGCGTGTTTTCGGTGCGCCGCCTCATCGCACAGGTCACCGTTCCCGTTGCCATGCTTGCTTCCGGTCCACTGGCAGACAAGGTGTTCGGCCCTGCTATGTTGCCAACCGGGAGCCTCGCGCCGCTGTTTGGCTGGCTGACCGGTACCGGCACGGGGGCGGGCATTTCGCTGATGTTTGTATGGGCAGGCTTGGCCGGAGCTGTCGTCGGGATCGTCGGATACCTCGTCCCAAGCATCAGGGACGTCGAGCGGCTCATCCCCGATCATGATACCTCGGCGGCATAGCCAGCCTGCAGCGATACGAGACGTACGACACTGTCGTCTTGTGTGTGTCTGGGAGATGGAGTGAACAGGAGGTGACACGATGATTCGAAACCAGTGGTATGTCATCCTTGAATCACGCGAGGTCAAGCCGGGAAGACTCCTCGGCGTCCGGCGCATGGGCAGGGACCTCGTCCTGTGGCGCGATGCGAAGGGCGCTGTGGCATGCATGAGCGATCACTGCATTCATCGGGGGGTGGCACTCAGCGCGGGGAAGGTCAAAGGCGATTGTGTGGAGTGTCCGTTTCACGGCCTGCAATATGACGGCCGGGGTCGCGTCACAGTCATCCCCGCAAATGGCAAAGACGCCGTCGTGCCGGCCACGTTCCAGGGCGAGGCGTTCGTCGTGCGTGAAGCACACGGCTACATCTACCTGTGGTGGGGCGAGCCGCGAGATGAATACCCTGAACTGCCGTTCATCCCGGGTCTGGACGATACGAGACTGATCTATGGCACCTGGCGCGACCCCTGGAACGCATTCTACACGCGCGCAATCGAGAACCAGCTGGACGTGGTGCATCTGCCCTTCGTTCACTACAACACGATCGGCGCGGGCAACAAGACCATCGTCAACGGCCCCGTGGCGCGCATGGAGGGCAACATCCTGCGCATCTGGGTGGACAACGAGAAGGATCACGGCCAGACCCCTCGCCGGCCGGACGAAATGCCGGTCCCGGAGCGAGATGCGCAGCTTACCTTCGTCTTCCCCAACCTCTGGCAGAACAATCTGGGTGCGAACGCCCGTATCACCGCCGCCTTCGTGTGCGTCGACGAACAGCACAGCATCCTCTATCTGCGCTTCTATCGCAGGTTCGGCAGACTGCCCCTTGTCCGGCAACTGTCCGACCTGCTGACCGGGCTGGCGGATATCACCATTGCGCACCAGGACCGCCGTGTCGTGCAGACCCAACGACCGTTCGTCAGCAGCTTGAACGGTGGAGAGAATCTCATCCAGGGTGACCTGCCGATCGTCCTCTACCGCAGGCGCCGTGAACAGCTCCAGAAGGAGTCACAGCTTCCCACAGCTTGAACGCATTGGAATCAAAACGGCCCTGGGAGAATATCCCAGGGGCGTCTCTTCTCGCGGCTCTCGCAAGAGACAGGGCTTTACCAGCCACC
>Ga0209881_1000303_pt1 | contig 13264 bp, 13 predicted proteins | sample PersoiDNA2013193_FD_185804 | JGI IMG/M metagenome (GOLD analysis project Ga0209881, IMG submission 185804) | Permafrost soil microbial communities from the Arctic, to analyse light accelerated degradation of dissolved organic matter (DOM) -... | ecosystem: Environmental > Terrestrial > Soil >... | reverse complement strand
TGCACACAGATGCCGGCACGGAAGGATGTTCCCGAAGAGACGAAGAAACGCCTCCTTGTCACCCGTGCGGAGCTGGACCTGATGAGCCTGCACTATGAGATCTTCCTCTGCCAGGAACAACTGGATGTGACCACTAAAAGGAGACAACCCCTGCTGACCAAGAAACGTGGAAATCATGCGTATATGTCTAGTGAGTCGACGACCTGATGGTTCACTTACATTCTTACGTGAGTTGACACGGACATCTCGATCATGCAACCCGCTCACTCAATAGCCATCCACGGAAATGTCTCAATTGGGAAACGCCGTATCAGGCCTTGGCAGAAGAATTGCTACACTTGATTTGACACGCCGCCGATAAAAGATTAAATTTATGCAGTACTGAAAGGTACATAGTAAAAAATCGAATAGAGGAGGATGTTAACATGTCCAAAAAGTTGTTATCCAAGAGGTGGGGTATAGATGATTAGTGAACGAATCAAAAGGATGACACCCTCAGCTACTATCGAGCTGGAGGGTACGGTTGAAGAACTTAAGGCCGCTGGCGTGAAAGTAATAAGCCTCAATGCCGGCGAACCTGATTTCAACACTCCGGACCACATAGTCAAAGCATGCGAGAAGGCAATCGAAGAAGGCAAGACACGGTACACTTCGGTAACTGGCATCAAACAACTGCGCGACGCGATCTGCAAGAAGCTGCAGCGTGATAACAATGTAAGCTATGATCCTTCGCAAATCGTTGTTTCAACCGGCGCAAAGCAGGCACTTGACAATGCTGTCATGACAATCTGCAATCCCGGCGATGAGGTTATCATTCCAATACCCTGCTGGGTCAGCTATGTCGAGATGGTCAAGCTGGCAGAGGGCATTCCGGTATTGGTCGATACCAATCCAGAGAACTTCCAGCTGAACCTTGACGCCATCGAAAAGGCGATCACGCCCAAGACGCGTGCAGTCGTGATCAACACCCCGAACAACCCGACCGGGGCGGTCTATACCGAGGAAAGTCTGCGCGCTCTGGGCAACCTGGCCGTCAAACATGACTTCTATGTGATTTCCGATGAAGTATATGAAAAGCTGGTCTATAACGACAAGAAAAACGTCTGCATCGCTTCGCTCTCCGAAGAGATTAAGGAGCACACTATCTTAATCAACGGTTTATCAAAGGCCTATGCCATGACCGGCTGGCGCATTGGTTACAGCGCATCTCCGCTGGATATTGCAAAAGGAATATCTTCGCTGCAAGGCCACACTACCTCTAACAGCACAACCTTTGTACAGTGGGCAGGGCTGGAGGCTCTTTCAGGTCCCTCCGATACAATCGAGTTCATGCGCACTAAATTCGATGAGCGCAGGCGTTATCTCCTGGAGCGCCTGAACGCGATGCCTCACATGACCTGTCCCAATGTGGACGGCGCGTTCTATCTGATGCCGAACATCAGCTACTATTTTGGCAAGCATTACGGCAACCGTGTAATTAACAATTCCGTTGACTTTTGCAGCTATTTGTTGGAGGAAGCCAAGGTTGCTCTTGTGCCTGGATCTGCATTCGAAGCGCCCAACTGTGTGCGCATTGCGTATTCTAACTCCCTCGAGAGCATCAGGGAGGGCATGGACAACATGGAGAAAGTGCTTGCTAAGCTGATTTGAACGGACATTTTCGGCAAATTCGTAAAAATGGGGAAGGAGGTATCATGGATCAACGAGCGTTGAAAGGCTGTGAGGTTCTGCTATTCAAATGTGCCGGTGCAAAGAAGGGTGAGAAGATATTGGTTATTACCGATGATAGCAGCAAAGAGATCGGCGAACTGATGTATGGATATGCATCGACGTTTACCGACACAACTCTCGTTCGTATGAGCGACCGCAAGACGCATGGCTCGTCGCCTACTGAATCGGTGGGAGCCGCTATGGCTGCTTCCGATATTATTCTCTCAGCTACCAAGTTCTCGCTCTATAATACCCCTGCGAGGATCAATGCCTGCAAAGCAGGTGCGAGATTCGTGAACATGTCGGACTACTCAATGTCGATGCTCGAAGAGGGATGCCTCTTTGTGGATTTTGCCAAGACACGTGCGTTAGTGGACTCGACGGCGGCAAGAATCGTCGGCAAACAGTGCACCATCACAACACCTGCCGGCACGAAGTTCACTACATCCATCGCGGGGCGAACTGCAGTCAATGGCTATGGCATAGCAGACCAGCCGGGCATGGCGGCTTCACCGCCCAACATAGAAACGGCCGTGGGACCGGCCGACAATAGCGCAGAAGGCATTCTCGTGATTGACGGAAGTATTCTGCTGCCAGGACTAGGGGTAATCAAGGAACCCATCACCGTACATGTTTCCAAGGGGTACATCACTTCGATCCAGGGTGGCGAAGAGGCGAAGCTTCTTGAGAAGAGCCTCAAGGACCTGAATGACGACCGGGTATACCTTATTGGAGAGGTGGGCTTCGGAATGAACACTGGCGGCTCGCTTTGCGGCAGGATGCTCGTAGATGAGGGTGTGTTCGGAACGATGCATATCGGTATCGGCAACAACCTGTCTTACGGCGGGACTAATGCTACTCCCATACATATCGATATGGTTATGAGAAAGCCAACCTGTACCATAGATGACAAAATCGTTTACAAGGATGGAGTTATCGTATAGACACAGTCTGCCGCATTGTGCAATAGTTTGCCAAAAGAATATGCTGACAGGCCTGTTGTGTCGTCTTTCTTGGAATGAGGTTGATATGTGGTCCTTGAGTCAAGAGTCTGGGGACTATAAGCAGGGGGCAGAGACAGAACTCGTAGCCAAAGACCGCTCCGCCTGATCCATCTTGAAGAACCAATACCTGTGTCAGTTGTGCAGGATGTTTCAGTTGCGCTTGGTGTAGCGGCTGCTATCTTCATTTAGGAGGAGACAAAGGATGCTGATCGGTGGATTCCAACATATTGATCTTGAGAAACTCCAAAAGCAGGCTCACGAGAAGAGATTGCCTCTGCGCTGTGATCCAAATAACCTATACCACCGTCAGGTGCTTACCAACACCGGCCGCACGGCGACTATCTATTTGCTCGAACACTGCATAAAGTTCGGTGAAGACGACGTTCTACTGCTGCCAGACTATTTGTGCCTTTCGATCATTGTGTCGGTTGAAGCACCGCATGTGAAGTACCGCTTCTATCGTATAAACCGAGATCTCAGCATCGATATGGAAGATCTTAGGAATAAATTGGATGAGCATGTAAAAGGCATCTACATCATCGAGTACTTCGGCATACCGTATGAGCAAGAGATTGTGGATGAACTCAAGCGTATTCGCAGCGAGCGGAGTATCCCCATCGTGGAAGATATCACGCAAACACTATTGTCCAGGGACGGAAAGCGCATGGGGTTTGGCGAGTATCTCGTGTGCAGTACCCGCAAATGGATGCCCATGACGGATGGTGGCTTGATGGCGGCCAGAGATGATGTGCCCTTCAGCCTCGTGGAGCTGGAAGACGGTTACGATGAGGCGGCTTATAAACAGCTCTTAGTTTCCTTGATGCGTGACTACTACGACGGGCACCCCGATTTGGATAGGAAAGGGTATCTACAGGTGGAGCAGGATGCCAATAAGGCACGCTATATGGATCTTACCGTGCGCGATATGACTGCCTTCTCCCAGAACATCATGTTTGCCTGCGATATGGATAGCATGGTGAAGCAACGAATAGCGAATTACAACTATCTCTATGAACGGCTGAAGAATCATCCTGACATCACTATTGGCAGCAAGCCGTTGGATGAAGCAGGTGATTATGTACCCTTCGGATTGTTCCTGCTGGTAGAGAACAGGGATGTCTTCTACAATTACATGGTCGAGAGGAGTATTATCGGTGAGATCCAGTGGGTGCTCCCGCTCGAGTACTATGAACCAGGCGAAGATGCAAAGTATCTGTCGACACATAATCTGATGATCCAATGCGATCAGCGCTATACCGAGGAAGATATGCGCTATGTGGCGGATAGCATCCTGGCTTTCTTTGATTGAGTCCGTTGTTACATTATCCGGATGAAGCCTGGATCGGCTCATAACACGAGCGGGCGTTTGACAAAAAAGCATCCACATTGTGATTTAGGAGGCGGCGTGTGAATTTGAAAGACACAAAATTGGTTTGCACGAGGTGTAAAAAGGAGTATTCGGCGGAACAACCCATTGTCCGTTGTGCTGCGTGCGGCGACACATTAGAAGTGCCTCTGTTAAGAAAAGGCCGAATCATCGATGGCCATCGGATGAACCAGACGATCTTTGAGCGCTATCAAGAATTCTTTCCCTATTTTGACGTGGACAGCTCACTTTCCATGGGAGAGGGCTTCACTCCGCTAATCGATATGCCTAGACTGGCTGATGAAGTCGGCGTGCGCAAACTGTACATCAAAAACGAAAGTGTAAACCCGACATGGTCGTTCAAGGACAGGGGCTCGCTGGCGGGTATCATGCGTGCCATACAGTTGGGCTATCGATGCGTTGGTACTCTATCCAGTGGCAATATGGCCATTTCAGTGGCCGCTTATGGGCGAAGGGCAAATCTAAAGACGATTATTCTGGTCAATACCCATATCGATGAAGAAAAACTGAACCCCATTGCCATCTACGATCCTATTTTGATCAAAGTTGAGGGTGACTATGCCGCTTTGTATGATGAGAGCCTTCGGATCGGACAGGAGCAAGGGATTTATTTCATAAATTCGGATGAGCCTTTCCGTATAGAAGGCTATAGAACACTGGCATTTGAGGTCTGCGAGCAAACCTATTTTGATGTTCCCGACCTGGTGGTCGTTCCCACCAGTGCCGGCGGTCATTTCCGGGGAATACTCAAAGGTTTCTTGGATTTCAAGAACAGCGGGTTAATAGACAGAATTCCCACCATGGTCTGCGCGCAGACATCTGGGTGCGCGACTATAAACAATGCATATGAACGAGGATTGAACGAGATTGAAAGAACTCCTCATCCCAATACGATCGCGCATTGTATCGAAAACGCTTTCCCGCCCAGCGGTAATGAGGTCCTAAGAGCTATACGTAAATATGGTGGCATTTGCGTATCGGTCAGTGATGAGAAGATTCTGGACGCGCAACGCCGCTTGAGTCGTGCTGGTTTGTTTGTACAGCCGGGGTCGGCCGCGCCGTTGGCAGCGATTCAAAAAATGCACGAGGATGGTATGCTCACCGGAAACGAGCGGGTTGTCTGTGTGGCAACTTCCTCCGGTCTCAAGTACACCTCCATACTCGCGAGGCATCACCTCACATACCACGAGACCAAGCTTGAAGATTTGAGTGGGTATATTGCCAATCTCCGCTGAACATACCGGATCACAGTTTTTCGTAAGAAGCATAATCATTTAAGGAGGCATGAGCTATGGACGTCTACGCGAGAATGCTTGAACTCGGTATAGAATTGAATGCTCCACCCGCAAAGGGTGGTATCTATTCCCCCATAGTGGAGTTTGGAGATAAACTCGTCTATGTTTCGGGTAACAATTGTAAGGTAAATGGCACAATACTCCATCCCGGAAAAGTCGGGGCAGAGGTCACTCTGGAGCAGGGGCAACAAGCGGCCAGACAATGCATGCTGAATATCCTAAGCAATCTGGAAAAGAATATAGGCGATCTGAACAGAATAAGACGTTTTGTCAAGATTCTCGGCTTTGTGGCAAGCAGCTCTGATTTTTATCTACAGGCTGAGGTCATGAATGGTACGTCCCAACTCCTTCTCGATATATTTGGCGAGAAGGTGGGGTTGGCTGCCCGCTCTGCGATCGGTGTCAACGTTCTGCCTAACAATATGCCCGTAGAGGTCGAAGTACTGGTTGAGTTGAAGTAGCGGTTGGTTATGAGCAGGCGATCATTTGCTTATCCATCCCGCTGCCACCCAGACCATTTTATGTTGCAGTATTACCGAAGTTACAGCTCTTTTTCAGTCTCACGCCAGGGAATGAAGCTACTATTCCACCAAAATGCAGCCAACATTATATTTCGTGAATATTGAGTCCAGAATCAAGTTTCAGTATTTGATAGGTCATTTTGGATGAATCCCCACACTATAGGAAAAACTCAAGAGAACATGGACGCGTGTCTTCTATGAGCATGTATTTTGTTAACAATTGACGAGGAACCATTTGCTGTTCTCTACAGCGAGGTAGGACTGCCAAATGCTCCTCTAAAAAGCTGCAATATCCATTGAGTTCAAAAGGACTCCTCAAAGTATACTGACGATGAATTGATTGGGAAGTTCTGCTTCGAGTATCTGGTAAACCATTCACTGGGTATATGAACTCGTGGAGGATCAGACTTCTCTGCAAGACCACAATATGAATTCTGGGGCTGAATATTTCGTGATATATTGAACATTGTGGGGAAGATGATCGTTAGTGACGGGAAGAAGGGAAATCTGAAAGAGAAGGGAGAACAAAAAGGATATGGCGATTGTAAAAGCGGATGAACGGCGTGTCAAAACGGGCGTGCGCTTTATGCTCGGAAATTATGCTCTGGTTGAAGGTGCAATCTCTGCGGGATGCGATTTTTTCGGCGGCTATCCGATCACCCCGGCTAACGAGATTTCCGAGCTCATGGCAAAGCGTCTGCTGGAGGTGGGCGGAAAGTTTTTGCAGGGGGAAGATGAGCTTTGCTCGATTTTTGCTTGTGCGGGTGCTTCGCTCGCCGGGGCAAAGGCGATGACGGCCACGGCAAGTGCCGGTTTCAACTACATGCAGGAGGGCTTGGGATATTGCTACACGGTCGAAGCCCCCGTCGTTATTGCTGACGTACAACGTTGCCGTGGTGAGAACTACGCATCGCAGGCTGACGTCATGCAGATGCGCTTTGGTGCAAGCGGAGACTATGAGGCCATCGTGGTGTGCCCCTCCTCCGTGCAGGAACTATATGACTATACGATCTGGGCATTCAACCTCGCAGAGGAATTTAGAAACCCCGTGATTATTATGTCAGAGACCACTATTGCCCTGATGCGTGAGAGGTTGGACATTCCTGCAGCGCAGGATATTGATGTGTTCAATCGCAAATATACGACGCTTTCTCCCGAAGAGTATAAGCCGTTTTCCGCATCGGAATTCGGCTGTCCGGATGCTGCGCCTCTGGGAGCTGGCTACCACGCAATCTACAGCCTTAACCCGCATGATGAAGAAGGCAGGATCGATTGGGATCCGGATGTGTTTGAGCGCCTTTATCGCCGCATAACCGGAAAGATCCTGGAGAACAGGAAGAAGATCTGCAAGACGGAATCCTTCCTCATGAATGATGCGGAATATGCCATCATAGCCTACGGCAGCGAAGTGCGTCCGGCGATTGAAGCGGCACAGATGGCAAGAGACTCCGGTATCAAGCTGGGCGTTCTTAAACTCTGCAATGTCTGGCCGGTTCCGGAAGAGCAAATTGCTGCGGTTTCCAAGCAAGTCGCAAAGATCTTCGCAGTCGAGATGAATATTGGCAAATACGCATCTGTGATTGAGCGTGTGGTCGCCGGTCGTTGCCCCGTACAGCGCGTGACCAAGAATCGTGGCTTAGTGCATACGCCTGAGGAAATCTACAAGGCTGTCTTGGAGGGGGTAAGATGAGTGAAACTCAGATCAATCCAAACAGAAGATTTCTGCGCGAAGAAAAGTTGCCTCACTTTTTCTGTTCCGGCTGTGGTTGTGGCCAGGTATTGAACTATTTTACACAAGCACTCGATGCGCTGGATATGGATCTTTCGCGGATGGTCACCATTGGCGGCGTCGGTTGCACGGCGCGTATCCCGACTTATCTGCTGTCGGACACCTTGCACGGGGTTCATGGCAGAACACTTGCATGGGCAACAGGTATCAAACTAATGAAACCGGAGCTTCCGGTAGTGATTTTCGCCGGTGACGGTGACATCGCTTCCATCGGCGGCAACCATCTTATCCATGCGGCACGCCGCAATCTGGATGTTACTGTGATTGTGGTAAATAATCTCAACTTTGCCATGACGGGCGGCCAGGTGGCACCTACCACGCCGATGAACTCAATTACCATGACCACCCCCTACGGCAGTGCGGAACCACCATTCGATATGGTTAAGCTCGCGATAGGGGCAGGTGCAACACATGTCGAGCGTTGGACGACGTCACGCCCTGCACAGTGCGTAGCTGCGATAAAGCGTGCATTACAGCACAAGGGCTTCTCGTTCATCGAAATCGTTTCGCAGTGCCCTACGAACTTCGGCAGGTATGCCCTCAAGACTGATGACCCGCAAAAGCTGGTCGATTGGATCGACAAGGAGTACACATACACGGCGGCCGACGAGAAGACCAAATCCGCCGAAGAATTGACAGGCAAGCTCAAGTGCGCAGAGTTCATACGTGAGAGCAAGCCCATCTATGCTGGTACGAACAACTCGTTGTAGAGGAGTGAAACACGATGATGAAATATCCTCAACATATCAGTCTTTGTGGCTTTGGCGGTCAGGGCATCATACTTGCCGCTGTGATCCTGGGTACAACTGCCGTTACCAAAGCGAACCTGTACGCCGTGCAGACGCAGTCATACGGCTCTGAAGCTCGCGGTGGCCAATGTCAAGCGGAACTGATCATTGATGAAAAGCCTATTAATTCTCCCGTCGCACAGACGAAGAACCTACTGATTGCACTTAGCCAAAACGCTTACGGTAAATACATAAAAACGCTCGAGGATGACGGTGTTCTGATCGTAGATTCCGGTCTTGTGACGAATCTAACCAGGGAAATCAAACGCACATTTGGTATACCTGCAACGCAGATCGCCATAGATCTCGGCAACCGCATGGCAGCTAACATGGTAACACTTGGGTTTGTCAGCGAATGCTGCGGGATCATGAAGAAAGAAGATCTGGTCGCCGTTATGGAGGAGTCGGTTTCTTCGCGTTTTGTGGAGATGAATCGGAAGGCCATCGAGGCCGGCATCGAATATGCAAAAAAGAACAGTCTTTGCTATTGTGGTTGATAGCGGGACGGAAATAGGTAGGAGGCAACTGTTTGATGAATCTTTATGAATACGAAGGTAAACGCCTGCTGTCCCGCTTTGGGATACCAGTGCCACGCGGCGAAATGGTATATGCGGTAGATACGGCAGCACCCCTGCCGTTTCCGTTCGTATTGAAGGCGCAGGTCCTGACCGGCGGCCGGGGCAAAGCCGGAGGTATCAAGGTCTGCACTGATGAAGAGGCGTTCAAGAAGAATGCCGCCCACATCCTAGCCATGACGATCAAGGGTCATCAGGTGCACGGATTGCTCTGCGAGCAGATGGTGAAGGTGGAACGAGAACTGTACTTGTCAATCACCCTTCAGGGCGTTGACAAGCCTACCTTGATCATCAGCGCAGAGGGCGGAATGGAAATTGAAGAAGTGGCAAAGACCGATCCCGACAAGATTATCAGAATGGAGATTGACCCTTTCATAGGTCTTAAGGACTATCAGTTGAGGATGATATCAAGGCTGCTTAAGTATCCCGATGAGCAGGATCTGTTCACATTAATCAAGAAGGTGGAGCAGGCTTTTTTTGAAACCAAAGCACTGCTTGTAGAGATCAACCCTCTTGGTGTCGTGGGTGGCAAACTCATTGCTTTGGATTCCAAATTCATACTGGATGACCACGCCGGCCGCCCTATGCGCGAAACGGTTGAAATGATAGAACAGGAGCGGACAAAGCTGATAAACGTCAAGGAGGAAGAGAAGGAAACGACGACCATTACGTTCGTCCCCCTCGAGGGCGGTGAGATAGGCCTGATTTCGGATGGTGCCGGTACCGGTATGCTCACATTGGATCTGATCACCGACGAAGGAGGGAAGGTTGCGAGCTTCTGTGAATTGGGCGGCACCACTCCCGCTGAGGTGATGTATCGTGCAATGCAGCTTACGTTGGGGCGCGGATTCCCTATCAAGAGTATTCTTGTCGTTCTCATTGGCGGTTTCAATCGTATGGATGACATGGCAAACGGTATCACAGGCTATCTCAGGGACCATAAGGTGGATATCCCCATCTTCACGCGCATGTGCGGTACCATGGAAGAGGAAGGTAAATGCATCATGGCCGAAGCAGGACTGGTGACGTACGACAGTCTTATGGATACGGTGCGCGATTGCGTTAAAGCAACCTTCGAGGTGAAATGACGTGTCTATCCTTATAGATAAGAACACGAAGGTATTAGTACAAGGAATTACAGGAAAATCCGGTTCCCTGCAGGCAAAAATCATGATAGAAGCCGGTACGAAGATCGTGGCAGGCGTAACTCCAGGCAAGGGCGGAACTGTGGTACACGGTGTGCCCGTGTATGAAGATATCTCAGAAGCGAAGAAGGAACATGATTTCAACACAGTAATCAGTTTTGTCCCGCCGGCAGCCATTAAGGATTCATGCTTTGAAGCTATCGATGCGGGCATAAAGCTCCTAATCGTCGCTACAGAGGACATTGCTCAGCACGATGTGGTAGAAATCATAACCTATGCAAAATGCCATAATACGTTCTTGGTGGGCCCCGGCTGTGCCGGTGTCATTGTGCCGGGCATTTGCAAGGTCGGTTCACATCCGGTGCGCTTTTTCCGTCCCGGCCGCGTCGGCATCATATCAAAGAGCGGCGCCCTGTCCTATGAGATTGGGAAAACCCTCAGCAGTGCCGGGATCGGTCAGTCTACAGTTGTGGCAATCGGTGGCGGTCCCATGTGGGGACTGACACAGCGGGATGTGGTCGAGTTATTCGACCAGGATCCCGAGACCGACGTCATCGTGTTGCTCGGTGAGATCGGCGGCAGCCAGGAAGAAACCGCAGCGGCCTACATAAATGGGCATGTGAAAAAACCCGTTGTTTCTTTGATTGTCGGACGCAATGCTCCACAAGGCAAGAGTTTGGGGCATGCGGGCGCAATCGTAAGCGGCAATGTGGGAACGGCAAAGACCAAGATCGACGCGCTCACAAAAGCGGGTGTTGTTGTGGTCAAGAACCCCATCGAATTGGTACAGTCGGTAAGATGCTTTCTCGATCAATAATAGAAATTTTAAGCGACAGAAAGGAACAACTATGACCGTATGTATAGACATCGAACTGTGCAAGAATTGCAAGCTATGTATGAACATTTGCCCCAAAGATGTATTTGCACCTTCAGACAAGGTAAACAAGAAAGGCTTCAACTATATGGAGGCAGTCAAAGAGGCGGATTGTATCCGCTGCAAACTGTGTGAGAAGACCTGTCCGGATTTTGCTATCTACGTGAAGTAACGCTTTGGAGGGGAGCAAAAATTGAAGAAGACGATTGGCATCATTGGCGGAATGGGTCCCATGGCTACAGCGGATCTATTCAAAAAGATCATCGACAATACGCCGGCAACTTGTGACAACGATCACTTTCATGTGTGCATCGACAGTAACACCAATATACCGGACCGCACCGCTGCTATACTCTTCGGCGGTAAAGATCCGGTACCGGAAATGGTTCGTTCTGCCATTCTTCTTGAAGCGATGGGCGCAGATCTGTTAGTAATGCCCTGCAATACGGCACACTTCTTTTATGACCGTGTTGCCGCAATGACACATGTGCCCATCATCAATATGTTGGAAGAAACAGCCCGCGAAGTTGTGCGCCAGAATATCAGTTGCGTCGGTCTCCTCGCTACGGATGGCACGATACAGTCAGGACTTTATGACCGAGTACTTAAGTCGCAAGGAATCCGCGTGTTGTATCCATCCAAAGAGTGTCAGAAGCATGTGATGGATATTATTTATATGGGAGTAAAAGCATCTAATTATAACATCGACCTTACGGGGTTCTTTCAGACGATCGATGAGCTGGAGCAGGTGGGTGCCGAAACGCTGATACTGGGCTGCACGGAGTTGCCTGTCGCGTTCTCGATGTTTTCTATCAACCGCCGGCATATTGATCCAACACTGGTCTTAGCCAAGTGCGCAATCAAGATGGCAAGTGAACCCTAATTTTAGGGTCGACATGGGGCACGCAGGGCAAGGAGGGTCCCCAGCTGTTGCAGGTTGGCAAGCTGGTCCTCCGTATTGAACCGGCGGTATCCAAGGTACCTGCGTACCGGGGTCCAGTTCCTGCTCTCCACGCAACACTTGTCATTCTTGTGATAGGGACGAGACCGGGTGAAGGTGGTACCCTGGGCATGGCAGAAGCGGGTGAGATGTCCGTTCATGAACTCGCTCCCGTTATCGGAATGCAGAGAGACGACGCGCCCGGGGTACCGGCGGAGACAGGATGCCAGTGCAGCGATCACATAGATCTCTGCTTTCGTGCGTACGGCTCCTCCCTCATGACCTACCAGGTCCACGCACAGGACCCAGGGATATCCAGCGGCGGGTCCATGCACGTCTGCACGGGGATCCTGCCACCCAGAGCAGTGTTCCGGGTATGGGAGATCCCATGCAGGAGGTACCTCTTCCACTCCCCTGCCAGGAATCTCCCGATGGTGACAGGACTCAGCTGGAGGAGGAATCTCCGCGTCTCATCATCGACATGGAGATGCCCATGGACTGTGAGGTTCTCCACGAAGAGTGCCATGCCTCCTGCAGTATCCCACCCTCTCACAGAAATCGTCCAACGCCTCCGACTTTGTTGCCTTCCCTGCCTTCAGATATGCCTGAGCCTTGACCATCGTGAGCTCCATTCCCACTGCCTTGTTCTCATCCCAAGAACCAGCAGTATTCTATCATCCTTCGAGTCTCCTTTCGCATGAGTTGACGGAGCCGGTTCAGCTCCATCTTTGAATGAGTCAATGCGTGGTCTTCATTCAGTACTCTCCTCATGTGGCTGATGACCCGCGAGAGTATATCAGCAATTTCCGGCGTTCTCATGATGATTTTGAAACGTGCATTCCAAGCGGCGGGTAGCCATCAGTGTGCGAACTGTTGACTTTTCTCCGAAACTTTCTAGTATTGCTAATAGAACGTTATGAACAGATTGATTGCATTGATTGGGTGTCTGGAATCGTTGTTGAAATGCGGAGTCTGATCTGCATATAATTGTGAATAGGGCGTGCAGGGGTAAGAACGAGACGGGATGGCATAGATGAGGGAATGTATTATTGGTATCGATGCGGGGACAGCATCTGTTAAGGGATTGCTGGTCGATGTGTCCGGTACGATTATCGCAACAGCCTCGGCCCCGATTCGGCTGTCGACGCCCCGACCCGGGTGGGCCGAGCAAAGCCCGGAAGACTGGTGGAAGGCGACCATCCAGCTCCTGGACACACTTACCGTCGATCGTAATCT
>Ga0209881_1000297_pt1 | contig 13478 bp, 16 predicted proteins | sample PersoiDNA2013193_FD_185804 | JGI IMG/M metagenome (GOLD analysis project Ga0209881, IMG submission 185804) | Permafrost soil microbial communities from the Arctic, to analyse light accelerated degradation of dissolved organic matter (DOM) -... | ecosystem: Environmental > Terrestrial > Soil >... | reverse complement strand
GACATGGCGCCTGCCTGGACCAGGGCCGTCGACGTCCGCGAGGCGGTCCGCAAGAAATGGGGCACCCTCCTGGCCGACTACGCCGCCGGCCAGGAGTGGACACAGCTGAGCTTCCCGCTGCGTGGCCCAGGTCCGGCCGAGATCGGCGAGCGCCTCGGCGAGGTGCAGAAGTGGGCGGCCGAATGGGAGCAGGCAAACCGCGGCCCGCTGCGCGTGGAGTACAAGAAGGTCGGCGGCCGGCACATCGGCGCCAACCTGATCCCCGGCCGGGCCTGGATAGACGGCTACGAGCAGGCATGGACGCTGCTCGGCGCCGTCGGCGAGGTCCGCCGCCTGACCGAGCTGACGGAACAGACCAAGGCCGCCTGCCCTCGCCTGGTGCCCTGGCTGGCCACCCACCCGGTCAGAGCGCTCGCCCTCGCCGGAGACTGGAACCAGCTTCTAGCGACCGTCCGCTGGATCGACGAACGCCAGGCCCCGGGGATGTACCTGCGGCAGGTGGACGTGCCCGGCATCGACACGAAGTTCATCGGCCGCCACAAGGGCGTGCTCACCGATCTGCTTGACCAGCAACTCGACCCAGTCCGTATCGATCGGGAGGCTCGTGACTTCGAGGCCCGCTTCCGGTTCCGCCGCAAGCCGGCCTACGTCCGATTCCGCTGTTCTGCGAGCTACGGCGGTGTCGGCGAACACGTCGCAGGCTTCAGCGAACTGACCGTCCGCGCGGACGAGCTCACCACCCCGCCGTCCGGCGTCACCCGCGCCTACATCGTCGAGAACGAGGTCACCTACCTAGCGTTCCCGCTCGCCGCCGACGCGATGGCCATCTTCGGCGCCGGCTACGCGGTCGACGTGCTCGAATCGCTAGCCTGGCTCACCGCCCTGGACGTCAGCTACTGGGGCGACATCGACACCCACGGCTTCGCGATCCTGAACCGCCTGCGCCACCACGTCCCGCACGCTCGCTCCATCCTGATGGACCGCGCCACCCTCCTCGCCCACCGCGAGCAGTGGGTACGCGAGCCGACCCCCACCACCGCCGTCCTCCACCTGCTCGGCCCCGCTGAACAGTCCCTCTACCGCGACCTGGTGGCAGCCGAGCTCGGTCCCGCCGTCCGCCTGGAGCAGGAGCGGATCAGCTTCGCCGCGATCGACCAGGCCCTCGCGGCCCTCACCCCAGCCCTCCCGTAGCCGCCGACGTTGGGCAGTGATGTCCCTGTGGTACGACGCGAGCACTACGAACGCCTGGGACGGCATCTCCGCGAGGGTCATCTTCACGAAAACCCGCTAAGCCCTCCCGCGTTACATCGGAATGCCGGTCAACGTTCAGGGTCGAGAACCTGGAGTATCTTGTCGCTGAACAGCGATGTCGTACACCCCCGCCGCCGCCCTGCTCGCGAAGGATCCCCTGCTGTGTATGGCGTCGGAGGATGCTGCTCGCGCCGGGCTGGCTGAGTCCGGCCGCGGTCAGGTGCCTGAGGCCGCCTTCCGTTCCTGCTCCTGGAACTTGTTCCAGCGTTCGGCCAAGAGGTCCTGGCCTGGCCGTTGCTTTCTCCAACTGCGGTTTGCGGAGGGCAGCACCCGCCAGGGACTCGTAATGCGCGCCGGATAGCTGCTTGGACAGGGCCACCTGCTTGGCAATGGCCGCCAGTTCTTCGTCCAGCGGTGAGCGGGGACGGTGGTCGAGTTCATCTAGTTTCTCACCGAGGAGCCTGATGAAGGCGAAACGCCTGACGGCGGCGTGCTTGCCTGGCTCAGATTTCGGAAACTCGACTTCCGGATGATCGTGCTGATACCGGTCGGCGAGCCCCTTGTAGCCTGTCTTCGCCAGCGGGCTGTCTATTCCTCCCAGCCATGGGCCAATCCAGTTGTTGGGCCGTCCTTCGACCGCCGCGATCGCCTTGAGGATGTCATCTCTACCGACCCAGACGTCGTCGATCGAAACCAGTTCAAGGCCAGGTGCAGGTTCGCCGCTGTTCATACGGGCAGGAGGGCGATGTCGTACTTCTGGCAGTTCTCGTCCCTGGTGACCAGGGTGAGGTCCTCGCACTGTGCCTGGGCTATCAGCATGCGGTCGAACGGGTCGCGGTGGATCATGGGGAGGCGCCCGGCCGTAATCGCGTGCTCGGAGCTGATGGCCAGGGGAGCGAACCCGCTGTCCCTTATCCGCTCGGGAAGCTCGCGCGGCTCGGGGAGCTTGCCGAGCGCCTGCTTGATGGCGACTTCCCAGATGGTTGCGGCGCTGACGTAGACATCGGGCTCACGGTCGAGTTGGTCCTTGATCTCGTCCGCGAGCGTCTCGTCGTCGGTTAGCCACCAGAGCACCACGTGTGTGTCGAGCAGCATGCTCACGGCTTCATCCCGAAGTCGTTGGCTATGGCATCGTTGGTCTCGTCGGAATCCCAGTCCGCGGTGGTGACGAGCTTGCCGCGCAGTGAGCCGCGCGCCGTCCGGTGGACGCTGCGCGTCAGCGGGACCACCTTGGCGACGGGCTTTCCCGAGCGGCTGATGATGATCTCCTCGCCGTGCTCGACCCGCTCGATGATCCGTGACAGGTTGGTTTTCGCGTCATGGATATTGAACTGTGAAAAACTCTCCGCAACCAACGTACACCTCCTTAGCTAACAGCTTAGCCCACCAGGGCGCCGCCCGCCAGAAACGCCGAGCAGCACCTCCGCGACCTCGCCTCGGGGCTGCGGGTCGTGATCGTCAACGGCCCGCGTCAGTCGGGAAACGACCCGTGGTGGCGTCCGTACGTCACGAGGACACCGAGTACGACTCCTGCTGATGTCCGGCGTCCCCCGCGAAGCAGCCAGGGACCGGGGAAGGCCGGACATCGACCGTGTCCTGGACGGCCGGGCCTTACCCTAGCTGCATGGCGTCGCGCCCAGTTCGCCCACCCGTGGGCTTGTTCGATAACCCGGTCCGTGTCTTTAGCCTGGACGAGCTCGCGGAGACCGTGCGCGCGCTTGAGCGGGCGCGGCCCGGCCTGACGGTGGAAGAGCTGGCCCGCTCGGTGTTCGCCGAGCTCGCGATGAAGCGGACACGGCGTGCCGGGGAACTCGTCGCGGAGGCCATCCGGATGGCGCGGCCGCGCCCGCCGCGCGCCGATATCACCGGGTCGCGGTGGCAGGCCAGCACCCAGGAGGTCAGAGACTGGGCCGTCAGCGCGAGCTTCGAGGTGGACGCTGACGGCGGCATTCCGGAACAGGCGATCGCGGCATACAACGAGACGCATCCCGACCGGCCGTACTGAACCGTTCTTGCGCAGTAAGACTGCGCCGCGGGTCCCGTGGCAGCGTGATCATCGAAGCGTCCGGGCAATCGGCCGGCCAGATCGGCTGACGCCTTACCGGACGTCTCGGGTGCGGCCGCGTTTCCGCGGAAACGTCGATTCCGTCATGTGATGGTTTCGGCGTTTCCGCGGAAACGCCACCGTGTGACCGTGGCGCTTCGTCGTCGTGGTCGTGCCCGAGTCGCTGGAGGCTGGGGGAGTCAGCCCGGTCCGTTCGGGATGATCGATCTTGATCTTGTTCTGCGGAGAGTCGGCTTTGGCGGTGAGTTGGTCCGGATGGCGGGAAATGCGAAATACTGTCGCCATGCCAAGTCAGGACCTCGTGGAGCGGGTCGCGCAGCTCCGCCGTGACGGCCGGACTCCCAAGGAGATCGCTCGTGCGCTCGGCCTTAAGCCCGCCGAGGCGGCGCCGCTGATCAGGGCCGTCGGTGCCCCCGCGCCCAAGCGGGAGGCCGAGCTGGCCGGCTGCTGGGTCACCGACAGCTGGTCCGAGGGGCTCACGGTGCACGGCCATCCCGAATGGCCGGGGTTCAAGCGGCCGGAGACGGCGAGTCTGGCCTGGTGGGCGTGGTCGTCGCCCGGGAGCACGGCAGCAGCGTGTCCGCGTGCGGGTACCTGGTCGACGTGTGGTGCCTGGGCGTCAAGAACTGCATGGGGCCCAAGACCATGGACCGGCGCAAGCTGCCGGATTTCGTGAGCTTCTTCTTCCGCTCCTTCAGCCGTCCGCCGGTGCCGGCACCGCTTGACCTGGCGCGGCACGTAGTGTTCGGCGCGGTGGACTACGCGCGCGGCCTGGGTTTTGAGCCGCACCCCGACTTCGCCAAGTGCGCCGGTCACCTCGGCGAGTGGGACGGGCCGAGCGATATGCTTGCGTCTCAGCTTGTCGGCATGGGGCGGTGCCCACCGGGCGCTCAACCCGGCCACCGGTCACATAATGTGGCAGACCCGGACCCCGCGGGCCCCAGGCAAGAAGCTGTACGCCTTCGCCCTCGCCCGGCCGATCCTGGAGCAGATACCTAGGCACTGTGATCATGCCTCCGACAAATCATCGGTTGCAACCGGTATATTGTCGAAGTAACAGAGGCGGATTTGTCTGCCGCCGAGGCTGGGCGCCGCACAGGGGGCATACATGCCGGTTTTCTATGTCCACAGGAACGCCGAGCAGCGGCTCCGCGACCTGGTCTCGGGGCTGCGGGTCGTGATCGTCAACGGTCCGCGTCAGTCAGGGAAAACGACCCTGCTGCGGATGTACCAGGAGCAGTCCGACGCCGCCTACGTGACCCTCGACGACGCCTTCCAGCTGGCGCAGGCGCGGGATGACCCGGCGACCTTCGCCGCCCAGGGAGCGCGGCCGCTGATCATCGATGAAGTGCAGCGGGGAGGTGATAACCCGATCCGGGCCATCAAGATCATCGTGGACCGCTCGCAGGACCGCGGGCAGTTCATCCTGTCTGGCTCGGCTAGGTTCCTTACCGTTCCGACGCTGTCGGAGTCGCTTGCGGGACGAGCCGGTTTCCTTGACCTGTGGCCGCTCAGCCTCAGCGAGCGCACCGGGGGGCCGGCGGACTTCGCGGACCGGCTCTTCGGCGAGCCGTCCAGCCTCCTGGCCAGCCGCGAATCGCCGTGGACGCGAGACGCCTACCTGGACCTGATCACGGAGGGCGGCTATCCGGAGGTCTTGACGATCAGTGCCCCGGCCGTGCGGCGGTCCTGGTACGACGGCTACCTGAGCACGGTCATCGTCAGGGACATCGGCGATTTCGCGTCCCTGCGAGACGCCGAGGTAATTCCAAAGGTCATCAGCCTTATCGCGGCGCGGGCTGGCAGCCCGATGGTGCACGCCGACATTGCCCGCGACCTGGCGGTGCGGCCGGATACGGTTCGCAACTACCTGGCCTACCTGGACATAGTGTTCCTGACCACGACCGTTCCCGCGTGGCCAGGCAGCCTGACATCAAAGATCGCGAAGACGCCCAAGGTGTTCGTCACCGATTCCGGACTCGCCGCGCACCTGCTCCTGGCCACCGCCGACGCCCTGCGCACGCCCGGACATCCTGCCCTGGGCGGGCAGGTGGAGACCTTCGTGCTATCAGAACTCGTCAAGCTCCGGACTGCCAGCGACACCGGCTTCACCGTCTATCACCTGCGCGACCGGGACGGTGCCGAGGTGGACTTCCTGCTCGAAGGCCTCGACGGCAAGATCGCGGCAATCGAGGTGAAGGCATCGGCCTCGCCAACCCCCAGTGATGCCAGGCACCTGCGCTGGCTTAAGGGCAAGCTCGGCGACCGCATGGTCGCGGGGATAGTCCTGCACCTCGGCCGCGCCGCCGGGTCGTTCGGCGACGGCATCTACGCCCTGCCTGTCTCGGCGCTCTGGGACCACCGCCCCTTGACACGGGCCGTGGCGCTCTTAACCCCTCACCAGTCTCTTCCGTCGGACGGTGCCGAGGCATGATTCTCGCCGCGGAAACCGAATAAGCTACGCAGACTGGGTGACGCCGCCGGGAGGGGGGCTGTCCGGGTGGTCGAGCTGCGGCTTGAGGTGCCGGACTTGCCTGCCGGGGACGCGGCGCTTGACCAGTCTGCCAAGGATGAGGCGCGGGTCACAGGACCGATACGGGCAAAGGGCATGCCGTCGAATCAGACTCCGGCGCGACTCACCCCGATGGGAGCCCCGTGCGCGGGTGCAGCGAATCTGTGCCATCAACTCGCCGACATCCCCGGCGGCCTGGCCCGGTACGGGGTGCAGCCAAGGTGCGGCGGAAACCGGCAGTAGGACGGTCTTGATGAGTGAGGGTGCCTGGTCAGGGCCGTTACTAGGGCCTGTGGTGCCTGGCTGCGAGGCGTGAACCGGGCAGCCACCACGGAACCCGCCGCGCTCCTTGACCTGGCGCATCTGGGCAGTGGCTCACCCTTGACGCATCCGACCGAATGGACTGACGCACAGCCTGGTCATCGCTGGACGCCGCCGTGATGTAGTCCGTTCATGAGGAGGGCGAGCAGGCGGTCGGCTTGAGCTGAACTGTCCGGGGCGTCCTGGGCGGCCCAGGCGATAGCGCCGACCATCTTCAGCACATCCGCTTCGTCCGCATCGGCGACGACCACGCCTGATTGCCGCGCCCGCGCCAGCAACGCAGCCCCTACCTCGAACAGCTCCGCATGCCAGGCCGGTACCAGGCCATTCTCGCGGTCGAGCGCCGAGTTCATCACCGCGGCCGCCAGGCCCCGGTAGGTCAGGGCATGCATGAGCACGGCACGCAGCCAGGCGGACAAAGCGTCGAATTCGTCCCCGGTCGTCAGCAGCCCGCGGCCAAGGCCGGCCAGTTCGGCTATCTGCCCGGCGAGCACCGCCTCTATGAGATCCAGCCGAGTGGGGAAATGCCGGTACAGCGTCCCGCTGGCCACGCCTGCCCGCCGGGCGATCTCGTCCAGGGAGGCGTCCACGCCGGACTCGGCGAACGCAATTCGCGCCTGCTCGACCAGCTGCCCGTAGTTACGCCGGGCGTCTGCACGCACCGGACGCCCGGCACCCGACGGCGAATCGTGACCTGCCAGCGCAATCACCACGTCCTTGCTAACCGGGGACACAGTCCGCTACCGTGTCCATCTAACCGGACCATGCCTCACCTTACTGGCGTGACTCACCCAAAGCAGGGAGGGCCGTCCCCATGGCGCTGCCGGAACAAGAGCAGGAAGCTCTCGGGACCAGCGCGTCCACTGGCGAGTTCGCGCTTCCCAACGTCGTTGTGCTCACCGTGCGCAACGGGCAGATCGCCCATCTTCCACGTCCGCCTCGGCCTCGGCAAAGCCGGCATCGGCCGCGACGACCTGCCGAAGACCGCGCCCAGGGCCCTCGACGTGCCCGACGTACGGATGTCAGCCCGCAAAGGCGTCCTGGTCGTCTACGGCAAAGGCGGCAAGATCCGCGAAGTCCCCATCCACCCCGGCCAGGACGGTCCCGCCGCCGGGCAGCACCAGACCAGCTACCACGCCACCGACGCCACCGACGCCACCATGACCATCGGCATCCGCGGATCCGACGCGGCCGAACGGATCAGCCAGCTCCGCCGCGCCCTCGCCAAACTCGCCGCCAAACACGGCTGGACGTTCCGCGACGCTCCACGGTGAACACCAGCCGCTAACGAGGCCCGAACCCGCCCGGGTAGGCGCCCACTACGCTGACCTGCGGCTCAGTGCTTAGAGCTAATACCGGGACGGATAGTCCCAGGGCCACGTCTTACCCGGCACGCCGAGTGCCCCGGGCAGGCCGAAGAGCGCCATGACCGGGAGGCGCGGGTTATAGGCTAGCCAGCCGCCGGCCGAAAGCGCCGTGAGCGGCAGGTACGGAGTGCCGTGATGCAGCAGCAGCACCCCGGACCTGGGGCTAAACCCCGAATTCACCTGGAACCTAGCACCACTCCCGCCCGGAACCTAGCTACACCCAAACGGTCCTGTCTTCCACATCGAGGGAACCGTTATCACGCATGAGTGATATCATCATTTACCGATAGTGCGCTATTATTGGTCTATGGTGATACGCGACGGCGAGTACCTGGTGACCACGGCGCGGGACCTGGGCGGGGCGCTGAAGCACTTCCGGACCACTGCCGAGGTGACGCAGGCGGACGCCGCCGAGGCGATGGGGATCGGGCAGCCGTACCTGTCGTCGCTGGAAAGGGGCAGGTTCGGCAGTTCGCTGACCCACGCGCTTCGACTGCTTCGCTTCGTCGGCTGTGAGGTCATCGTCCGCCGGCGGGAGTCTCGTGGCTGACCGGCTCGTCGCATGGCTTTATGACACGCCCGTGGCGGTGCTGACGCGCGGGCCGGAGTTTCGGATCCGGCTGGAGTGGCGCGCAGAGGGCGTCGAGCGGTGGGGGCTCGGCAGCCCTGTCCTGTCCGTCGGGCTGCCGATCGGCGCACCGCTCGGACCGCGGGACCTGCGCGGCCTTGACTTCTTCGAGAACATGCTGCCCGAGGGGCCGGCTCTCACGCGGATGGCGGCCCTGGCCGGGGTCCGACCGGTGGACACCTATGGCATCCTGGCGGCGTTCGGCCGGGACTGCGCGGGAGCGATCATGGTGCTCCCTGATGAGGAACGGCCTGGCGGAAACGGTGGCAGCGGATACTCCCCGATGACACAAGGCGACCTGCAACGGGTGATCGGCGCACTTGACGTCGCTCCGCTTGGCGCCGCCCCTGAGCGCGGGTTCCGCCCGTCGCTCGCCGGTTTCCAGCGTAAGGCGCTGCTCGGCCGCGCCGCCGACGGCACCTGGCAGCTCCCCAACGGGGACGCTCCCTCGACCTGGATACTCAAGCCGGACGGCCCGCACCCGATGGCCGCCAACGAGGCCACGTGCCTGCGGCTGGCTGGTGCCTGCGGGCTGACCGCGGCGGAGACGGAACTGCTCGACATCGCCGGCCTTGCCGTGCTGGCGGTCAGGCGTTATGACAGGCGCGACTCGCCCGCCGGGCACATTCCGGTCCGGGTGCATCAGGAGGACGGCTGCCAGGCGACCGCCACGCCTCCCGGGATGAAGTACGAGGAACAGGGCGGCCCCTCGCTGCGCGACCTCGCGGACCTGCTGCGGAACTTCGGCGACCCTCGCGACGTGACTGATCTGCTCCGTCGCACGACATTCAACATGGCGGTCGGAAACGCGGACGCGCACGCCAAGAACTTCTCCGTGCTGCATCAGGCGGATAGCCCGGCGATCGGGCTCGCACCGTTGTATGACGTGCTATCGACCCTCGCCCTCGAACTGACCGACAGCACGGGCCAGCCAATGCGGGCGGACACGCACCTAGGCCAGCGGATTGGCGGGCAGGCCGACATCGGAAAGGTGACCGCGGCTAACCTCATCGACGAAGCGACCACGTGGGGCATCCGCCGACGAGCCGCGTCAGCTGTCGTGGCCGAGACACTGGACCGGGTCCTCGCCGCCATCCCGGCAACGCGGGGCGATGACCGGGTCCTCTCTGTTATCCGCGAGCAAGCCGAGCGAATCCGCCTCCAGGCGTGAGAAACTCGTGGACATGGCTGACCTTGGGGAGCTGAAGATCCCGGCGGCGATGCGGCCTGCGGCGGAGGCGATCATCGCGCTGACCGATCAGGTATGCCTCGGATTGCTTGACGATGAGTACGCGGACCTCGCCAGGCACGTTGTCGCGAAACTAGCCCGCAAGCGTCCGTCACCGATCCAGTCGGGCCGGGCGTCGTCGTGGGCAGGCGGGGCGATCTACGCCCTCGGCCAGGTCAACTTCCTTTTCGATTCCGCCACCAAGCCGCACCTGACGGCGGACGACCTCAGCGCGGCGCTCGGGGTCGCCAAGTCCACCCTGAGCGGCAAGGCGAAGCAGGTCCGCGACCTGCTGAAGATGTCCTGGGGGACGCCGGAGTTCCTGCGCGAGGACATGATCGAGGCGAGCCCCGCGATCTGGTACATCCAGGTGGACGGCCTGATCGTGGACGCACGCGCGCTCCCGCTGCCAATTCAGGCCCAGGCCTTCGAACTCGGGGTCATTCCCTACATTCCAGCGCTCGGCCGCGACGGCACAGCCGCGTTGCTCAGCCAGATGGATCTTCATGACGCATGACCAGCGCTGAGGGCGCCTGCCTAGCGCGGATGCCCACGGTAGGTACCGAACGACCAGTGGTTCCCCTCCGGGTCGAGCACGGCGAAGTCCCGTGAGCCGTAGTCCTTGTCGTTGAGCTCGGCGACGACGACAGCGCCGTTCTTCACCGCACGGGCGAACAGTTCATCGGGCTCATCACACACGACGTAGGCGTGAAACGCACTAGGGGTCGTGCTCGCGGAGGACGAGCCGAGCATCACGCCGCCGCCTTCGGCGAGAGCCCGATCTCCGCGCGGAACTGCGCCGCATCCCGTCGATGGGTGCGTAGGCTTCACCAGTTGCGGCCGTAGAGGCGGTCAAGATCGACGAGGACGACGTCGGGCCGTCCGGCTGCGGCTTTGCGCAGTCCCGCGTCGAATCCCGAACGCGAGAAGAGGGCGATCATCGCGTCGGACGCGGGCGTGCCCTGTTCCTCGAGCAGCCCGCGGAGGTAGTCGAGCCGGGCGAGGTCGGTTGTGGTGCGGGGACGGTTCGTCGACTTCGCCGCACCGATGAGTGCTACCCGTGCGTCTTTGCGGCCTGGAGTTTCGCCTGCCTCCAGGGCGACCACGTCAAGTTCGTGTCGTGCCCTGCCTCGCTGGTCGGCGATGACCGTGGTGCCGACCAGCCCGGGAACGCGGCCGAGTGCCTCTTCTGCGGCGAATCTCGCGGTCCACTCGCGGCACAGCTCCTCGAAGTGGGGGCCGTGGATCTGAGCCGATATCGTGTGTTCCGCGGCGATCAGTGCCGCTTCGCCGCGGTGTTCCTCGAACTCGCTGCGCCGCGGTGCCAGCACCAGCTCGCTGAACCGCACGATCGGATCGACCAGCATCCATTGCGTTCCGCGCTGTCTGAGCACGTCACCGCCGCGCCGGATGAAGCCGCCGCTTTCCAGGACTGCCAGCGGGTGGGCCAGTGCCCGGTCGCCGCGCCCGAGGATCGCGCCGATCTTTGACGGCGTGCCGGCGCCGGCGCTGATCGCGGTGAGAACCGACTGGTAGAGCGCCCGGTCGGTGATGCGCGGATCTTCGCGGAGCAGGTATTCGGCCTCGGTCAGGAGGGTGCGCGCCGGGTCGAAGACGTGCCTGCCGAGCCAGCGCGTCATGCCGTCGGGCCGTTCCGGCGGCGGCTCGTCGACCAGGTCGCGATACCCGGCGGTACCGCCGAACACGGCGTGTACCTCGAACGCCACCTCCGGATTGGTGATGCCCCAGTAGCTGGCGGCGTCCCGGTAGTGGAATGCGCGCAGCCCAAGGTCGAGGACGGCGCGCCCGCGCAGGGGGTGCTGGCCGGACAGCAGCCCTGTCATCACGGACAGGGCGGAGCCGCACAGGATCAGCCGCATGCCGGATGCGCCGGGTTCGTTGCGCGCCTCGTCGTAGACCGACTGGATCACGGACGGAAGTTCGGGGCTGTGCCGGAGCAGATAGGGAAACTCGTCAAGCACCAGGAGCCGCGCGCCATTGCCGCTGCGGGCTGCCGACTGGTGGACGGCGAAGCGCAGCGCTCCGTCCCATCCGGTGAACCGGAGTGAATCGGGCGGCACTCCCAGCTGCGCGGACAGCGCGTCGGCGAACTGCTGGAGCGCCACCTGCCTGGTCTGCTCCTGCGCCAGCACGTAAAGACCGCTCGCCGCCGGTAGCGCGCACAGCCGCCGCAGCAGGAAGCTTTTTCCCTGCCGCCTGCGCCCCGAAACGATGCCGAGCCGTGGCACCCTGGGCGCAACCGCGAACTCCGCCAGTGCCGCCCACTCCCACTCCCGGTCGAAAACCTCTGTCGGCTTGTCTATCGCCATGAACTTAGTCTAAGTCAAGTTAGTCTAGTTGGATGTTCCGATCGCCTGCCGGCGTCGCGATGATTTCCGCGGAAGTGCCGTCCAGGGAGTCGGTTTACGCGAAGAATTGGGGCCATGGCACTTATCGAGGTGACGGAAGAGTCGCTGCGCAGCCTGGTCGATGACGCCGTCTTCAGGCAGGCGCAGGACTGGGCGGACAAAGTTACCGGCCTGCGTGTCGATGGGCTGCTTGTCGAGGCGACCGTGGACGGTGTCCCGGCCGGTTTCCTGGTGCTTCGCCACGGCCTTGAGGGACGCTGCGGCTGCCCGCTGCCCGCACCGTGCGCGCATGCGATCGCCGCCGCGCTCGCCTGGGTGCGGGCGGGTGGCGATGACGAGAGCCCGTCGGACCTGTTCGAGGTGCTGCGGGTCCAGGACCAGGACTGGCTCGCCTCCCGGCTGGCCCAGTTGGCCGCCGCTGACCCGGCGATCGCCGCCCGCCTGCTTGACGAGGCCGAAGACGCGGGCGTGCTTGACGAGGTCGCGGATCTGCGCGACGCGTTCGACGAGGTGCTCGGCGAGCTGGAAGACGAAGCCCGTGACCAGGGTGACTACGGCGAGTGGTATCCGGATGCCGAGGGACTTGACGAGCTATTCGACGAGGCTGAGGCGCTCATCGACGACGTGCCCGACGCGGTGCGCCATCTGGCTGATCACCTGATCGAGCGTATCGAGCGGCTCCTGAACTATGAGAACTGTTACGGCGATGGCGTGACCGAGGCGCTGACCCGCGCGGAGGACTTGCACCTGGACGGGTGCCGAGCGGGCTCGCCGGACCCGGTGCGGCTGGCGGAGCGCCTGGTCAACGGCGCGCTGCACAGCGGCTGGGGCTCGCTGGCTTCGGCCCTGCCCGAATACGCCGAAGTGCTCGGACCTGCCGGGCTGGCCAGGTGCAGGGAACTGGCGGCCCAGGCCACGGGGAGCAGCCTCAGCCTCCAGACGCTCAGGAAGTCGCTGGCCCGCATCGACCAAGGCCGCTGACTCGCGGCACTTCGCAGCGGCGATAGATTATGCGAGTGGATACCGTGACATCCCCTGATCAACTACGCGAGGCCGCGCGGCTGGCGCTGGATTGCGCGGTCATGGGGCAGGCGGTGGCGCTGGCGCGCTGGATCGGCAGCGGTCGGCGGCAGGTTACGTCTGGGCAGGTGCTGCGCAAGACCGACGCCCTAGCGGCAGGCGCGGCGCTGAGAGTTGACGTGCCGCCGAAGCTGCGCACGATGGCTGACGTGCCCGCGCTGCACCGGCCCTGGTGCGTCGCGGTGGGGATAGGCCTGCTGCGGGTGAGCGGCGGCTGGGCCACCGCCGGCCCGGCGCTTGCGGCCTGGCCGCCGGGCGACGCGGAGCTGCTGGCGGGCTGGCTCGCGGGGCTGCGCGCGGTGTGCGCGGCGGAGTCGTACCCGCAGGACGAGGACAGCGTGCGGCTGCTGGTGCTCGCGCTGCTCGCGGTGCTGAGCGAGAAGGGCACGCGGTTTCCGCGGGGGCTGTGGCCGGCGGTGCATGACGCGCTTGACGAGCTGTGCGACGAGTGCGACATGAATGAGCGGCAGGTGAGGCACGCGGCCTACCGGTACGACGACGCGACAGCCGGCAAGCCACGGTTCGTCCTTTCCGGGCTGGAGGGCCTGGTCAGGCTGCTGGCCGGCTTCGGCGCGGTCGCCGGCGGCGCGGGCAAGCCGGTGCTGACGCCGCTGGGCCGCTGGGCGGCGGGAAACCTGCGGGACGGGCTGCCTGTCC